>Ga0209751_10000701_pt1 | contig 35622 bp, 29 predicted proteins | sample RifCSP13_1_FD_184019 | JGI IMG/M metagenome (GOLD analysis project Ga0209751, IMG submission 184019) | Soil microbial communities from Rifle, Colorado - Rifle CSP2_sed 13_1 (SPAdes) (version 2) | ecosystem: Environmental > Terrestrial > Deep subsurface > Rock core/Sediment | place: Rifle...
TGGCCAGGTCGGTCATCTGCGGCTCCTAGATCGTCCGGGGGTCAGACGATCGATTGCGATTCTATCACCCACCCCCAAACCGGCCATGGGTCATGGTTTGAGGTGCTGTTCGAAAAATTCGGTGATGGCGTTGTAGCAGCGGACCCGGTTCTCAAACTTCAGCACGTCGTGGCCTTCGTCCTCGAAAACTAAAATCTCGACTTGTTTGCCCTGGGCTTTCAAAGCCTCGACCAGATCACGGGACTCTTGCACTACGACCCGCGGATCATTTGCGCCCTGGATCACAAGCAATGGGCAGGCGAGCTGATGCAGATGGGTTCGGGGTGAGCGCTCCACAAGCTCTTTGCGATCCGCGGGATCATCCGGATCCCCGATCGCCAGTTTGTAATAGGGCTTCCAGGTCGGGGGAATCCGCTCTGAGAAGGTGACTAGATCGTAGGGGCCGAACATGTCCACCGCCGCGGCCCACAGCTCGGGGTGCCGTCCCGCCAGCATGAGCGACATGTACCCACCATAGGAGCGCCCCACGACCCCAGCGCGCCGAGTGTCGAGCCGCGGGTCCGCTGCCAGCAATTTCAGCCCATGCACGAAGTCGAGCCGATCCTTTCCGCCCCAATCGCGGTCGACGTGTTTGGTATAAGCCAGACCGTATCCGGTACTGCCGCGCACGTTCGGGACAAATACCCCAAAGCCCTTCAACGTCAGGTACTGAATCAGGGGCATCGAAAACCAGGTGAAGTCCGGCCGCTCCTGGCTTTGCGGTCCACCATGCACATAGAGCACGAGCGGGCGCGGTCCTTTATAGCCCAGCGGCTCGGCCGGCAAGTACAACCGCGCCGAGAGCTGCAGTCCATCATGCGACTCGAAGGACGCGTCTTCGCCGCTCGACATCCATTCTTGGGGAATCCCAAGCACCCGCTCCCGGGTATGGGTTGCCAGTCGATCGCGGTTGGGTCCATCCAGGGTGTAGATCTGAGCCGGCGACGTGGCGGTTGAAAAGGCCAGTGAATAGCTGTCTGAGTGCTGGTCGTAGTGATCGGTCTCCAGCACACCCTGGCTTAGTTCGCCCTGCCCCCACAGCACTTGCTTGAGCTTCATTTCCAACCGGGCCTCGTCGAAGGTCCCTTCGTAGCCCCAGGAACACCCGTCGATGTTGTACTGGATCACGAAGCGATCGCCTTTCAGGTGCTCCAGCTTGTAGAGCTCACCCAGGCCTTCATGGCGATGCTCGCTGACCCTCACCGGCCGGATCTCTTGTTCGGCATCCAGCTCCAGATAGCCCAGACCAAAGCGATCCTCAAATAGGGCGGTCACGAACAACACCCCTCGGTCGCTTTCGGTGAAGTGGCAATTGAAGATTGCGGCAAGCGGCACCGCTTCCCCCGGGCCTCGCTCTTCGAGCGGTTTCCCGTACACCAAGGCCGGCTCGGCCTTTCCTTGCTCCCACAGACGCAGCACATTGTCGCCGAGGGTGTAGCCCTCCCGCAGGAGCACCTTGGAGTGCTCCGTGTTTACAGCATTTACATAGCCGGATCGGTGGCCAAGTTCGCCCCATGGACTGCCCGCCAACCGGGTGAGGTTCCGATCCGGCCCGAGCTGGCCACGAAACGCCTCAACGAGCTGTTCCTTTCTGGATTCGGCCGCGAAGTACGCAAGCCCATCCGCTGGGTAGCACTTCTCCAGGTGGACCCGATAGCTCCGGAACTGTTCTCCGAAGGCCGGCTCCGGTATCCCGCCTGACATCGGCACAAGCATGGGCTGATAGTTCTCGTCCCCATTGGCGTCGATCATGACCAGCAGCTTGTCCAACTCCGGCAATAGGTAGTACGAATAGCCCGTCATCAGGGTCGGGTTTTGCAGCGCGATGTTCGGGGGGAGCAGCGGCTCGGGCACGCTGCCGCCGGTGTCCATGGCATACAGGCTGAGCTTCCCCGACAAGTTGCTGATGAAGTACAGCCGGTTCCCGGCGCGCTGAGGACTCAGAAAGAGGCGGGCGGCCAACAGCGACTCGATTCTCACGATTGGTCTCTCCACGTAGTATCCTGGTGGGCTCGGGCCGGGTGGCGTCTGGCGAACCGGATTGGCTAGTCCCCGCGGTCAACCCTGAATGAAGCGAAGACTTTTTCGGGCACAATCGGACTCTTGAAAATCAGGAGCAGTCCAGACCAATCCTGACCCTCCGCGTCCGCAGCACTCCAAAAACTCCAGGCCAGCTCTGGTTCCTCATCCTGCGCAAGCGGCTTCCACCCCGCCTCCAGCAACTGCGCCGCGTACTGCTCGGCCAGAGCGGCTGTGGAAAATTCGGCCGTGAGTACAGCCGAACTTTCCGCCATGCCCTCGCCACTGCTCCCACTGCCTGATTGGATCAGCGAACCCGGCGGGGACTCTAGCGCGGGGATCAGTCGCGAGGCCTCGTCCATTCCCTCCTGCTGAGGGAGACAATAGGAGTACTGTGCCTCCTGCTGGATATTCAGTCGAAGCTCGGTGGGCAGGCTCGGCGGGGCGTACGCAGATAGGAAGATGGCTGCTTCGTTCTCTTCCAGGCAAAAGGTCGTGTTGGGCCAGGACCCAGAAACGAAGCCAAAGCCTCCCCCGTAGGCCTGCTGTGTTTGCTCCTCCCAACCTGCCTGGAGCAACTGCTCCCGATAGAACGCAAGCGCCTCCTCAGGAGCCAAGTCCACGTCGAGGATGATCTCGGTCCCCCCTTGCAGGGTTCCGCGCACGATACTGCCTATCACCCGGCTATCTTCTGGAACCGGCAGTTCAAAGCCTAGGTTTTCCGGCAGGCCGCCGACGAGTACCGTCGTGCCTCCGGTCGCGCCCGGATAATGGTAGGTCAGCGCGCGACTAATGAACTCGCGCAACGCCGCCTCATCGCCTCCGACAACCTCGCTCTCATACGACGCAGGGCCACTGCTCGCTGAGACGGGGGCAGGACTCTCGCCTGCCATCACTTCCGGGCCGGATGACGCTTGCTCGCCGCGGCTGCAGGCGGCGGTTAATAACAAAAGCAGCGCGATTCGCCTCATGGCCCCTCCTTCAAAATACATGCGCCTGATCGCTCGATTCTAAGGCCTATTGGCAGCCCCGGTATGCCTCAGCCCCGCTGCTTGACCGTCGCTTGATCCCCCCTTATGATTTGCACCTAAGTGAAAACTCTTTTCAATAAACCGGGGCTTACGGGCGTCGACGAGGTTGGCACCCAGCTTCAGCAATCCGGCTACCGGCTCACCCGACCGCGCAAGGCCGTCATTCGAGCCCTGACGGAGGCGAACGACTGGCTCCGGCCAGAGGATCTGCTCGCGCTCGCTCGCCGATATTGGCGGCCGCTCGGGCTGGTGACGGTATACCGAACGGTCTCCCTGTTGGCCGAGCTTGGTTATCTCCGGCGGGTACATCTGGAAGATCGCTGCGTCGGATATGTTCGAGCTGAGTTCGTGCACGGACATCACCTGCTCTGCCGAACCTGCCATCAGGCAGTCGAGTTTCCCGGAACCGAAGACCTGAGCCTCCTGATGGAGCGGATCTCGCAGGACACGGGCTTTCAGGTTGAACACCATCTTTTGGAATTGGTCGGCCTCTGCCCGAACTGCCAATGAGCCGGATACTCGCCCTCCTGTTCGGTTGGGCCTTGCTTGCTGTGACCGCCGGCTGCCAGGCCTCGACAACCGGCAGCGGCACGCTCGAAGACTCCGCGGTGAGACCGAGGATCGTTGCCACCACTTCCCTGATCGGGGACGCGTTATCCCAAGTTGCCGGTGATCGGATCGAGCTTCGGGTCCTGCTTCCGGCGAGGGTCGATCCTCACTCCTTCCAAAGTAGCCCCCAAGATGCAGCGGCGGTTGCCGAAGCCCAGCTCGTGTTCATCAACGGATTTGGACTCGAAGAGGCACTGCAGGGGACCCTTGAGTCCGTTGCCGACCCGGCCCGGCTCGTTTCCATCTCGGAAGGAATCGAACCCCGTAAGATCGCGGCGGGCGAGCGAGAGCCTCGCGAGGCCGGCACTGCCGATCCGCATGTCTGGCTTGACCCCACGAATGTCATGGTCTGGGTCGAGAATGCCCGGGCCGCACTCACGGGATTGGACCCAGGCGGCGCCGATCATTACGCCGCCAATGCCGCCGCTTACCGGGCCGAGTTGGAGGAACTGGATGCGTGGATCCGCAGCGAGGTCGAACGAATACCAGCGGAGAACCGGGAGCTGGTGACTGACCACGACAACCTGGGTTACTTCGCGGCCCGCTATGGGTTCACAGTAGTGGGAACCGTGATCCCGGCCTACAGCACCCTGGCCCAGCCTTCGGCCCAAGAGATCGCCGAACTGGAGCAGACGATCGCCCGCTACGAGGTGCCAGCCCTCTTCGTTGGGGTTGCGGTTAACCCGGTTCTGTCACAGCGGATTGCACAAGACATGGGCGTGGACGTGGTTGCGCTCTACACCGACTCGTTGAGCGGCCCCGGCGGCCCGGCTGCCACCTATTTGGAGATGATGCGATACACGGTCGGGGCGATGGTCGAGGCGCTCACTATCCCATGAGTCTGCCTCAACAGCATGATTCCCAGGCACCCCCGATCCGGGCCGACCGGCTGTCGGTGCGGTACGACGGTAACCTGGGGCTGGAGCAGGTCAGCTTCACAGTGGCGGCCGGCGAACGGGTAGCCGTGGTCGGGCCCAACGGAGCCGGAAAGACCACCTTGTTTAAGGTCCTGGCCGGCATCCTGCAGCCCGCCGCCGGCTCGGTCGAAATCCATGGCCACGCCCCGGGAAGGCACGTGTGTGTTGGATACGTTCCCCAGCGAGCGACGATCAATCTGGATTTCCCGGTCTCGGTTGCCGAAGTCGTCATGATGGGCCGGATCCGCGAGATCGGCTTGCTGCGCTGGCCGAGCCGCGCCGACTGGTCGAGGGTCGACTCGGCCCTGACTCGGGTCGGGATGCAGTTCTACCGCGCCCGACCGATCGGAAGCCTCTCCTCCGGACAGCAACAGCGCATCTTCCTGGCCCAGACCGTCGCCCAGGAAGCCGACATTGTGCTGTTGGATGAACCCTTGACCGGGCTCGACCTGCCCAGCCAGGAGGTCATCTTCGAGATCCTGGATGATTTGCGCCACCGGCCGGTCACCGTCCTGGTGGCCACTCACGATCTCAGCCTGGCCAGCAGTCACTTCGACAAAGTCCTGCTGCTCAACCGCCGCTTGATCGCTTACGGGGAGCCGCAGGCCACGATCACTCCACAGAACCTGTTCGAGGCCTATGGCGGGCATCTGCACGTGTTCGCCGATGGGAAGCTGCTCGTGGATACCCACCACGAAGGCCGCCAGTGAAGTAGCCATGGAGCCAATCCTCGCCTGGCTGGTCGAACCGCTAACCTATCCCTTCATGCTGCGCGGGCTGTGGGCGGCATTGATGATCGGTCTGGTGGTGCCGGTGCTGGGCTGCTATGTCGTACTCAGAGGGATGGCGTTCTATGGGGACGCGCTGGCCCACATTATTCTCCCCGGAGTCGTTGTCGCCTTTCTGCTTGGCTGGCCACTGGCGGTCGGCGCACTGATCGTGGGTGTGCTGGCGGCACTCACCATCGGAGGCATCAGCAGCTCGACCATGATTCGGGAGGACAGCGCAATTGGAGTTGTTTTCGCCGGCGCCCTGGCTCTGGGAGTGGTGTTGCTCTCGCTCCAGCGAAGCTACGCGGTGGACCTCGCTCATATCTTGTTTGGAGATCTATTGGGCGTCTCGCCGGCAGACCTGGCGCTGATGGCGGGCTTGAGCAGCGTGGCGCTGCTCACGGTGCTGCTCTTCTACAAAGAATTTCTGGTGCTCTCCTTCGATCGAGTGCTGGCAACGACCATGCAACTGCCGGTGCGCACCCTCAACAATCTGCTTTATGTCTTGCTTGCCGTCGTCGTGGTCATTTCTATCCAAGCCGTTGGAATTGCGCTGGTGGTTGCCATGCTGGTGACTCCGGCCTCGGCCGCCTATCTGCTGACTCGCCGGCTTGGTCGGATGATGTTGCTGGCGAGTGCGATTGGCGCCGCTTCCGGGGTGATCGGCTTATATGCTTCCTTCTACCTGGATGTGGCCTCCGGTCCAGCCATTGTGCTTGTTGCAACAGCGATCTTTGGCCTCATCTTCCTCTTCGCCCCGGGGCGGGGTTACCTGTGGAAAACTGCGTATGTGCCTGTGCAGAACCTGCCGGTTTTGGTGGAAAAGGAGCGGTAAAAGACTTCCACTCTTCCACGGCTGGCGGAGCTGCACGAGGGCCGGCCCACTCGGGAACGCCGCCTCACAAAGACTCAACACCTTTCTGCACCGATCCCTTGTGGAGAAAGCACAGCGTTCCTTGCGCTTTGCAAAGGGGGGCGGCCTCAAGGTTTCAACAGTTCCACACCCCCGACGACGATTACGCCTATGAATCCAATTAAATAGGGAATAGATACGGAAAAGAAGAAGGAGCCCCGGCCGGGGCGAAATCAGCCCAGACCTGCGCTCCTTAGTGAATCGCTTAGCTAGACCCAGCCGCGCAGTTTGACCGCCTCGGCGACCCGGCTGACCGCAACCAGGTAGGCCGCCAGCCGGTTGTGTACCTGATGCTCCTGGGCGGCCGCGTGAACTGCGTGAAACGCAGCGGTCATCTTGGCGTCGAGCCGCTCATGCACCAGCTCTTCCTGCCAGTAATAGTCGTACGCATTCTGGACCATCTCGAAGTAGGAAACGGTGACCCCGCCGGCATTGCACAAGAAATCAGGGATCACGTAGCAGTCGGCGTCGTACAGAATCCGGTCGGCTTCGGGCGTTGTGGGTCCGTTGGCCAACTCCACAATGATTTTGGACTTCACCTTGGCTGCATTCTGCGCCGTGAGCACGCTCTCCAGCGCAGACGGGACGAGCACTGCGACATCCAGCTCCAGCAGGGCCTCGTTGCTGATGGGTTCAGCACCCGGGAACTTGACCACCGACCCGGTTTTCGCTTTGTGCGCCATTACTGCCTCGTAGTCCAGGCCCTTGGTGTTGTAAATGCCTCCCCGCGAATCGGAGACTGCAACGACTTTCAGCCCAAGTAGCTCAGTCCCCAGCTTGTGGGCGAAGGACCCCGCGTTGCCATAGCCCTGAATTGCGGTGGTAGCGCCCTTGAGATTTGTGCCCAGCACCTTCCCGGCCTCTCGCAAACAGTAGATCCCGCCCCGGGCCGTTGCGTCGCCCCGCCCCGCCGATCCACCCAGCGCCAGCGGTTTGCCGGTGATCACCCCGAATTCGTTGTAGCCCTTCAGGAAAGAGTACTCATCGACCATCCAGGCCATGATCTGGGGGTTGGTATACACATCGGGCGCCGGCACGTCTTTCTCCAGACCAATGATCCGCCCCACCTGGCGGATGTAGGCCCGGCTTAACCGTTCGAGTTCACCATCCGACATCTCTTTAGGATTGCAGATGACTCCGCCCTTTCCGCCACCGAGCGGAATGTCCACTACCGCGCACTTCCAGGTCATCCAGGCCGCCAAGGCCCGGACCGTGTCGATGGTCTCATCCGGGTGGAAGCGGATGCCGCCCTTGGTTGGCCCGCGGGCATCGTTGTACTGCACTCGGAAGCCGTGAAAGATCTTGCTGCTGCCGTCGTCCATCTTTACCGGCAGAGTCACGTGGAGCTCGCGCAGCGGCCAACGGAGCAAGTCATGCAGAGCGCCGTCCAACTTCAGCAGCTCTGCCGCTTCATCCAGCTGCTGCTGGGCCACCTGAAACGGATTGGGCATGAGTTCGATCGTGGGCTGGGTCGTCTTGGTCTGGGTCGCCATTGGGTTGGATTCTCCTGGTGAAGGATGCCCCAGGACAGTATAGCTCAGGGGGCGCGGCGGCAAGAGTACTTTGTCACTGAGGGGGAGGATACTTCTCCTGTAACGCACTCTCCAGCTCGGCCCGCACCACCGCGGGATCGGCCCGGCCCCCGGCGGCGCGCATAACCTGGCCCAGGAACCACTCCACTAAAGCGTGCTTGCCAGCCAGGTAGGCACTCACCTGCGCGGGGTGCTCGGCGAGCACTCGCTGTACCATGGGTCGGATCAGGTTCTCATCGCTGAGCTGCGCCAGGTTCTTGGCTTCCACGATTGCTTGCGGCGAGCCACCAGACCGGAAGAGCTCGTCCAAGACAAGCTGGCCGCTCGTGGCGGTGATCTGGCCCGATTCCATGTAAGCCACCACCCGGGCGAAGGCCTGGGGACCGATCGGGGAATTTGCAATTTGCAGTCCGAGCGAATTAAGCCGACCGAATAACTGCACGGTCAGCCAGTTGGCAAGCTTGTCGGGCGGAACTTTCGGCTCGGCCTTGACCGCTTGTTCGAAGTAGTCCGCGGCTTCCTTCTCCTCCGTCAGCACGCCGGCGGTATAGGCGCTCAACCTGTACTCGGCCATGAAGCGCGCCCGTTTGGCGGCCGGCAGCTCGGGGAGCTCACTGCGGATCTGCTCGATCCAGGCCCGCTCGATGTGCAGCGGCGGGAGATCGGGTTCGGGGAAGTAGCGATAATCGTGCGCTTGCTCCTTACTGCGCTGAGTGAGGGTGATCTCCCGGTTTTCATCCCAGCCCACCGTCGCTAGCTCGACTTGGCCCCCGGCAGAGAGCAGCTTCTCCTGGCGCTCGATTTCATAGCCGACCGCCCGCGACAGGGCCCGGAAGGAATTCAGGTTCTTGATCTCAGTGCGGGTTCCTAGCTCGAGGGAGCCCTGGGGCCGGAGCGACACGTTGGCCTCGAACCGGATCACGCCTTTCTGCATGTCCCCACTGTTGACGCCCAGGTAGCGCAACAAGGAGCGCAGGGCCAGTGCGTAGAGTTTGGTCTGTTCGATCGAATACAGATCCGGCTCGCTCACGATCTCGAGCAGGGAGATACCAGAGCGGTTGTAGTCCACCAGTGAATAGCCCTCCCGGTGGAACAGCTTGCCGGTGTCCTCTTCCAGGTGCACCCGCCGAATTCGGACTCGCTGCTCGCCATGTTCGGTCTCGAACTCAAACCAACCATTGCTGGCTAGCGGCAGTTCATACTGTGAGATCTGAAATCCCTTCGGAAGATCGGGGTAGAAGTAGTTCTTGCGAGCGAACAGGCTGTGTTCGGCCACGGAACAGTTGAGCGCCAACGCCACCCGCAGGGCATACTCGACGGCCCGGGCGTTGATCACCGGCAGCGTGCCCGGCATGCCGGTGCAGATCTCGCACACCGAACTATTCGGCGCGGCGAGGCTGGAGTCCACCACAGCACAGCCGCAGAACATCTTTGACCGAGTCAGCAGCTCGGCGTGCACCTCCAGACCGATAACCGGCTCGAATTCGGTCATGGCCCTTCAGAGCAAGTGAATCCGCCACTCATCGTAGAGCTCGCCATAGAACAGTTCGAAGATCCGCCCATCCTGCACCCGAACCTGGAACTTGCGCCCGCCCGGGATCCGCCAGGAGTCCTCGACCTGCTCGATCACCAGCCGCTCCCCATCCCAGTGCAGCGCGACGGGACGCTCTCCATAGACGTGCCCGGAATGGCACTCGACCAACTCCGGCGTCATGGGTCGCCCCATATCTCGGAAGAATCACCAATGTTGAGCGAGCCCGCAAAGTCGGCCACCCAGGCGGACCGACCAATGAGAGATCCCGTGAGCGTGCTGCCGGTGATATGGGCGTCTGCCTCGACGATCGAGTTGCGGATCTGGGAGCGTTCGATCCTGCAGCCCGGTCCAATTGAAACGTGGGGCCCGATCACCGCGTCGGAAATGCTGGCGGTCGGGTCGACATACGCTGGCGGCTCAATCCGCACTCCCTGCCTCGGCGTTGCGTGCTCTGAGTTGTCCCGGCCGTGATCGAGCAGGTAACGATTGGCTTCCAGCACGGCGGCAGGCGTGCCAAAATCCTGCCAGACCTCCACTGGCTGGGCGCGCACCCGAACGCCGGCCTCCAGCAGCAGATTGATCGCGTCCGCCAGGTAAAACTCTCCCTTGAGCATTCCACCGCCAGCCATCTGCCGCTCGATCGCGTCGAGCAGTTTTTCTACCTGCGGGAAATAGTAGAAACCCACCACCGCCAGGCTGCTCTGGGGGTCTTGCGGCTTTTCGATCAGGCGACGCACCCAGCCATCCGGCGCCAGCTCCACCAATCCGAATCGTCGCGGGTCTTCTACCTCCTTCACCCAAACGACTCCCTCCGAGCCCAAGCCCGAGAAATCCGTCTCGATCCAGGTATCTACGAAGCCGAGCAAAGCGGGTCCCTGCAGCCCTTCCCGGGCTAGCCAGATAGCATGCGACTGGCCGGACAGCTCGGGCTGGACCACATAGCGAGCGTTGAGCTCGGGATAGTGCTCACCCATGAATTCCACCACCTGCTCGCCCAGGTATCCGATGATGAAAACGACCTCGTCGAACAGTGAGAGCGAATCAAAGGAGTCCAGAAAGTGGGCGAGGATAGTTTTGCCCGCTACGCTGACCAGCGGTTTCGGCTTGGACCAGGTGTGTGGGCGCAGGCGGGTGCCGTATCCCGCCATCGGGAGCACCAGCTTCATAGCGGAGGGGCCTCCCTATGCCAGGCGGTGGCGGTCTGGTAAGCATGCGCAGCCTGAAGCAGGCGGTCTTCGGCCAGATGGGGCGCCATCAGCTGCATCCCGATCGGCAGCCGGGCCGAATCGAAACCAACCGGGAAACTCAAGGCGGGAATGCCGGCCAGGTTGGCCGGCAGGGTGAACACGTCCTCCAGATACATCGAGAGCGGGTCATCCCCGTGGGCCCCGATGCCGAAGGCGGTCGTCGGGGTCACTGGGCAGGCGATCAGGTCGACCGACTCGAAGGCGGTCTCGAAATCGCCTTTGATCAGGGTACGGACCTTCTGAGCCTGACCGTAATAGGTGTCGTAATACCCGGCAGAGAGGGCATACGTCCCGAGCATGATCCGCCGTTTGACCTCGGGGCCGAACAATTCGCCCCGGGTCACAAAGTAGTCTTCCGGGTAACTTCCGGGCCCCCGGCGGGGACCGTACCGCACCCCGTCGAAGCGGGCCAAGTTGGCGGAAGCTTCTGCCGGGGCGATGAGGTAATACACCGGTAGGGCCAGATCGGTGTGGGGTAGGCTGATCTCGCGGGTCTCGGCTCCCAACTCCTCCAGCGCCGTGATCGCCTGGCGCACTGCACTCTCGACCTCCGACTGCAGACCCGGGATGAAATACTCTTTCGGGACACCGATCCGTAATCCACGGATTCCTTTTCCGTTCAATTCGAACTCAGGGACCGGACTTTGCATGCTGGTCGCGTCCAGCGGGTCGTGCCCGGCCATCGTGCGGAAAACAGGCTCCAGATCGGCCACGCTCCGGGCGATCGCCCCGACCGTGTCCAACGAGGACCCGAACGCGATCAGACCGTAACGGGAGACCCGGCCGTAGGAGGTCTTTAGACCGGACACGCCGCAGAACCCCGCTGGTTGGCGCACGGATCCGCCGGTATCGGTTCCTAGGGCGGCGTAGCAGAACCGGGCACTCACCGCGGCGGTTGAGCCTCCGGAGGAGCCTCCCGGTACCCGATCCAAACTCCAGGGGTTGTGGGTGACACCGTAGGCCGAGTTCTCGGTCGAGGAACCCATCGCAAACTCGTCGGTGTTGGTCTTGCCGACCAGGACCGCCCCGGACGTGAGCAGGCGGGAGACACTGGTGGCGGAGTACGGCGGGCGGAACCCTTCCAAGATTCTCGATCCGGCGGTGGCGGGCGCGCCTTCGACGCACAGCACGTCTTTCACCGCGAGCGGGATGCCGTGTACAAGCGGAGCCGAGCCGCCCGGATTCTGGCGCAGCCAGTTATCGGCTGCCCGAGCTTGCGCCAGGGCCAGGTCGTCGGTGACGGTCAGGAACGCATGTACCCGTGAATCGACGGCCCGAATACGGTCCAAACAGGCCCGGGTCAATTCCACGGAAGAAACTTCGCCAGCCCGCAAGGCACCCGCGGCTTCCAGCAGGGTCAGATCGGTCAGGGCAGCCATATCAGATCGGGCCGGCCGGGTTGGTCATTCTGGGGAAAGTGACCCGGATGGCTATCGCGGAGCGCGGCGACTCGACGCCTCGCCGGCGCCTAGGGTTGCTCTTCCAGGACCCGGGGAACCCGGAACATGCCCGCCTCGGAGAAAGGTGCATTGGATAGCATCAGGTCGGGAGGAAGGCTTGGACGGACCTCATCGGGGCGGAGGGGGGCAGTGAGCGGAAGCACCGTCGCGGTGGGCGGGATCTCGGACGTGTCGACTTCTCCCAGGCGGGCGGCGTAGTCCAAGACAGCCGACAATTGCTGGGCGTAACGCAGGAGCTCTTCCTCGCTCAGTTGGAGGCGGGCAAGCCGCGCGATTTTCCGGACTTCTTCTGCAGTGAGAGCCACTTTGCCGGTATTATAGCGTAGCGACCTGGGCCCACCGCGGATGGGATGAACTTCCTCGATCCGGGCTGGGTACAATCAGTGACTCCAACGAGCCCGCGGAGAACAAAATGGAAAAAATGAAGGACGCCCTCAGCTTCGAGTTCTCGGTTTCGGCTCCAGCCGAAGCCGTGTTCTATGCCTTCAGCACGGGGCAGGGATGGCGCGACTGGCTCTGTGACCAGGCGATCTTCAAGCCACGGGCCGGTGGGACTTATCACTTGGCGTGGGACACCGGCTGGTATGTTTCCGGTCGAGTAGAAGAACTGGAGAAGCCCAGCCGGGTGCGGCTGACCTGGAGAGGAGCCGAGGACCCGGCCGCCAGCATGGTCCGGATCGAGCTGCACGGCCACGACGATCACACCCACGGTTCGGTCGAGCACTTCGGTTTTGGCGATGGGGAGGCTTGGGAGGGCGCCCGCAAACAGGCCCAGCGAGGCTGGGAGGTCGGACTGGAGAATCTCGAGTCGATCTTTACCAGCGGAGCCGATTTGCGGATCACCCGCCGGCCGATGGTGGGGCTCATGGGTAATGATTTCAATGAACAGATTGCCGCGCAGATCGGAGTTCCGGTCAAGGAGGGCGTGCGAATCGCCAAAGCAGTCGAAGGAATGGGAATGGCCAGTGCGGGTGTACAAGCAAACGATGTTATTGTCGAGCTGGGCGGGCGGGCCATTCGAGGTTGGTCGGATCTCGGCGCGGCCCTCCTGGGCCGACGGGCCGGAGACACCATTCCGGTGGTTTTCTATCGGGGGAGCGAGAGACGTCACGCCGACGTGAAGCTCTCGGCTCGGCCGCTGCCAGAGACCCCACTCGACGCTAGCACCTTCGCGAGGAAGCTGCGAGAGCTCAACGCGAAGGTCATCGAGGAGATCTGGGCAGTATTTGAGGGTGTGGGCGAGGCGGAGGCTGAGTTGACGCCAGAGGGCGAATGGTCGGCCAAGGAGAATCTGGCACATTTGGTCCTGGGCGAGGAGTGGAATCTTCATTGGTACGGGCAGTTCCTCACCGATAGCGAATACCAGTCGAGCGGTGAAGGGGGAAACCGACGTGAACAGTTGCGTGCGATCCTCACGGGCAGCCCAAGCGTGCGCGAGCTCATCGATCGGTTGGCCCGTGCGCAAGAGCAGACCAGCAGCCTGATTGAAGCCTCGGCAGCGGTCCTCAGGCTTCGTCGAGGTGTGATGTGGCGGTTGGGAATGTTTCACCTGCACTTCCCCGGGGACCATGAGCGCGAACACATTGCGCAGATTCGCAAGACACTAGAGGCCGCCCGGGCGGCGGAACCGGCCGCGCAGCCGGGATAAGTGACTACTTGAAGAGGGCAATCTGGGAGAGTGCGGTGGGGCCGAGCGGCCCCACCGCCGCGTGTAGGATCTTGACTTGGCGGAGTACCGTATACTTGCAGGCGATCTCCCGGGGCGGCTGGGAGGTCAATTAGGAGCGAAGAGTTGGCCGAGCAAGGCTATTTTGTCATCGCCGACATCACCGGCTACACCGCCTTTCTGAGCAGCTCGGAGCTCGAGCATGCCGAAGACAGCCTGCGCAGCCTGATCAACCTGCTCATCGAACAGACGAAGCCACCGCTGGTGATCTCCCGGCTGCAAGGCGATGCGGTCATCAGCTATGCGCCTCAGGCGAGCTTCCTGCAGGGCCAGACCCTGGTGGAAATCATCGAGAACACCTACGTCGCATTTCGGCAGGCCCGTGAGCGCATGCAGCTCAATACGACCTGCACCTGCGCCGCGTGCCAGAACATCCCCAATCTGGACCTCAAATTCCTGGTTCACTACGGCAGCTACGTCTTGCAGCAGACCCCGATGTATCAGGAGCTGGTGGGCAACGACGTGAACTTGACCCACCGGCTGCTGAAGAACCGGATTACCGAGCTGACTGGAGTCAAAGCGTACGCCGCGTACACCGAACCGGCAGTGGAGGCGCTGGGGATTAAGGAATTTTGCATTGATATGTCCCAGCATACGGAGAGCTATGAGCACTTAGGTGAGGTGCTGCTCTTCATCCAGGACCTGCAGCGGGTTTGGAAGCGGGAGCGCGAGCGGCGCAGGGTTCTTGTCGAGCCGGGAGAGGCCTGGTTCACGGTCGAGACCGAAATCCCGGCGCCGCCTCCGCTGGTGTGGGACTACTTCACCAAACCCGAGTACCGTGCGATCGTGATGGAGGCCGATGGCATGCCGGTAGAGAACCGAATCCAGGGGAGGACGGCGCCGGGGACGGTTTATGTCTGCGCCCACGGAGACGCTCGGATACGGCATGCGGTCCTGGACTGGAAACCCTTCGAGTATTACACCTTCGAGACCGAGATGCCAATGGGGGCGAAATCGCTGATTACCACCCAACTCATCTCAGTCGCTGGCGGTCAATCCACAAAGGTGCTCGGTATCTGCAGCAAGCCCGAGGGCAACATTCTGGCCCGGGCAGTGCTAGCAGCGATGCGATCCAAGATGATCCAAAGTATTGAAGCCGGAACGGAAGCGCTGCGCAAGATCATCCTCGAAGAGCTCGAGGCCGGTGTGGCGCTCCGGCCGCAGGCGGTCGTTGTCCCTGAGGAACAGGTTGCTGCGGCGGTGAGTGCCTCGGTGGCCGAATCGCTCGCAACCTGAGACTTCCCAACCAGGCCCAACAGGTGAAAAGGATGCGATCCATCACACGCCGAAGGCTGCTGGCAGGCCTAGTGCTCGGAAGTGCGGCGCTCGCCTGCAATCTTCCGTTCTTGGGCGGCGGCGATGAGCCGGCCCCACCTGAGGTCCCAGTTGGCGAGCAGCCGACTCTGCAGGAGCAACCAGCCGCCAGCGGGGATTAAGGCGGCGGCCCCGAGTCGCTGAATCTCGACGATCTGGCTGTCTACCAGGAACCGGCCGATCGGGTCCAGAGCTATCGGATTGGCTTGAGGTACTCCTTCGCAGCGGTCGCGGCGGACGGCAGCCCAGTTGTTGGGAGGGTGGATGCCAGTGGGGCACGAACCCTCAACCCGTTGGCAATGAGCATGGCTTTCGAAGGAGAGGGAAGCTCGGGCCTGGCAAGGCAATTGCCCGTGAAGTTCAGCCTCATCGAAGGCAGCTACACGATCTACTCGCAGACGGTCGGATGCGCCACCATCCCGGCCGGCGAGCTGGACGACCCGTTTGCCCTGCTGCTCGACATCGGCGGTTTTCTGACCGGACTGGCCCCCCCCGGCTGCGGCCGGACGTGACCCTCAATGGGGTTGAGGCGTATCGTTTCGCGATCGATGCCTCCAATGTCGAAGAGACCGAGTTGGATGTCGCCTCGATCGACAGTGGGGCGATCTACGTTGCGAAGGACGGGGCCTATATCATCCGGCTCGAGATGGCCGGCCGCGGGACGAACGAGGCACTCAGCGGCGGCCCGCTACTCGGTCAGCGGCCCCGGCGAGGTGCGAAGGCGGTTGCTGACCTAATCGATTCGGGTCGGCTGCGTCCGTTCCGAAGGACACCGACCGACGCAGCTACGCATTGACCGTGTCAAGCGGTCTGAAGAGCCATTCTCCTGCCTGCGTGTCGAAATCATAGTAAAGAGCGAACAATCGATGCGGGTTGCAGCTTGGGTGCACGAGCCGCGAGTGCTTACGGCGGTCCGCCGAACGCCGCCTCCCAGGTCGGCACGTAGATCACCCCGAAGTTACCCAGCTTTGTGGTCTCACCCCGGATCTGAAACGCGAGGGTATCTACGGTCGGGTTGGCCAGGAGCTCTACCGTCATTGGCAGGTCTACGAAAAGTATGCCCAGGTTGGCGTAGTCCGATCTAGGGACAAGGGACGGGTCGAATCTTAGGGTCACCCAGGCATGGGAGAATGGATGGGTTGTCGAGATAGTGACGAAAGTGCCCACCAGACCGGCTGTGAAGTCGAAACTTGGGTTGATCTGTGCGCTGAGAGTCTCGCTGTGATCTCCAACTCCTTCTAGCTCGATCGTCACCCCCAACTCAATGACCTGGATTGTTTGGGAATGAGTATCCTCGCCATCCCCAACCCCGTCCCCGTCGGTGTCCATACTCCCCGGATCTGACCCTAGGCGTAGTTCGCTGGCGTCACCCAATCCATCCCCGTCCGAGTCGGCAGAAAGGGGATCAAGCGATGGATCCTGAACCTCCATCGCGTCGTTGAGGCCGTCCTCATCGGAGTCTGCGAGGAGGGGATCGGTACCGGCATGGAGCTCCGTGGTGTTGTCCAGGCCGTCCGAGTCGAAGTCTTCTGCACCATCCGGCTGACCATCGCCATCCGTATCTAGGGAGTTAGGCATGGCATGAGGGATCAAAGTGTGGAATTCAAAGGAGTCTGGGAGACCGTCGCTATCTGTGTCGACGGAGAATGGACTGCTTTGAATGCGAAATTCAACGAGTTCGGGCAAGCCGTCGGCATCCCGGTCGCCATCGTACGTGATCGACCAGAGTGAGAGGATGGCGGCAGATGCCTCCCAGGCGGCGCGGAAATGGGCAATTGCTGTGACTGCCTCGGCTCGAAGCAGGGCTGCCCTCGCCTCGCCAAGTTCGAATCGCGCGCGGTCGAGGTCCTCCTGGGCCTGGGTCAAGTCCTCGGCAGCCAGCGAGGCCGAAACCTGGAATGCCGAGGCCACGACGTGTTCAGAGTCCGCAAGCGCAAGCTCCGCCATGTGGCGATCCGCCTTCAAGATGATCGGAAGCGCCTCGAGGAAGGCATTCTCGACCTCCGCTGGCAATCCGCCAGACTGTGTTCGCTCTAGCAGTGCCCCGGCAAGCTCGGCATCGTGTTCGAACGGAGTTGCGTCAACCAACCTTCCTTTATCGAAGAAGGCGGTTTCATGATCGGTGAGGATCGCCTGAAGGAGGATCGGATCGAGGATGGTACCGTCGCCCTCAGCGTAGGGCGTTAAGATTTCAGTTACGCGGCGGCGGAGATCGAGCGGAGTGGCTCCAAGAGGCTCATCGGCGACTGCTGCGATGGTTTTCAGGTAACGCGGCGTGGCTATTGCACCTTGCACCGTATCCACGGCAGACGGGGTAGGAGTCCCCTGGGGTGGTTCGGTAGAGCATGCGGCAAGGCCTATTGCGCCCATGCACAACAGGAGCCACTTCCGTCCGGTGTGATTACTCCTCCCGGGCATGTCCTGTTTTCCTATGTCTCGTAAGGCTCCGCCCGATGCAGGACCCAAGGCATGCCGTTGGACGGATGAACAGAATCACCTTCGAGCTCTGAGTCTTCTGGTGATATCCACTGAGTACGCCGGGTCCGCCCATGGCATGGGTGTGGTCAAGGCAGTCCGTTGTATGCTGGCGGGTTCAAACGCACCATCAGTCGCCTTACCTCGTAGCCAGCCCCATGTCGACGTAGGACTGTTCGGTCTCCTGCCACAACTCATACAGGCTTTGGCTTGTCTTGCCGGTGAGGATCTGCAGGATGTGCTTGTAGGGCAGCACACGCAGCTCGCCCACGCCCATGTCCCACACCAAGGCCGGTCCGGGCTTGCCCGGCTCGAAGTCCCACTGTCCGCCTGCGAGCTCTTCCCGCAAGATTTCGCCGAGGTAGGAGCCCCACAGGGCGACCATGCCGTTGCGGGCCTCTTCGTCGGGGGCGGCCTCGTAGGATGGCCGCATCAGCCGGTCGAGCACGTTGAGACTCTCGGGGGTGCGGTCGAGGATGAAGCCCTGGCGGGCGAGCCACTTCTGGCACAACTCGGCTGTCTGGCGGGCGCCCTCCGGGGATAGGGCGTCGCCCTGTTGGGGGGCGGCGAGGTCAGGGTGTCGGGCGCGCAGGTTGAAGAGGTAGAAGAGGGCGTGGAGGTGCGCTTCGTGGACGCGTGAGGCCACTGATTGAGGAAGGAGCATTCGAACCGCTTCTCTACGGGTACCTCCGGATGGCTCGGTCTTGAACCGGGTGAGCGCCAAGACAACCGGAAGGATCTTCAGCGGGCTCTGATAGGACTCAGTGGTCTGGGCTCTATCGTCCTTCTGGGCTACTTCGTGGGCTTGCTCGCCGACGACTCGTGCCTCCTCCCAGCGTTCTAGGCACACGAGCGCATAGGAGCGCCAGGGAAGACGTTCCCACACCACCTGGTCTACCCCATGGAAAGCGAGCTCCTCGTCGGTCAGGCGAGAATGTTCGGCCGCCCACTCGTAGAGTACACGAGCCCGGTCCCGCAAGCCGACTCGGTCGCAGCTGACGGCAGCCGGCAGCTGCTGGAGACTTAGTGCGTCGCGAAACGAGATATCATTCTCATCCCGATTTGTAGGATGCTTAGGCCAGGGATAAGGCCACAGCTGCGTTCCGAGCTGATAGTAAGCCATGGCCCCGGTGAGATCTCCGAAGTACTCATGGATGGTTGCAAGGCGAGGGCACATGTTGAGCACGTAATCGAGCCCTGTTGACTCCCGCTCCAATGCTGGAGCGCTCAGCAGCCGGGTTATCTCCGAAAGCGCCTCCGGGCTTTCGGAGGGAACCGTCAGTCCCCGCTCTCGCGCATAGCCCTCGACTGTGGCCCTCGTCTCGATCAAGAACTGATCGAACCGCGATCTCAGTTCAGCATTGGGCGGAGATTTGCTCGGTCTTCTCGTCATTCTAGTTAGAAAGGGCGGTAAGGAACACCTCAACAGACCTGGGCACCCTGACACCATCCACGACGACTTCGTATCGGGCCAGGATTCCGGCACCCTGTTCAAGGCCCATTTCGCGGACTAACGACTCGATGATCCCCTGACTCCTGCTAAGGGTACTCGAGTTGATCAGGATCTCGATTTGCAAGTTTCCTGCCCTGAACGCGTTTTCAGCAGCGGGGATCCCCGCGCTGAATTGATCGAAATAGCGTTTGTTCAAGCGCAGCAATCCGTCAGATCCGATGTAGAGGTAATTCCTGACATCGCGTAGCCTCAATGCCTGGCGCGCCTTGGCTTCGATCAGGCGGACGACCCTACCGTCGGTCACGATGAGATCGTAGCCGGCCGCGTTGACGGCCTTGCGCCCGTGGAGGAATTGCCACCCATCGGCGCGCCGCAACTGCTCGGTCAGCCACTCGGCATACGCCCCCTTGATGTTGCTCAGGCGCCCCAAGTTGGCCGCCTCGTCGGCGTGTGCCAGGCCGCGCAACTGGCTGACGATCTTAGCCACATCAGCGTCGAGGGAGGACTGGACGAACTCGCTGAAGCGCGTGAGCCGCTGCCCTTCGGGGAGCCTTGCAAGCGCCCGCAAGACCGAGGGACCATCGATAGCTTCACGGGCCATGCGAAGCAATAGCCCGTCGGCGAAGCCTAGGGCGCGCAGCCCGTCCCGAACCTCGTCGCCCCACGCCGCGAAGAGCGCGGTGACCCGGATGAACTGTGGGACTTCGTCGGCCCGGGCGATGAACATTGCGATCCCGGTCGCCGTGTGACCGTACCTGGCCACGAACCTGGCCGTGGTCGAGGGAAGATCGGTTAGGTCTCCTAGATAAGGAATCAGGCCGACGAGGTTCAATCCCGCGCCGGGGATGTCGCCCCTGCCCAGTGCTGCCACCGCATCCCGTACGTCGGCAAGAACGCCCAGGACGTTGATGGGAGACGGTATGGCGCCAATCAGCCCACTCGCAAGCAGCCCAAAGAAATAGGGCAGATTCCCATTTCCGGGATCATCCAGACCGAATTCGCCTTGAAAGGCACCCTCGAGGAACTCTTGGATCGCCTTGTCCTCCGTCATCACCTCGCTGAACACAAGCGGATCCATGTTGAAGTTGACCTCGAAGTCGTCCTCGAAGCCGTCGCCGTCGCTATCCCTCAGCACAGGATCCGTCCCGAAAGTCAAGACCTCCTCGCCGTCGAACAAGCCGTCGAAGTCTGTGTCGCGCAGGAACGAAACAGGGCGATGAGGGTTCTCCGCGAATTCCTGCTCTTCAACGAAGTCCTCCAGACTGTCGGAGTCTGAATCAGGGAATGTAGGGAAGGTCCGCTTGAAGTCAAGCAGTGTGAAACTGAACTCATCCGGGTCGATCAGCCCGTCACCGTCTGTATCCGCTTCGAATGGATCGGTTCTGAGCCGAACTAATAGTGCAGCAAATGAGCCCCCCAACTCCTGCGTATCGGTGAGCCCATCGAAGTCACTGTCCAGCTCGCCGGAAGGCGCCTGAGGGTACATCCGCGCGAGAACATCGTCTCCCTGATTCCATGCCACCAGCCAGTGGGGAAGTTCCTCGCCATCCGGCGCCCCGGCGCCGATGCCCCCCTGGATCGCTCGACTTGCGATGAGGAACGCCTCACCGTCCGGCGCGCTGTCCGGCAGCACGTAACGACCGTGCAGGTCGGGCCCGGCACCGAAACCCGATAGGACCAGGAAGCGACCCTCGACGCTGCTGAAGGCGGCCCGCGGCTCCCACAGGAACACGCCTTCGGCAGGATCCGGCGGATCGAGCCACTTCTGCAATGGACCGACAGCATCCAGCGTTCCGGTCAGGATCCGGCCACGCAGGTCTCCCAGCCCTCCCGGAGAGTCACGGTTATCCCACCAGGATACAAGATAGCGGTCACCAGTCGGGTCGTGCGCCGCCGCGGCCGAAAACTGCGAGCCGACGACGTTGCCCGAGAGGTTGGTTGCGCCCAGGGCCGCTAGCGTGGTGCCATGCAGGCGCTGCGCGGACAGTTCGTACTCAAGAGCAAGAGTGGGAAAGGTGTCGAAGGTAATCAGATACTCATGCCGGGCGCGGTTGTAGGTGACCGTGACCGACGAGACCATGCGATCGACCAGGACGGCTTGCGCCCCCACAGGCGCACCGGTCGGGTCGAGGCGTTGCGCCAGCATCCGATGCGGATGGGCGACGTTTGAAATCAGTCCACCGCGAGGCTGGTTCCACACGACGAGGTATTCGTGGGAAAAGGAGTTGTAGGCGACGTCGTAGGCCGATGATAGCTCAACCCAATTCCAGAACGTGAGCCGGTCGGTGACGAGCGTCGTAGCGCCGTTAGCCCCTCCTCCGGGGGCAATCACCGCGGCGTAGAGGTTGTAGGTGTCCAAGGTCTGGGTCAGGCAGCCGCCCCCGGGAAGACAGTAGGTCTCGACGCTCTGGCCACCGTTGGCTTCCGACCAAATGACCAGGAATCCACCGTCGGTCTCGTTCGGCACCAAATCCAGGCGTATAGGCAGGCCAACCGTGCTCTCTGCCACAAGGAACGCTGCGCCGACCGGTTCTCCCTGCTCGTGATAGAGGCGGCCGAGCACACTGGCCCGATCGGTGTCGTCGACCCAGACCGCCAGATACTGCCGGCCCACCGGGTCGTAGGCCAGGGCCACCCCGTGCTGAATCGCCGGACCTCCGGCGATGACGAATTCCGCATCGCCCGGACTAGCCTGCTGGATGCTTGGGCCGGGACGCTGTGCTCCGGGAAGCTGCTGTGCTGGGAGGATCGGAACTGGCAGCGGGATCTCGTCCTCATCGGGAGTCGGCTCTGCTGTTGGAGACGGCTCTATGGTCGCAGTCGCCACTGCCGTTGGGGTTTCTGTGGAAATGGGAGAAATCTCGACTTGCAATGCGGCTTCACTATCCTGGGGCGGCGCCCAGTTGGCGAGCACGAGCAGGGAGAGCTGCATATTGGCGGCCGGAGGAAGAGAGGCGGACGCGAAGGCCGCCTCCCATTCCGGGAGATAGACGATCCCGAAGGCGCCGAGCTCGACGGTCTCAGCTCTAATTTCCTGAAGGACGGGATCGATCTGCTGGTTCGGAAGGATCTCGGTCACCCCTTCCTCAAAGTCATAGCGGAGCAACCGTAGGTTGGCAGTGTCGCCTCCCGGAACCTGTGCGGGGTCATAGCGCGTCCGGACCGTGGCGCGACTGATCGGAAGCTCATCGCCGAGAGCGATGAACGCTGCCACGAGACCGGGCACTTCGGCGAAGTGCGGCACTTCGGCCAAGCTGTGGCCGCGCAACGACTGCTGATGATCGGCGACGCCCTCCAGCTCAACGATTACCTCGAAGTCAGGCAGGGCGACGATCTGGAAGTAGGTGTCGCTTCCGTCCGGAATTCCATCGCCGTCGCTGTCGGGGTCCGACGGGTCCGCACCCAAGCGCAATTCGCTGTCATCCCTCAGCCCGTCCCCGTCGGTGTCGGGCAGCCGGGGGTCGAATCCCGAGAGCTGTACCTCGGCACCGTCTAGGAGACCGTCGCGGTCGGTATCGGGAACCAGCGGATCGGTTCCGATGACGGCCTCCTCCCCGTTGGTGAGCTGATCCTCATCGAGGTCCTCGTCCGCGTCGGGGATGCCGTCCTCGTCCGTGTCGAGCGTGTCCGGCATGGTGTGCGGGATGGTGTTCTTGACCTCAAAGGCATCGCTCAATCCGTCGCGGTCGGTGTCATCGGTGAAGACGCTGCTTCCGATCCTCAGCTCGACGACGTCGACCAGCCCATCGGCATCGTGATCCGCCTCGTACTCAATCCCCCAAACCCCTGCGACGGCGTCTGCATAGGTCCAAGCTCTCGCGAACGCGCGAGCCGCGCTGGCGGCCCTGCCGCGGCGCAAGGCCTTCATCGCATCGGCGTGGCGTCTCTCGGCGGCGCACGCAGAGGCCAGGGCTCGTTCCAGCCGGGCGTCCAAACCGTCGTCTGAGTCGTCGTCATCGTCGTCGTCGTCGAACTCGCAGCCCTCATCATCGTCCTCGTCGCCGCCTTGTGACGCTCCAGCGCCCGCCCCGTCCAAGACCCCTTGTGCGTCTGCCAGGGCGAGCTCGACGATGTGGCGGTCGGCTAGCAGGATGAGCACCAATCCTTGGAGGTACGCCTGCTGCGCGGCTGGTGTGACTCTGTCGTGATCCCGAAGGTCCTCGAGCGTCCTAGTCAGGGTCCTATCGTGCTGCAGGACGATCGGGTTGGAAATGCGCCCTTGGTCGACAAAGGAGAGCGCGTTGTCTTCGGCCAGAAGAGTCAGGAACTTGAGGGGCAAGACGGGAGGACCTTCGTCGTCATCATCGTCGTCGTCCTCACCCCCAGCGGGTGGGGCTGGGACCGCGAACGGTGACAGTGTTTCGAGGGCCGCTTTGCGCAATCGCAGAGGGGTGCCGCTGAGCGGCGTGTCGGCCACGGACGCGATTGCGGCCTCGATCTCGTCGTCGGTCAGCCCATGGCCCTGGCTCGCCGCCGGGTAGGCAGGTCCTGGGATGAGCAGTAGAAGGACCAGAACTGCGTTGACCCCCCGATGTCCCCACAAGGTCACGCGCGCTCTTAGGCGAGCGGTGCGGCGCAGAGATTGCAGCATGAGCGTGGAGAGCAGGTCTAGGGGGCGATGCATGTCATTTCCCCCTTTCCACAGTTGGGGGACTTAGTCGATGAGCTGAAGGAGGCGGTATCAGTTTAGCTCCCATCTCCACAGCCAACCAGGTTGAGCTCGCTCAGCCAGGCGACCTGCGAGGGTTGTCTAGCGAGACGCAAGAGCGGGAATGCCGGGCGGCCGGGGCGCACCGCATTCGCTGTATCCGCAATCTCCCCGGCGCCATCGAACAGCCACAAGATTTCTCCCTCGTCCCGCAAACTTCCCTTGTAAAGCAGATCGGCTGAGATGTTGGCGATCGATTGGTCATTGGTCCGTTCTAAGAGGAAATAGCCGCCGGGGCTGATCGTCCCACCGAGGGCGACGTTTAGATCGTCGCGGTCAGTGAGCAGCCAGCCCCGAAGGTCCACCTCACTCACTCCGCGATTGTGGAGCTCGATCCACTCGTCGCTCGCAGAGGCGGCCGTTCCGCCCCAGGCCACTTCATTAATGAGTACGAGCGCGCCGGATTGATCGGTGAGGTCCGGACGGCCCACTGCGACGGTGTTCTGATGGCCGGGACTGCCCCAGATCGGGCCGCCCTCCGCGTCGACCGCCTCACCGGGTGGGCCGGGGAAGGTCATCCAGCTGGCAGGGGTGTCTGGGAGCGCGAACCGTTCCATGCTGCTTCGCAGCTGCTGGCTGCCGGCGGGCCAGGCTTCGCCGGGGCAAACATAAAGGAAGAATGGCCCGGCGGGGGGATCTGAAACCGGTTCTACGAAGAGCAGGTTTGCTTGTCGAGGTGTCGGCCACAGGCCGTAACGCAAGTGGTCTGATCCGTCAGGCAGCCGGCCGAAGGACAAGTTAGCGGCGCGGACTGACAGGTAGCTGATCTCGTCGATCACTCGCTCGTTGGGAGCCAACAGGCGCACGGTGTCCCCAGTGTCATTCAGGGCGATCTTGGTCTGAGTGCGGAAGAAGACCGCGTAGCCCTTGGCGGGTATGGTGACTCCTGGAAGGTCGAAGGGGCTCGATCCGCCGTCGATCGCATCGTCCAGCCACCAGCCCTTAAGGTACACGTCCATCCGCCCCGGGTTGTACAGCTCGATGAACTCATCGGCGGTGGTGACTCCGCCGGTCCCCTCCCAGTCGTAGCGAGGGCGGATCAATACTTCGTTGATGACCACCCGACTCGGAATGCCGGTCGGCGTAGGCGTTGGGAAGAAGAGCGAGTTTGCTTGCCGGGGTGTCCCCTGAATCGGATTTCCATCTGCATCCAGGCCGTTCCCAAAGTGTCCCGAGAAGGTTGCCCAGTTTCCGGGGAGGTCGGTCCCGCCGCGGCGCTCCATGCTGGCGCGCGAATCAGACTCCCCAGCCGGCCAACCCCCTCCGCCCGAATTGGCCGTGTCGACGATCTCCCCTGCCGGCCCGAGCAGCTCCAGTTGCTCGCCGGTGTTTCGAAGCGACCCGGTATAGATCCGATCGGCGCCCAGGTCGAGGATGGTTGTGTCATCCGTCCGCTCCAGCAGGTAATAGCTGTACCCCGGGAGGCTGCCGGCCAAGGAGACATTGATGTCGCCGCCGTCGCTTAGTCGCCAACCCATTAGGTCGATTGGGTCGGCACTCGGATTGTGAAGCTCGATCCACTCGTCGTTGGCCGAGGCGATCGTTCCGGCCCAGGCGATCTCGTTGATCAGGACCGCCTGCAGAGCGAAGGGTATCGGCGGAGTTGGGGAAGCGCTGGGAGTTGGCGTTTCCGAAAGCGTCGGGGTTGGGGTGGTCGTTATGGTTGCGGTTGGGTGCGGATCGACGGCGGTCGATGTCGGGGAATCGCCCGGGGTTGGTGAGGAAGGTGGATCTTCAGGCGTGAGGCCGGGGGTCGGAATGGATGTCGGGGTCGAGCTGGGATCGGAAGCCGGTGATGGGCTCGGAGTGACGCTGGGGCTGGCGGTTATTTCAGGGTCAGGAGCTGGCGTTTCCGAGGCCTCGCTGACCTCTTGAATGTGGATCGGCCTCTGGCTTACCCCAGGGCTCTCCTGGGCAAGCACGATCAAGGCGAGTCCCAAAACCGCACCGCCCTTCCTGAGCATCGGGGGCGGCCAACGGGTCCTCACTGGTTCCCAGATTTCCAGAATCGGAGGGGGTAGTACTAGAGTACCATAGTTCCTGGGCTTGTTAGGCGGGGGCCCTCCGTCGTTCGCGGGCGGATTCGCCGGCATAGGCACACCATAGGCGACCGGTTAAAATGAGATCGGTTGTCGGGAGTTCCGAACAGGAGAGGATCGATGGACTTCGTGCAGGCTTTTACGTTTCCGTTTCAAGACCAGGACTGGATCAAGAAGCTCGCGATCACCGGCCTGATCTCGCTAATTCCGATCGTCGGCTGGATCGCGGTTCTCGGCTGGTCTTTGGAAGTTGCCCGGCGGGTCATCCGTTCCGAGGCGCCGGTCCTGCCAGACTGGAGCAACTTCGGGGGGAACTTCAGTCTGGGAATCAAGGGCACCGTCATCTCGGTCGTGCTGTCGATTCCGTTGATCGTGCTCTATTTACCGGTTGGGGTGCTGCCCCTCATTTTTGACGAGAATGAAGTTGCAACGGTGCTCACGATCGTCTCGATATGCACCGGATGTCTAGCTCTGCTCTACTCACTGGTGGTGATGTTTACGCTGCCGGCGGCCTTCGGTCAGCTGGCCGCCACTGACAGCCTCGCCGAAGCGTTCAAGGTCGGCCGGCTGCTGAGCCTGATTCGCGCCGCACCCGCCGCTCACCTCATCGTGATCCTCGGGCTGCTCGTCTCCGGAATCGTGTCTGGCCTCGGTTTGATCGCCTGTGTAATTGGGGTGTTGTTTACCCTCTCCTACTCGTTCGCTGCCAATGGTCATCTGTACGGGCAGGCGCACGTCGAAGCCGCTAAGGCAGCGGGGGCTTGAAGCCGTCGTCGATCGCCGGCGCGAGGGCTCGTCGCATTTTGAAGGGGCTGTCCGGATGCGGACAGCCCTTTTCTGTGGGGAGCCATGCCCGTGCGGGTTGGTGATCTGCTCGGAGTCCGGCTCCAGACTCAACAACCCGGCCTGCCGGCGAACGGGCCGGCGACTCCGGCGCTGCAGGCGATGGCGGAGACCGGCCCCAGCGGAGAACCGATTTCGCTCGCCGGTTCGGAGTTGGCCCGGCTGGTCGCACCGCTCACGATCCGGGTCGCTTTCCTTCCTACCAGCGGCAGCGGCGCCACGCCCTGGCGGAACTGGCTAGTGCTTGACACCAGCTACCGCGGTCCGGGACAGGCCAGCTCACCGGCGCGGGTCGGGCTGGTGGCCCACGAGCTCACGCACGTTCTGCAACGCGGGTTGGGTGATCCTCAATTCTGGCCGGACGGTACCCTGCGGCCCTCCCCCACCCGGAGATGGCTGGGCGACTCGACCAACTATATGGAAGTGCTGGCGTACCTCATTGGGGTCAGCGTCGAGCTCGATCTGCTCAAGGCGAAGGGCATGCAGGTCGCTCAGCGACTGGTGGACGACCTCGCCACCTTTGCCGCCGAGGACGCGGTCAACGCCGCACGTTATGTCGCCAAGCGCTTTCCACGCAATGCGACCTATCGGAAAAACGAACGGGTGGAAGCCAGCTCGCCGGACCGGCGTATCCCGGCCGGAGGGTGGGCCCACTGGCTCGGTAAGTTGGGTTTTTCGGCTGCGGTGGTCGAGCGAGCCAGAGCCCAGGCCGCCCGCGGCAACCCGCAGCGGGCCGAGCCGGAACCCGCGGGGCCGCTCCCAGGTTAAATGCACCCCAATGGTACAATCCTCGGGCTCGCGGGGAAGGCGGGACTGCGCATGTCGACGCTGAGCCAAACCTTCCAGGGCGCGCTGCGCTATCGAGGAGGGGAACACCAGCTATCCTACTTCGGACACAGAATTAGCGGGCTGGGCACGCTGCTTTTCCTCACGATCCACATCCTCGATACCTCCACGGTCTACTTCTTTCCCAACTTATACGTACACGCCATCAACATCTACCGCTCCACCCCAATGATGTTGGGGGAAATGCTGCTGGTCGTGGCAGTGATCGCCCATGGCGTCAACGGGCTGCGGATCGCCTTCTCGGACTTCTTTCCGGCCTGGTGGCAGGCGCGGCCGCAGCGAACCGCCTTCTGGATCGTGGTGGCAATTAGCACCGTTCTCAGCGTACCGGCGCTCTTCTTCATGGGCCGTTCGCTTTACTTGAACAATATCTGCCGATGTCCGCCGGCGGAGCAGGCCAGCCTGGCTCTACCGGTCTGGGCCGACATCGCCATTGGCGGTTCGTTCGTGGTCGCATTGGCGATCCTGGCCCGAGCCGGAACCTTCCGGACCCTGTTCAATCGCCGGCCGCGCAATTTCGAGACCTGGATGTGGCTCATGATGCGCTGGTCGGCGGTGCTCTTGATCCCGCTGGTCTGGATCCACGTGCTTTTGGTGGATGTCTTGTTTGGGGTGCACCGCATCGATCTCAATTACGTCGAGTTGCGCTGGGCCACCCTCGGTTGGAGGGTGTATGACATCTCGCTGCTGGCATTTGCCTTCGCCCATGGGATGAACGGCCTGCGGGGAGTCATGCAGGACTACGTCCACTCTGCGGCCTGGCGTCGTCGGTTCAATTGGGCAATCATGGGCCTATGGATCCTCTGGACCGCTATTGGCGCGGTCGCCATCGTTGGAGGCGTCCGAGCGGGCTGAGCCGCGTCCGGTAGGAACCTTGCAGCGTTTCAGCAAGAGAGGTGCAGTTGAATGGCCGAACTCCATCAGCATGACGTGCTGATTGTGGGTGGGGGCGGGGCCGGACTCATGGCCGCCCTGCACGCCTCCCGGAGCAGCAAGACCGCGGTGCTGACTAAGTTACATCCGGTCCGGTCGCACACTGGCGCCGCCCAGGGCGGCATCTGTGCCGCGCTCGGCAGCGAAGAACCGGATCGCCCCGAGTGGCACACCTTCGATACCGTCAAGGGAAGCGACTATCTGGGCGATCAGGACGCGATCGAGTTCATGTGCGAGCAGGCAGTGCCCACGATTTATGAGCTGGAGCACATGGGGCTGCCCTTCAACCGGACCTCCGACGGCAAGATCGCCCAACGCTATTTTGGCGGGCATACCAACAACGAGACCGGCAAGCCGGTGCGCCGGGCCTGCTACGCAGCCGATCGCACCGGCCACATGATCCTGCAAACGCTTTACCAGCAATGCATCAAGCACGAAGTCAGCTTCCTGGACGAGTACCAGGTGATGGACATCCTGATCGACGAGCGCGGCACGGCCGGGGTGGTGGCAGTCGAGCTCGCCACCGGGGAACTGCATGTCTTTCACTCGAAAGCCGTGATCGTAAGCAGCGGAGGCTGGGGAAGGATGTACGAGGTCACCTCCAATGCGCACTCCTACACCGGCGACGGGGTCGCGCTGACTCTCCGCCGCGGCATTCCGGCGGAGGACATGGAGTTCTTTCAATTCCATCCGACCGGCATCTACAAAATGGGAATCCTGATCACCGAAGGTGTGCGCGGGGAGGGAGGGGTGCTGATCAACGGCCGGGGCGAACGATTCATGGAGCGATATGCGCCGCGGATCAAGGACCTGGCCTCTCGGGATGTAATCAGCCGGGCGATGTATCTGGAGATGCGGGAGGGACGGGGAATCGATGGGGGGCGCTATCTACACTTGGATGTACGGCCGGACACCGTTAACCGATATGCCGAGCTCGACGGCCGGACCCGGCCGGACGGCTCACCCTATCGGGTCACCGGCGAGGAGATCCTGGCTAAGGTGCCGGACATCATCGACTTCTGCCGCACATACCTGGCGGTGGATCCCATCACCCAGCCCATGCCGGTCCAGCCGACCGCCCACTACGCCATGGGCGGGATCCCGACCAATTTGCGAGGGGAAGTGGTTCGGGATGAGGCCAACACGGTGGTTCCGGGCCTGTATGCGGCGGGAGAAGTGGCCTGCGTTTCGGTTCACGGTTCCAATCGGTTGGGCACCAATTCGCTGCTGGATATCGTGGTCTTCGGCCGAGTGTGTGGCAAACGGGCCGCGGAATATGCGGCGCATGCCGACCGGCTGCCGCTGCCCTCCGATCCGGAGGGCAGGACGCGGGAACAATTGGACCGGTTGCGCTCAGCCAGCGGCTCCGAGAAAGTCGCCAGCGTGCGAAAGGAGCTGCAGCAGGTCATGTTCGAGCAGGTGGGCGTATTCCGTTCTCAGGATGGGATGAGCGAGGCAGTCGACAAGATCGGGCGAATGAAGGATCGTTATCGGGAGGTCCGGCTCGACGATCGAGGTAAGGTCTTCAATACCGATTTGCTGGAGGCCTGGGAGCTGGGCTGCCTGCTGGACATTGCCGAGGTCACCGCGGTGGCCGCCCTGAACCGGACCGAGAGCCGGGGCGCCCACGCCCGGGAAGACTACCGGGAGCGGGACGACCAGCGCTGGCTGAAACACAGCTTGGCCTATCTGGACGGGGGCAAGATCTCACTCCGCTACAAGCCGGTCACGATCACGAAGTGGCAACCGCAGGCGCGGACGTATTGAGGGCGATGAGAGTTCCTACATGCAGGTAGAGCTGCGTATCCACCGGTTCAATCCGGAAGTGGACGAGCGAGCCCACTTCGAGACCTACACGGTCGAGGCCGAGCCGCATGACCAGGTGCTGGATGTGTTGAACCAGGTCAAGTGGTACCAAGACGGAAGTCTGGCCTACCGGCGGTCCTGCGGTCATGGGATTTGTGGATCAGACGCCATGCGGATCAACGGGGTGAATCGTCTGGCATGCAAAGTGCTGGTGCGAGACGTTGGAAGGTCGATCACTGTGGAACCGATCCTCGGGCTACCGGTCGTGAAAGACATGATCGTGGACATGGAGCCGTTTTGGGTGCATTACCGATCGGTCAAGCCTTTCTTCATCACCAAGGACCCGGCTCCCGAGCAAGAGCGCCTGCAGAGCCCGGAACAGCGGGCCCGCTTCGACGACTCCACCAAGTGCATCCTGTGTGCGGCCTGCACGACGGCTTGTCCCTCCTTCTGGGCGGACGGCGAGTACGTAGGGCCGGCGGCCATCGTCCAGGCCCACCGTTTCATTTTCGACAGCCGGGACGCGGCCGCCGACCAGCGGCTCGAAATCTTGGGCGAGCAAATGGGGGTCTGGCGCTGCAGGACGATTTTCAACTGCACGGTGGCCTGCCCCCGCGATATCAAAATCACTCAGGCGATTGGTGAGGTGAAGCGCGCCATCGCCACCGGTAAGCTGGATTGAAGCTCGGTCGGCCCGCACGATGAGGAACGCTCGGACGCTGCAAGACCCAGCGATGGACCTCTCGTCGGCCTTTGGTCGCCCGCCGCGCATCTTGGTGGCGGACGATGATTGGCTCAACCGGGACCTGCTCCAGGCCTACCTGACGACCTCCGGCTGTGAGGTAGTGACCGCGGCCGACGGCGAGACTGCGCTGCGGCTCGCGCTGAATCTTCCTCCAGACCTGGCGCTGATCGATGTGCAGATGCCGCGACTGGATGGTCTGGAGGTCTGTCGAAGGTTGAAGAACACCCCGGCGACCCGCTTCGTGCCGGTGGTCATCATCACCGCCCTCGACAGTGAAGAAGAGAAGCTCAATGCCTTCGAAGTCGGCGCCGATGACTTCATCACCAAACCGTACAGCTCCATTGTGCTGCTGGCCAGGGTGCGCTCGCTGCTGCGGATCAAACGTCTGCACGACGAGGTGGAATCGCGCAACGCGCTGCTCCGCCAGGTGCTGGATCGCTATGTCGCGGAAGACGTGGCGGATGTCATCCTGACCGACCCGGAACGGCACCTGAAGCTATTCGGCGAGACCCGCCCGGTGACCGTGCTATTCGTCGACATCCGGGGTTTCGTTCGCTACACCGAACTGCACACCGGCCCGGAAGTGATTCGAACCTTGAATCACATATTCCAGGCGATCAGCAAAGTGGTCTTCGCTCACAAGGGCACCTTCGACAAATACCTGGGGGACGGGCTGATGGCGTTCTACGGTGCGCCGGTGGCGGGGGAGGACGACGCCCAGCGGGCGGTGGCCACTGCGGTCGAGATGCAGCGGCTCTTCGCCAAGCTGCGCGAGAATCCAGAGGTCGATTTGAAGGGCCTGGGACTGGGAATTGGCCTGCATTCGGGTGAGGCGATCGTCGGGAACATTGGCTCCGAGCAAGTGATGGACTACACCGTCGTCGGGGACGTGGTCAACGTGGCCAAGCGCTTGCAGGACGTCGCCCAGAGCGGACAGATCCTGTTCAGCGAGGACACCTTCGGGGAATTGAAAGGTGTGGAGGCCAAGCGCCTGAAACCGGTTAGGCTGCCCGGCCGGGAGGAGCGGGTCACGCCTTATCTGATCGAGCTGGCGAAGAAGTGAGCGGCGAAGCGGGTCAGCGGCACTCCGACTGCTAGGCTCAGCCGGAGGGATATAATCCCAGCGGGCCCCAGTAGCTCAAAGGACAGAGCAGGGCACTCCTAAGGCCAAGGTTGCGCGTTCGATTCGCGCCTGGGGCATACCTAATCTTCGTGCGGTCAGCTCTCAGACGTCGAGCGTGCCCTCGATCGCCTCGAAGATCTGATCAGCGCGGTAGATCCGGTTGCGCTTTCGACCGGTGAACTCGCGCAGCACTCCCCTCTCGACGAGCTTCTCTACGTAACGCTGGGCGGTCTTGAAGTCACTCGCTCCGATTCCGCCCTCGATCTGTCGAACAGTCGCCATCGGATGACCAAGCAAGAAATCGATCACCTGCATGAGCCTGTCCGCAGTGCGCTCGTCGCGTAACATTGTCTCATAATGCTCCCTGAGCGCTTCCAATCGGTCGAGGGCCGCCGCGGCCTCGTCTGACTGGCGACCAACCGCTTCCAGGAACAGAAGCAGCCACGCGTCCCAATCACCCCGTTCGCTAACGCCCAGCAACCGCTCGTAGTAGGCCTGACGGTTGGCTTCGAAATAGCCGCTCAGGTACAACCAGGGATGGGGCAGCAGATCCCAGAGGACCAGGAGCAGGGCAATGAGCAGGCGGCCGATCCGGCCATTGCCGTCGAGGAATGGATGGATCGCCTCGAATTGATAGTGGATCAGGCCGATCCGCGCCAGCACAGGCAGATCATCCGGACCGTGAATGTAGCGCTCCAGTATGTTCAATCCCGCGAGCATGTCATCCACCGGTGGCGGCACGTACGGCGCGTTCTCGATCGTGCTGCCAGGCGGGCCGATCCAGGTCTGGGACCGGCGGAACTCACCCGGTGCCACAGGCTGTCGATTCAGGCCCTGAAATAGCTCGGAATGCGTTTCTCGGATTAATCGCAGGCTTAGTGGCAGGGTCTCAAGCCTGGCGATGCCGTACTCAAGGGCGCGCACACAGTTGGCGACCTCCAGTGCGTCCGCACCACCGCCGCGCCGATCGGTTTCGAACCGATAGAGTTCGTCGTACGACGTCAGCGTCCCCTCGATTCGCGATGAGAGGACCGCCTCTCTCCGGATGAATGGTTGGACCAGCGTGTGGGGACTTGCCAAGTCCTTACTCTTCTCTGCCAGAGCGGCCAGGCCGCGCTCGGCCTTAGCCAGCTGGCTAACCAGGTCGGTCGACCAGACCATTGCTGGGGGAAGTGGGTTGGGGACGAAGGCCCAATACCCGCCGGGAGTCAGGATCGGCCTTCCTGCGGAGCTATCGCGAAATCGATCTGGATCCATCTCTCAACGTCTAAGTGTCAATAAGGATATGTTTTATTGTCACTTTATGCCGTATTAGCCAATAGGATGCCCAATATTCACACAAACTGGCTAAAGTGTCAATAAGGAGTCCCAAATTGACAATCGACGGTGCCGGCGAAAAGGGGTTCAGGGGCCGCTCCGTCATCGACGCTTGTGAGGAGCCGACGATTGAGGGCTTACTCCAGTTTGTGGGTCCGTCTGACGTCGTGGACCAGGTCGTCGACAGACTCTTCCACACGCGACCGAAGAGTTGGGCTGATCTTGGGCCCGGCCTGATCGTGCAGCCGGTTGCCGCCATAGCGGGCCTGGTAGCCTTCGGGCAATTCGTCAGGCCAGGTTTGGCCCGACATGACTCCGAACGCCAGCGCCCACGAGCGGGGCACCAGATCGATGGCGTACCCACCCCCGCCAAAAGCCAGCCAGCGCGGAGACAATGCCTCCAGCGCCTGGAATAGCGCCAGCTGACCGTGGGTGGTGAGGGCCAGGTTAGCGAGCGGGTCCGTGTAGTGAGTATCGACACCCAGTTGAGTCGCCACAATGTCGGGTGAGAATCGGCGCAGCAGCGGCGGCACGATCGCCTCGAACGCCCGTAGGTAGACCGCGTCGAAGGTCAGCGGTGGCAGGGGGACATTAACGCTGTATCCGGCCCCGCTGCCCCGGCCGATCTCCTCGACGAAACCGGTGCCGGGAAACAAAGTGCGCGGGTCCTGGTGGAGCGAGATCGTAAGCACCCGGTCGCTGTCATAGAAGGCGTTCTGAACTCCGTCGCCGTGGTGTACGTCGATGTCGAGGTAGGCGACCCGGAGGCCCTGGTCTATCAGCCACTGGATGGCGACCGCGCAGTCGTTGAATACGCAGAATCCGGAGGCGAAGTCCGGACCGGCGTGGTGCAGCCCGCCGCTGTAGCTGAAGGCCACCTCGCAATTCCCGGTGTAGAGCAGCTCGGCGGCTTGCAAGGCGCTCCCGACCTTCAAAGCCTCAGTTTCGTACATCTCGGGGAAGATCGGGTTGTCGCCCGGACCGAAGCCGTAGCTCCCGGCGGGCAAGCTGTGCGCTCCCCGGCTGAGGGCCCGGGTCACCCGGATGTAGTCCTGGGTGTGAAACAGGGCCAGCTCGTCTGGCTCGGCCAGCCGCGGCTTGACAATCTGCACGTTGGGCGCGGCGAACGCGCCATATTCGCTGAGCAGCTCGAAGGTGCGCTGCAGCCGTTCGGGCTTCAGCGGATGCTGTGGCCCGTGACCGCGCTGCCAGATCTCCGGCGAGACTATGAAGACCGCTCGGCGCATGGAGGGTGATTGTAGCCGCGCGAATGTCGTCGTTCGTTAAGAGGAGGGCTTGGCGAAAACTGCCGTGAAGTACCCGCCGTAAGGGCTGCCGGCCTCATAGATGTAACCGAGCCCAATCTCGATGTAGTTGGGGCTGAGCAGGTTGGCCCGGTGGAGGGCGCTGTTCATCCACCAGTCGAAGGCAGACTGCGGCGTTGCGCTGGTGCCGGCGAAGATGTTCTCCCCGATCCACGACCAGCTGTAGCCCTGGGCGGTGACCCGCAGCCCTACTGTGGAACCATCCGAACCGGTGTGGGAGAAGAAGCCGTTGCAGGCCATGTCGGTGCTGTGGAGGCGGGCCGCGGTCTGTAGCTGACCCTGTGCAGTATAGGCCGGCAGGCTCTGCGCGGCGCGCTCCTGGTTGATCAACCCCAGCAATGTGTTTTCGAACCCAGTGTTCCCGCTCGGGCTGCAGCTCGGATCCGAAGTCGAGCTGGGGGTGACGGCGAGGGTTGCCGTGGGGGTCGCGGAGGGCCCCGGGGAGCCGGTAGTTGAGGTCGGTGCGAGGGTCGGCGTGCGGGTTGCGGTCGATGTAGCCAGGAGAGTGGGGGTGCGAGTCGCAGTGGGCGACGGTGTGCGGGTGGCGGTGGGCGAGGGGGTGCGGCTGGCGGTCGGTGATGGCGTGCGGGAGGAGGTGCTAGTCGGGGTGGGGGTGAAAGTGAAAGTGGGCGTGCTGGTAAAGGTCGGGGTCAGGCTTGGGCTCGGGGTCGCCGTCGGTGAAGTAGTGAGTTCAGCCGTCGCGGGTGATGTTGCGGTCGGGCTCTCGATCGGGGCCTGCGGCGGGGCAGGGATCAACCCCGAATCCGGTACGGCCGGAGGTAGGAAGGTTGGCAGCGCGGTCGGGCTTGGCGCGAGGGTGGGCGTTGCCGGAGCAGGGAATAGATTGATTGCGATCTGGCGCAGGACTTCGGAGCTGACCGGCGCCAGCCGAATCGCG
>Ga0209751_10000704_pt1 | contig 35614 bp, 36 predicted proteins | sample RifCSP13_1_FD_184019 | JGI IMG/M metagenome (GOLD analysis project Ga0209751, IMG submission 184019) | Soil microbial communities from Rifle, Colorado - Rifle CSP2_sed 13_1 (SPAdes) (version 2) | ecosystem: Environmental > Terrestrial > Deep subsurface > Rock core/Sediment | place: Rifle...
TAGTAACTACAAACAATACGAACTACTAGACACACTTTTAGCGAACTCGACACCAGGGATTGATAATATAACAAAGAGGATTTTTAGAAATGGTGGAGTCTCCTTTTTGGTGCTCTCAAGTATAAATCAACAAGAACTGACTAAAACCCTTCAGAGCTTAAATCTTCCTGGATTTTCACTAAGGTTTGAAAATGCCTCATTAGGCAGCATTCAATTTAGCTTAGTTGCAAAAGCAGAGTAGTAATACCAGTGTGTAGCGATAGTCGGTGTTTTCCAACACTGTTATTATCTGGGACAAGAACCTCACCCTTTCCTAACAGTTAAATCCGCAATTAGCATTCCGCATTTCTTATATCTCTACTCCCACTCAATTGTGCTTGGGGGTTTTGTTGAGATGTCGTAAACAACACGGTTAATTCCCTTTACCTCGTTTATAATCCGTGCTGAGATTTTCTCAAGGATTTCATAAGGAATCCGAGCCCAATTGGCAGTCATACCATCAAGGCTTGTCACAGCCCTAAGGGCAATAACATTTTCATATGTTCTTTCATCTCCCATAACACCTACGGTTTTTACAGGGAGTAGTAAACAGAACGCCTGCCAAATGTCATTATAAATTCCCACCCTTTTTATCTCTTCTATGAAAATAGCATCAGCGTACCTCAACTTCTCAAGCTTTTCTTCTGTTACTTCTCCCATGATTCTTATTGCAAGCCCAGGTCCAGGGAATGGATGGCGGTCGAGGATTTCCGAAGGAAGCCCGAGCTCCCGCCCTACAGCTCTTACTTCGTCTTTAAATAGCTCTCTCAAGGGTTCGATTAGTTTCAGGTTCATCCTCTCAGGAAGTCCCCCCACATTATGATGGGTTTTAATCTTTGCTGAGGGGCCCTTTACGCTAACGCTTTCTATAACATCAGGATAAAGCGTTCCCTGAGCAAGAAACTCCGCTCCTTCTATCTTTGAGGCTTCGTCCTCAAATACCCTAATAAATTCCTCCCCAATTATTTTTCTCTTCACTTCAGGTTCTTCTATTCCTCGGAGTTTATCAAGAAATCTTCTTTTAGCATTTACATGAGTTAAATTGAGTCCCAAGTCTTTAAAAGTTTCAACTACCTGTTTTGCTTCGTTGAGTCTCAGAAGCCCTGTATCAACAAATATGCAATGGAGCTTATCCCATATAGCACGCTGGACAATTAATGCAGTAACCGCAGAGTCCACTCCCCCTGAGAGCGCACAGACTACATGAGAATTTCCTGCCTTCTGTCTAATGTGCTTTATGGCGGTTTCAGCAAATGATTTCGCCGTCCATGAACCTTGGCACTTGGAAATCTTAAAAACAAAATTCGAGAGTATCTCATTACCAAGCTCTGTATGAATAACCTCTGGATGAAACTGAGTGCCGAAGATTCTGCCCCCTATATGCTTCATCGCCGCTACAGGCGAGTTCTCAGTCATTGCTATAGAAACAAAACCCTTTGGGAGCTCGAGCACACGGTCGCCATGAGACATCCAGACCCTAGTCTTTAGGGGAATATTCGAGAAAATATCTGAGCCATCGGTGACTTCAATTTCCGCAGGTCCGAATTCACGCCTCGTTGAGCGCTCTACCTTTCCGCCTAGAAGATGAGCTATGAGCTGCATCCCATAGCATATTCCTAGGATCGGAAACCCAAGGTTAAATACGCCGGGATCAAGTGACGGTGAGCCTTTATCCCATACACTTGCGGGGCCACCTGAAAGAATAATCGCCCTTGGTTTAGTTTCCTTTATTCGTTCTATCGGTTCGTTAAACGGTTTAATCTCAGAATAAACACCAAGCTCACGTACCCTTCGTGCAATAAGCTGGGTGTATTGAGAACCAAAATCAAGAACTAAAACGGTTTCACGCATTTTAAATCTTTTAAACGTTTAGTTGATAAATAATATCATCTTCATTTTGAAAGATTGCATTGATAGTATTCATAATATTATCCCGCCAGCAAGCCTGTCCCGATCTCAGCTGAGGGAACTGGCGGTCTACCCTAATATTATGGGTAGCCAATGAGTCTTGCTCGTTGGCTTAAACAGAGGACAACCTTAATCCAAAATTGTGATATGAAATTGATATCAGTTTAGTAATATACTGAATAATAAAATCAATTAGACAGGTAGATAAACGATATTTAAGCTAACTAGGGACTCTATTCAATCCTATAGTTAGGTGCCTCTTTAGTGATTATTACGTCATGTACGTGGCTTTCACGAAGCCCAGCTAGGGTAACCTTTATAAATCTAGCCTTCTTTCTAAGCTCTTCGACATTTCTGGACCCTGTATATCCCATCCCAGCCTTTAATCCACCGACAAGTTGGTAAATTATCCCTGCAATCGAGCCTCTATACGGAACTCTACCCTCTATCCCCTCAGGAACGAGTTTCGACTCTATCATATCATCGTTCGACTGAGGCTCACGAACGTCCTGTGCATACCTATCACGACTTCCCTTCTTCATTGCCTCAATAGAGCCCATTCCGCGATAGACCTTATATGTTCTCCCTTGGTATAGAACTACTTCTCCAGGGGCTTCATCTGCCCCTGCAAAGAGATTTCCTATCATAACCGAGTAAGCCCCTGTAGCAAGGGCCTTAGTTATGTCACCTGAATACTTTATCCCACCGTCCGCAATTACAGGAACACCATATCTTTGTGCTACTCGTGCTACATCTCCAATGGCAGTAATCTGCGGGACTCCAACCCCAGCAATAACCCGAGTTGTGCATATTGATCCAGGGCCAACTCCAACCTTTATCGCATCAGCCCCTGCCTTTACCAAAGCTTCTGCTCCATCAGCAGTTCCAACGTTCCCTACTACTAAGTTTACTTTACGGAAATTGGATTTCGTCGAAGCCACTGCATCAATTACCCTCTTTGAATGTGCGTGCGCAGTGTCAATCACTATGACATCACACCCAGCTTTAAGTAGAGTCTCAATAGTTGATTCTCTTTCAGGCCCGACGCCAACTGCGGCTCCACACCTTAAGCGTCCCATTTCATCTTTACAAGCATTTGGGTGCTTCTCTATTTTTTCTATGTCCTTCATTGTTATTAGCCCGCGTAGCCTGAACTCAGAGTCCACTACTGGGAGTTTTTCAATCTTATATTTGTGAAGAAGCTCTTTTGCATCTGTCAGTGTTATTCCCTCAGTGACAGTTATGAGCTTTTCTTTTGGAGTCATTAATTTATCAACCCTGAAATCTAGGTTCTTCTCGAATCTGAGGTCTCTATAGGTAATTATTCCAAAAAGCCTTCCATCCTCCTCAGTAACCGGGAGTCCAGTTATATTGTGTTTTAGCATGATATCGAGTGCTTCTTGAACCCTTTGTGAAGGATGAACGGTCATAGGGTTTATTATCATTCCGCTTTCATGCTTTTTTACCTTTTCCACTTCTGCAACTTGTTCAGCTAAAGTTAGGTTCCTATGAATGACCCCAATACCGCCTTCTTGAGCCATAGCTATTGCAGTTTTTGACTCAGTAACTGTATCCATGGCTGCACTAATAATTGGAATATGTAGCTTAATTTCTGGGGTCAAATAAGTGGAAACATCTACTTCAGTAGGTAGAACACCGGAATAATCTGGCAATAATAGAACATCATCAAAGGTTAGAAATTCCTCCATCTTATTTTCGAGCATAGAAGCCTACCTTCTTGACTTTCTAACCTTAACCCTTTTTCTCTGTATCCTTCTCCCATTACGGCGCATTGTTGTTTTTTGAGGTTTTAACGCCCGCTTTGGAGAGGCAAGATTTGAAGGGGTTCTTACAACCTCTATTACCTTCTTTCTCATCTCGGGAACTGTAACCCCGAGCTCAACCACGATCTCCTGCTCCTTATCACCTATGTTCACAAAAACAGGAAGCACTCCAACATAAGTTTTTGTATCAATCCTCTCAAAACCAAGCGCTTTTAGAAGCTTCTTAGGTAGGATCGGAAATTGTAATGTTGCTACATCTGCCGTTTCTTCTGGAAGCAAACCATCCTGACTAACACTTATTTTGAATCGTGTAGATTTCATGCCGCGTTGTCCCCCTTGTTAATAAAATACACTTATCCTTATATCTAAAAGCCAGGCATTAGTAACACGGTAAATCCTTTTCAGCTTAATCTCAACCCTCTTATTGTTGTTTAGACTTCCTAAAAGGAAAATAGGGGAGATCTCTTTACCCTCGCTTACCCGGTCTTTATTAATGAAGTATTTTACTTAATTTATATAAAATAGCAAGCATTCTGTAAAAAAGACTGTTTAAACTGCTTCCTAGATCCGCATTCACTATATTATCCACAATATATTGTTATATATTATCTATATACCACAATTAGTTTATAATTAAAAGGCTGAGATTGCCGTTGCGATATAATTAGAAATTTATTTAGATTATTAATCATATTAGAATTTTCAAAATTAAGAGAACAAAAGTTTCTAGCAAAAACTCTAATATGTGCAACTTATTTTTACTTAGATTGGTAAAACCATCGAAAGTTTCCTATTTTTTGTATAACACATAAGAATATTTTGGAAAATTCATTCAGTTTCCACGCGTTTTAAAAAAGCATGATCTATACTCGTGTTCAATTCAAACCCGATCAAGATTGCAGGTGGAATTATGCTTCTACCTATTACTTCAACGTCTTTTTCTAGCCCATTAATCGGAACATATGGAATAAGAGTCAGCAAGAAAATAAGGGCTGGGAATAAGGCTAAAAAAAAGTGTTAAGCCATAGCTGCAGAACGGATCCAGATATTATCCTTTTTCAACTCATTTATAAAAAACATCATTACCTCAAGTAGAGAGATCCCTCTAAATCCGGGAGGCTTAACCGTAGCAAGTAACTTAACAATTTTCTGATAAAGTTCTGAGATTAACAATAAGTGATGGAAGTCAAGTTTGCTCATTCTGATTTGAGTGAAATCATTTATAGTTTAATCATTAAGTTTAACAGTTTTAACCCCTTGACCATAGCGTCATGCATTAATTAAAATTATTTAGTTGATTATTGTAAGAAGGTGCAAATTAAAAGTTAGTAAAAGGAAATATCTCTGTTAGAAAGGGTACCTAGACATATATATTAACGTTATTGATACATCAAAAAATATTTCTAAAGAAATTTTTACTTGGGAACTTTACAATTAATACATAAGGGAGGTACTATTCCAGATCAGCTTTCTCAAAACCCACAATATCAATCTTATATTTTAAGCCCAGCACCTTGCCCTTCGATGGGAATACAATAAAGAATGGCAGAGTTTCGTCAGGATTAATGTCATAATTAAGTCCTGCGAGTTTGCTAGGGTAGTTGAAATTTATATCGCCATTTTTTCTCTGAAGTTTATTCAGTATATATTCAGATGGAAGGGTTTTTAGCTCAGTGTCGCTAAATGTGTTGCCAGCATAAACAACCTGTTCATAAAGCTTCTTCCCACCACTTAAAAATTCGCCCTTTATCCTTATATAACTAACATCATATTTAGATTTATTCTCAATGTTTCCAGAGACAACGTAAATGAATCCGTTTCTGGTACTTACCCACCTGCCCGAATCCTGAGACACGACTACGCTGTCCTCTATCCGCTCGAAAATCCTGATTGGAAGCTTAGATAAATAAAAGGTAGTTAACCTATCAGCTTTGTCTTTGGGAATTAATTCCAAAGTTATCATAATCCAAACTGATGCGGAGAAGATAATAAATAAAATAAAAAGAGAAACAAAGAATGTAATAATCTTCTTTGATAAGCTTATCTTTGAACCACGTTCCCTAGGCCTTTCTACAGGCTTATATGAAGCATACGCCCTTGAGCTACCTTTTTGAGTTATTAACAGCTTTTCTTTATCAACTACAAGCTTATCTTGTTTTGGTTTTAGTGTAGCAACATGACTTAACTCACTTTCTTGACTTAGATCATCACCTTTTTGTTGTGTATTATCTTCCTCTGTCACTTCATCAAACAGCTTTGGGGGATCTAATAGACTATCTATGGGTTCTTTATCAATAAGTATATTTTCCCACTTAAATCCCGAATACTCTGCTTTATTACTAATCCCGCTCTTATCCTCTGTTCCTCTAGTATCAGGGGTTTCTATATTAAATTTATCCTCTTGTTTTCCGATATTTAATGTGTTCCAGTTGAACTCATCTCCCGTAGCTGCTGGTTTCTTCGACTCATTCCTTAATTCTTCACTTATTAAAGAATTCTCTTTCTGGCCTTCCTTTTTCAATTGCGTATTAGCCTCTTACTCCTTGAGTAGAATGTTCGCCATTTAGTATAATGTTCGGATTGAAATAAAAATCCATACCATTCTAACATTTCGGTATTTTCTACATCAATTCTTAACTCCAATGCCCCAAGAAACTTGGATCATCTGCCTTATTTATGATTAATATTAATCAAATTAGCTCATTGGTTTATATAAAACGATTTTCTCGCCTTGAAAACGCTACTGCTGATCACGCCTATCTTTATAATATAATCGCCACTTATTCTTAGATGAAGTTCGCAACAAATAATAATTAAAATAGACTTTTTCTATGTTTTCAATAATAGGTAAAAACCACATCAAAAAAAATTAATCATCAAGATGAAACATTAGTTTTTAGTTCTCAGTTTGAAAAAACAGAGCGTTAATTATTTTCCAGCACCTATAACTTGAGATTTACATGAATCGCATTCACAGCCAACCATCCACCCAAAGATCCTAGATTCTTTGCTGCAGTTTGGACAACTTATCCTAACTAGATGACCTTCACGTCCCCTTGTTTCAGAAATGATGTTCCATTTACGAACAGGTGACCCTGGACATTCCCAACATATCCTTGTTACAGTCATATAGCTCCTCCTTTTTAAGCCGATGAGTTATACAATGGTAAATTATATTTCATTTTTAAAATATTGCAATTCAATTTATGGATTGTCAATGAGGGGGGTGAAGTTATTGACTTCAGGGGGCTATTCTTCTATCATGTAAGTAAGAGGGCGGAGCTGTATTAAAAATCAGAAACTTCCTTCTCTAAGCAACCTAGAATATTTAAGATTCCAATGAAACCCTTAATAGAAATACCTAAAAAGGTAGTGATAACAGGTGCAGGACCCGCAGGTTTAACGGCGGCTTATGAACTTTGTAAGGCCGGAATTGAGTCTTTAGTGCTTGAAAAGGATAACATAGTTGGTGGGTTAGCTAGGACGGTGAATTATAATGGCTACTATTTTGACATGGGAGGACACCGCTTTTTTACCAAGGTTAAGGTTGTAGAAGATATGTGGCATATGGTGTTGGGTGAAAATTTTCTTAGACGCAGTCGCCTATCACGAATTTATTATAACAAAAGGTATTTTTATTACCCACTACGAGCACTTAACACCCTATCTGGCCTTGGGGTTTGGAATAGCTTTCTAATTCTCATAAGTTACCTTTGGGCGCGCCTTTTCCCAGAAAAACCAGAAGAAACCTTTGAACAATGGGTTTCAAATCGATTTGGAAAACGTCTTTACAAAACCTTTTTTAAAACCTATACCGAAAAGGTTTGGGGGATACCATGCAGCGAAATCAGGGCTGAATGGGCAGCCCAGCGAATAAAAGGGCTTTCGCTTTTAACCGCCCTTAAAAACGCCCTCTTAGATAAGCAAAACCCCCATAAAGGAGCTATTATCAAAACCTTGATAGATTCATTCCACTATCCCAAGTTAGGGCCAGGCATGATGTGGGAGAAGGTAGCTAATCTTGTTCAAAACGACGGAAGTGAGGTAAGATTAGGGACAGAAGTCGAAAAAATTTTTTGGACGAACGATAAAATAGATTCATTAGAAGTAAAATTCAATGGCCAAAAAGAGTTGGTTAAAGTAGGAAGGATTCAAAATTTTAAGAACTGGAGCCCTTATATGGTTCCAGACCCAGACAAAACCTGCTTGGGACTAGAGTATTTTTGCTTTGAAGGTGACGGGCTCTGGACAATGTCTAATCAAGAGTTAATCGAGCTTGGCAAGAAGGACTTGGAAATATTAGGATTGGTTCAACCCTCTGAGATTGAGGATGGAACCGTTGTCAGAATGCAAAAGGCCTACCCCGTTTATGATTCCACTTATAAAGAGTCTCTTCAGGTTATACGCCAATTTCTTGACCAATTTCAGAACTTGCAGCTTATAGGCCGAAATGGAATGCATAAATACAATAATCAGGATCACTCCATGTTGACTGCAATGTTAGCTGTAAAAAACATCTTAGGTGCAAACTACGACCTGTGGCAGGTTAATGCAGACCAAGAATACCATGAAGAGATCGGGGAAGGTGAGGGAAAGAAACTGGATGATTTTGCACTTCTTGCATCTACACAGCCCCAGATACCTGAGAGAAGCTTTCCTAAGCCTCCACAACCCGCTTATAATGAGGTCATTATAAAAGCCTTTGCTAGAATTGATAAATTTGCCTTTGCTACAGCGGTGGGCTCTGTTTGCGGCCTAGCGATCTTTATAGCAACCCTTTTGTTGATCTTAAAGGGAGGCAAAATCATGGATCCTAATCTCCATTTGCTTGGACAGTATTTTATAGGCTACACTGTATCTGCGAAGGGTGCCTTTATTGGATTGGGCTACAGTTTCTTCTGGGGATTCGTTTGGGGTTGGTTAACTGCATACCTTCGAAACCTCTTTCTCGGCTATTTCATACACAGAGCTAAAAGTAAAGCAGAATCCTCATCGTTTAGAAACTTGCTTGATTATATATGATTAGCTTTAATTATTGAGAAAATAAAAAGTGGCTAATAATAATTGGTCAGAGGAAGAGAAACTCCTAAAAGCTGTCGTACGTTTGAATGCCACCTCGCTAGGTTTAATTCTTGGCTTGCTTATCGGTCTCGCAATCTTCCTTGCAACCAATTGGCTTGTAATTAAGGGAGGGCCTATAACACGTAGCGGGGAGGAAATAGTAGGTCCACATTTACAGCTCCTCGGTCAGTTCTTTATTGGATACAGGGTTTCGTTTCTTGGAAGCATTATTGGATTCCTCTATGGTTTTGCTGTTGGTACCCTATGTGGAACATTTATCGGTTGGATCTATAATCGTATCGTATTGTTAAGGAAACAATAGAGTGGTAAATATAGATCAATGCAGCTTAGTCTTTTTATTGTGCCATAGCTTGCTTCAAGCCTACCTTTCGTTAGAGGAGAGGCGGGATGATTATAAGTGAGATCCCCATTTAGCCTACATTCGGAATACCATAGAGTCATAGCCGATTACCTAAAAAAACACTAAGCACGATACTAAAGAATCATATGAGGAAATCCATGAAGGCCTTAATTAGCAGTGGGGGCAAGGGAACGAGGTTAAGACCTCTTACACATACAAGCAACAAACACCTAATCCCTATAGCAAATAAGCCCATGATTTACTATGTGATAGAAGCAGTTATTCAAGCAGGCATCAAGGAAATAGGAATAGTGATAAACCCTGAAACAGGGGATGAGATTAAAGGGGCATTAGGTAGCGGAGATAAATGGGGGGTTAAATTCACCTATATTATCCAAGAAGCACCTTTGGGTTTGGCACATGTAGTTAAAGTCTCTCAGGATTTTATTAAAGATGCCCCCTTTGTATTCTATCTTGGGGATAATGTTCTAGTAGGAGGCATCAATAGATTTATTGAGGAGTTTTTAAAGAATAAAAATAATTGCCAGCTCGTATTGGCAAAAGTAAAGGAACCTGAAAGATTTGGGGTCGCAGAAATAAAAGATGGAAGAGTAATTAGTGTAAAAGAAAAGCCTCAAAAGCCGAGAAGCTCCTATGCAGTAACAGGCATATATCTTTATGACCATTCGATTTTCGAAGCGGTAAATAATATCACCCCAAGTGCCAGGGGCGAACTAGAAATTTCGGATGCCCATCAGTATTTAATAAGCAATGGGTTTGCGGTCGGCTACTCTGAGATTACAGGCTGGTGGAAGGATACAGGGAAACCCGAGGATTTGTTGGAGGCCAATAGACTTATCTTAGATAGAATCATAGATGGCGGTGAACCAAAGATTATGGGAGAGGTAGATAGTAGTTCTGACATCGCGGGGAAGGTGATTATCGAGGAGGGGGCAAAGGTAATAAAGAGCACCATTCGAGGTCCTGTAATAATAGGTGAAAACACCTTGGTTGAAAACAGCTACATCGGTCCTTTCACATCTATTTACTATGCATGTGAAATAAAAAATAGTGAGATTGAGTATAGCATTGTTCTTGAAAATTGTAAGATTATTGATGCCGATGTCAGGATAGAAAGGAGTCTCTTGGGACGAGAGGTTAAGATTTATAAAAACAACTCAAAGCCAAGTACTCAAAAATTTATACTTGGAGATCAAAGCACAGTAGAACTAACTTAAGAGCGAGAGACGTTCGTGAGCCTCAGTCGAACGATGATTCAGGGTGTAGAGTTAAAAAATTTAAAACTTATCCCCGATGAGAGAGGATTTCTTATGGAAATCCTGAGGTGTGATGACTCTATCTTTGAGAGATTTGGTCAGGTTTATATTACTGGATGTAAAAGAGGATTTGCCAAAGCCTGGCACTATCATAGGGAACAATCGGACCATTTTGTCTGTATCCTAGGAAAGGCTCTTGTGGTTCTCTATGATATGAGAGAAGATTCCCCTACTTTTAAAGAGGTTCAGGAGTCCATACTGGAGGCCCCACCCTGTGAAGAGAATGAACCACTTCTTATTAAAATCCCGCCTCTAATAGTACATGGTTTCACGGCATTAGAGTGCGTGGAGGCAAGGATTCTGAACGTCCCAACTCTACCCTATCGTTATGATAATCCCGACGAACATAGGTTCCCCTGGGATAGCAAAGAAATTCCTTATAAATGGCCATCCTATGTAAAAAAGGGAGGGTAATATGAAACTACTTGTGACAGGTGGCGCAGGGTTTATCGGCAGTAATTTTATAAGGCATATCTTAAATAAGTGCAGAGGCTATAGGATTGTTAATTTAGATAAATTGACCTACGCAGGAAACCTTGAGAACCTTAGAGATCTCGAGAAAGACCCTAGATATACCTTTGTAAAAGGGGATATTTGCAATACATCCATTGTGGAAAGCCTTGCAAAGCAGGTTGACGTTATAGTTAATTTTGCCGCCGAAACCCATGTGGATAGGTCCATTTTGGAACCCGGAAGTTTTATACAGACCGACGTTTATGGTACGTATGTGCTGCTAGAAGCGGCAAAAAAATATAACCATCATCGGTATATTCAAGTCTCTACAGATGAAGTTTATGGAAGCATAGAAACAGGGTCCTTTCGAGAAAACGATCCGCTTAATCCAAGTAATCCCTATTCCGCATCAAAAGGGGGCGGCGATCTACTGGCTCATTCTTATTGGGCTACCTATAAACTACCCGTTATCATTACTAGGAGTTCTAATAACTTTGGTCCATATCAACACCCTGAGAAGTTGATTCCACTTTTCATCACCAATGCCCTCGATGACTTGTCTCTTCCACTATATGGAGATGGAAGAAATGTAAGGGATTGGATTTATGTTATAGATAATTGTGAGGCTATTGATATGATTCTCCATAAGGGAAAAGGGGGGGAGATTTACAATATTGGTGCAGGCAATGAAAAAGCCAATATTGAGATTGCTCAACTTATAGTTGAGGAATTAGGTAAACCATTAGATCTAATAAAATTCGTCAAAGATAGGTTGGGACATGATAGGAGATATTCCTTAGATTCAACAAAAATTTATACCCTTGGTTTCACACCACGGCATGAATTTAAGGAAGCCCTTAGAGAAACAATAAAATGGTATAATGAAAACGAAGGATGGTGGCGAAGGATTAAAGAAGGAGAGTTTAAAGAGTATTATAGAAGGACATACTTCTAAGATTGTACATAACAAACTATAGTTACTATAACTTCATGTAAAGTCATTGCGAGCCAAAGGCGAAGCAATCCCATTTTGAGATTGCTTCGTCGTTTCACTCCTCGCAATGACAAAATACATTGCAAATTGGTATGCAGTTTGATAGAAAAACAAACGAAAGATGAGAATACTGATCACTGGTTCAACCGGTCAGCTTGGGCGAGAGCTAATACAAGTTTTAGAGAATGACGAGCTGCTTTTATTAACTCACAAAGATATAGATATTAGAGACCCTAAACTTATACAGAGGATTGTGGAGCTAAAACCTAATATTGTAATCCACACGGCAGCGAATACCGATGTCGATGAGTGCGAGCGCTATCCAGAATCAGCGTTTCAAGTGAATACTCTCGGTACGCAGCATGTGATCTTAGGAACAGAAAAAGTCGGTGCTAAGCTTATTTACATTTCCACAGATTATGTTTTCAATGGAGAAAAAAGGGTGCCTTATGTTGAATCAGACGAAACTAGTCCTATCAACGTTTACGGCCAGTCCAAGCTCATGGGAGAGAATTACGTTAGGGCAAGTTCAATCCCTTGGATCATTGTGCGTACTTCGTGGGTATATGGAGTGGGACGTAAAAATTTCATCACTAATGTATTAGAGTGGGCCAGAGATCTACCGATCTTAAAACTGGTTATAGACAAGACCGGCAGTCCTACTTATGCTAAGGACTTGGCTTTGGCAATTAACCACCTCATCCGCAATGAAGCGTGTGGCACCTATCATGCGGTCGGTCAGGGAGCATGTACATGGCTCGAATATGGACAACAAATACTACAGATTTTAAAAATACAGAAAGAGATTGTCCCATTTGCTTTTGATGAGCTAAATCGGCCTGCAAAGAGACCCTCTTATTCGGCTCTGAGCACTGATAGACTCAGACAATCCGGATTTGAAATGCGTGATTGGAGAGTTGCGCTAGAGGATTTTCTGTCAACTAACTTTTTGAGGTAAATGAAGGTTGTTATACTAACTTGGAGAACTCGGAATCACATGCGCCCCTGGCAGGAGGCTCTTAAGGATTTCCTTTTCCGATATGAATAATCCGAATACATATTACAAACCCAATTTTACAATTCCCTTAAGTAAACCGTATATGGGGGAAGAAGAAATACGTGCAGCTTCAAAATCAATACTATCAGGGAGTATTAGAGGACATGGAGAAGTGGGAATAAAGTTAAAAGACTTTATGAAGGATCTGTTTAGCATTAAATTTGTGATCCTTACCACATCTTGTACACATGCTCTTGAGTTAGCCCTTATGACATTAAATATTACAGAGAAAGACGAAGTAATTTTGCCGAGTTTTTCATTCGTTTCTTGTGCAACAGCTATTGTACGCCAAGGTACACGACCAATATTTACAGACATCGAAGAGGAATATTTAAACATCGGTCCCAGGAAAATAGAAGAAAGGATTACAGAAAAAACTAAGGCGATTATGTGTATTCATTATGCTGGCGTTGGGTCTCTCAGTAGTATAATCCTCTAAATAAAATGTTAAAATTATTCTTTAATTTTCTCTTATTGTGTGTTTTAATTGATCTTAAAATTTTCGATTTACCTATATGGAAAGTCGTCTTCCGGAGGCGTTGAATGACAAGAGAACCGTCGATCCTGCTCCGCTGGCTTCCTAGAAGGCCGCGCACGCTGCTCTATAGCTTCATCTTGGTTCCGATACTCCTTTTCTCCATCTTCCTTCGGTTTCACAACCTCGGGGAGATGGGCTTGGATGGAAGTGATACCGTGTGGTACACGACCATCGCTAAGGCGTGGACCGAGGGTAACTCTATCTATGAGGTGGCAGGTGATACTTTTACATATCGCCCTGTCACCTTCTTCGTCTATGCCGCCGCCGCCGCGATCAAGCTTTTCGGCTATCATGATTCGTCCATCAAGAAGATGAACGCTTGCCTTGATACCGCGAACGTTCTCCTCATTTTTCTCATTTGCTGCCTCCTTGTCCGGGATAGTCCGCTTCCGGCCTTTTCAGCTTCGATATTCTACGGCTACCTCCCCATGGCTATTACCATGGCTAGGATAGAATTAACCCACGTCCTATCAGGTACGATGGTACTCCTTGCGTTTTCTGCTTTCCTACTTTATTTCACCTCCACGAACGCCTGGCGGAAACGTTTCTTACTGATTTTGTCAGGAATCCTAACAGGTCTCGGGGCCCTCACCCACGAGGACCTCATCCTCTTAGGACCAGGGTACCTAATCTTTCTCCTCCTTGTCTTCATCCACAGGGGGAGCCACCATAGACATCTGAGACCCTTCGTTACCGACTGCGCGCTGCTCTCCGCTTCGATAGTCATGACATCTCACAGAATGCTCCTGTATACCGCGGCGTCCGCCTACGAACAAGCTGCTGTGCCCTTCGAAGCATCCACTCTAGGACGAGTTGTCGGCTATCTTGAGAGAGTTCCACGACTCCTCTGGGACTCCATCCTAGCCATTAGTTCTAGCCCGGTCTTGTACCTCTTTCTCCTTCTCCTTCTAATTCTCTGTTTTCGCCCGCTTCTCATGAAGCTTCTCTCGCGACATCAAGCGAGTACTCACTTACCTTCGTTGTATTACCTACCGCTGGTGCTGGTTCTAACCTACTGTGCTCTTTATTCATATTTCATTGAAGGTTACTACTTACCAAGGTTCTTTTTACCTCTGTTTCCTCTTATCGTTATTTTTCTCGTCGTCTGTTATTCGAGACTTCTCAGTCGCTTGAACCTGGCCTTTTCTCATGTTGCTGTGTTGTTAGCAGTCCTGATAGTCCTACCCTTCAATTTTGAACACTTCCGACGGGGTGCTTCCTTGGGGTACGATTTTACAAGTACTTGGGCTTCTGCTCGAATACCCTTCCCCTTCAAGGTCGGGCCTTGGTATTCGTATTTTATGAACAAAAACTATTCGATGAGCTGGTCGAGAGCTATATACGAGCAATTGAAAGCAAAGGTAAACTCCGATGCGAGGGTGCTCATCACATCGAGCATCATGTATCCGTTTGCCGGTCGCCGCACCCTTCAGATGGGGTATTACTTCGGCGACAATGCTATATACCTAATAGATCATACCGAGCCCCTGGATGAGCTGATTTCTAAGTACAGAATCAAGTATGTACTTTTCACCACATATCGCGCCGACAAGCGGATGCTAGATGGAAGGTCTTATAGAAAGTACCAGTATGGGGGACGGTGGAAGGTAGGGGAGGAGCTCTTACTTGGCGCCAGCTACGGTTTCAAACCCGGTGAGTACACGCTTGAGCGGGAATTACATGCCCTTACCGAGTATCTTCAAAGGAGGGGAGCCAAACGGCTTTACGCAAAAGGAAGGGTCCTAATTTGGGAGCTATGAGTTGAGAATCTAGCCCTTCGTCCGCAAGGCCGTTTCCTCCGGCGTCCCCGTTTTTTGTCAATCAGACCGTAGGTTCGACTTTTTCGATGTGTTGCTGCCAGAATTTTCTAGACGTGACATAGAGCACAGGGTTTATGCGGTACTAGAGCAGTCGAGCTTGATCACGAAGATGGTATTTCCATCCGAGATATTGCCTCTTGCCCATCTAGGGGCGGCCGTGATCAACCATCTCATAGGCCTTGTAATTTTTATCAGCTTTCTCTTGGTTTTTGGATATGGTATGTGGCCCAAGGTTCTATTTATCCTTCCATATTTGTTCGCAATTGGTATATTCGCCCTGGGAATTTCATGGATGCTGTCGGCACTGAATGTCTTCCTAAGAGACATCGGTCAGATCATCGGCGTGTTTGTGCAAATTTGGTTTTTTTTGACTCCGATCTTCTATCCGAGCAACCTTATTCCTCAGAGTCTCCAGAGACTCTTCAGGTTCAATCCGATGCTTCACGCGGTCGAGGGCTATCGTGCAGCGCTCCTAGGAAAAACAGATATAGATATATCGGGACTCTCTTACCTTCTGTTATTTGGTCTTGCCACATTCGCTCTGGGTGGGCTGATATTCAAGAAATTAAAACCAGCTTTTGCTGATGTGTTATAATCGTAATGTGGAATGGGTGACGGGGGAGGCCTTATTACAACATAGACGCAACTTTGAAGGAGGCGATTTTGAAGGGAAAGGATTTTATTCAGATCCGGGGTGGGCCTTTTCCAATAGATATCATTTTTGCTCCCGATGGAATAAAATCTTTTAAAGATGCTCAAAAACGTAGCAAACTAATTGACGGATTATTTCCTTGCGCCTCGATGGATGACATTATAAAGAGCAAAAAAGCCGCTGGCCGCCAGAGAGATGAGGAAGAATTACCATGATTAGAACTGTTCAAAGAAACATTAAAGAAACAGAAAAAGAACCTGTGAACCGCCTTGCTTGGCAGCGGGCCAATGGAAAAGAGAATTCCAATCCATGAAATCTGGGTTTACCGAGCACATTAAAGCACTTTAATCTTAGATTCACCTTTTTTAAAATTTTTTTGTAAACTATGTTCAAAAAGTGAACAATACAAGAAAGAGGAATTCTGAAGCTGAAAAAGGTGAAATTATTACCTATCGGAGGGAATGATTCAGAAAACTTTGTTTAGTCAAACAAAATGCTAATAAAAAAGATAATAGAGATAATTGAGTATAAAGAACTAATAAAGAATTTTGTTATTCGAGATCTCAAGGCGAGATATAAAGGATATGTTTTAGGCTATCTGTGGTCCTGGCTTGAACCTTTGATCACCATGCTTATTTTTATTTTCATTTTTGACATAATACTTAAAATAAAGATAGAGAACTTTCCCGTTTATTTTCTATCTGGCTCAATCCCGTGGTTGTTCTTCAGCAGGTCGATTTCTAGCTCTGTCAACAGTATAGTTGGGAATGCTGGTTTAATTAAAAACATCTATTTCCCGCGTGTCATATATCCGCTTTCAGTAACCTTATCTAATCTTGCTAACTTGATTTTAAGCCTGGTTGTTCTTATTCCAATTATCCTATTATTTAATGTGAATATTACATATAAGGCATTACTTCTGCCCCTTCCTTTGATTCTCATGTTCTTTCTTGTCTTTGGTCTGGCCTTGTTATTTTCATGTCTCAATGTATACTTCCGCGACATAAGCTATATCAGTGGTTTCATATTAAGATTCTGGTTTTATGCAAGCCCAATCTTTTACAATATAGAGGACAGAGTATCTGCGAGATTACTTGATTTATACTTGCTTAACCCGTTGGCAGTAATACTTATGCTATTCAGGACCGCTCTAATGGGTCTTAACCCTCCAAACATTAGATCAGTGTTAATAGCCTCTTTTGTTTGTATTCTCACCTTTATTGTGGGCTTATGGCTTTTTCTAGATAAAGAAGACAAGATGGTAAAAATGATTTAAAATGAATGCAATAGAAGTGAGAAATCTGGGAGTAAGATTTAAAATCTTCCACCAAAAGAACATAACCTTACGGGAAACCTTTATCAATCTAGTCCAGCAAAAAGTTAAACGCAATAATATTCCAATATACCCTGCCTGGGAAAACTTTTGGGCTCTCAGAAACGTCTCATTTGATGTTAAAAAAGGGGAATCTGTTGGAATAATCGGTAGAAATGGTTCGGGTAAAAGCACCTTGCTTACAGTACTCTCAAGGATCTATAGCCCTGATGAGGGTGAGGTTAGAATCAATGGGAGGATACTAGGGCTTTTACAGCTGGGAGCTGGGTTTCACTATGATTTTTCTGGAAGAGAAAATATTTATCTAAATGGCTCAATCTTAGGCTTTAAAAAGAGTGAGATAGATAGGATGTATGATGCTATAGTGGAGTTTTCTGAGTTAGAAAGATTTATAGATACCCCCATAAGAAATTATTCATCTGGTATGAAGGCGCGATTGGGTTTTTCTATAGCGATAAATGTAAATCCTGATATATTGCTTTTAGATGAGATCCTTGCCACAGGTGATCAAGCCTTTAAAGAGAAAAGTAAGCTAAAGATGTATGAATTTAGGGAGCAAAGAAAGACAATTGTTTTTGTCTCTCATTCTCTGGATGAAGTGAAGAAGATTTGCGACAGAGTCATAATAATTGACCAGGGTAAACTTGTTTTTGATGGAGATACCACAACCGGTATAGAGATGTATTTAAAAATGACGCGGGGAATTCAGAAAGTAAACGTGTCTGGAGCGAAGGTCTGAAAGATTAGTTTTTTAGCTATTTGAAGAATTGAATACACAAGAAAAGCAAATATTAAAAAACCACAAAAGCAGGAAAATAATCTGCTCCAGATATGAAGGTGCTACAAAAAAGAGAGAGGCTTCTACGCTGTCCTTACAGAGTGTGACATAGAGAAGGGAAAGGGAGAAATGCATCGTTTTTTTTGGGACACAGTTATTGAACCGGTCCTCGGTATCATTCAGCCGAACAGTATTGTTGAGATCGGATCCGATAGAGGAGATAATACGAGGTATCTTCTAGAATTCTGCAAAAAGTCCGGTGCAAAGCTCTATGTGGTTGATCCGCTACCCAAATATGATGTGTCTGCCTGGAAAGAAAAATACGGTGAGCATCTTGTCTTTCATCTATCCCTGAGCCTCAATGCCATTCCACGGATAGATAAGTTCAATGTGGTGCTTATTGACGGCGACCACAACTGGTATACGGTTTACAACGAGCTCAAACTTATCGAAAAGCGCTCTATGGAACTGTCCCAACCCTTTCCGCTTGTAATGTTGCACGATATTGGCTGGCCCTATGGGCGGAGGGATCTCTACTATAATCCTGAGAATATTCCGGAGGCGTTCAGGAAGCCTTACAAGCAAAAGGGCTTATGGCTTGGGTCACCAGAACTTCTCGAAAAAGGCGGTCTCAATCCCCATTTATGCAATTCAATCTACGAAAATAACTTACAGAATGGTGTTCTTACGGCAATAGAGGATTTCCTGAACGAAACGGAGCAGACAATTGAGTTTGTGAAGATTTCAGGTATTCATGGGCTTGGGATCCTCGTTCCCGTTCATCTCAAAGAGCAAAACAAAGATCTCGCGGAATTTATCAAAAAATTGACCCTGTCAACGTTCTCGGAACGATATGTTGAGCTGATCGAAGGTATTCGGCTGGAAACTGAGATCAAACTACAAAAATACAAAGAAGAGGTTGAGGGTCTGCGAGAGGCGCTGAGCGCAAAAGAGGAAGAGGTTGAGAAATTAATTAATTGGACTGAAGATCTGAGTCTTGGAATGTCACTCATATTAAATTCAAAACGCTGGAAAGCTGGCAATGCTTTGGGTGTGCTGTATGAAAGAGTTCTGTTAAAGCCACGTCTGCCAATTTCGGAAGACCGCATGGATACAACTATGAAGAGATTTCATGCATGGCGGAAAAGTTTTAAAGAGGCAAAAAATCAAGCTATCAGTGTTGGAAACACAGTCGCCCTGAAATCCCAAGCTTCTCTACATAGCGATAAGAGGTCATCCACCGAATCTGTATACGCTTCTTTTGTGGATAGGTCACTGACAGCCGACATTATTGTCTGTATCCATAATGCGCCTGATGATGTGAGTATATGTCTCCAGGCTTTAGGGCGTCATACAAACTTGCGCCGCCATCGAATTATCCTTGTGGACGATGGCAGTTCTCCGGAAACTGCGCGTCTTGTCGTTAAGTATGTATCTAAGTTGGGTTGTAGTTATATTCACAATGGGGAGGCGCGAGGCTATACTAGAGCAGCCAACCAAGGCATTGCTGCCTCTTCTGCACCTTTTGTGGTTCTTCTGAACTCGGATACGATCGTGACTTCTGGATGGCTAGAAAAGCTTATAGATTGCGCCTTGTCTGCGCCTAATGTTGCCTGTGTTGGACCGCTTTCCAATGCAGCAAGTTGGCAATCAATTCCAGAGCTAACGGATGATAAAGGGAAGTGGTGTATCAATAAACTTCAAAATAGCGATTTGGATTCCTATGCTCAAGCTATAGCGGTGCATTCGCAGCGCCTCTACCCTGAGGTACCTCTCGTCAATGGGTTTTGCTACTTAATTACAAGAGAGGCGCTCAATAAAGTAGGCTTGCTTGACGAAGAGAATTACCCACAGGGATATGGGGAAGAAGACGATTTCTCAATACGTTCGCTGGATGCGGGCTTCCATCACAGGATCGCAGATGATTGCTATGTGTACCATGCCAAGTCAAAAAGTTTTACGCAGGAAAGACGCGAACAGATTGTTGCAAAATCAAAGCAAACTACAGCAAGTAAACACAACCCGGCCCGTATCCGCGCTTTTGTAGACAGTATTCGTACCAATGAAGACCTTCTTAGAGCACGAGTTGCAGCTCGCCTGGCCGGCAAGACAGCCGGCGAAGCACCGATCTATAGGGACTATAGCGCTTGCCCTCTAACAATTGGTTGGCTACAACCTCATCTTCGGACCGTAGGTGGAATTCGGCGTGCTATCGAGATGACGCACCGTTTAGTGGCGTGGGGTCATCATGTTGTGCTACTTACACCCGATGGAGAGAAGACGGCATGGCTGCCGATTGTTGCAGATGTTGAGCCCTTTTCAAAAATTAGAGACTTACAATTTGATGTTCTTATCGTTTCCGATCCCGACGTCATTGAACCGTTTCTCACTGCTAAGGCCAGGCTCAAGATAAATTACCATCTTGCCGCATATATACTGTATAGGAAGTCTAGCACCATGCTCAAAGCCTATTATCAGCTCAATAAGAATGTCGTACACATAGCAAATTCGCATTGGACTGCCGAGCAGGTTAAAGACTACTGCCATATAGAGCTAATTATACCAGGGGGAATAGACAGGAATCTCTTTCACCCGGTCCGAACAGATGTCTCCTTTGACGTGGCATGTTGTGGTTCAGAGCGAGCATATAAGGGAACTGATATGATTGTTTCTGCAACACGGGGGCTTAAATTGCTTTCTTTGGCTAATGCCGTAACAATTCAAAAGGATCTAGCACCTCACATTTGTTCCGCACGGGTTTTCGCCTCTGGTTGCTGGTTTGAAGGGTTCAATTTCTGTCCACTTGAGGCGATGGCTTGCGGGGTTCCTGTTGCCATGACAGATGATGGAGGTTCACGGGAATATGCTCGAGATGGTGAAAATGCTCTAGTGGTCCCATCTCGTGATGAAAAGGCCTTACGTGATGCCATCCACCGTTTACTTAACGATATACCCTTGCGTCTTAAATTCATAGAAAATGGAATGGAGACAGCGTGGCGATACACCTGGGATAGGGTTACAGCCGAGTTCGCTGACCTAATTTCCAACCGCTTGGAACAATGAGTACGGAACCGGTCAATTTAAGCGATTACGATTTTATCGATTTCGGTGCCTCAAAGGGAGGGTGTATCGAGTTTGCTATGACTCGACTAGGTGGCCATCGGGGACTAGGCATAGACATCAACACGAACAAAGTAGAAGAAATGCGGCGGAACGGGTACGATTGCATAGAGGGAAATATTACCAAATTGGCTCTCCCAGGCGAGTCTGTACGCTTTGTGACGATGAGCCACATCTTAGAGCATCTACTGGATTTGTTATCAGTTGAAGAAGCGATCAAATCGGCCGCGCATGTGGCATCGGATTTTCAATTTATTCAAGGCCCTTTCTTCGATGCGGATGAATTTCTGAAAAAACAAGGATTACGATTTTTCTGGTCATATTGGACAGGGCATATATGTCATTTAACGACCTGGCAACTAAAAGAGATTCTTTTCAATCTTGGTCTACCAGAACACCTCATTATGGTACGTGAGGTTTTAATGGATTCCTCTGATCCAGCTATCCATCCTTTAGCCTCCCCAATTAACCAGCATGAGTATATTCCCGAAGTTCATCCCGAAAAGAGTTTTATTACTTTCTCTCCGCCATTATATAAAGAAATCGTATGTTATGTCCGATTACGACCCCTGACAAATTGGGATACAATTATCAAGGCTCGTAAGGGCTGTTATCTTTTTGAACCGAAGCAGCCTTGACTCAGAATAAAGAATACGGTAAAGGAAAAGTTATCTTTCTGGCTTGAGGAGCGCAAGACAAAATCACATAAATTAACGCTGTCCATGAACCAATCTTATGTAAGCAGATCAAATGACGAAGAGAGTGTTGTTCAGCATTCTACTGTTCGAAAGATCATCGAAATAACTCCAAGATCGAATCTTGAAAGACGGGCTGCAGAGGTCGTTAAACGATTATTGTTACGGCGGCTTGGGCCTATCTTCGCTATGTTCATATACGAGAATGTTTTCTCCAAGCAATACCGATTAAATCAGTTTTGGCCATTAGCTGTGGTGCCGGATACGGCAGCTATATGATCGCAGAAAAGCTCACAGGCTCTTTTGTAATAGGCGTAGATGATGACCAGAAAGCTTGCTCTTATGCATCAAACAACTACAAAAGAGGCAATCTTAAATACATGCCCGGAGACGTTACAAAATGGAACTTTGGGACATTTGACGCAATAATCTCTTTTGATACTATTGAGCATATCCTCCATCGAGAAATTATGATGCAAAATATTGTAAATAATCTTTCTCCTGACGAATTTCTAATATTATCAACACCATGCGGAAGAAGTGAGACGCTTCTTAATCCTGGCTGGGAGCATCACAAAATTGAATATTCTGGTGTTGCCTTGCTGGACTTTATGAAGCGATATTTTGGAACCGTATTAAGACCCGATGATGGAAGTTTACCATGTATAGAGTTCTCCGATAAAATTAATAAAGACCGTATAAGATATCCATTGAAGATGAATCCGATTCTGTGTGAAGATCCTATTCAATTCTAATTTTCAGTAATAGTTTTTAATGTGTGACATAAATGGTAATTAGTGCGTCAGTTGCACACACTGGAAAATTGGAAGGAGATTATTAAAGCTCGAAAAGGATGTTGTCCTCTTGACACTGTGTAATACATGAGAATTTATGATGCACATAAGAATGCTAAATCGCAAAAAAAGCAACAAATTAAAGGAAAATTCGGTCTTCTATATCCTGGTCACTGGATATGGCTTGTTTGGATAGTTCTTGCTGGCTGCACAAATACCAACCACCAAAAGCTGTCCCCGCTGGATGTTATAGAATTAGGCGACGGCTGGGCCACCAATACGGTTAACACTGTGATATTCAGACACCACGCTTTGGTCTCCAGAGGTGGCTTTCAGTTTACGTCGTATTATGGCCCTAAAGGGGAGCTGCGGGTGGTCAGGCGAGACCTTAGTACGAACGAAGTCCAAACCCATGAGATCCCCGGTCAGTACGATATCAACGATGCCCATAATTCTATAAGCTTAGGTATTGATAAGCTCGGTTTTCTGCATATTAGTTACGACCATCACGTGAGCCCTCTACATTATAGGCGTTCTTTGAAGCCGCTAGAAATTGATAGGTGGAGTGAGGAACTTCCGATGACAGGTGTGCGTGAGGGTAGTGTTACTTACCCATCTTTCTTAATGCCGGCAGGGAAAAATAAGCAAGGTGGCTTGCTTTTTCTTTACCGTTACGGTAGCAGCAGTAACGGAGATGCCTGCATTAAGGTATTTGATGATGTAAATGGACGCTGGTCTGATTTAGAACCATGCATACTGATGGGGTCCAGGCAGAGACCCTGGTCCAGTGGCCCGTACTGGAACCATCCCGTCTTTGATAATACTGGCCGGCTTCATCTCTCTTTTGTCTGGCGCACCCATTCTTTAGGCAAGGAGAAGATAATCAACAACATTAATGTGGATTACGCCGTCTCCGAAGACTGGGGCCGCACCTGGCGTTCATCAAAGGGGCGAAGGTTCCGATTGCCTATTACTCAGGTCAATTCCGAAACGGTCTATGCTGTGTCTCCAGGGACGAATCTTATTAATCAAACTAGTAGCGCCGTGGATACACAAGGTAATCCACACATTGTTTTATATTCGAATGATCCTGATGATGTACCTCAGTATCAGCATGTCTGGTTTGACGGTAAGCAATGGCAACATAATTTCATAAGTAAACGGACCAAGCCTTTTCTATTAGCCGGAGGCGGTACACTAGGAACACTACAGATTCCGATAAGCCGCCCGGAGATTGTTATCGACGATGCCGATAATGTCTACGTGATATACAGGGGAGATCTGACTGGAAACCGCATGGCGGTGCAAAGGTTGACGCCTCCCAACTATATACCATCGGCTGAGATGAGGATTCTCTGGGAAGAGCCAGTTGAATATGCAGAACCTGTGATAGATCGGATACGCTGGCAAACCGAAGGCGTCCTTTCAATGCTAATCCAAAAAAACGGACAGCCCTCTCATGACGCTGAAGCGCCAGTCAGGGTAGAGCCTGTTTATATCGTAGATTGGAATCTGGTGGGAAACTGGTGACATGCTAACTCCTTAGATGTGAACACTTTTCAGATCTGCCTCATGCAGGACAACTTACGACGAAGTCTTTAGACAAATGGATCGAGACTCATCACGATGCGACATTGTTTTACCTGTTTTTAACGGGCTGACCCACGTCAAGGAGTGTATAAACTCAATCCTTGAGCACACGGTTGACTCCTCATACCAGCTATATATCGTGGATGATTGTAGTGATAGCTTTACCAGGGCGTACCTGGATAAAATTGTTAGATACAACGCTCAAATCTCCCTTCATCGAAATCCTGAAAACCTTGGTTTTGTGAAGTCATGCAATGTCGGTGTATCGCTCGGTAAGGCACCGTATGTAGTACTCATCAACAGTGATGTCATCGTAACACCTGGCTGGCTTGTCCGTTTGCTCCAATGTGCGGAATCGGACTCGTGTATTGCCTCTGTTAATCCGCTTACGAACCGGGCCTCTCAAATCAATATTCCCATAGCACCAGGCGCCAATTTCTATGGCATGGATATGGTATTAGCTCAGTGTTCACCATGTAAATATCCAGATGTGGTGACCGGTGTTGGTTTTTGCATGCTGTTACGGCGGTCGGCACTGGAAAAGGTTGGTTTATTTGATGAGGTTTACGGGAGAGGGTACTGTGAAGATTCCGATCTCTGTATGAGATTAGTTGCTAAAGGGCTTCGCACAGTCGTTGCTGATAATGTGTATGTTTACCATAAGGGGAGCACCTCTTTTACAGATCGGCATGAGCGGTACCTGCACAATCGTAAAACCTTTGATGCACGATGGGCAGATGAGTACAAACGCCAATTTAATGATTTTCAGGCAGCAGATCCGTTGAAGCACGTCCGAACATTATTTCCATTGCCCGAGCGTTGGGATTTGATACATTCGATGCGAGAGACTTACTGGTGTATGCGGGACTGTTGGCGAAACGGCAGGCCATTGGGTATCGTGCGGGAGGCTTATAAAGGGCTGAGACGCCTTCCAACGGCAAAACGCGATCACATAACTCCGCAATGCGTGGAAAGGTTTACCCGTCCCGACCGTCTAAGAGTAACATACGTGCTCCATGACCTTGCGATGGCAGGAGGGGTTCTCTCCGTTGTTCAACTGGCTAATGAATTGGTTCTCCTTGGTGTTGAGGCTCGTATTGCGGCGCTTCGAGAACACTCAAGTACCTATAATTGGAAATTTTTTTCTAAGCCTATGATCTTCCGTCGGCTACCACACCTGTTAAATCATTTTCCAGAGTCTGACATCGCCGTTGCAACGCATTGGACAACAGCGCCTTGGGTCGCCCATTTGGTTAAGTCAGGGCGATGTAAGTCGGCCGTCTACTTCATACAAGACTACGAATGCTGGTTTTATCCGGAAGGCGATTTCCACTCGCGTACGAATGTAATGAGAACATATGATCTTATCCCAAATAAGATAGTGAAATCTGATTGGTTGAAAGGATTATTAGAGCGAGATGGTTTTTCAGCCATAAAAATCCGTCTCGGAATGGATCTAGGTATATTTTATCCGCGTGAGGTCAGAAAACCAAAACATCGTGTAGTGCTTACGATGGTTCGGCCGAGTACACCCTGGAGAGGCCTTCCTTCTGTTATCGAAGCGCTTAAATCCGTAAAAGCCGCCCTTCCCGAAATCGAGATCGTTTTGTTCGGTGAAGGCGTATCAAAGATTAATATTCCTTTCCCTTATAAGCATGCAGGGTTGGTTACTGACCAGAACCGCCTTGCAGAGCTGTATTCAGCTGCGGATGTGTTTCTCGATGGCTCAGACTGGCAGGCGTTTGGTCGTCCGGCACTTGAGGCGATGGCTTGTGGCACAGCCTGTGTCTTGACAAACATAGGTGGAGTAAATGAGTACGCACGGCATGGAGAGAATTGTTTACTGGTACCGCCTAAGAAACCAGAGATTTTCGCCCAAGCTATAGTGCGGATACTCGAAGATAATCGCCTTAAGGAAATCCTCGAGCAAGGGGGCCTTAAGACGGTCCAGGATTATTGCCATAAGCGGGAGGCAAAGGAAACACTAGCATTCTTTAATCAAATCGCTAAAGTGTAAATCGATCATACGTCGTGATTGAGTATACTGAGTCGGAGAGAAGGCTTGGGGCCATGGTCTAGGTAACATAGCATAGAGGAAATAGAAGGAGAAGGTAAAAAGACTAAGGAGAAAAGCCTTTATAAGGCAATGTTTGCTCAAGAAAAAAGAAAGAATTAGGAACAACTTGAATTTACGGCCATGGGTGAAGGCAAAAATAGTTTCTTTACGAGGAAATGGGTTGATAGAGAGAAATTTTTCTCGGCGAATACTGATCTTTGCAAGATAATGGAAATAGAAAAATTTTATGCAAAAAATGGGTTTATATATCCAAAGGACAAAAAAGACTGGACTATAAATTGTGGTAAAATAAATTGATGGAAGAAGAAAGAGATGAAAAACAAATTTAAAAAGACGATTTTATGCTTTTTCCTTGTTTACGTTATTGTTGGCCTATTTCGTATGGAAGAAAGCCATGCAGTTCCTGCTGCTCCTGGTGAATATATTTTGAGTCAGGCAGATAGTACCCAATTTACAGCCAGACAATGAGGTGATGAGTGGTCACATGGATGGGAGACTACGGATGGCTACTCCGTCGTCTTTGACGAAAATAAAGGAGACTGGACCTATGCCATAATGGACATTGATGGAAGGCTTGTGGTCTCTCCATGGGTTGTTGGAAGGGATCTGCCCCCTGACATACAGAAACACCTCAGGCCATCAGGGAGACCCCGGGTAGATATCCGTGAAAGAAAAGCAATACAGTCTCTGAGCACACCTTCCAGGGTGGTTTCACCTACTGGGACCGCAAACATTCCGGTGATACTTATTAACTTTAGTGATAGAACCACGATATACACTGCCGCAAATTTCAATACCCTTCTCTTTGGCACTGGTAACAACAGTATGAAGGATTACTACCAGGAGATCTCTTACGGGGTATTCAGCGTATCAGCAGGCCCAGGTGGTGTTGTGGGATGGTATACAGCAGCCAATGGCCATGACTACTATGGACAGAATGATGCAGGTGGTAATGACAGGTGGCCCGGAGATCTCGTTTATGAAGCTGTAGCAGCGGCAGATGGTGCTGGATTTGACTTTGCCCCTTATGATCAGGATGGCGACTGTTATGTGGATGTGGTGAATATAATCCATCAGGGCTCTGGTGAAGAAGCCGGAGGTCCTGCAACAGACATCTGGTCCCATAGATGGAGCCTTAATGGAGCCCTGTTCTGGGGGTATAGCCACTACGGTGCATATACCACAAATGACCCCTGTCCTGGAGGTGGCAATATCATTGCTAATGATTATGTAATACAGCCCGAGACCCTCTGGGGAGGTCAGCAGACAACGGGTGTCTTTGCCCACGAGTACGGTCATGCCCTCGGCCTGCCTGACCTTTATGACACTGACGGGAGTTCGGAGGGCATTGGTGATTGGAGCCTGATGGCAGTCGGGTCTTGGAACTCTGTGACGGTGGCGGGTGACCGTCCTGCACACATGGATGCATGGTGCAAATATGCCCTCGGTTGGGCAACACTAACACAGGTTACAGGGACTCTGACTAGTGAGTCCATTACTCAGGCAGCCACTGCCGCTGATGTATATCAACTGCTTAGCGGAAGTCCGTCTACGGGAGGAGAATGCTTTCTTGTGGAAAATAGGCAGAATACAGGATTTGATGCAGGGCTGCCGGGAGAAGACCTTCTCATATGGCATATTGATGAGAGCGTGACTACAAACCGAAACGAATGTTATCCGGGCGGGCCTTCCTGTGCCTCACAACATTACCATGTCGCCCTTGTGCAGGCTGATAATCTCTGGGACCTTGAAATGAACATAAACCGCGGCGACTCAGGGGACCCCTATTATTCTCCTGCCAATACGTCTTTCACAGGCGCATCATCGCCAAACAGTAACCTCTATAACGGAAGTGCAAGTAATGTCAGCGTTACAAATATCAGTACCAATGGCTCAACAATGACGGCAGACCTGAGCTCTTCAGGGGGGATTAACTCTGACACCATAGGGCTTTTCAATCCAACAAGCGGGACTTTTTACTTAAGGGACTCAAACTCTGCTGGCTATGCATATTATACATTCAGGTATGGCCCGGCAGGGGGAGGCTGGATACCGATTGTAGGGGACTGGGATGGATTGCCGTAGAGAAGTCTTAGAATTGACTGAAAGAGAGAGATTCAAATATAGGTTTTTCTTCGGTAGTGTAACTACTTAGCTACAAAATCACACAAATGGACATAAAAATAATAGATGTAAAGTTATGAGTTGTCAGTAAAAGTGGTGACCTATTGAGGTGAAAGTCAATAGAAGATAAGGCGATCCCTCTAGGTTATCCATTACCAAACTAATTACCTTCTTTTTTAAAACAGTCGATTTTTCTATCTCAAGAAGTCCTGTATTTAAATTCTTACCAGTCTTCAGTCACCTATTGGCAGCACCCCGTTCGGATCTGCATGATAATCTGGGTTAAAATATAGTCTTCTGATGTAAATCGCTATTATGGTACTACTTTTAAAGTGATCACCATTTTTTATTGCTGAATCAGGTTTTTATGAGTTTGATAGGTAAGCTCATATTATGATTGACCTAAGTATTTTACAAGATAAACCTTCCAAGTGACAACTTTGAAACTACACTAGGAGTGCTAAATAACTTAAATGAGTTCTTTACAGAGCACAATGTCAACAAATTCACTTATGATATTGGGAATTCTCACTTAAATGACAGGAAATCGGAAAGTGTGGGGGCTTGTTGTAAGAGGATTTTTTTGAAAATCTATATTTACTCTTAAAGGTTGATGAATAATAAAAGTGATTAATAAGGAATCGTAAATGAGAGTTGCCAAGATGTAAGTTGTTTTCAAAACACTAAACCATGGAATCCGGCCCCACTGCAGCATAACAATACAATAGATGCTATGGTTCTGCTCCGTAAAAGCGTATGGGTGCGGGTAGGTAGTTATTCTACTTTGGAAGTCATGGGATGGGAAGACTTTAATTTTTGGTTTAAAATTGCAAGGATGAAAGGATGGGGTATCCTTGTCTCTGAGATCCTAGGGAGATATAGGGTGTATCGCAGTTCAATGCTTAATACTATTACTAACCCTTATGCTTATAAGTTATGGACCTATTTGCGATAAAACTATCCTGAGTTTTTCTCAAAGAAGGTTGAAGTATAGGGGTATAAGGTCTGGGTCATTATTTTTATCTTAAATTGCAGCCATAAATTTTTCTGAATTATTTGTTGTTTCAAAAGAGTCAAAAAAATATTCACGCTGAAGATATGAAGCTATGCTATACAAAAAACAAAGGTTTATTTTAATCTTTTTCATAATCACAGCTATAAGTTTTATTGGTACGGTTGTTCACAGGAATCAGAAAGAGAAACTACCTCAGTTGAAAAAAAATATCATTTTTTAGATAACCTGGGAAGTGCTGAGGTCATCGCAGAGAATGCAGATTATGTAAAGGTGGCAAAAACAGAATTTACAATTAATAATGATAAGCGAGAGGTTCTATTCGAACATCCAAATTCTGAGGTGGTATTTAAAGATGTATCCATCAACGAAAATGCAGAATTAAAGTTTGGGGTCGGGATAGACCAAACTGCCTGGGACAAGTCAGGTGATGGTGTGTTGTTTGAGATTACTATCGTTAATGAAAAATCACAGAACAATGTAGTCTTTACACGATACATTGACCCTAAAAATAATGTAGAAGACAGGAAGTGGTTTGATAACAATCTTGATCTAAAGGCTTTTACTGGACAAAAGGTGTCTTTCGTATTTAAAACTACCGGTGGTTCTAAAGGCGACGGAAGCTACGATTCAGCCGGATGGAGCAGCCCTCAAATAACATCGAGTGGTGGCAAAGAGAAGGATTGAACAAAAAGATGAAGAAATTGGAGATAGATTATCGTGGTTGAAATCTCAGTTATAATTCCCAATTTTAATGGCCAAAGGTTTTTAAAGACTTGTTTAGATTCATTGCGTAAACAGAGCTTTCAAGATTTTGAGGTTATAGTTGTCGATAACGGTTCGACGGATGGTTCTATTAATTATATAGCCAGGAATTATGCAGAAGGTAGGATTATTCCGTTAACTAGGAATTTTGGCTTTAGTAGAGCAGTTAATGAAGGAATCAAAGCTTCAAGAGGCAAATACATCGCATTACTAAATAATGATACTGAAGCTGATCTAGAATGGTTAAAGGAGCTATACTATGCTTTAGAAAGAAACCCAGATATAGCATTCTGTGCTTCAAGGATGATTAGTTATTATCATAGGGACACCTTAGATGGTGCAGGAGACTGTTTTCCTAGAAGCTGCTTTCCATTTAAAAGAGGGATGGGGGGGAAAGTTTCTGAGGGATATAACATTACAGAATTAGTTTTCGGAGCTTCTGCTGGCGCCGCCCTATACAAAAAGGAGCTTTTTGAGACTGTAGGTTACTTCGATGAGGATTTTTTTGCTTATTTCGAAGATGTGGATTTGAGTTTTCGTGCCCAGCTACTGGGTTTTAGGTGTTTGTACGTTCCTAGAGCAATTGTATACCATGTTGGAGGGGGTACATCAGAGGGAAAGGATATAGGGTTTAATGAGACCAAAGATATTTTAGGGAATGAGAAAGTCGGAGAAAAGACCTTTTTCTTGGCCAGAAATAGAATTTACATCATTATTAAAAATATGCCTTCAGTTCTAATACTAATATACCTTCCATACATTATCGGAGGGCTTATTTTAACTTTTAGCTATCACATATTATTTAAACCGAGACACATAAAACAATTTTTATCTGGCGTTTTTAGAGGAATCATAGATATACCAAGGCTTTTATCAAAGAGAAAATTAATACAAACCCATAAAAAACTATCTATTAGGGAAATTGACAGACTAATAAAGCTTTGTACATAACATAAAAAAGTGAATAAGGGAAAGGAAAATGAGACTGGATGTATTGGACATGTGGAAATATTATAATAAAGGCTTTTCCTCCGAGACAGGGAAGAAAATATATACAGTATGTGCTCGGGCTTCTAGAAAAAAGAGTAGCTGAGTTATATCCTCCTCAGGGCGGTGGACTTAAGGGTATTATTTTGCCCTGCCTGGCTTTACTCTTTTAACGAAGTCTTTTTGCAAGATATATGATGGTTCAAATCCTTCTATCCACATATAACGGGACCAAATACCTTAAACCTCTTATGGAAAGTCTTCTGGATCAAGACTATCCCCACGTGGAGATTCTCGTGCGGGACGATGGATCAAACGACGGCACGGTCGGCCTGCTCAAGGAATACGCTGCTACCCGTACGAATATAAAGATCGTCCCAGGTGAAAGCATTGGATTTGCAAAAAGTTTTTTTAAGCTCCTTGAGATTTCCTCGCCTACCGCTCGCTATATTGCATTATGTGATCAGGACGATGTGTGGCTACGGGATAAGGTTTCTCGAGCGGTTGAATTCCTAAGCCACTACCCACGAGATATCCCAGCACTTTACTACTCAAGGTTAGCAGTGGTAGATGAAAACTTAAAACCGCTAGGATATACCAAACTACCAAGAAAAGGATTATCATTTCGCAATGCACTTGTCGAATGCCCGCAGGGGTTGGGTTGCACCATTCTTTTGAATCAGAAGGCACGTCAACTGCTTTACGACTTCCCGAAGGAGGTCTATAGTCATGATTGGTGGATTTATCTGGTTCTGTCTTGCTTTGGCAATATTATCTATGATGAGGAATCTAGAATCCTATACCGAAAGCATGCTTCTAATGTTTTAGGGGTCTACTTTGGATTAATAGACAGATGGAGGGTCAAACTCCACCGTTTTAAGACTGGTCAATTCCATCTTATGATGAATCAGGCTATAGAATTCATGCGCATATACGGATCGTCTCTTTCTGATGAGCATAAAATAATCTTAGAACGTTTTATTGCGAATAGGAAGCGGTGCTGGTGGGATCGGCTACGTTATGCATTGTCATGTGAGATATATCATCAATCGACTTTTGAACACCTTGTCTTGAGGGTGTTGATTGCGTTAAATCGCCTGTAATTGCAGGTTGAAACTTTTTACCAAGTCCCAGGATTCTGGAGGTAGACAATCCAATGTCACTCAGCTTTGATCATAATTGCGATCAAATGTGTAGAGCAACCAGCTTGCATTATTATCTGAGCCTCATCAACAAATATCGATTTCGAATGAGCAAGAACTACAATTCCTTATATAATCTTGCTTGCCTTAATTATAAAGGAGCTCTTGATTTTTCCAGGGCCATACGACAAAACCTCAGGACTAGTGTTGATGGTGCCCTCGGGAGCTAGTGCCATTCGGCCGTGGCCTTCTGCACCTGAAGGAGCAGGTAGTCTTGGTCCTGGCCAGGCATGCAAGCTAGGTCCGTGAATCAGAACAGGAGAGCTTCTGCCTTAGGGCATTCAGTTTCATCCCGCACCACCGATTACGAGATGCCAAGTAACTCAACATATATTTCCATAATCGTTCCAGCGTATAACAACTCTCAGGACCTACTCGAGTGCCTTTCGGCACTTAAGGCCTCATCCACCCCTAATTCGGAGATTATAGTCGTTGACGATGCATCCACGGATGACACCCATTTAATCGCCACAAGGACGGGGGTGCGCGTCATACGGCTTACGGAGAACTCAGGGCCTGCATCAGCGCGGAACCATGGAGCCCGTCATGCGAAGGGCAAGATCCTCATCTTTGTCGATGCCGACATCGTCGTTTCTCCAGGGATGATAAGCCGAATGGTAAAGGTGTTTGAAGGGCATCCGGATGTGGCTGCCGTCTTTGGCTCCTACGACTCCTTTCCCCGAGACAAGGGTGTAGTATCCCAGTATCGGAACCTATTTCATCACTTTGTTCACCAGAATGGAAACCCTGAGGCTTCGACATTCTGGGCTGGATTCGGCGCGATTCGCCGCTCAGTATTTGAAGAGATTGGCGGCTTTGATGAGAACAGCTTCCGTAAATCCTCCATCGAGGATATTGCATTGGGGTACCGTCTAAGACAAGCTGGCTATCGAATACTCTTGGATAAATCAATCCAGGTGACGCATCTGAAGCGATGGTCCCTCCGTTCCGTTATCTTCACTGACATCTTCTATCGCGCCATCCCTTGGTCGAAGTTAATTCTTGACGGCCGTAATCTGCCAAGTGATTTGAACTTACAACTATCTCACAGGGTAAGCGCTGTGTTAGTCTCCTTATTGATCATCATGCTAACTCTCACCCTTTTGGGTGCACTTAATTTCCTTGGCACTAATATAAATTCTGTTTTTATCTCTATTTCTCTGCTGTTGATCATTAGTCTTCTTCTTCTAAATCGAAATTTATATGCATTTTTTTTCCATAAGAGAGGGATAAAATTTTTGCTTTTTGCCATCCCCCTACATTTCTTGTATTACTTGTATAGCGGATGGACCTTTGCTACGTGCTGGATACTTCATAAGTTCTCTTTGCTCATCATAGATTTAAAAAAGGTAAAGACACTGATCTAAGGGAAATAAGCACACTTTACTTATCTTTCAAGTAGTGTAACAAGAACCGTCTAATTTGGGGAGCAATCCAATTTGAGTTCTAGTTATGTAACATGTCCTGATGTTTCATGGTGCCTCCCACCAGAGATATTGACCTTGGGATGCGACGAGGTTCATGTGTGGCGTGCTGGTTTGCATGTCACGCCATCGCAATTACATAGGCTTAACCAAACCCTCCAGTGGAGAAACTGATAAGAACCAACCGTTTCATATTCGATAAGGATCGCAACTACTATATCGTCGCTCGTGGTGTACTAAGGTGTATCCTTGGCCAGTACCTTAGCGTTGAACCTAGTAAAGTACGCTTTTCTTACGGACTATTTGGAAAGCCAGAGCTAGCGGAAGAAGCTAGTGGAGAAAATATCAGTTTCAATTTGTCCCACACGCATGGGGTCGCACTATATGCAATAACAAGAAGAGGGCGAAGAGTTGGTATCGATGTCGAACTCGTAAGACCAAATATTGATAATGAGAAGATCGCTCAAAGATTCTTCTCACCTAGAGAGGCATCCGCTATTAATGCATTACCCGCAATTATGCATCAAGAGGCTTTTTTTAAATGCTGACAATAAAGGAAGCCTACATAAAATCACGAGGAGAAGATCTTTCGATCAGCTTGGATAAGATCGAGGTAATAATAGACGCCGCGGAAAGTGCCGTTATACTAAAGAGAAACGGCGACCATGAAGAAGCTTCTCTTTGGTCATTAAAGGAGCTCCACCACGGGCCTGGGTATATTGCAGCCCTTGCTGTCGAAGGTCATGACTGGCGTCCCGCATACTGACAATGGCAAGAGTAGCCTTATTGAGGCTGGATTAAATGAAGCTCCATACGGCAAGCCGCAGGATATCTAAAATAACTCTAGCTGTTTCAACTCCCCTTTAGGTTTTCACTGACTCAGTATGTATTCCTGCACTGCCTTCCAGTCCCCTCTTTCTTCCACCGTTGCTACGTATTATCCATCTGTCCAAAACTCTCCTCCCATAACTCCTTTTTCACTAAAGGCTTTCTCCTAAATACTTCCCTCGGCGTTATACTCTTGAATATCCGTACTATCTCTCCCGGCGATATCTTCGGATGTAAACTCCAAAGTATATGTATATGATCCTTATCCATACCTATAGCTTTTACCTCTGCCTATGGTTGCTCTTTTCCGTATCGCAAAGTATGGCCCATCGACTGATGGGAGTGATGTTATTGCTGGTGTGTTGCTGGCAATAAATTTGCTAGCCTCTATAGCCTCCAGGGGTTTGTATCTCTTCCCACCGCCATGGGACATGGTCTATGCAATTATGCAGTCTTTTATCTGGTTACTGTTGATGTCTTTTCTTCTTTACCAGGCCCATCACAAAAAAACAGATAAAATCTTTATCGAAATAGACAATACCCATAAGGAAATTTTTAATTAATGCTTTTGTTTTAAACTTTATCATATCAGTTAAAAAATCCGACCAACCTTAAAAAATACTACCTTTACATTCTAATCAACTCCTACCTAGAGTCTATAATATAATTTAGTCTTTCCTTTTTTAAATTAGCTTTTAAATATATAATTATAAAGCATTTCCTAAAGTAATATGAATCCGAAAGAAATAGTTATACCAAGAACCATTGGTATTATAGGCGGCGGACAACTAGCCCGTATGACAGCTTACGCTGCTTATAGAATGGGTCTAGAAATAGCAATCCTTGACCCGGAGCCAGATAGCCCGGCCGGACAAATCGCA
>Ga0209751_10000705_pt1 | contig 35562 bp, 35 predicted proteins | sample RifCSP13_1_FD_184019 | JGI IMG/M metagenome (GOLD analysis project Ga0209751, IMG submission 184019) | Soil microbial communities from Rifle, Colorado - Rifle CSP2_sed 13_1 (SPAdes) (version 2) | ecosystem: Environmental > Terrestrial > Deep subsurface > Rock core/Sediment | place: Rifle...
TAGCAATTTTGTTGACTCGCACAACAATTGGTTGATGAGTATGAAAGATTTTTGGCCTCTAATAGAATCAACAACTTACAGCCACTTCCTAAGAAGGAGCGGGAACGATTCTACAAGGTTTCTGTCAACCGCTACTTCGAACGGCGCCGGAGGATTGGGTGCACGCCAGGCTATAAACATTTAACCCCTACGGGGTTGCCTGAACACTGGAGCGAAATGGTTTCACGACGTCTCCTTCTGGACTTAAGAATTCGTAGAGAACAGAGACAACTAGTTAGATATTCTTAAAACAGGTCGCACTTATGCGGTTTTGAAAATGAGTGTAGAAGTAACTTTCCAACCGGCGGGAATTTCAGGACTAGTTGCCGAGGGCACATATCTCATTGAGGCCGCCAGACGTATGGGGGTCCGGCTGGCGCGTGACTGCCAAGGCCCAGCATGCGCATCATGCGTCGTCTACGTGATGTCTGGAGACTCGCTGCTCTCCGCTCCCACGGAGCACGAAACAAATACGCTGGGTGCGCAGGAAGTTGCGCAAAAACAACGCCTCGCCTGCCAGGCGATCATCGAGCGAGATGGCGAAATAGTAGTTCAGGTGCTGCCGGCAAGAAGACCTGACGCCGAGGACATGCGGAAAACTTTTGGTCAACTGCCTCTGGGACAAAAACTAATCACTCTGGTGCAACTGGAAACTATCACCATGTCCGAAGCGCTCGACGAGATTTCGGCTAAATCACTTTCTATTGGTGAAAAATTGACGCGCGTGTTCAGGCAGCGCAAAAAGGCTTCAGGTAAAGAATAATCCCCGGTCCGGAACCTTGCGTCACGTGCTCCCAACTCCAGAGTTCGTGCGGTCCTTTTTCGCCAGACTTCCTGACCACCAGAGCCAAGAATAGCAGGGAGACCAGCTGAAGTTTGTTAGAACCCAATTCTACATCGACGTCAGGCCGAGCAAGTGACAAGACGAACCAGTCTTTATCACGCCGTGTTGCGTTGACGCTCTTCCTCTATCTGCCAGCCGTCGTGCTGTTCACTGCCTGTCCAAAGAATGATATCGATCGTGGGAATTCTCGTGTCAGTGTCTCCACGGGGTCTCCCAGGCAAGTCGAAACGCCGGCGCCGATACCGTCGGCATTCAATGGAGAGCGTGCCTTTGAACATGTGCGCAAGCAAGTGGAGATTGGTCCAAGAGTACCCGGCTCACCTGAACTGGCAAAAACTCGGCAGTACATCCTCAGCGAATTGAAGTCGTACGGTCTTACTACGCACACGGATGAATTTGTTGTTTCTACTCCGGTCGGCGAGAAAAGAATGGCCAACATCACAGCGCAGTTGGCTGGGGAATCCGAGAACACGATCATCATTGCCAGTCATTACGATACGAAACTCTATACTGACATGCAGTTTGTGGGCGCCAATGATCCGGGCGCATCTGTAGGGGCCCTGTTGGAACTAGGACGCGTATTAGGTACAAGTGGTCGCAAGCCTAAGCTGACTTACTGGCTGGTTTTCTTCGACGGGGAAGAGGCTTTTTGTGAGGAGTGGGAGGAGTGTGGAAAACCTGGCGCACCCGATAACACGTACGGCAGTCGGCGCTATGTCTCGCAACTCCAGAGCCAGGGAAAACTGAGTCTTGTCCGGGCGCTCATTCTGCTCGACATGATGGGATACAAGAATCTGGAGCTGGGCCGAGACACGATGAGTACGAAATGGCTGCAGGACATTATCTGGCAGACGGGTCGCGAACTGGGTTTTGGATCAGTTTTTGTGGATCGGCCCGAGGGAGTGGGTGGCGACGATCATGAACCGTTTCTGCGCGCCGGAATCGATTCGGTTGATTTAATCCAGCTTAATGGTTATCCCTACTGGCACCGTGCGGATGACACGCTAGATAAGGTCTCCGCGCGAAGCTTGAAGATCGTTGGTGATGTCGTGCTCGCGAGTTTGCCGCGCATTGAAAAGCGACTGCTTGAATCGAATAGGTAATGCTTAGCACAAGACATATAACAAGGATATTGCCATGTTAAAGTCTCCTGAAATACTTGTGCCAGTGGATTTCTCACCCTGCTCAGTCAATGCTTTGCGAGTTGCTGCTGCTATGGCAGCGCCCGAGGGTGACCTGACCCTGTTGCACGTCATTGACGAACAATTTGTGAGCGAGGCAGAGATCGCCCGCCTCGGCACTGCCGACGACATCACAGCCAAGTTGCGGGAACAGGCTGAAACTAACTTCACCAGTATGCTTGAGAAGCTTGATACGGGGTCAGTTAATGTTGAACGTATGATCGTGATCGGAACTCCCTTTGTAGAGATACTTAAAATCGCTCGCGACCTTGATCTGCCGATGATTGTCATGGGAATGAAAGGACGGTCCACGCCTCCCGAGGAAGTCTTGTTTGGGTCCACGGCAGAGAAAGTTTTGCGCGGTTCCCGAGTTCCGGTACTCTGTGTGCCCTACTAAGGGAAGCAGGTCATAGAGCTAGTGCGCTAGATTAGGGAATCTCTCCAGGTTGGAAGGGGGCAAGGCAGGCTTCTGGGCAGGAAAGATGCTACTGTCAGGCTGCCGCCGCCCCCGCTCAAGATCCAATGCCAGTCCACATTGAATTAACCGGTCTAAGATTGGGGCTCCCATCTGATGTGACTTCATCCAGACCTGTTATTAACCTGAACTGCTCATTTAATTCCTTCTTGACTGGCATTGAATATTGAGCGGGGGCGGCGGCAGCCTGAAAATTAACTCTTTCCTTACACGAAGCCTGCCTTGCCCCTTTTCTACCTGAGAGGTAGCTGCAGTTGAGTGAGTCAGTTTGATGAAGCGCATTGCAGTAATTCCTGGGGACGGTGTCGGGCCTGAGGTGGTCCGAGAGGCCTTGCGCGTCCTGGAGGTTTCCCGCCAGCTTTATTCTATCCCTCTTGAACTGGTGAGTTTCGATTGGGGAGCCGATAAGTTTCTCAAGGAAGGCATAGCACTTCCGCCAGGCGCCCTGGAGTTGCTCGCCAAAGACTTCGATGCAATCTTTGCCGGCGCCTTTGGCGATCCCCGCGTTCCATCAAACCAGCACGCCGAAGAGATTCTCCTGGGAATGCGGCGCGGACTCGATCTCTACATCAACCTCCGGCCAGTGCGGCTCCTCGATCCACGCTTAACACCACTGCGCAACGCCCAGATTGCCGACATCGATTTTGTTGTTTTTCGAGAGAATACCGAAGGGGCATACTGCGGCGCAGGAGGTTTTCTCAAAAGAGGAACTGCCTATGAGATCGCGATTCAAGAGGAGCTAAACACAAGACGCGGCGTTGAACGAATCATTCTGGCCGCCTTTGAGTATGCGCGTGCGAACGGCCGCAAGCGGGTCACGATGGCAGACAAGTCTAACGTTCAGCGCTTTGGCGGGGATCTGTGGCAACGCGTTTTCAAAGAGGTTGCCTCTGACTATCCGGAGATTGAGGCTAATCACCAGTACGTCGATGCCATGGCAATGTACATGGTACTCGATCCCGGTCAGTATGATGTCATTGTTAGTAACAATCTATTCGGCGATATCCTTACGGATCTCGGCGCTGCGATACAGGGCGGGCTTGGGTTGGCGGCTTCAGCAAATATCAACCCTGGAAAGGTTTCTTTATTTGAACCTGTTCACGGCAGCGCGCCGGGCCTTGCGGGCAAAAACATAGCGAACCCGATTGGCGCTATTCTGACAATTGCGATGATGCTAGAATACCTGGGTTACAAGGCAGCAAGCGTTGCAGTTGAAACGGCCGTTCGTGGGACGATTGCAGAAAATGAAACCACGCGTGACCTGGGTGGTTCACTGTCAACGGAGCAGGCAGGCGAAGCGATTTGCAAACGGATGGCCGGCGATGGGGGCAAATAAAGTAGGCCATCAGGTTCCATTTTATATATCATTTGTCATCTGCCATTCGTCATTTGTCATTGCGGTCAGGAGGTTCTAGAAGGTGGTGGGAGCAACGATAACGCGGTTGAAGACGCGATAAAGCGGGAAGCATAATGGACGAAAATGTGACTGGGGAATAAGTGAGGCGATTTATGCAGCGGGGTACAAAGAAGCTGGCGCAGAAGGTGATTGCGGTTATCGTGATAGTGGCTATTCTCGATGTGATTGGCGTGCCGCCGGCAATCATAATCTTTTTTGTGGGCGTGGGCTTTCTGGTCTGGCGGGCTGCGCGCCGCGCCGAATATCAGGAAACCGAACGCATATTTGACTTCTATGTTGCCGCCGATGAGATATTGCGTGAAAAGGAGCGACAGTGGTACGGGTTCGAAATAGCCGAAGTGATAAAGCGCGGCGAACAACTATTGACCTTGATGGCTGATCCGCCGCCACTGTGCTTCTTCACTTTGGGGGCACTCTACCATCGGGCCGGTGACTACCAAAGCGCAAGCCAGTATTTGGCTTCAGTTGTTGAAGACGCCGTTGCGGAAGAGCGTCTCTGTCGCGTGCCTTCACCTCAGTTGCGCCGGTACGTAGAAATGCTTCGCCGCATGGAGCGGGAACCGGCGTCAGCGCCGGAAGCAGTGGCCGCGATTCGCAGCCTGGAACGCGCGCGGCGAAAGTCAGGTCCGGAGCTTGCCGAATGTCGCCAGCATTTGGCGGCCGAAGGAGGCGCCGTCAAGCCATCACTTACTTATCCGGTTGCAGTTCCGGCCAGCGTTTCCGAAGAACCGGCGGATGTTCCATCGGGTCGCGTGAATGCGCCGCCTCCAATAGCGGAGGTCTTGCACGACGTTTATCAAGAAGAGCAGAAGACTGCCTAATCCCATCGCACGCGAGTAACAGCTCGTGCTCGAGACACTCACAGCCGAAATCATTGCCATCGGTTCAGAATTGTTGGCCCCCGATCGGAGTGACACAAACAGTCTCTGGTTAACTGAAAAACTGAACGCTATTGGCATTGAGGTGAAACTCAAGACAATCGTTGGCGACGATGACGCGCGACTCGAAGAGGCACTGCGAGACGCGGTCAAGCGTTCAAAGGTGGTTATTACAACCGGCGGTCTCGGTCCAACCGAGGACGATATAACCCGCAAAGTGGCCGGCCGCGCTCTCGGCCGCCGGCTCCTCCTGGACGAGAGCGTTCTGGCGGATATCCGCAGGCGTTTTCAAAGCTTTGGGCGTACGATGCCGGAGCGCAATTCTCGACAGGCGATGGTAATTGATGGCGCGCAGGTTTTGCCCAATCCCAATGGAACGGCGCCAGGATTGTTCATTGAGCATGAGGGAACCGCGATTGCGCTTCTGCCTGGCCCGCCACGCGAAATGCACCCGATGTTTGAAAATGAAGTGCAGGGAAAGCTTGCGGCGCGGGTAGGATTACTGCGCGTCGTAAGGCGAACGCTTCGAGTTGCAGGTATGGGCGAGTCGGCCGTCGACGAGCTTATTGCTCCTGTCTATACGAAGTACGACAACCCGCAAACGAGCATTCTTTTCAATCGGAGCGAGATTGAAATCCAGTTAACGGCCCGCGCCAGGAGCGAAGCTGAGGCTGAGTCGTTACTGGACAAGGTCTCTGCCGAACTGGAAGCAAGACTGGGTCACGCAATCTTTGCATTCCGTGGCGAAAAGATGGAGGAGGTTGTTGGACTGCGACTTACTGTTGGCGGGTATACGTTGTCGGTTGCTGAAAGTTGCACCGGCGGTTTGATTGCCCAACGTCTCACTGCCGTGTCAGGCTCTTCGAAATATTTCATCTCAGGAGTAGTGGCCTATTCAAATGAAACGAAGACCAGGATGCTAGGCGTTGAACCAATGCTCCTACTTGAACATGGCGCCGTGAGTGCAGCCGTCGCGGAAGCCATGGCGGAAGGAGTTCGGCAAAGCGCGGGCACTGACTTTGGTCTTTCGGTCACCGGAGTTGCTGGACCGGAAGGAGGCACTCCGGACAAACCGGTGGGCCTGGTGTTTATTGCCCTGGCTGATGATGCTCACACAGAGCACCGTAAACTGATGATTCCCGGCGATCGCCACCTCATTCGCTGGCGCTCCTCGCAGGCCGCATTGGATCTGCTCCGCCGCAGATTGATCTGAGCGAAGATCTCTTTGAAGTCACCGCTCTTTCGAATGACCATTTCAAGGGTGGTGAACAATCAATGAAGCCGGCGCTAGTACTGGTTTTGGCATACCTTCTCGGGTCAATCCCTTTTGGGTATCTGATCGTACGCCTGAAGGCGGGAGTAGATATCCGGGAGACGGGTTCGGGGGGTACAGGAGCGACCAACGTTTCACGGCGGGCGGGTAAGCTTGCGGGAGTCTTGACGTTGGCGCTTGACGCGTTGAAGGGCGCCGGCGCAATCTGGTTGGCCCAATGGTTCCTCGGTTCCTCGCAGGGTGCTGCCTGGTGGGTTGCCATTGCAGTGATGGCGGTCCTGCTCGGCCACATCTTTCCCGTGTGGCTGAAGTTTCGCGGTGGTAAGGGTGTGGCGACGGGAGTGGGAGTGTTTCTGGTCTTCACTCCGGTAGCAGTCGGACTGGCAGTCATCGTTTTTCTATCGACCGTTTGGGCCACCCGTTACGTATCACTTGGTTCGCTACTGGCGGCTGTAACTATCCCTCTCTCAGTTTGGTTGCAGTACAAATTGCTCGTCCTGGATGCCGCTTTTGGTCCTCTAATGTTTGCGGCGACATCTGCGGCTGTACTAATCGTATTTGCGCATCGAGCGAACATCAGAAGGCTGGCGCGCGGCACGGAGAACAAATTTGGCGGAAAAGCAGACGACAGACCATAGACGATGGACGGTAATGTCCATGGTCTCTTGATCGATGAAGCGAATCGCCGTTATAGGTGCGGGGAGCTGGGGCACGGCGCTGGCCATTATGGCTGCGCGCGCCGGCCATGATGTAATGATCTGGTCTCGGAATTCACGCGTTGTTTCTTCTATCAATCGGCAACACGTGAATCCCGATTACTTGCAGGATGCTGTGATTCCCCAGACAGTTTCCGCAACAACCGATCCTCAAGAAGCAGCAGAAAAGGCCGATCTGGCAATTCTGGCCGCCCCGTCTCACGCCACCCGGGATGTGATTTCGAAGTTGTTGCCGGCACTTAGGCCACAGATGCTGCTGGTAAGCGCCACAAAAGGCATCGAAGTGGAGACAGGCAAGCGTATTTCGGAAGTCGTAGAGGACGTCGTGGGAAAAAACTTTCCGCCACGGTTCGCTTGTCTCTCGGGACCGTCTTTTGCCAAAGAAGTGGTTGAGAATCAACCAACGGCAATTGTGGCTGCCAGCACTAACCTGCAAGACAGTCGACTCATTCAAAGCGAACTGAGTTACGAGAATCTGCGTATCTATACGAACGATGATGTAGTAGGCACCGAGCTGGGAGGGGCCGTCAAAAACGTTATTGCCATCGCGGCAGGAATGGTAGCGGGCCTTGGACTTGGCTCGAACAGCATTGCCGCCCTGGTTACTCGGGGGCTTGCAGAAATGTCACGCCTGGCAACACACCAGGGCGCCAAACCGGAAACTCTTACGGGGCTCGCCGGCCTCGGTGATCTCGTTTTAACTTGCACCGGCGCACTTTCGCGGAACCGATTTGTTGGACAAGAGTTGGGAAAGGGCCGGCGCCTGGTGGACATCTGCGCCGGAATGAAGGAAATTGCTGAAGGAGTCAGGACTGCGAAGGCAGTCAAGGGGCTGTCAGCTCGTTGCGGTGTGGAGATGCCCATAGCGGCCGAGGTTTGTGCCGTGCTTTATGACAAGCCGGCGCATGAGGCTGTTCGGGCTCTCATGACTCGACCACTGCGCGGCGAATTCGACAGCTGCTAAATATTTCGCATGGCCACTAGCAAGGAGGAGAAAGTGCTGGCAACTAACCGCGCGGCGTTTCATGAGTATCACATCTCCGATACTTACGAGGCGGGAATCGCGTTGACAGGAACGGAAGTGAAGAGTGTGATGGGGGGAAGAATCCAGCTAAAAGAGTCTTACGTGGCAGTGCGTGACGGTGAGGCCTGGTTGTTTAATGCGCACATTTCACCTTATTCTCATGGGAATCGTGAGAACCACGAGCCACTGAGAACAAGAAAGCTGCTGCTGCACCGGCGCGAGATAGGTCGTCTCGATGAAGGCTCTGCCAGGCAGGGTATGACTCTGGTGCCAACTCGTGTTTACTTGAAGAATGGGCGGATCAAAATTGAGGTGGCGATGGCGCGCGGCAAGAAGTTGTATGACAAGCGTGAAACTGAGATGCGCCGCACAATCGATAGAGAGACGCGAGCCCAGCTAAAGCAAAGAAATCGTTGATTCCACAAGAACGAGGAGAGCAAACGGATGCAGGTTGAAGCGAGATCAGGCGCCTATCGCGAGCTCGATGTGGAGGCCCTTGCAGTAGCGGTCTTCAAGGATGAGAACGCCGACGAAGGTTTCCTCAAGGAGCTCGACACGCTAAGTGGCGGAACTGTCAAAGCAGTGCTCGAGTCGGAAGAACTCAAGGGCAAGGAAGGCGAAATCGTCTACCAACACTTGCTCGGAGCGACGGGCCTAAAAGCCCGCCGACTGTTATTGGTCGGCGTTGGCGAAGCGGCGGAATACGATCCTGCTCGAGTTGCTCAGATGGCTGGGACTGCCGCGCGCGTATTACGAAGCAAGAACGTCAAAATATTTGCTCTTCTCCCTCGCGGCAAGGCTGAGCCGGGAGTAATCGCATCAACCGCCGTGCAGGGAGTCATCCTAGGCGTCTTTGAGCCGGATAAGTACCGAACCATAGAGAAGGAGAAGCGAGCCATTGAGCGGCTGGTTGTTGTGGTTGACGAAGGTGGGGACGAGATCTTAAGCCGCGCCGCTGAGCAGGGCCGAATTATTGGCGAGTCGGTCAATTTTACCAGGGATATGGCAAACGAGCCGGGCGCGTCGATGACTCCTACTATAATGGCCGAACGTGCACGCGAGATTGCGAACCAATTTGGCTTGAGCATCGACGTGCTCGATGAGGCACGAATGGAACAAGAGGGCATGGGTTCCCTCTTGAGCGTAGCACGCGGGTCAGATGAACCTGCGAAGCTGATCATACTGAAGTACATTCCCTCCGGACACAGTGAGGAGAGTGGGGGCGATTTGTTGAGCTTTGTGGGCAAGGGCATCACATTTGATTCCGGCGGCATTTCCCTCAAGCCGGGCGAGAACATGGAATTAATGAAATATGACATGAGCGGTGGCGCGGCAGTGATGGGAGCCATGCGAGCGATTGCCCAATTGAAGCCTCCGCAGCCGGTCTTAGGCGTGATTCCCTGCGCCGAAAACCTGCCTTCGGGCAAGGCCACAAAGCCGGGAGACGTTGTGCGGGCCATGACCGGTAAGACCATCGAGATCATCAATACTGATGCCGAAGGTCGACTGATTCTGGCTGATGCTATTGCCTACGCAAAGAAACTAGGGGCGACGAAGATCGTCGATATGGCCACTTTGACCGGCGCCGTCTCGATTGCCCTGGGGGATGTGAATGCGGCGGTTCTCGGAACAGATCAAGCACTGATAGACGAGGTCATTGGCGCCGGACGAGAGGTGGGTGAGAAGTTCTGGCAGTTGCCGTTGGATAAGGAATATTCGAAGCAGATCAAATCAGATATTGCCGACATCAAGAATGTGGGTGGCCGCAAAGCGGGCACAATTACCGCCGCAGCATTCCTTAAGGAGTTTGCCGAAGGCGTCTCATGGGCCCATCTCGATATTGCCGGTACCGCCTGGGGGGACGAGGCCAAGCCTTATCGCGCCAAGGGTCCGACCGGGATGCCGGTTCGAACCCTAATTAATATCGTGAGGCGAGCCCAGCGAGACTCAAAGTAATCGGCTAATTGTTCAACTCCTTGGAGTGCTGTGACTTGTCACCGCTTTTGACTAGGAATGTCTCACATCGGAAAGCGGTGACAAGTCACAGCACTCCAAGGAGTTGAGCAATTTACTCACAGGTCAGATCTGTACTTCGACTTACTGCGCCGTGAGTAGATTAGTGGGTTTGACATAACCTCTTCGAACCGCCTGGAACTCACGCAACTCGTGTCTGCCAAAGCCGCAGATGGTGGTATAATTCCCACAACTGACCGCTTGAGCTCTCGGGGGAGCCCACGTCTCATCGCTAGCTTTTGAAAGGTTGAAAAAGCGCGGTGATTAATTACTACAAAATTCTGGGTATTCAGCGCAATGCTTCGACGTCTGAGCTCAGGTCGGCTTATCGAAAGCTGGCCAGGTTGCGACACCCGGATGTAAACAGCGGCTCAGAAAATGCCGCCCGCGATTTTGCACTACTTTCAAAGGCATATCATGTTCTGAGAGATCCGCAGGAGCGCGCCTACTATGATCAACTGCTAAACGCTCAGAACAACAGCGGCTATTCAATTTTGAACTCGAACAATCCTCACGCGCGACGGGCTCGAAATCTCGCGGTGCAGGCGAAATGGGATCGCGTTGTGGATGAGGTACTCGAACGAGACCGTAGAGAAAATCGAGAGCGGCAGCGAGCAGTTTTTACCACTGTATCGCTTTTCCTGTCTACGTTCTTTGTGGCGATGATGAGGCCGCAGTTGTGGGATGTCTTCTCCTACGTCGGACGGGCTATCGTGCTCACCCTCTTTGTGATCGGGATATGGCACCTGGCCACGAGACTGCGCGAGTATCTGGCCCATTATACGTATATTCCAAAACCGATTCAGGACTCCATCATGCGCGATGAAGAAATGCCCGAACAACCATTTACGCGCTTTTCGGCCTATACATTCCTTCTCGTTGGTTACGTTCTCAGCCTCGGTTTTGGATTGCTTATCGGGTGGCATACTCAGGACTTTTTCAATGACCTGACGCTCCTCTTTCGCCATCGCGTAGAAGTAGTTCAATCAAACATGTTCCTCTACTCCTCCACCGTGCTCTTACTTCCAGATCTCGTTGTTTACCCACCCATCGCTGTTCTGATCATCGATAGCATGCACGCTCTGGCATCACGCATCGATTGAGGGGTGGGTTTGAGTCAGGAGCCAAAGAGATGGCCAAACAATTAACCGAACGCCAGCTTCTCGTCTTGAAGATCGAGGGTCTAAGCGATTCTGAGGTGCAGGAACTACTGGATTACCTGGCAATTATGGAATCGCGCCGCACCCGGGCGGCAACTTCGGTCCCGGAAGACGAAGTAGTCGAGTTGCTGGCAGAGGCTGCGGAGAACCGGAGAGCACGCCAGGCATTTGAGTGGGAGACAGTAAGACGGAGAGCGGAGCGCCGGGCGGCTACTCGTTCAGGAGCTTCCGCATGAGGTTGTGGGAACGGTACGTCTGCAACAGCGGGAACCCAGCCCTACAGACCGCATTGAATGTTTTTCTGGTGGGCGTAGTGCTTTTTGGGTCGCTTGTGACCCCGGCCTCGGGCTATTCTCAGGGCGACCTTACGCCGTTTCAAGCCGAAATAGAAAAACAAAGACAACGTCTCGGCTCAGAGGATATCGAGGAGAGGCGCGATGCAGTAATGCGATTGGGTGCGATGAATCACCCTGAGGCTTCCCGCGTTGCCCTACGCGCGTTGAGTGATACGTCGGCAATTATCAGGGCGACAGCCGCCGCGGCGATTCTGTGGCTACGTTCCGAAGACGCCGCCGCAGCCTTGATTCCCAACCTCAAGGACAAGGAGGAGTTTGTCAGGCAAGAATCGGCTTATGCCCTGGGCCGGACCCGCAGTCGGGCGGCCCTAGCGCCGCTTATCTCGCTCTTCGAGAGCGACAAGAAGCCGGGTGTTCGTAGCGCGGCGGCAGTTGCTCTGGGACAGCTTGGAGACCAAACAGCGGTTGACCCTTTGCTTAAGGCGTTGTTTGCGCAAGCCGCAGGTCGCGATTCGAAGAAGAGCATAAGGGAGAAGAATCCTTTCCTGCTGCGGGCCGCGGCGCGCTCTCTCGGACAGATCGGGAGTCGCCGCGCAGTGCCGGCACTATTGGCCACTGTTGAAAATGAAGCTCTCCCGGAAGACGTCAGACGCGAGGCAGCAAATGCCCTGGGGGCGATTGGTGACCCATCAGCTACTGCGACGTTGCGCGCCATGTTGACTACGCCAGATCCTTATCTGTCGCGAGCGGCATATGATGCCCTGCGAAAGATCGAATTCCAGAATCGACAGCGATAATTTGTAATCAGTGCTGCTGAAATGCGAAAGCGCCGGCCACTCTTATGAGTAGCCGGCGCCTTTTCTAATAGCGGCCCGAGCTTAACTTTCGGTCTTCTCGCTACGGCTCTGGCTCTTTTTGGCAGCTTTGGTGGCCTGAGGTATCGGGAGACCTACACCACCGGAGAGCGACTCGGCAGCCTCAGCCTGCACCTTGGGCTTCGGCATATCCTGAATCAAGGCCCCTCCTGAGCGTTTGGAAAAGACCAGCTTTGTGGTTCGTTCGTCAAGGTCCACATTGACCAGATCGCCCAGCCCGATTTGTCCCGTGGCTACCAGATTCGAGAGCGGATAAACCAGGAATCGTTCGACTGAACGCTTCAAATGGCGCGCTCCATATTTGAAATCCAGTCCCTCTTTAAGCAGCGTATCCTTCGCGCGGTCTGAGCACTGGAAGACAAACTTAGTTCCAGCGGATTGCATAATGCGATCCTGCACCGCTTGCAACTCGAGATCGAGAATCAGGCGCAGATGGTGTTCCTTCAGCGACCTGAACACGACTACCTTGTCAATGCGGTTCATGAATTCCGGTGAGAACTTTCGCCGCGCAGCTTCTACTGCCGTTCGGTAAATCTTCTGATCGACATCAGTATCGTTGGGGTTCTTGGCTCCTTTGCCGGGAGCGAAGCCAATACCACCGGAGATAAGTTCTGACATCTCACGGGCGCCCAGGTTTGAGGTCATGATTACCATGGCCCGGGAGAAATCTACGCGACGGTTGTCGCCCAGTGTCAAAGTGGCCTTATCCAGAATACCAAGCAGCAACTGCCACAGACTGTCAGAGGCTTTCTCAATCTCATCGAAGAGCACCAGTGAGAGTTTGAGATCATCGGTGTGCATCCGATCCAGATTCTCCTGAGTCAACATCGGAGACGTTTCGCGATGCCCCAGGTATCCCGGAGGGGAGCCAATCAATTTTGCTATTTCGTGGGAATGCTGAAACTCCGCGCAGTCGATCTTCACGATCGCGTTGGCGTCGCCATACAACGCCTCGGCGGCGGCCTCAATTACGCGAGTTTTGCCCGAGCCGGTTGGTCCCAGAAACAGCATGGTGCCAATCGGCCGGTTGGGCGGATTCATGCCGGCAAGAAATATCTGATAAAGGCCGCTCATACGGCGAACAGCCCGTTCCTGACCCACGATGCGGGCGGAGAGCCGTTCCTCGAAGTCCTGAGCACGCGGGCTCTTCTGTTCAGGATCCAGATAAACCGTACCCAATGTATCGTTCAATGTGTTCATTTCAAGTTCTGTAACCATTGTCGTGCTCCTTGCCCGAGCATTGCCTTCGTACCGTTGCGATAGTTTGCCGACTCGCTCTTTTCCGGCACGGCCACTTTTGGCCTCGCGCTCATTTGTCATATGCAAGGAACGATCCGCTTACTAGATTGATGCGTCTGGTTGACGCTTCGTTTCCCGGCTTGCCTTGCGGCAATCGCAGGCAACCCTGAGAGCACGATGCTATATACACGACACGTTTTCAAAAGTCATCACAAAATATTGGGGAGGAGCAGAAATGGTGGCCTAATCAGTTCGCATCAGGCGCCGACTTTAGGGTGACATTTCATGTCACGGGGCAGGTGCCAATAAGTGTTGTGTGGGGTTGATTCAGTGGGGCGTGGAAATTTGGTAGACGTTTTAACGCGCCCTGGTACCAAAACGTCTCATTCAGAGCCGCGAAATGGGCATTTTTGTCGCTTCGCAACGCGCGGGCACGGTGGCCTCATCTAATCATAATATTCAAGGCCCAGATGCGTTATCAGGTCTTCCCCGCGCAGATGGCGGAGCGTGTTCTTTAGCTTCATCAACTGGATGAAGATGTCATGTTCCGGATAGAGTCCCGGGGCGGTTTGAGGCGACTTAAAATAAAAGGACAGCCACTCCTGGATTCCTTTCATGCCGGCGCGTTGCGCCAAATCCAAAAACAGTGCCAGGTCGAGAACGATTGGGGCCGCAAGGATGGAATCCCGGCAAAGGAAATCAATCTTGATTTGCATTGGATAGCCGAGCCAGCCAAAGATGTCGATGTTGTCCCAACCTTCTTTGTTGTCACCTCGAGGCGGGTAGTAGTTGATGCGAACGACGTGTGAAAAATCTTTGTAAAGATGTGGATACACTTCTGGCTGTAGTATGTATTCCAGCACGGAAAGCTTTGATTCCTCCTTCGTCTTGAAAGAGGCTGGATCGTCCAGGACTTCGCCGTCGCGATTACCCAGGATGTTTGTTGAATACCAGCCATGCAATCCCAGCATTCGCGATTTAAGACCGGGAGCGATAATGGTTTTCATCAGGGTCTGTCCGGTCTTGAAGTCCTTGCCGCAGATGGCGAGGTTATTCTGTTCGGCGAGTTTTCGCAGCGCGGGAATGTCCACAGTGAGGTTGGGGGCGCCATTCGCAAAAGGAATTCCCGACTTTAGTGCGGCATAGGCATAGATCATCGAAGGCGCGATCGCTTTATGATTTTCACGCATGGCCTGCTCAAACGATTCAATCGTTTTGTGGACTGGATGCTGCTTCAAAAAAACTTCAGTGGAGGCAGCCCAGATCATCACGACGCGTGAGCATCTATTCTTCCGTTTCCATTCCGCCATTTCGTCGATCAGTTGTTTCGCCAGTGCAAACTTGTTGGCGCCGGTCTTTACATTGGTGCCATTGAGTCTCTTGACATACGACTGGTCGAAGACTGCCTTCATCGGCTTGATTCTCTGGAGGGGTGTCTTCAACTGGGCCAATAGTCCTTTCTCCAGCACACCGGCATGCATTGCCGCCTCGTAGGCAGAATCCTGAAAGATGTCCCAGGCGCCAAAGACCAGGTCTTCAAGTTTTGCCAGCGGCACAAAGTCCCTGATCAGCGGGACTCGATTTTCAGTGCGCTTGCCAAGGCGGATGGTGCCCATTTGAGTCAAACTGCCAATCGGCTCCGCGATGCCTTTCTTGATGGCTTCAACCCCGGCAATGAAAGTGGTGCTCACAGCTCCCAGACCAACCAGCAGTACTCCCAGCTTGCCTTTAGGCGGAACAATTGGGGCGCCTTTTTCTACTGCCATACGAGTATCCTCCTGAATTTGCCGCTCATCATACAGGGCCTGGGCGGCAAATGTCCTTCGGTATCTTGCTGATTACTAGCGATTAATTGCGCATTTCCTGCCTGGCAGCTTGCAGAGTAGCGGGATATAAGTGCCTCGCATGTTGAAGCTAAACTGAACCATATGCCGAAAAAGCGCGTGCAGCTGACGGCGCGGTAGCGTGTTTCTCAAGTAATCTGTTCCTACAGCTTGAATGCCGATCGCGCGCCGCAGGTAAAGCGCAACCGCTTTATCGCATCAGCATCGGGCTTGCCGAAGTGAGTTCTTAAGAACCAATTGACCACTAAGTAGTTCAGCGACTATATTCCAAGTTATGAGCGCAGGAAATATCAAAGAAGAGGCAAAGCGATTGCTGGACAGGCTGCCGGATGATCTCACCTGGGATGAATTGATGCATGAGATTTATGTTCGTCAATCTATCGAAGCGGGCCTGGTCGACAGTAAAGCCGGCAAAACTGTGCCGGTCGCCGAAGTACGCGAGAGATTTGGGCTGCCATCGTGAGGGTTCTGTGGACAGAATCGGCCTTAGCTCAGCTTCAGCACATCCACGATTATCTCGCGCAGACTTCACCAGAATATGCTCTGCGAATTGTTGATCGGCTTACCAAACGGTCAGTACAGATCGCGACGTTTCCATTCTCAGGCTGAATGCTTCCGGAGTATGAGTTGAATGAAGTTCGAGAGGTTATTGAAGGGCCCTATCGCGCTATTGGTTATTCGTTGATAATCCGCAATGTCCCGACGAGGTTCTCAAATCAGTTCTCTCTTACTGTGGTTCGCTACTTCGAAATGGGGGAGCAGGAGAAACGTAGCGGCGCAATCTAAGAGCCGTTCTACCCGCCCGACGCTAGATTGCCTCTCGTATAACTTCTAGCGTCGCTACCTGGATGTCGTCGTTCAGCACGTGACGTTAATAATGCCGCTGTTACCGATGAAAGTCAGCTTGTTACTTCTTTGGTTGCCGCGGGTACTCACGATTCTGTTTGCCCTCTTCATTAGCATATTCGCCCTCGACGTCTTCGGTGAGGGTTTAGGCTTCTGGAAGACAGTCACGGCTTTGCTGATTCATCTGATTCCGACGGTCGTCATACTCCTGTTGTTAGCGGTAGCGTGGCGCCGTGATTGGGTCGGAGCAATCGCATATATTTCACTAGGTGTCCTGTATCTGGTGATAGCTTGGGGCCGCTTTCACTGGTCCGCTTACGCTGCTATTTCTGGTCCACTCTTGCTTATCGGCCTGCTGTTTTTTCTCGGCTGGCTATATCGGGCAAAACTGGATGGCGCATCGTAAGCCAGGTCCTGCCTCTTATGTCATTTCTGCAGGAAGATGCATTGATATTGCTAGGCCGCGAACATCGGGCAACGGTGAGAGTCGTTCTCTAATCCTGCTATTACTTGCGCTTTTTGCAGGATTGCCGGACGTCGAAAGAGGAGCGTGAACCGATGAAGTGCTGCAGATTGCTTCGTTGCCTGATGATAGGCATCACCCTCGTTGCGGGCGCACCCACTCCTGGTTGGGTCGTTGCCGGGCAGCAAAGCCAGATGTTCCGAGTTCCCTCAAAGGATGGGACACTGATTGCGGTCGAGTGCAGCGGGTCCGGCCCGAGCCTCGTGATCGCCCATGGAGGCATAGGCGACCGAACTCGATGGACGCCGATGTTCCCCTTGCTCTCCTCCCGCTTTACCGTTTGTGCGATGGACCGTCGTGGCCACGGAGCAAGCGGTGACTCGCCAGACTACAGCCTTCAGAAGGAAGCTGAAGACATCGCAGCGGTGGTCGACTCACGACCGGGCACCGTATTCCTGCTCGGACACTCATATGGAGGCGTCTGTGCGCTGGAAGCCACATTTCTGACCAAGAGGATCTCCAAACTGCTGCTCTACGAGCCCCCGCTGCAGGATCGCATCGACCTCGGACTTGTTGGCAGAATCGAGAAGATGATCCAGGACGGGAAAAGAGACCAGGCAGTCGTGGCGTTCTTAAGAGAGGTCGTCATGGTCTCGCCAAGCGAGCTGGATGCCATGAAATCACGACCCGCTTGGCGTCGCCTGGTGGATTCGATCGACTCGCATCCTCGCCAGATGCGCGCCCTCGCCGCATATCGATTCGACGCAAAACGGATGAGCACCATGACCGTTCCAACGCTGCTTATCAGGGGTGGCGAAACGGCAATACCGGATGTGAAGAGAGCCATGAGCAGTCTGATGGAGTCCCTGCCAAACTGGACCGAGGTCGTTCTCAAGGGTCAGCAACACAACGCAATGGACACCGGTCGCCAGCAGTTGGCCGAAGCAATAACCACCTTTCTGCTCGGTACTAACAAGGTTAGTAGCGGGTACGGCCTTTTTATCGAAGGTCTACCAAGCGCGTTCTTCTCCCAATTCTCTCTGAGGAGGTTGGCTAAGAAGAATGCTTCCACCGCTGGTGTGCTATGTGATGAAGCTGGAATTGGAAGTGGTGGCGGTGGGGGTGCAGGTTCTAAACAAGCCGCATATAACAAGTTTGAGACATTTTCATGTCAGCTCAAATCATCAGACCCCACTAAATTTGATGAGTCGGAGTTTATCTCTATCCTCAAAAGGGATGTGGAGCAAGAGATAAAGCAGAGTGGTCTAACAATTAGGAATTCACAAAGCCCTGATTCGGGTAGCTTCTATTTAGAGTATGAAGAAGATGCGATGAAAGGACGAGTAGAAATCTCTGGAGAAAGAAGAGAGCGGTACTACACTTTGACAGCATCTCTAATAGAGGAGAGAGAAGCGAAGGAAAAACAGAGTCAATGAGCAGCAATTCCGAAAGACGAGTATCATTCCGGTGGGCGGCGGTCTTATGAGTTTTGAGATGTGGCCGTACCCGGTCAAGTGAAGCTTAATAGTCCTTCTCTATCTTGCTGATTATCGCATCTGATTGGGCTATACCCTCGGGAATGGATTAGCGGGATACCAGGGACTCGCGGAAAGCGCGCGGAGTCATCCCCGTCGTCTGGCGGAAGGCCTTGCTAAAATGGCTCGCGCTTGCGTAGCCGACTCGCGAGCTGATCTCTGTGATTGAGAGGTCACTATCGGCGAGCAGGACTTGCGCCTGGGCAAGGCGCAAGTCTGCCAGGTACGCGTGCGGCGTTGTGCCCGTAAGTTTCTTAAAAAGACGTGCGAAATGGAAAGGCGATAGGTAAGAAGCCGCGGCAATCTCTTTCAAGGACAATTCCTGATTGAGTTGGGCATGCATCAGTTCCACTGCTCGACGAATGCGCCGATCAATGATCCCCACGCGTGAAAGCTCCAATTCATTCGAGAGCCGCATGTTGGAGTAGTGGCGGAGCAGGTGCACGAGGATCTGCTCTACGGAGGCGGTAATTACAATGTCGCGCCCGACGCCCTCATTCGCCAGCTCAGCAGCGAGAGCGCAGGACATCTCACTTAAGCGAGAGTCATCGTAAATCACAGGCAGCGAGAAGGAAATAGTTGCCCCCTGCGTGACCAGTCGCAGACGAACTGCATAGTCGAGCAGCAAGGCTGGAGAGATAGCGAGAAGGAGCATTTCCACGTCTTTACCGGCGACGGTTACTGGCGTGGTTGGCTCGATCAGTAAAGAACCCTTGTTTTTTAGTTTGGCTTTTTGGCCAGCGAGCAGGTACTGTGCTTCTCCCTCAAGGAGAAAAAGAATTTGGTGTTGGCCTCGGCTTTCATTCGTCCACTCGAGCTTTCGCAAGCGGCGATAGAAGATAGAATACTGCGGCCGAACAAAGAAACGGTTTAGCTCGAGCTGCCTTGACATCAAAGGGCAACTGTACGCGAAAGGTAAGGTTACGGGCAAAAGTCTAAAAAGGAGAACCCTATGTCAAAAGAGAACGTCAATGTGGTACTCGGAATGTATGAGGCATTCGCTACCGGAAACATCCCCGTCGTTATCGGCGCGCTGGCTCCGACCGTGGAGTGGTGGGAAGCGGAGAACTTCATCTATGCCGACAAGAATCCTTATGTAGGTCCTGACGCGGTCCTATCGGGCGTCTTTATGCGGATTGGTAACGAATGGGAGAAGTTTACTGTCTCTCCCAAAGAAGTCCTCGACGCCGGCGAGACAGCTATCGGGTACGGCTACTACAGTGGCACCTACAAGCAGACTGGCGCGCAAGTACGGGCGCAGTTTGCGCATTTCTTTACTTTCCGAGACGGGAAGATAATCAAGTTCCAACAGTACACAGACACGGCACAGTTCCTGAAGGCAGTAGGACGTTAAAGTTGATCACGACAAGTCAGCATTGCCGTGGGGTCATTTGTGATCAGTGCTCTGATACCCAGCCGGCGGGCGCGTGAAATCCATTCAGGAGTATCGACCGTCCACACAACAACATCCAAATCATCCCGTTTTGCATTTTCGATCACTCGACGGCGGGCTATTGTGTGATGCAGCGCAATTTCATCCACTCTCCATGTTTTGGCCAGTTTAACTAAATTTCGTTGCTGCAGTAGCGAGACGGGTTGACGAAGTCTCGGTTCGAAGAGAGCGGCCGTACGCAAGCGCGGATTACGCCGGCGTATTTCCCCCAAAACGGAAAGATCGAAACAAGCTATTATTACCCACTCAGCTATGGACCTCTCGCCGATCGCGTCAACTACGGCAGCCGCAAGTCTCGTCGCGGCGCCGCGTTGGCACTTCATCTCGAGATAGAGCAGAGCGTCAGAGGCGCGGAATAAATCCAAGACATCAGCCAGAGTTGGTATTCTCTCGCCCGAATACGCTGGTCCACCCATTTTCCGGTCGAGCGAGAACCAGCTTCCTACATCTATTAAGCGCAACTCGGCCGCAGTCAGGTCTTCCACCAGCCCGGTGCGCAATCCGGTTCTTTGCAGACTGGCGTCGTGAATTACTACCGGCACCTGGTCGCGCGATAGTCTGACATCGAATTCGATTCCATCAGCACCGTCAGCAATAGCCCGCTGGAAAGCAGCAATAGTATTTTCCGGGGCCACTGCGGAAGATCCCCGATGCCCGATAATGAGAGGAGTTGGATTCACTGGTTGGTGCGCAGAAAGGCCTGAGTTGTATTGACACTTCAGTAAAACCAATTCAGAGATACTGCACTAGCTTTGTTTTGTCTGGTTGAGTACGGCGGGACTCTGAATAATCTTCTTCAGTTTGATGTCAAAAGTGCCAAACTCGTGTTTGATCTTGGCGCTAACGGGAATGTGTCGATGGTCGGCTGTCAGCCAGATAGAGAACCGGCCCGCGGTGTCAACCATTCCTTTTGGCCCAAACAGCTCCACGTCAAGATGCAGAACATCGACTCTTCCTAACACGGTTTTCCTGCGCCTTTTCTCGATCACATGCACTGGAATCTGGTAGACGCGGCCGGAGTCAGTAATTGGGATTTCGAAACTCCGGCCAATTTCCAGGGGCTGCGTTCTGAGGAAATATATTGCCGACAACACATCCTGGATCTGGCCATTGAAGGTAGCGCTGGCAACTCGTGGCTCACTTGTTGGATTTTTCGGATCGTGCTCGGTCCAAACCACCTTGCCATTGGACTGATCGTAGACCGCCTCGCTCGAGCGCACTCTGCTACCCTGCTCATCAAACCGCTTTGTGTTCTGAACCGTAAACGAGGCTGGTTCGACAATCGATATAACCCGCTCGAGAAAATGAATATTGAACAGCCTGGCAAAGAACCCTTTGCTCTTTGCTTCACCTGTGAACTGTAGAATGTAAGGCCCGGTGGTCTCTGAAGTGCTCGCTTCGCTTGTTTTATTAACAGGAGGTGTGACGCGAACTGCCGTCAAGCGAAAGTCAGCGATATCCACTTTGCGCAAAAATGCTCGCGAGAACTCGGCTTCAAATAACAGCTCTTCAGCCGGTTCGAACGGTCGTGGGCCGCCCGGTATCGCCCGCTTTTGGCCAAGAGAGAGGCTTGCCCACACCGCGGTTAAGGCGACAACGAGCACCAGATTAATAGAAAGTCTTGACCGGGTCGTCGTCATTTCAGGTAATAAGCCTTAAAGGCCAGCAGTCCCCAGGCAACCAGCAGCCCCAGGGCTGCCCGATACTCTCGATAACGCAGGTAAAGCCGGCGATCAAATCCTATATCTCTCCCTCTGCGGTAGGGTGTAATCCTTGGAATAAAAAGTGGCACTTCCTCCGCATAACGCTGGTAGTCTGCTCCAAAGATCTCTCGCAGAGTTGAGGCTTCGACGCGCATTACGGGCAAATAGATGCCAACAAACAGGAGCACGAACACAGCCGCCAGGAGCCACCGGCCGCCCCCAATAGTGAAGCCAAGACCCACAAGCGAGCTCCCAAGATAGAGGGGATTGCGGGTGTAAGCATACGGTCCCGTCGTGGCAAGCGCGGCGTTCTTTCGTATATGCCCGGCCGCCCAGGCCCGGACAATCAGGCCGATCAAGGATACCGCAGAGCCTATTACCAACGTAAGAGTGCGTGGTTGTGCCAGGATGATAAACACCACCGCGGTCAGAAAACCGAGTGGCACGCGCCAACGTTGTAGCCATGTGTTGTCTTTTGGCAACTACCTTCAGTCCGGAGCTATCGCTCGCTGGATCTATCAGGAAACCCTGTTGTTACGATGATGTTGAAGCGGTTACGGTGGCAGACGACCCAAATACCGAAGCAGCTTTGGCTCGCTCAAGCCTCTCAGTCGCAGCTTCGATAACACGCTCGACTTCAATATCCAGGCATATCCAGTTTGAGCATGCACGCCGGTGACAGTCTATGCGGCAATCGATATCAGTTCGCTCTACGCAGATGTCCTCCGGTCGCGGACTACCATTGCGCCACCACTCAGTTGGCCCGAAAATACTTACCACCGGAGCGCCGGCGGCAATAGCCAAATGGGTCGGGCCTGTATCACCGCCAACGTAAAGACGCGCTCGGCCCGCAAGTGAATAAAAGCCCTTTAAAGAAACGTGAACGGCACGGGCTCGGCCAGTTTTGCTCGCCGCCAGAACGGATTGGGCAAGTTCAGACTCTCCCGGTCCGTAAGTAACAAGCGATGTGAGTCCGTGGCGTGTCCAGAGCTCATCAGCCAAACTGCCAAAGCGGCTCGCGCTCCAAAGTTTTGTTGGCCAACCGCCGCCGGGATTAAGAATGGCGTAACCCTGGACGTCGGCAAAACTTACCTGTGAAACCTCTGCTTCTGCTAAAGCACCGACAGCGACCGGAAACTCCAACTCACCAGGATTTTCAGGGATAGGAATTCCAAGTGCGCCATGTACCAGACCCAGATTCTTCCAAATTACGTGGGTACGTTTTGGGATCGGGACTGTTTTGGAAAGAAAAATGCGGCTGGCCGGTTCGCGGAGGCCTTCGCGGGAGAAGCCAAAAATACGGCGCGCGCCCGAAAGGCGTGCAATTGAGGCCGACTTTAGTAGTCCCTGAAAATCCAGGGCTAAATCGAAGGCCGAGGCGCGAAGCCGACGTAACTGCCGGCGCGGTGCCTGCAGCGTCTCCCCAGACATCAGCCCGCGCCTCAATGCCTTCGTGTCGACTTCGATGAGACGATCCAGAAGCGGGTTGTCTCTCAAAATTTCTGCTGCCTGCCGCTCGACAACCCATGAGATTTCGGCATGTGGCATTGCCCGGCGCACGGCAGCCAGCGCCGGCAAGGTGTGCACAATGTCACCAATGCTCCCGAGTTTTACAAACAGAAGCCGCATTAAAACGTATCAGGTCCCTCCAAAATAGGTGAACGGTGCATAGACGAAAAGCAGTGTGAGCGTGGCGACCAAAGCACCGCCGTGACAGAAAGCCCTCCTGACAGTCGAGTTATTCCTGGGTTTTTGCTTCACGGATTTCGGCCCTTCCAGAGCTTCTCGATGAGCTCGGAGGTAGAATGACCCTTTTGATCGCCAACGATAGCCACCCGGCCACCGTAGGATCGTACCACGTCTCGCTCCGGGACCGTTTCCTCTGAGTAGTCAGTGCCTTTGGCGTGAATGGCTGGACGTACAGCCAGCAAGAGTTCCTTTACTGTGGGTTCATCAAATATTGTTACGAGATCGACGGCGGAGAGAGAGGCTACAATCTCGGCGCGTTCACGTTCGGGCATGATTGGCCGGCCCGGTCCTTTCAACAGCGCCACTTGTCTGTCTGAATTGACAGCTACCACCAAAAAGTCGCCAACTTGGCGCGCACCGTTCAGGTAACGAACGTGGCCCGCGTGGAGCACGTCAAAACAACCGTTGGCAAGAACCACAGTGGCGCCCTTCCGCTTTTCTTCGGCTACCCGAGCGACGAGCGACTCACGATCCAGAATCCTCGAGCGTGCGTCCAGATCGACGATGGTTTTTGTCATGGAACCAACTCGGAGTGGAGCACTGAATACTCCAGTTCTTGTGCCGTCACGGAAGCGGTACCGCGCTTCATCACGACAAGGCCGCCGGCGTAGTTTGCCAGGCGTGCTGCGTCCGGAAATGAGGCTTCCGACGCTAGTGCTAGCGCGTAAGTCGCGATTACCGTATCGCCAGCACCCGTGACATCAACGGGTTCACGACCACCAACGGCATTGATGTGCATTGGTGGCACGCCAGCTTCGAGCAAAAGCATGCCCTGACTGCCTCTGGTTAGCAGCAGAGCTCGGTGTCCCAGACGTTTGCGCAAGTCCTCAGCTGCCACTTCAAGTTGGGCAATGTCTGTGACGTCGGCTCCCAACAATTGCTCGACTTCGTCGCCATTGGGAGTTGCCGAAGTAAATCCGGGCAGCGACCCCAGGCGAAAACGCGAATCCACCAGAGTTGGAAGTTTTCGCGCTAGCGCCGCATCGCGGGTGAAGATCGCCATTTCGGGATTCGCGACCCCGTAGTTGTAATCTGAGATGATTACCGCGTCGACAGATCCGGTCTTTTCCAACACCTGCTTGCGCAACTGATCGCTTAAGGAACCATCGCCTGAGTCGTTACCTTCATAATCTAGGCGAATAACCTGCTGACGAGTGGAGTGTGTCTGTCCGGCAAGGATGCGCACCTTTGTTGTTGTGCGCACTTTTTCAGAAATAACGATGCCACCGCAATCGATTCCGGCATTATTCAACTTCTCAACCAGCGCCCGTCCGGCCTCATCCGCTCCAACGACACAGATGAGCGATACGCCCGCCCCCAGGGCAGAAAGGTTCACGGCACAGTTTGCTGCCCCTCCCGGAATCGTCTCGGTGCATTCATGGCGCAGTATGAAGACCGGTGCCTCACGCGAAACACGTGCAATGGCCCCGTAGACAAACTGATCAGCAATTGCATCGCCGACGACAAGCATCTTGCGCTGCGGAAATCGTCTGATGATTGCGATTAGCCGTTCTTGCAGTAGTGTGCGCTCAACCATATGTTTGGAGCCCAACGATGCTTCTCGCCGCTGCGAGCAGGTTTTCACATACCAGATCCGGTTGATGCTTCCATCCACTCCGCTGATTTTCCCACTCGCCACGGCCGTAGCCGGTCAATACAAATGCAGATCTAACTCCTGCGTTTCTCGCTAATTCAATGTCACTGTAGCGATCACCCACCATCCAGCTTTGCTCGAGATTGATTTTGAAATCGGCGGCAGCTTGCACAATCAATCCCGGTTTGGGTTTGCGACAATCACAATCGATGCGGTAGGGCGGTTCGCCAATCGAGGGGTGATGCACACAGTAGTAGATGGCGTCCAGCGTTGCCCCTTCTTTCTCCAGCTCTTTCCGCAGTTGCTTGTGAACTTCAAGAACCATGCTTTCACTGAAATAACCGCGTGCGACGCCGGCCTGGTTCGTGACCAATATTGTCAGCCAGCCATTATCGTGAAGCAGCCGGAGCGCCTCGGGAGATTCCGCAAACAAGCGAAAACGGGAAGGGTGATTAATATAGCCTACCTCTTCCGAGATGGTGCCATCACGATCGATGAATATTGCTCGTACCAATTGATTAGTCAGTGGTCAGTGGTCGGCCCCCTGCCGCCTGCTGCTGCCGTCTGCCCCTGCCGCCTGCCCTCTGCCCTGCTGCTTCAGCAACGCACTGGCCCTCAAAAACACTTCGGCTGAACTAATTGCTGTCATGCAACGATGATCGATCGGACAATCACGCAACATGCATGGAGCGCAATCTGGCTGCTGGCGCACTAACTCCGCAGTGCTCGAAAACGGTCGCGTGGTCAATGGATTAGTAGGTCCGAAAATCACCAACGTTGGCCTACCAAGGGCAGCCGCGATGTGACCCGGTCCGGTATCGTTGGTGACCAGCAGATCTACAACGCTCAGCAACGCAACAGCCTGCGCAAGATCGGTCTTTCCGGTGAGCATCGTCGGCACGTTGCGCATCTGTCGGCTGGCTTCGAGAGAGACTTCCATCTCCTCAGCCGACCCGATCAGCAGTACATTTGCTCCCAAGTCGTCAATCAAGCGATCTGCCAGTGCGGCGTAACGCTCAACCGGCCACCGCTTGGCGCGGCTGTTTGTTGACCCAGGACACAGTGCAACGACCGGCCGATCGTTTTCAATGCCCAACTCAGAAAGAAACCTTAGCGCCTCCACTCGTCTGCTCTCCCGCACAAAAAGCGAATCATCTGGTGCGGCCTTGAGCAGGTCTTCGGTGCCAAACATCAGGCGTTCGACTTCCGCAATGATATTCAGGTAATAAAACACCTCATGTTTGGAGTCTCGCCATTTGGGTAAAGGAAGGGGGTGGGTGAGCAGAGGTCCGCGCGCTTCTTTGCCATAACCCACGCGTAACGGGATCCCGGCGACAGCCGGAACCAGCGCCGCCTCAAAGGAGTTAGGAAAGATTATCGCGAGGTCAAACCGCCCACGTCGCCATTGCAAAATTCGTTGCGGTAAAGAACTTACGGCGCGCCCCTGGTAGGGAAGCAGTTCGTCAATGAAGTCAGCGTCCTCAAAAAGTCCTTTAGCCCAGGCACGAGTCGTAAGCGTTATGTGCGCGTGCGGCAGCAATTGCCGGAGTGCACGCAGCGCCGGCACGGTCATGACGGAGTCGCCAACCCAGTTGGTGCCGCGAACTATGACGCGATTGATGTGCTCGGGCTTAACGTGTGACATTGGGAATCAGAACTAACGATCTTGGTCTGGACAAATAGCCGATAATAGCTGTCTATAATAAGCTTTGCAGTCCCGCCTCGATTCCCACCTGAGGTTGCCAATCCAACTCTTCTTGCACATGGCCCAGGTCGGAAATGTAAGTCAACGGCACGCCGGCGGGCAAAGAGAGGCTGTCCTCAACAATCGGCCTTAGCTCGATTAAACGGCCAACTTTTTCGACTATCTCCCGCAGACTCGCCGAATTGTTCTTTCCGCCTCCGAGGTTATACAGGCCAAAGGAACGTGAGGACAAGACGAACGCCTGGCAGGCACGGCAGAAATCGTCGACGTGCAGTATGTCCCTAACCGGACGCCCTTCCAGCGGCAGCTTGATTGGCCATCGGTGCTTAACCGATTCAACATAGTGAGTGACAAAGCCATATTCATTACCTTCTGAGGGTCGCGCATAAACTGCTGAAAGGCGAAAGATGCAGGCCCTGACGTCCCGCTCTCTGGCGTAATATTCAATGTAGCGTTCGCCGATCAGCTTGGACCACTCAAGTGCCGACTGGCCACAATAATCGACTGAACAGGTTTCGGGAACCTCGTCAAATGAATCGGCGTTGATGCCATAAACATCCTTTGTTGACGCGTAGATAAGAGCCGATTGGGCTTTCATGTGCCTGATGACATTGGCGGTTCCTTCGGCGTTTACGCGGAAACACAATTCCGAAGCAGCTGGGTTCTTGTCGAGGTGGGCCGCGAGATGAATGACGACATCGTAATCAGAAATGAGTTCGAGGTCAGAGGGAGCAAGGATGTCGAGATTGGAGCGGCGCGAGTAATCGTCGGCATCAAAAAACCGGCGCACGTGAACTCCGAGATATCCGCTGCCGCCGGTAACGAGAACTTTCATAAAAGAGTCTGGAGTCTAGAGTCGGGAGTCTAGAGTCGGGAGTCTAGACAAACCCATTTGACATTTGACGTTTGACATTTACCATTTGCCATTACAGAAGGCTGGGTTATGGGCCAAGTGGTGGTTAGAGCGCCGACCAAGAACTGGGCCAGAGCATCTGCCAAGGATTAAACGGCGCAGTGGAGTCGCTCACACTCAGCGCTTGTACGCCAACAATGGCAATAATGGGTTTGTCTAGACTCCCGACTCTAGACTCCAGACTCCCGACTCTAGACTCTAGACTCCCGACTCTAATGTTAAACTCATAGCGCCGCGAGTGCATCTAAGTCACTGCATTTGGAGCCCTGTAGCGGTAGCAAGCGCGTTTGAGTGTAAATTGAGTATAGACAGGTCGCAAGGGAGGGTGATAGGTAATAGTTAAGCGTGTGTTATTGGCGAATCATGCCCTTACGTTATCCACCTTCTGAAAGGATTCCCCCCGTCAGGCGAGGCAGCAAGGGGCCGCGCTCGCGGAACCGCATTGTTGCTTATGAGGAGCCCGGCGCCAGTTTCTTCAGGCGCTTCCTGCGCCGCCTCTTTTCGGCTCCGATAATCATTCCGCTAGTTTTCGTCGGCACCATTGTGCTGGGCGTTCTGGTTTATTACTGGACGCTCTTTTCAGGCCGAATCGACAACCTGCTCAGAGGCGAAGTATTCACGCGCACGGCTGGAATCTACGCTGCACCAAAACAGTTGAGAGCCGGTGAAGCGATCTCGGAGGAGGACCTCGTCGCTTTTCTGAGAAGGGCCGGGTACGTTGAAAAGAGCCAGCAGGCCGACACCGCTCGGGGACGCTATTCAGTTCGTGGTGCTGCGGTTGACGTGGAGCCCAGCTCTGATTCGTCAGTTGATGGCCAACGACAATTCCAGCCGGTCCGCATCCAGTTTTCACGAAATGGCAAAGCCATAAGCTCCCTTTCAGGAGCGGGCGGTGCGCGTCTTGAGAAAGTGTTTCTGGAGCCGGAGCTGATTAGCTCAGTTACGGGGAGAGAACGAGCGAAGCGGAGGGTCATCGGATTTAACGATCTGCCCCCGCACTTGGTGAAAGCGATCACGGTCACTGAAGATCGCGCCTTTTTCGAACACTACGGTGTGAACGTCCGGGGCATTCTGCGCGCGCTGATCCGACGTTATGACACTGATCCAAACTCGCCGATTGCGCGTCAGGGAGGGTCCAGTATTACCCAGCAGTTGGTCAAGAACCTGCTGCTCTCGCCGGAGCGCACGCTGCGCCGCAAAGTGGCCGAAGCTTACATGTCGGTTATTCTGGAAACACGGCTGTCGAAAGAACAGATTTTTGCGCTCTATTGCAATCAGGCGTATCTGGGCCAGCAGGCCGGCTTTTCGATCAACGGTTTCGGCGAGGCTGCTGATGCTTATTTCAACAAAGACGTTACCAATCTCACGCTATCCGAATCAGCGTTTCTTGCCGGACTAATTCGCAGTCCGAATCGATACAACCCATATCATGATGTCGGAACGGCCACAGCAAGGCGAAACCAGGTTTTGGACTCCATGATCGAAGCCGGGGCAGTCACTCCAGCGGAAGGTGATCGCGCTAAGAATGAAGCCTTAAAGGTGGCGGCTGTTAAAGGCCGGATCGATGTCTCCGATGCTCCTTACTTTGCCGATTACGTTCAGAATCAACTTGGCGATATTGTCGCGGGTCCAGGCGCAGCAGAGCATCTGCGTATTTACACAACGATTGATATGGATCTCCAGCGCGCCGCCTATGCTGCATTAAGCAAGCAACTGGTTGCGCTGGACAAAGTTCAAGCCAGGCGATTCGAGCCCGGCACACTGCAGGCCGCTTTGGTCGCCATGAATGCCAGAACCGGCGAGATAGTGGCAATGGTTGGCGGTCGCGACTATTCAAAAAGTCAATTGAATCGCGTCTCGGATGCGTTCCGCCAACCAGGTTCCGTCTTTAAGCCGTTTGTCTATGCCACAGCTCTGAACACGGCATACGATCCAGTCCCACGAGTCATTACTGCGGCAACGACCTACATGGACGAACCAAAGACATTTACCTTTGATGACCAGGAATATTCACCCGGAAACTTTGGCGACACCTATACGAACGCGCCGGTCACGTTGCGCGATGGACTGGTGCACAGCCTGAACGTTGTCACCGTTGAAGTGGGTATGGAGGTAACGATTGGCCGCGTGATGAACCTGGCTACAAAGGCCGGCTTACCAAGACCGCCACGCGCGTTTCCAGCAATGGCACTTGGTACGAGTGAAGCCACACCCCTGCAAGTCGCTTCGGCTTACACTGCATTTGCTTCGCTTGGAACACGCACTACGCCAGTTGCCATAAGCCGCATTACGACGGGTAATGGAGTCACCATAGCCGCACCCACGCCGCAGAAAAGCGAAGTCTTGAAGCCTGATGTGGCCTATGTCATGACCTCCTTTATGAAGGATGTCGTGAATCGCGGTACGGCAGCGAAAGTAAGGTCCCGCGGTTTAAAAGCAAACGTAGCGGGTAAAACCGGCACCTCGCGCGACGGTTGGTTTGCAGGTTATACGCCAAACCTGGTCTGCGTTGTTTGGGTCGGTTTCGATGATGGGTCGCAGCTCGGCCTTACGGGCGCTAACTCCGCGTTGCCCATCTGGACTGACTTCATGCAGGTCGCACTTACCGAACATCCAGAATGGCAGGGCGATTGGCAGATGCCTGAGGGCATTCAACAGATTGAGATCAATCCCCAGACCGGCGAACCGGCCAGGCCGGAAGATCCAGAGAAGCGGCTCGAGCTGTTCCTTAATGGCACTGCACCCGGTACTGCTTCCGAAGACGTGAATGAGGACCTGGCTCCCGATAGCGCAGCAGAAGAGACCCCCGAGGCTGGGTCGGAGAGTGGCGTTTTGCCGGAGCCCTCACCATCACCGCCCGGGAAAGGTCAAAAGGACAGTGGGGGAGGAACGCGGCTCGAAGGCACAATCACCCTGGATATCGATCCAACGACAGGGCTGATAGCAGTTGAGACTTGTCCGGTAGTGCGAACTAAAACTTTCGTCCTTGGCACCGAGCCGAAGAAATACTGTGGGCCTGAGCATCATCGCGGGAAGCCACTCGATCCATCCGAAACGCGCCCGCGCGTGGTGAATCCCTAGCTATTCTTCCAGCAGTTCGCTGCAGCCGGATTCAATTGCGGACCGCAACGTTTCGATCGCCAGCGCTGCTGCATGTTGTTTGCGCGCAGGTAGACCTCCCAGCGCTTCGACCAGATCACCTCGCGTGAGCTTCATTGCTGCTTCCACCGGTCTTCCCTCTATCAAAAGGGTGATAGCGGACCCACAGGCCAGAGTGGGTGGACAACCGTAAGCGAGAAAGCGAGCTGCTTCCACCTGGCCTCCTTTGATCCGAAGCGAGAGGCGCAGTCGATCTCCACACACGGGATTAGTGTGCTCCGCGACTGCATTTGCATCAGGCAATTCACCCGAATTTCGTGGCCGCGCAATGTGATCTTTGAAAATCGAGGAGTAAGACACGAATGTTTTTAGACTACAGGGGAAGGGAAGTCTGCCAAACTTAACCTATGCGTCAGCTTGAGCTACGCTCTGCCGCAGACTCTCGGTGTTGCGAACCTTGTTCAGCGGCGACAATTCTCTCAGCTTTTGCACCGCCTGAGGCAATACTTTGACCACATAGTCCAGCTCTTCGTCTGTGTTGTCCTGGCCAAAACTGAACCGGATTGAACCCCGCGCCAGTTCCTCATTTCGACCCAACGCGCGAATGACCGGCGAAGGCTCCAGCGTGCCAGACGAACAGGCGGAACCGGTCGAAACGGCTACGCCCTGGAGATCCAGATTGATCAGCAATCCTTCTCCTTCAATGAACCGGAACGAGATGTTGGAAAGATGTGGCAGGCGCCGTTCCGGATGACCATTGAAAACAACGTCTTCAACACGCTCTCTTACAGCCCTTTCAAATTGATTCCTCAGCCGGGACGTGTGGCTCGCTCGCTGGTCCATCTCTTCGCGGGCAATCTTCGCGGCCGCCCCGAATGCCACAATGCCCGGAACATTTTCCGTGCCGGCGCGCCTTTCTCTCTCCTGATGGCCGCCAACATTCTGAGTCACCAGACGTACGCCGCGACGAACATAGAGAGCTCCAACTCCTTTGGGCGCATAAAGCTTGTGGGCCGACAATGAGAGTAAGTCACACCCAAGCTCTCCTGCGTTTATGGGAATACGACCGGCAGCCTGCACTGCATCGGTATGCAGCCAGAGATAGCGATGTTGACGTGTCCGTTCTTCGCTTACAAGTGCTCCAATCTCCGCAATCGGCTGAATGGTGCCGATTTCGTTGTTAGCCAACATTACCGAGATAAGCACCGTATCCGACCTCATTGCCTCGCGCACGTCATCAACCCGCGTTAGTCCCTCTTCGTAAGCCGGCAGCCGCGTAACTTCCCACCCACGCTTTTCCAAAGCTTCCAGGATTCCGCGCACCGAGGAGTGCTCAAGGGAGGAGGTAATAATGTGACGTCCGTGGCTCTCGGCAGCTTCGCACAGACCACGGATTGCCAGGTTGTTTGCTTCTGTTCCGCCTGAGACGAAGACGATCTCATTCGGCCTGGCTCCGATCAAAGCGGCTACTTCGCGACGAGCTCGGTCCACAGCGCCGCGGGCCTCCTGACCAAAGAAGTGTACGCTCGAGGCGTTGCCGAACTTTTCAGTGAGGTAAGGCATCATGGCCTGAACGACCCGCGGATCGACGGGCGTTGTTGCACTATGGTCCAGGTAAACTCGTTGTGACTTGTCCATCAAAGTCCTGCTGTTCGTGCCAACCAGTCGCACGACCTGCGCATCTGATTGCCAGCTCTTCTCAATGCCTTGAACTGCGAGTCTATGGCGCTCTGCCAGAGGGGTCAAGCCTTTAAGCAAAATGCTAGCGCAGCTCTTTATGTTTGTTTGTCCAACGCATTGAATGGTAACATCTTAGACGCACGAGGTCGGGCTCTCCCAGGACTCTACCGGCTAATTTCATTGGCCGCATATTTTTTGGAAGGAAACAGTATGAAAAATCTGAAGCTTCTCCTGGTGGCTTTGCTTACCTTCGCTATGATTCCCTCGGTAAGCGCGGTCTCAGTCAACGCACGGAGCACCCCAAGCCAATCCACCGCCCTCGAACGAGGGTATCGCACAGGATACTCGGATGGTTACAACGCCGGTTACAAGGACATTGCCGACAGCGCCCCGCGCGACTATCAAAGCAAGGATGAATACCAGCGCGCCGATAGATCATATAACGAAGTTTGGGGTCCACTTGAAGACTATCGCGACGGGTATCAACAGGGATTTGAAACGGGTTACGCGGCCGGTTATGATCGCCAGCCTTTTAACTCTTCTCTTCCGGGTGGACTCCGCCGCCGGACTGATGTGAGCAACACCACCGTTTCAAGCAATACAACCCCGGATGATGACCAGATAAACCGAACCGGCGCGCCAGTTGCTCAACCGGCTGTGAATGCACCTGGCTTCATCCCGCGCGACACGATTCTGTTGGTCGAGCTACTGTCGAGTTTATCAAGCGACGCGAGCCAGCGCGGCGATCGCTTTCAGGCGCGCGTAGTAGAACCGCGTGATTGGAACAGTGCAATTCTCGAGGGGCGGGTGATCAGCGTGAAGCGGGCCGGTAAAGTGAAGGGCGTAGCCGAGTTGCAACTTGCCTTCGACGTCATCCGGTTGCCAGACAATCGGGCCAGCAACTTCAGCGCAGACGTTGTTGAAGTACTCGAGATGTCAGGTACCGACAACGTGGGAACAGTTGATCCCGAAGGCGGCGTAAAGGGTAGAGACTCTACCAAGGACGATGTTTCCAAAGTTGGCGCGGCCACCGGCATTGGCGCAATCATCGGAGCGATTGCCGGGGGCGGTAAAGGCGCTGCAATTGGCGCCGCAATTGGCGCCGGCGTTGGCACTGGCGGGGTGCTGAGCAAGCGTGGAAAGGATATTCGTCTGGAACGTGGTCAACAACTGAGAATTCGCACCGCCACCGATACGCGGCTTCAGTGAGAATCTGCGGAGATTTTTGAAACTGGAGAGCGGCCAATTCATTTGCCATTTGGCATTTGACATCTATCAGTTGTCATTACTGAGTCCAGACGTTCCTTGTACGACGTTTAGACGTACTCGATTTATCAGTTGAGAGGGCGCTAGACTCGGATGGCAAACTGATAAATGTCAAATGACCAATGGCAAATGACTCCTCTCTTGCCGTTTGTCATTCGCGACATGGCAAATGAGTCCCGACCCGCTGATCACGCTCCTTACTGACTTCGGTACTTCCGACTACTTTGTCGGAGCGCTGAAAGGTGTCATCCTCGCAACTAATCCCAAGGCCCAAATTCTGGACCTCACGCACGATATACGGCCGCACGATGTGGAGGAAGCAGCATTTACCCTGTTAGCGGCCAGCGACTCTTTTCCCGCCGGAACGATCCATGTTGCTGTCGTCGATCCTGGTGTTGGCTCTTCGCGCCGGCCCATCGCAGTGTTTTCGGGTGATCAGGCTTTTGTCGGTCCCGATAACGGACTCTTCTCTTACATACTCGAACGCAACGATGAGGCAAAGGTCTTTCATCTGACGAATGAACGCTATTTTCGCCAGCCGGTGAGTAGCACCTTCCACGGGCGCGATATCTTCGCACCAGTCGCCGCTGCCCTTTCGCTTGGCATCGGCCCTGAAAAACTCGGTGAGGAGATAACCGGGGCCTGCCGACTTCGACCCTTAACCCCAGAGCGGATGAAGAACGGCCGCGTTAGAGGGCGAGTGATTCACATTGATCGTTTTGGTAATTGCATCACGAACTTTACACCAGCAGATGTCACGACCAACCGCGGAATCCGGCTCGTCATAAGAGGGAAGGCGATTCGCTCAATTCGGCAGTTTTTCGCCGATGATCATGATCGCCAGAAGATTTTTGCCATTTGGGGCAGTGCCGGATTTCTGGAGATTGCGGCAAAGAACACTTCAGCAGCAAAAATCTTGAAGGCAAAGCGTGGTGACAGAGTAATTATCACCTAGAGCCAGCTTGTCACGCTTTCCGATACTTTGCTAATCTCGGTTCTCGCCTAAGGATTCTATGACCGACAAAACGAACCAACCCACTACGCCTTCCGCCGGTCTTCGGGGCGTTACGGCGGCTACCTCATCTGTCTCTGATGTCAACGGCGAAAAAGGTGAGTTGATCTATGAAGGCTACAATATTCATGACCTGGCGGAGCATTCGACTTTTGAAGAAGTCGTCTTTCTGCTCTGGCATAAGCGTCTGCCGAACCAGATAGAACTCGAGGAACTCCAGAGATCGCTGGGCCAGAATTATGACGTCCCGAGAGAGATAGTCGAATGGATGAAGCTGTTTCCTCAGGAGGCCGATCCCATCGACGTCCTGCGAACGTCGGTGTCGGCGCTGGAGTTTTTCAGTCCTTCCGCCAGAGACATTTCGGCCGACGCAAGCCTTAAAACGGCGATCAGGTTGACGGCCCAGTTTCCGACTTTGATTGCTGCGGCCGAGCGGATCCGGAAAGGTCTGGAACCGGTGAGGCCGGAACCGAAGTTCAACATAGCCACCAATTTCCTCTACCAACTCAAAGGGGAACCAGCCACGGACCAGGATGCGCGTATCTTAGATATTGCTTTAATCCTACACGCCGATCATGAGCTCAACGCGTCGACGTTTACCGCGCGGGTGGTAGCCGGGACGTTGGCTAATATGTATGCGGCAATCACGGCAGCAATTGGCGCCTTGTCTGGACCACTGCATGGCGGCGCCAACACAAATGTAATGAAGATGCTCCTGGAGATTGGCGACATCGAGAATGTAGAGACTTACCTTAAGAAAGCACTCGCAGATAAGCGCAAGATCATGGGATTTGGGCATGCGGTTTATCGGACGGAGGACCCTCGCGCTACACACCTGCGGCAGTTCTCGAAGGAAATGGGTGAGCGTGGCGGCAATACTAAGTGGTATGAGATCTCGCGCCGCGTTGAGGAAGTAATGATGAGCGAGAAAGGTCTCTATCCAAACGTCGATTTTTACTCCGCTTCCACCTACTACATGATGAAGATCCCTCTGGATCTTTACACACCGATTTTCGCCTTGAGCCGCATCAGTGGCTGGACTGCTCACATCCTCGAGCAATACGCAGACAACAAACTCATTCGCCCGCGCGCTGAATACGTTGGTGAGCGTAGCCTTCAATACGTTCCAATCGAGGATCGCGAATAGGACGTCACCGCTTGCGTAGCAAGCCGCCGGTTTGTAGGGGCGGCACTCCCAAGAAACCACTATGAAGCACCAAGCTAGATTCATTACGGCTGTGCCGCCTGATGTGCCGCGATGGCTTGCCTC
>Ga0209751_10000708_pt1 | contig 35549 bp, 33 predicted proteins | sample RifCSP13_1_FD_184019 | JGI IMG/M metagenome (GOLD analysis project Ga0209751, IMG submission 184019) | Soil microbial communities from Rifle, Colorado - Rifle CSP2_sed 13_1 (SPAdes) (version 2) | ecosystem: Environmental > Terrestrial > Deep subsurface > Rock core/Sediment | place: Rifle...
AAGCGGCGGTCGCGGCGCGCGCGTTGGGAAACCGGGTGGGCCGCTTGACGGACGTGGGCGTGGCCGGTATTCATCGCGTGTTGCGCAGGGCGGAGGAGCTGTACCGGGCATCGGTCGTGATCGTCGTGGCGGGGATGGATGGCGCCCTGGCGAGCGTGGTGGGTGGGATGGTGCGGGTACCGGTCGTGGCGGTTCCCACCAGCGTGGGCTATGGAGCGTCGTTCGGGGGCGTCGCGGCGTTGCTCGCTATGCTCAATTCCTGCGCCTCGGGGGTCGTGGTCGTGAACATCGACAATGGATTCGGCGCCGCGGCGGCGGCGTCGCGGATCAATCATCTACCATGACGCCCTGGCTGCTACCGGTCCTGTTTGCGCTGGGCGGAGTGGTCGGCTGGCTGGCGGCGAGGCGGCGGGGCCAAGGAAGCGGCGCCGTAGCCTCGCCGGGCCTGCCGGTGGACCCGCACCACGTGCTCGACCTCCTGCGGCGGGCGCACGGGGCGGCGTTCGCGTGCCTGGTTCGGGGGGACGGTGAGCCCCCGCTAACGGCTGGAGGCCTGACCGGAGCGGGAGATCTCTCGGAGCGGGTGACGGCAACCGCGCGCGTGGCGCTGGGCGACCGCCGGCAGCACGTGATCCGCGACCCGCACACCATCGTCGCGGTTGGGGACGGCGACCACGGCGTGGCCCTCGCCTGGATCGGGACCGCGGTGGCGCCGGACGCGACGGACGCGGCGCTGGCGGACCAGCGTGCGCTGTTGGCGGGTGTCCGGGCGGGGAGCGCCCGGCGCTGGGTGCCGAAGCCGGCGGCCACCGGGATCCAAGCGGCCAGCGTCCCCGAGGCGCTCGAGAGCGTGGCGTTCGTCCTCTGCGAAGCCGCACGCGCCGCGTCCGAGTGCGCCACCGCGATCGTATTGAGGGACCCGGGGACTCTGGCGGCGACCATCGTGGCGGTCTCCCACGACGCCGATCGCCGGCTGATTCGCTCGCCCGTGGCGCCTGATTCGGTCGCGGGTCGGGCCTGCATGGGCGACGTCCCCATCGTCGGGACGAGCGGCAAAGAGCTGTTCGGACAGCTGCGGGCCGACCGCCGGCGCAGGGATGAGCAGGGGGTCGCGTTCCCGCTCCACGACGGCCGCCAGGGGGTGGGTGCCCTGGTGGTGTTCGGCCGGCCGGACCAGCTGGGGGGCGCGGTGCAGCAGCGTCTCGTGAGCCTGGCCGAGGAGAACGGGCCCCGGCTCGCGATAGCGGCGGCCATTCGGGCGGCGGAGACGCGGGCCCAGACCGATGAGCTGACGGGGTCGTGGAATCGGCGCGCGCTGGACCGCATCATGCAGCTGGATCAGTCGGCCGAGTGCGCGTTGCTGCTGGTGGACCTGGATCACTTCAAGAAGCTGAACGACAGCCTCGGGCACGCGGCGGGCGATGCCGCCTTGCGCCACGTGGCCCGGGTATTTCGAAGCACGCTTCGCGAGCAAGACCTGGCGGCGCGCGTGGGCGGCGAGGAGTTTGCGTTGTGGCTGCCCAGCACCTCCGTAGAACGGGCGCGTGAGGTGGCAGAGCGGGTCCGGCAGGCGGTGGGTGGGGCGAAGCTCTATTGGGCCGGAGCCGAGCTCTCGATCACGTGCTCCGTAGGCGTGGCGGCCAAGCCGGCGACCGTGGGGCAGACGGCCAACCTCTACAGCGCCGCCGATGCGGCGTTGTATCGGGCCAAGGAAAGCGGGCGCAACCGGGTGGAAGTGGCCCTCCCCAGCCGTTGACCCAGGTCCCGGCCCCGGGCTACCTTCCCCTACGGCACTCGACAGCTAGGGGGTGACTGGTTTCGACGGGTCTGGTGAGGATTTCGCAGCGCGCCCAGGTCCCCGGGTCCTGGTAAAAGAACTGGGAAAAGACACAACTGCCAATTCTGATCTGGCACTGGCTGCGTAAGCGTTAGCTTCACGCACCTGCTCCCGCGGCGGCCCGCCTGAGGCGGCCCGGGAGTATCGACAAGTCGGGCTGGTGCGGCACGTCGCGTCCGCGCGTCGCACGAGATTTCAACGGATGCTCGTCTGCCGGTCGGGCGGCTGTGCCCCAGCCGGTGGAGACACCAAGCGCAGCCTACGCGCGTAGAAGCGGATTCGGATCGAGGCTCGGACCGGGGTTCGATTCCCCGCACCTCCACTGGACGGCGGGTACGGAAATGCGCGAGGGGTAAGGGGTGAGAAGTCCACCCCTTACCCCTCACCCCTTACCGTTCGTTCTCCCCCCTCAAACGTCCCGCTCCACCGGTTCTCCCAGCGCTGCCTGCGCTGCCGCCAGCCGGGCCACCGGCACCCGGAACGGAGAGCACGACACGTAGTTGAGGCCTACCTGGTGGCAGAACGCGATGGAACGGGGATCTCCGCCGTGCTCACCGCAGATGCCGACCTTGAGCGCCGGCTTCTGCTGTCGTCCTAGCCGAACGCCCAGCTCTACCAGCTTTTTCACGCCGAAGTCCAGCGTCTGGAACGGGTCGTCGGGCAGAATGCCGTGCTCGACGTAGAAGGGGAGGAACCGCCCGGCGTCGTCACGCGAGAGGCCAAACGTCGTTTGCGTGAGGTCGTTGGTGCCGAACGAGAAGAACTCCGCGAGCGTGGCGATGTCGTCCGCTACGACCGCCGCGCGGGGCAGCTCGATCATGGTGCCCACCAGGTACTCTACCCGCCGGCGGGACTCGCCAAAGACCTGCTCCGCGGTCTCCCGCACCAACTTCACCTGATGCCGCAGCTCCTCAACGTGCGCCACCAACGGCACCATCACTTCCGGGTGCACCGACCCGCCTTCGGCGGCGACCGCACAGGCGGCTTCGAAGATGGCGCGCGCCTGCATCTCGGTGATCTCCGGGTAGGTGATCCCCAGGCGGCAGCCCCGGTGGCCGAGCATGGGGTTGGTCTCGGCCAGAGCCTCGACGATATGGTGCATCTGATCGAGTGGCACGCCCAAGGAGGTCGCCAGCGAGGCAACCTCGTGGGGTGCCCGGGGGAGAAACTCGTGCAGCGGAGGATCCAGCAGGCGAATGGTCACCGGCAGGCCGTCCATCTCCCGGAAGATCCCGATGAAATCCTCACGTTGCATGGGCTCGATCTTGGCGAGCGCGCGCTGCCGTCCCTCGTGATCGCGCGCCACGATCATTTCCCGGACCGCCTGAATGCGGTCGCCCTCGAAGAACATGTGCTCCGTGCGGCACAGCCCGATGCCTTCGGCGCCGAAGCCGCGGGCCCGCCGGGCGTCGGCCGGGGTATCGGCGTTGGCGCGCACCCGAAGGCGGCGCAACTGGTCCGCCCAGGACATGAGGGTGCCGAACTCTCCGCCCAGTTTCGGCTCGACCAACGGCGCGCGGCCCAGGATGACGCGGCCGGTGGAGCCGTCCACCGTGAGCCAGTCCCCGGCCCGCACGAGACGCCCGTTGACGTGGAACACCTGGGCCGCCTCGTCAATGTCCAGTTCCTTGGCGCCGGCCACGCAGCACTTGCCCATGCCTCGGGCCACCACGGCGGCGTGGCTGGTCATCCCGCCGCGGGCCGTGAGAATGGCCTGGGCCGCCACCATGCCGTGGAAGTCGTCGGCGCTGGTCTCGCGACGTACGAGAATGACCGGCTCCCCGTTGGCGGCGTGCTCAACCGCCGTGTCCGCGTCGAACACCACCTGGCCCACCGCGGCGCCCGGCGACGCCGGCAGCCCGTTGGTTAAGAGGTCCAGCTCCGCCGCGGGGTCCACCATGGGGTGGAGGAGTTGGTCGATCTGGTCCGGCTGGACGCGGCGCACCGCCTCGCTTCGGTCGATCAACCCCTCCGCCACCATGTCCACCGCGATCCGCACCGCAGCCTGCGCGGTGCGTTTGCCGGTGCGGGTCTGCAAGAGGTAGAAGCGGTCGCCCTCGACGGTGAACTCGACGTCCTGCATGTCGCGGAAATGCCGTTCCAGTGCGGCCCCGGCGCGCTGGAGCTCGGCGTACGCGCGCGGGAGCCGCTGCTGCAGCTGAGCCACGGGCTCCGGGTCGCGAATGCCCGCGACGACGTCTTCGCCCTGGGCATTGGTGAGGAACTCGGCAAACAGGGCCGGTGCGCCGGTCGAGGGGTCCCGGGTGAACGCGACGCCCGTGGCGCAGTGGTCGCCCATGTTGCCGTAGACCATGGCCATGACGTTGACCGCCGTCCCGAGATCGTCCGGGATCTTGTGCACCCGCCGGTAGTCCATCGCGCGCTTGGTCTGCCAGCTCTTGAAGACGGCTTCGATGGCGCCCCACAGCTGGTGCCAGGGGTCGTCGGGAAAGGGGCAACCGGTCTCCCGCCGGACAATGTCCTTGAACGTCGCCACCAGCTGGCGGAGGTCCTCGGCCGAGAGGTCAATGTCGCGGACCGCCCCGCGGCGGCTCTTGAGCGCAGTCAGCGCCTCATCGAAAGGATCCCGTCCTCCGGCGCCCCTGATCCCGAAGACCACGTCTCCGTACATCTGCACGAGGCGACGGTAGGAGTCGTAGGCGAACCTGGCGTTTCCCGACCGGCGGGCCAACGTGTCCGCAGTGGCATCGTTGAGGCCGAGGTTGAGGATAGTGTCCATCATCCCGGGCATGGACATCTTCGCGCCCGACCGTACGGACAGGAGCAACGGCGGATCCCCTCCGCCGAACTGCTTGCCGGTGATCGCCTCCACCCTCCGCAGGGCGGACTGCACCTCCTGGCGCAGGTCCTCGGGGAAGCGACCTTCCGTGAGGTAGCGGATGCAGAGCTGGGCGGAGAGGGTGAAACCGGGAGGGACGGGAATCCCCAGGTTGGTCATTTCGGCGAGGTTGGCGCCCTTGCCGCCGAGCACGTCCTTCATGTCCGCTCGGCCGTCGGCGTGTCCGTCGCCAAAGAAGTAAACGTTGGGCATGGCCTATTGTGGGTGTGAGGCGACCGCCAGCGCCGGCTCCCGTGTGTCGCCGGCCGTGTCCGAGGTGGCAGTGGGATAGTGTCCGGAGAAACAGGCGTCGCAGAACCGGTTGGGGTCCCCGCCGACCGCGCGACGCATGCCGGCGATCGAGAGATATCCCAGCGTTTCCACGTCCAGGTGGCGGCGAATCGCCTCGTGGTCGTGGGTGGCGGCGATCAGCTCCTTGCGGGTCGGGGTGTCAATCCCGTAGTAACAGGGGCCGGTGATGGGCGGTGAAGCCACCCGGAAGTGCACCTCGCGGGCGCCGGCCTGGCGGATCATCTGCACCAGGCTCTTCGACGTGGTGCCCCGGACCAGCGAGTCGTCCACCACCACCACCGACTTGCCCGCGATCACGTCGCGGACCGGGTTGAATTTGATGCGGACCTGGGTGTCCCGGGCTCTCTGCCCGGGGTTGATGAAGGTCCGGCCTACGTAGTGGTTGCGGATCAGCCCGTGCTCCAGCTTGAGGCCGCTGGTTTCCGAAAAGCCCAGCGCCATGGCATTGGAAGAGTCCGGCACGGAGAAGACGCAGTCCGCGCCGGGCGCAGGATGCTCGCGGGCGAGCTCCCAGCCCAAGGCCCGGCGCACCCGGTCCACCGACTCGCCGAACACCACGCTGTCCGGCCGCGAAAAGTAGATGAGCTCGAAGACGCACCGGCGCGATTGCTTGCGCGCCAGTCGCGGCAAGTCCACGATGTGCCCATCCTCGATCTTGAGCCACTCGCCCGGGAGGAGCTCGCGCACCACGCGAGCGCCCAGGATGTCCAGGGCGCAGGTTTCCGACGCCGCGACGTATCCGCCCCGCAGCGCACCTAGGACCAGCGGCCGGAAGCCCCGCGGGTCCACGATGGCATACAGGGTCCGGCCGATGGTGAGCAGCAGCGAATAGGCGCCTTCCACCCGTTCCAGCGCATCCAGGATCTGGTCCTCCGGCTCGCGCGCCTCGGAGCGGGCGATGAGGTGAACCAGCACCTCGGAATCCGAGGAGGACTGGAAGATCGAGCCCTTACGGACCAGATCCTCCCGCAGCTCGCGCGCGTTGATGAGATTGCCGTTGTGTGCCAGGGCGAGCGGCCCACCGTGGTAGTTCACCAACCCGGGCTGCGCATTGGCCAGCACCGAGCTCCCGGTCGTCGAGTAGCGGGTGTGCCCCACCGCGACGTCGCCGTGCAGTTGCTGGAGGACGCCGGGAGAGAACACGTCCTGGACCAGGCCCATGCCGCGATGCGCGTGCACCTGCCCGTCCCGATCCAGGGTCACGATGCCGGCCGACTCCTGTCCGCGATGCTGCAGGGCGTATAACGCCAGGTACGCGAGCTCAGCAGCTCGCTCTACCCCGGTGACTCCGCAGATCCCACACATGGCTAGTCGGCGGCCTCCTGAACCTGAAAGGTTCCCATGCGTCGCGGAATCGCGCCGTCGTAGGTCCGCCGCAGCTCCTCTACGGACCAGGATACCTCGGTCTCCCGCAACCGCAGCCGTAATCTACCACCGGGTGCTCCCACCGTGCCGATCCCGGCCGCGGGTACTCAGCCCTTGTCGGGCTCATGCGGTGCGGCGGTGGTTCCTGAGATGCGCATGCCGCGCACCAGGGCGGCGAACAGCCCGCCGACTCCGTGCGGGCCCTCGGCCTTGATCAATTGCTCCGCCTCGCCCGCGTCGAACCACACGCCGAGGCATTCGGGACATTTGTCGATCTGGATCCCGCTGCGGTTCTCGGTCACGAGACCGGCCCCGCACTTGGGGCACTTCATGAAGTGGCTGCGGCGCTCCGCATCCCGCCCGGCGCGCTCCGCCGCCTGGCGGCGGGCCTTGAGGATCTCGGCCTCGCGCTTGGCGAAGTACTCCTCTTCCTGCTGGCGACGCGTGCCGCTCACGTCACACCCCGCCGGTGCCCGAGGGGCCTGGCGGGACCCCGGGTCGGGTCATCTCTCCCTTGCGCTCTGGCGGAGAGGAGGAGGTGCCGGCATACGTGTGGCCCACTCCTCGCACCACGGCGTCCACGACCTGATCGTTCTCCAGGAAGACCACGTCGAACGTCCCGCAGGAAACCTCACATCCGTTGCGGAAGTACAGATAGGTCCGTCCGTCCGCCGTCCGCTCCGCCACCGGAACGCCCCACACAGCGATGACCTGGTCTCGCGTCATGCCGGGTGTGACGGTCCCGGTGTCGATCGGCGTCCATGGCTCATCGACCAGGTCGGTCTGGCTTCGGGGCGTTTCGACCGGCGGGGGTGGGGGCGGCGGCTCCGTGGTATCCGCCGCCGCCGTGGTCGCGACCGCCGCGCTGTCCGCGGGCGGCGCCGCCTGCTTCTTGTTTAGGAATGGGATCTTATCGCACCCGGCGACTCCCAGCACCAGCGCCGACAGTGCCATCATGGAGGGCCATCTCATCGCTCGCCTCCTCGGGAAAAGGCCACGCTCTGCACCAACGAGCAGAACACCAGCGCGCCGTCGGTTGCTATCCTCCTGCAAGACCCGCAATTCGTCGGCGGAGCCACGTACCGTCCTTCCCCGTGCGCCACCGGCACCTCAAAGATAGCGCCTCGCATCTACCCATCCTTCGCGCCCGGCTCGCGCCGACGCACGCGCCCCGCAGCATCGATATCGTGCAGTACCACAGCGGGCTTGACCTCCGCCTGAACGCCGTCTTCTCCCCGCTCGAGGAATCCCTCCACGGCGGCCCGGGCCAGCCCGTACGTCAAATAGGTAATGCCCAGCGGGAAGAAGAAGATATCCCGCTGCCAGATCCCGAAACCCAGGATCGTGAGATGCACGCCCCATCCCAGGAGCCCCCGCCAGGTCCGGAACCCGATCCGCGGCAGACGGGCATAGCGGATGTTGCTCACCATCGCGAGGCTCAACGCGATGGTGAGGAACACCATAATCTGCGACCACGGCAGGCCCGCGAGCTCGGACTGGTAGAACGAGGTGCGGGTGAACGGATAATAGGTTGCCAGGGTCATCCCGGCCGCCGGCGACGGCAACCCGCTGAACGTCGCCTTGTGCTCCTCGGTGGAGCGGACGTTGTAGCGGGCCAGGCGCAGGGCCACGCACACGGTGAACGCGTACCCGAAGACCCAGGCATACTGGCCCTGGTTGGAGAAGAACCAGAGGTAGGTCAGCATCGCCGGCGCCACGCCGAAGCTCACGACGTCCACCAACGAATCCAGCTCGGCGCCGAACCGGGTGCCGGTTCGGCTCACTCGCGCCATGACGCCGTCCAGCATGTCCAACACGCCGGCGATTACGATGAACCAGCTCGCGCGGTAGAACTGCCCCTGCCAGGCCAGCACCATGGACCAGATGCCGAAGAACAGGTTGGCCAGCGTGAACAGGCTGGGCACCACGACCACGACCCGGCGCACGCGCGCACCAGGCGCGGGTCTCATCGGACCCATGCTCCGATCACGGTCACTCCTCCAACGGTCCGGTCGCCCACCCGCACCCGCGGCTCAGCGTGGTCCGGAAGAAAGGTGTCGACCCTGGAACCGAATCGGATGAGTCCCAGCCGGGATCCCTGACCGACGGTATCCCCGAGCTCGTGGTCCGTCACGATGCGGCGCGCGATCAGGCCGGCGATCTGCCGGACCATCAAGCGGCGCTCCCCCCCGCGTACGCCCAGGGACATTTGTTCGTTGTGCACGCTGGCTTTGTCCAGCGTGGCATTCACGAAGGTCCCGGGCCGGTACTGCCGGTACTCCACGACGCCGTCCATGGGATGGTAGTTCACGTGTACGTTGAACACGTTCATGAACACCGATACCCGAGTGGCCCTCCCGCGAAGGTAATCGGGCTCGTCCACCGCAGCCACACTCACCACCCGCCCGTCGGCCGGCGCCAGAATGAGGCGGGGGTCCCGCGGGCCCTGACGCAGAGGCTCCCGGAAGAAGGCGGGAACCCAGAGCGCTACGGGAAACCAGACCAACGCCCCGATGCGCCAGGGCCCGCCCACGCGCCATGCCAGCAGCGCGAGCAGCACCAGGACCAGCAGCGCCAGGGCGATGAACGGGCGCCCTTCGGGCACCACCCTCACGACCCAAGCCTCAACGGCTCGCCGGTGATGCGGAGATACGCGTCCCGGTATCGCACCGACGTCGCCTGCACGATCTCGTGGGGAAGGGCGGGCGCGGGCGCGTTCCCATCCCACTGGCCGGCTCGCTTGAGCCCGCTCAGGTAGTCCCGGAGCGGCTGCTTGTCGAAGCTGGGCTGGCTGCGCCCTGGGCGGTACTGATCCGCCGGCCAGAAGCGCGACGAATCGGGGGTCAGGAGCTCGTCGATCAACAGGAGCCGGCCCGAGGCGTCCTGCCCGAACTCGAACTTGGTGTCCGCGATGATGATCCCGCGTTTGACCGCCTGCTCCCGGGCCGCCGTGTATAGGGCCAGGCTTGCCTCCCGCAGGTGCTCGGCCAGCACCGGGCCAAGCGCGTCCTTGAGTCGGCGGAAGGTGATGTTCTCGTCGTGTCCGGTCGCGGCCTTGGTGGCGGGCGTGAAGAGCGCCGGGTCCAGGCGGTCGCTTTCCAGCAGCCCCTCCGCCAACGGCTCGCCCGCCATGGTGCCGCGCTCGCGGTACTCCGCCCAGCTGGACCCGGCCAGATAGCCACGCACGACGCACTCGAAGGGAATGGGCCCCGCCCGACGCACCAGCATGGCGCGGCCGGTGATGGTGGCGCGATGCTCGCCGAGGACCGGGATTCGCCGGATGATCTCGTCCACGTCCACCGTGAGGTAGTGGTTGGGCACGGTGCCCGAGAGCGTCCGAAACCAGTACGCGCTCATCTGGGTGAGGACGGCGCCCTTCTGGGGAATCGGCTCCGCCATCACCACGTCGAACGCGCTGATCCGGTCGCTGGCGACCAGTAGCAGGGTGTGGTCGTCGACGTCGTAGATCTCCCGGACCTTGCCCTGGCTGATGCGTTTGAGAGGGAGTCGGCTTTCCAGCAGCGCCGTCGGCGTCATACGGTCACCCCGGTTTCGTTGTGGACGGCGAAACCGCTGAGCGAGGAGAGCAGGTCCTTCAACGGCCCTTCCAGGTACTCGACCACTTGTTCCGGGGCTCGACCCACGTAGCGGCGCGGCTCCAGCTCGCGACGCAAGGCGGTGGCGTCCACCCGGGCGAACGCGGGGTCCCGCGCCAGCCGGTCCAGCAGATCGTTGGGCGCGCCCCGCTCCAACTCCGCGCCCACCGCGCGGCTGTGCCGGCGAATCACCTCGTGCAGCGTCTGCCGGTCCCCGCCCGCCTGGACCCCCAGCATGAGCCAACGCTCGGTGGCCATGAAGGGCATCACCCGCTCCACGTTTCGCCGGATGGTTCCCTCGCGCACGTCGAGCCCGGCGACAATGTTGGTGACCAGAATCAGGATCGCGTCCGCCGCCAGGGCCGCCTCCGGCAGGACCAGCCGGCGGTTCGCGCTGTCGTCCAGCGTGCGCTCCAACCACTGGGTCGCGGCCGTGTACGCGGTGTTCTCTCGTAACGAGACGAGGTAGCGCGCCAGGCCGCAGACCCGCTCGGCGCGCATCGGATTCCTCTTGTACGGCATCGCGCTCGACCCCACCTGCTCCGCCTCGGCCGGCTCGAGGATTTCGCCCTCGTGTTGCAGCAGTCGCAGGTCGGTGGCGAACTTGGAGCCGCTCTGCGCGATACCGGCCAGCGCGTCCAGCACCCGGCTGTCGATCTTGCGGGTGTAGGTCTGCCCGGACACCGGGATCGACCCGGTGAACTCGAACGCCGCGGCCACCCGGGCGTCCAACTCCCGCACCTTGCCGTGGTCCCCGCGGAACAGTTCGAGGAAGCTGGCCTGGGTTCCCGTGGTGCCCTTGCACCCCCGAAACGGCAGCGTGCGCACCGCGTCCCGGAGGGCCTCGGCATCCAGCGCGAAATCGTGGAGCCACAGCGTGGCACGCTTACCCACAGTGGTCAGCTGAGCCGGCTGGAAGTGGGTGTACGCCACCGTGGGAAGCTCCCGGTGACGCAGCGCGAAGTCGCGAAGGCCCTGGAGCACGGCCACCAGGCGGCCGAGCAGCAGCTTCAGGACGTCCCGCATGACCAGCAGGTCGGCGTTGTCGGTGACGTAGGCGCTGGTTGCCCCCAAATGGATGTACGGTCGCGCCGCCGGGGCCTGGTCACCGAAGTGATGGATGTGCGCCATCACGTCGTGCCGCAGACGGCGCTCATGCTCTCGGGCCCGCTCCAGATCCGCGTCGTCCAGGTGGGCGCGCATCTCCGCCAGCGCGCGCTCCGGGATGTCGAGACCGAGGCGGCGCTCCTCTTCCGCCAGCACCAGCCAGAGCCGCCGCCAGAGCCGGGCCCGGTGTTCGTCGCTCCACAGGCTCACCATGGCCGGTGAGGCGTACCGGGTGGCGAGCGCGGAGGTGTAGGTCACCGCGTCGCTCATTGCACGTAGAAATCGGCGACGCCGAGCTGGCCGCCCCGCTCAACGTACACCCGGACCGGGGTACGGCCGGCCGCCGCGCGGAACGCTCGGCGCGTGTCTTCGGCCGTCGCCACCGCCTGGCGATTAACTTGGAGGATCACGTCTCCGGGCCGCAGGCCGGTGGCGTCCTGCGTGGCATCGCCGATGCGATAGATGAGCGCCCCTCGTTGGCTCCTGAGCCCCCGCTCCTGTTGAATCGCGGGGGTCACCGTGACCAGCTCCATATCCCCCAGAACCGATACCTTCTCCGCCCGCGAGGTGGGAAGCGCCTCCACCCCCAACGTCACGGCTCGGTCGCGGCCGCCCCGCCGCACGCTCACCCGCACCGAGTCGCCAGGGGCGATGTCCAGTTTGGTCGCCTCCCAATCCAGGAAGGTCCGAAGCGGCGCGCCCGCGGCGTTGACCAGCACGTCGCCGACGCCGATGCCGGCCCGTGCCGCCGGCCCGCCGGGCGCCACGCGGGTCACCCGAACGCCGCCGGTCCCCTTCCACTCACTCAAGGCCTCCGAGCCGGCCACATCGAGCCCCACCCACGCGCGCCGCACCACGCCGTAGCGCTTCAATTCGTCCGCCACTCGTAGCGCGCGCTCGATGGGGATGGCGAAGCCGATCCCGACGGACCCCCCGGTGTTGGAGAAGATTGAACTGTTCACGCCCACGACCTGTCCCAGGGCGTTGATCAGCGGCCCGCCGCTGTTGCCCGGGTTGATCGCGGCGTCGGTTTGGATCATGTGCACGTACACACCCGGCTGATCGCCGGTGGGCAGCAGGTTGCGACCCACCGCGCTCACCACCCCGGCCGACACCGAGGGCTCCGAATTGCCCAGCAGATACCCGTACGGGTTGCCGATCGCCACGACCCACTCCCCGATCATGAGATCGCCGCTGTTGCCGATCGGGGCGGTGGGGAGATCCGATGCCTGGACCCGCAGCACGGCGATGTCGGTCAGGGGATCCTCGCCCAGTAGGCGGGCGCTGAAATCGCGGCCGTCTCGGGTGGTGACGACGATGGAGTCCGCTCCCTCGATCACGTGCTGATTCGTGACGATGGTCCCGTCGCTCGATACCAGGAACCCCGAGCCCAGCCCCTGGACGACGCGTTCGTAGCCGCGCGGCACGAAAAAAAGCTCCCACGGGGTTTGGGGCGTCTGACGTTCGCGCCGCACCACATTGATGCTCACCACCGCGGGCGCCACCCGGGCCGCCGCGTCCACTAACGCGGTGCGGCGGGCAGCGCTGCCCGCCTGGCTGGCGGCGAGGCGGGCCTGACGGCCGTCGTCCGCCTGTGCGGTTCGGACCGGGGGCGCCCGATCGCAGGCCAGGAGGCCGGCCAGACCTAAGGAGAAGGCGCGAGCCCTCAAACGTTCACTTTCGACCGCGCCGCGAGCTTGCTCCAGTCGTTGAGGAACTGGTCGAGGCCGCGGTCGGTAAGCGGGTGCAGCAGGAGCTTCTTCAGCACCTCCGTGGGCATGGTAGCCACATCCGCGCCCAGCATGGCGGCCTCGGCCACGTGGCGCGGGTGGCGGATGGAGGCGGCCAGAATCTCCGTCTCGATGTCGTAGTTGTCGAAGATCAGCCGGGTCTCGCGGATTACGTCCATGCCCTCGTGCCCCACGTCGTCCAGCCGGCCCAGGAACGGCGAGACGAAGGTGGCGCCGGCTTTCGCCGCGATCAGGCACTGGACCGAGCTGAAGGCCAGGGTGACGTTGACCTTGATGCCGTCCGTCGTGAGCCGGCGGACCACGGGGAGACCCTCCTCGATCATGGGAATCTTCACCACGATGTTGTCGGCGATCTTGGCCAGATCGCGGCCCTCGCGGTACATCCCGTCCGCGCTCACCGCCACGACCTCGGCGCTCACCGGGCCGTCCACCAGCGAGCAGATCTCCTTGAGCACGTCGTTCGGGTCCACGTCACCGGCCGACTTCGCCATGAGGGTGGGGTTGGTGGTAATGCCGTCGATCAGACTGGCCTGCGAGGCCCACCGGATGTCGGCGAGGCTGGCGGTGTCGAGGAAGAATTTCATGGTCTCGAGTCCTCAGAGGAGTTGAGGGTACCGAGCGCCTACCAGGTACAGGCCTTCAGGCGGCGCCGGCGGGCTGGCCTCCGCGTTGCTCGTGCTCCGGAGCAGCCGGCCCATGTCCGCCGGCGGCCGCCGGCCGCGCGCGACATCGACCATGGTGCCGACCAGGAAGCGCACCATGCGATGGAGAAAGCGATCCGCCTCGATGGTGAAAATAAAGCCTTCCGCGTTCGGCCGCCTGTCCCAGCGGGAGACGACCACCCGGCAACGGTAGTGAGGCTTGCGCTGACCCACCGCCGAGAACGCCCGGAAGTCGTGCTCCCCGGTGAGCTCCGCCGCCGCCGCGTCGAGGAGCCGCCGGTCCAGCGGCTGGCCCAGCGCCCACTCCAGCGAACGCCGGAACGGTGACTGGGCCGCGGCGTCGCAGCCCACCACGTAGCGGTAGCAGCGCGATGTGGCGTGGCGCCGCGCGTGGAACCCTTCCGGCGCCGGACCCAGTCGCGCCACCCAGATCTCGGGCGGGAGGAGCGCGTTGAGCGCCCGGTGCAGCGTCGCGGGCTGCCAGCGGCCCGGCATCCGGAAGCTCACCACCTGCCCCAGCGCGTGTACGCCGGCGTCGGTGCGCCCCGCGGCATGGGTTACCACGCGCCGGCCGGCGAGACGCTGCAGGACCTGCTCGAGGTCGCCTTGTACGGTGCGTTGCGAGCGCTGGCGCTGCCAGCCGGAGAAGGGATGCCCCACGTAGTGGAGCATTGCGTAGCAGGAAAGCCCCTGCATGCGCGATAAAGATAGAACTCGCACGGTCTAGCGGCAAGCGACGCAACGGGTTGGACGATTGACACCCGGGGCCCGCGGGACCTACTGTTCCACTCCCTGTATCCACAGACGGATACCCTTCCATCTTCCGAGGGCCGATGACCGAGCACGAGCAGCCCATCGCGCGGGCCATCGCTGCCTTGGCCGCGAGCCAGCAGCTAGGGGAGGGCCTGACCAACGCCGCGTTCGACCAACTCATGCGCGGCGAGGCCACTCCGGTCCAGGCCGCGGCGCTGCTGACCGGACTGCGGGTCAAAGGGGAAACGGCCGAGGAAATCGCCGGAGCGGTGCGCGCGCTTCGCGGGGTAATGTTGCGCGTGCCGATCCGGGCGGACTGGAACGTCATCGATACCTGCGGCACCGGCGGCGGAGCCGTCTCGACCTTCAATGTTTCCACCGCCGCGGCCCTGGTGGCTGTGGCGGCCGGCGCATCGGTCGCCAAACACGGGAACCGGTCGTTTACCTCCCAATGTGGTTCGGCGGACGTCACCGAGGCCCTGGGGCTGCGCATACAGCTCGAGCCCCAAGCGGCGGCGCAGGCCCTGGAGGCGGACGGCATGGCGTTCCTGTTCGCGCCATTGTATCACCCGGCCATGCGCTTCGTGGCGCCGGTCCGGCGGGAGCTGGCCATCCCCACCGTGATGAACGTGATTGGTCCGCTGGCGAACCCCGCCGGCGTCCGGCGTCAGGTCGTGGGTGTGGCGGACGCGGCTCGGGGGCCGCTCCTGGCGCACGCCCTGTGCCGACTCGGCGCCGAGCACGCGCTGGTGGTGCACGCCCGGGTGGGCATGGACGAGATCGCCCCCTCCGGGCCGACTTCTGTCTGGGAGGTGCTGGATCGCGAGGTTCGTACCTGGACGTTGGACCCCGCTGACTACGGGCTTCAGGAAGACCACCTGGAGGGCCTCGCGGGCGGGGATCCGGCGCACAACGCCAAGCGCATCAGCCGGTTGCTCACGGAGCCGCGACCCGACCGGGTGGGCCGGGCCACGGTGCTCCTCAACGCGGGCGCCGGCCTGTACGTCGCTGGGCTGGCAGGCTCGCTACGGGAGGGCGTGGAACGCAGTACCGCCGCGCTCGATGACGGCCGGGCGGCAAGAGCGCTGGAGCGGCTGGTAGAGCGGGCGCGGCTCAGTACCTCCGCATGACGCCCACCACGACCCCCTGAATCAGGACGTCGTCTTCGTGCACTCGGATGGGCGGAACGGCTTCGTTGGCCGGCTCGAGCCGGACCCAGCCGCCCGGCTCACGGAACAGGCGTTTCACCGTGGCGGACGTGCCGTGCACCAACGCGATCACCATGTCGCCTTCGTCCGCGCCGCTGCGCGAATGGACCACGACGTAGTCGCCGTCCTGGATGTGCTCGCCGATCATGGAGTCTCCCCGAACCCGCAGGGCGTAGCTGCTGCCGCGCCGGGGGATGAGGTCATCGGGCACGGCGAGGGTTTCCGCGGTGGCGACTGCCTCGATAGGCTCGCCGGCAGCGACCTGGCCCAGCAGGGGGATCTCGGTGGCGCCGGTGCGGCCGCGCACCGGGGCGATCTCGATGGAGCGGCTCTCGTTGTGAATGCGGCTGATGTACCCTTTCCGCTCCAGATTGGTCAGGTGCTCGTGGACGGTGGCGAGCGAGTGAAAGGAGAAATGCTCGGCAATCTCCTCGAACGAGGGCGCATAGCCGTTTGACCGTATGTAGCTTTCGAGGTAGTCAAGGATCTGTTTCTGGCGTCTGGTCAGCGGCATAGCCCCGTCACCGAAGAAATACCGAATGAGTATACCCGAATACAGGCCGAAGCGCAACAGGCTATGACTGGCCGCCTGCCTGGCATCCTCGCGGCCTCCCGCGCCCGGGCGGCTGCGCTTCGCCCGCAGCGCGCCGCGCTGAGGCGCGCAGCCGCTGAGGCCCCTGAGCCACCGCGGTGGGACGCGGCGTTCGGCGGGTTGGAGGTCGCCGTCATTGGGGAGGTCAAGCGCCGGTCTCCATCCGCCGGGGCCATCGCCGAGCACCTGTCGCCGACGGCGCACGCGCGGGCGTATGTGATCGGCGGGGCGGTGGCGATTTCGGTTCTGACCGACGAACTCCATTTCGGCGGCTCGCTGGGGGACCTGGACGAGGTGCGCCGGGCCGTGACGGTGCCGTTGCTGCGGAAGGACTTCATTCTGGAAGAATCGCAGCTGTATGAGGCCAGGATCCACGGGGCTAGCGCCGTATTGCTCATCGTCCGCGCGCTCGACGCTGCGGCCCTCCGGGAACTGGCCGACGGGGCCCGGGAGCTGGGTCTGGCGCGGCTGGTAGAGGTGCACGGTCCAGACGAGCTGGACCGGGCGCTCGAGGTGGCGCCCGACGCCGTGGGCGTGAATGCCCGGGACCTGGACACCTTCGCTGTGCACCTGGACGGCATCCAGCCTGTGCTGCGCGCGGTGCCCGCTGAGATGATCGCCGTCGCAGAAAGCGGCCTGGCGTCGCGCGCCGACGTGGAGCGCGTGGCGGCATGGGGAGCAGACGCCGTGCTGGTGGGCACGGCGATCGCGGCCTCGGCAGATCCAGCGACAGCGGTGCGGCGGCTCACGGGGGTGGCGCGAGTCGGCTGGCGGGTCGCGAAGGTCGGCACGGAGCGGCATCGGTGAGCGCTCCCGAAATCACTCCGACGGCGGGGCGGTTTGGGCCGTACGGCGGGCGCTACGTGCCCGAGACCCTCATGGCCGCCCTGGAAGATCTCGCGCGCGTCCACGACCAAGCGCTGACGGATCCGGTGTTCCAAGAGGAGCTGGATCACCTGCTGCGCACCTACGCCGGTCGACCCACGCCGCTGTCAGACGCGCCCAGGTTATCGGAGCGTGTAGGGTGCCGGGTCCTGCTCAAACGGGAAGATCTCGCCCATACCGGCGCGCACAAGATCAACAACACGCTGGGGCAGGTGCTCCTGGCTCGGCGGATGGGGAAGCGGCGGATCATCGCGGAGACCGGAGCGGGGCAGCATGGCGTGGCGACCGCGACTGCGTGCGCCCGGTTCGGGCTCGAGTGCGTGGTCTACATGGGCGAAGAGGACATGGCCCGCCAGCGGCTCAACGTGTACCGCATGCGGTTGTTGGGGGCGGACGTGGTACCGGTGGGCTCGGGGACACGCACCCTGAAGGACGCCACCAACGAAGCCCTACGCGATTGGGTGACCAACGTGGAGACCACCCACTATGTGATCGGCTCGGTGGTGGGACCGGACCCGTTCCCGCGGATGGTGCGGGACTTCCAGCGCGTGATTGGGCGCGAGGCGCGGGCACAGGCGATGGAGCGGGCGGGCCGTTTGCCGAGCCACGTGGTCGCCTGTGTGGGCGGCGGGTCCAACGCGCTGGGCATCTTCACGGCGTTCCTGGCGGACCCGGACGTGGCCCTGGTGGGGGTGGAAGCGGCGGGCGAGGGATTGGAGACCGGGCGGCATGCTGCCTCGCTCGGGGCGGGGCGCCCGGGAGTGTTGCACGGGAGTCTCAGCTACCTCCTGCAGGACGCCGACGGCCAGGTGCGGCCGGCACACTCCGTGTCGGCCGGGCTCGACTATCCCGGTGTGGGGCCGGAGCATGCATATTTGCATGATGTCGGGCGCGCGTCATACCATGCCGTCACCGACCGGGCGGCGCTGGAGGCATTCGCCACGCTGGCGCGGCTGGAGGGATTGGTCCCGGCGCTCGAAAGCGCTCATGCGGTCGCTTGGGTCCTCGCAGCGACGTGGCAGGTGTCCGACCTGGTGCTGATCAACCTGAGCGGCCGAGGCGACAAAGACGTGGCGCACGTCTCGCAGCTGACCGAGGGAACCGGGTGACCGACGCGACGGGGCCCCTGGCCGGCACGACCGTCGAGCCGCAGTTGGTGGACGCCCTGATGCAGGCCGTGGTGAAGGGTCTGCGGGCGACGCAGTTATACCTCCCGAACAATCCGGTGTACCAGCAGGCCATTCAAAACGTGCGCGCCGCCTTCGCGTCCGTCTGGCAGGAGACCGACGAATTGGTACTGGGCGTGACCGAGTCGGACCTGGTGCTGGACAAGCGCCCGGTGCTGTCCCAGCCCAGCCGTTCGGAAAGCGTGGCCTGGGTGCTGTTCAAGGACGGGGTGCGGTCGCTCACGTTTCTCCGGGGCGCGCAAGAGGAGGAGATCCAGCGCTTCCTCGGTGTGATCCACAAGGCGCGCCAGCTGACGTCGGACGCGGACGACGACCTGCTCACGCTGTTGTGGGAGCAGGATTTCCAGTACGTCCGCTATGACTTCGTCGAGCTGGCCACGGGCGACGTAGTGCCCATCCCCAGGGCGCCGAACGAGCCGCCGCCGGCGACGCAGGGGCAGGTGGGGGCGCCGGTGGTTGAGGAGATGCCGGCGCCGGGGCAGCCGCCGGGCGAGTCGGAGCAGGTGCGTCAGCAGGTGGTCGAGGAAGCGGCGACACCGGAGCCGCCCAAGGGACTCGTGGGCCTGGAGGACTTCGACTCGACGCTGTACTTCCTGGATGACAAGGAGCGGGTATACCTCACGCAGGAGATCGAGCGGGAGTACCAACAGGACCTGCGCGGCAACGTGCTGGCCATGTTGTTCGACGTGCTCGAGCTGCAAACCTACAGCACCGTACGGGCCGAGCTGATCAGTATCGTGGAGAGCTTCATTCCGTACCTGCTGGCGATCGGCGACTTCCGGTCCGTGGCGGCGATCTGCACGGAGCTGCGAAGTGTGTTGCAGCGGGCCCGCGACCTGCTGCCCGAGCATCGCCAGCAGCTCTCGGACATCCCGGCAAAGCTGTCGCAGCAGGAAGCGCTGGCTCAGCTGCTCCAATCGCTGGACGAAGCGTCGGTGCATCCCTCGGTGGAGGAGTTGGGCGAGCTGTTCCGGGAGCTGCGGCCCCAGGCCTTGGAGACGGTGCTCGCCTGGATGCCGAAGTTGAGCAACCAGCGAGTGCGCGAGCTGGCGTCGTCGGCCGCCCAGCGATTGGCGCAAGCCCACCCGACCGAAGTGAGCCGGGTCCTGGGCCATCGGGATGAGGCCGTCTTGCTGCAAGCCGTGAAGCTGGTCGCCCAATTGAAGCTGCCGCCGGTGGCGCCGGCGTTGGGCGCGCTCTTCGAGACCGCGACCACGGTGGTGAAGGTGGCGGTCGTGGAGGCGCTGGCCGCCATCGGGACCGCCGGAGCCATGCAGCAACTCGAGAAGGTGGTGGACGACGGCGACCGCGACGTGCGCATCGCGGCGGTCAGGGTGCTGGCCGCGCGGGGCCACCGCAATGTGCTGGGGCGGATCGAGGCGGCGGTGGACGGCAAGGCGCTCCGGGAGGCGGATCTCACGGAGAAGATGGCGTTCTTCGAGGCCTATGGCCTGCTGGTGGGCGGGGCGGGGGTGGAGCGGCTCTCGGGCATGTTGTTGAGCGCGGGCGGCTTCCTCAAACGGAAGGAAGACCCGGAGACCCGGGCCTGCGCCGCGATGGCCTTGGGGAAGATCGGAACGCCGGGGGCCCGCGCCGTGCTGGAGCAGGCCGCGAGGGACAAGGACGCGCTGGTGCGCAACGCCGTCAACCAGGCGTTGCGCGAGGGGCGGGCGGTGAGATGACCGGACCCGCCGGACGCCCGTCGCGCCCGTCGATGACCGACGCGATGCAGAGCCAGGAGCGGCTCCTCCGACAAAGCGGCCGCGGGTTCCTGATCACCTTCTACACCGCGCTGCGGAGCCTCAGGCTCTACCCCATCGTGAACGACCAGGCACAGCGCGCGCTGGACGACCTCACGGCGGCCGCCAAAGCCCTGCTCCAGATCGAGGAGGAGTTGGAGGTGCGCATCGCGGGGGAGTTCATCTTCGTGAACTCCACGCGCCTGCGGCTCGACCTGGACAACTACGCCTCGTTCGGACACGTGCTGGCCACCTTCCGGCAGTGCGGCATCGGCACCATGCGGGTGGACGGCGACGTGGACCGGCGCGAGTGGCAGGTGTTCGTGTCGCTGCTCCTCAATCTCGCCACACGCGAGGTGGACCCCAACAAGCTCTACGAGCTGCAGCAGCGGATGGTGCAGGGGAGCGTGGCGCACATCGTGGTCGAGCCCCCGCTCGAGACCGACGAAGACCTGGATGATCAGGAGCGGGCCAAGGAGGTCGCCAAGAAGACCTACGAGCGCTCGGTGGCGGTCACCAAGGAGGTCGTGAGCAGCGTACGCATGGGGCGCAGCGCCAGCGTCAAGAAGGTGAAGCGCGCGGTGCAGAGCATCGTGGACCAGGTGCTGAGCAACGAGGTCTCGCTGGTCGGCCTGACCACGATTCGTGATTACGATGAGTACACGTTCACCCATTCGGTCAATGTCTGCATCTTCTCCGTGGCCATCGGCCGGCGGCTGGGCCTGTCCAAGCTCCAGTTGTTCGACCTGGGGATGGCCGCGCTCCTGCACGACGTCGGCAAGAGCCGCATCCCGCTGGACATCGTCAACAAGACCGGTGGGCTCTCGGACGACGAGTGGCGCATCATGCAGGCGCATCCCTGGCTGGGCGTGTTGACCCTGTTCGGGCTGCGGGGGTACGGCGAGATCCCGTATCGCGGGATGATCGTGACGTACGAGCACCACATGAAGATCGACCTGACGGGGTATCCCAAGTCGCTGCGCTCCCGCCGGCTGTCGGTGTTCTCGAAGATCGTGGCGGTGGCGGATGGCTTCGACGCCGCGACCACGCGCCGCGCGTATCAGACCACGCCCATTCAGCCCGATGAGGTCCTGCGCGAGATGTGGACCAATCCACGCCGGGGCATGGATCCCGTGCTGGTGAAAGCGCTGATCAACGTGCTCGGGGTCTATCCCGTGGGCACCTGCGTGATCCTGGACTCGTACGAGCTCGCCATCGTGCACTCGGCCAACCCGGACCTGGCCCAGCTTCACCGGCCGGTGGTGCGCATCGTGGCGACTCCGGAAGGCGCCCTGATCTCGTCAGGGCCGCTGGTGAACCTCGCGGACCAAACGCCGGACGGGAACTTTGTACGCTCGATCATCAAGGTGACCGACCCCGCCAAGTACGGGATCGACCCCGCGAAGTACTTTGTCTGATCGTCCCATTGCGGCGCGGTGGCGCGAGCTCAAGCACCAGCACCGGGTCGCGCTGATTCCATACCTCACCGCCGGGTATCCCAGCAACCGGGCCAGCCTCGAGGCGCTCCACATGGTGGCGGAGGCCGGGGCCGATTTCGTGGAGCTGGGCATCCCCTTCAGCGATCCGCTGGCAGATGGGCCGACCATTCAGCGAGCCAGCCACGCCGCGCTGGAGAACGGCATGACGGTGGCGGGCGCGCTGGCGCTGATCCGCGAGGCGCGGCTGGGGGTGCCGGTGATCGCCTTCAGCTATCTGAACCCATTGTTGGCCTACGGGCTCGAGCGGTTTGCCGAGGACGCGGTCGCAGCGGGCATTGGGGGCGTGCTGGTCACCGACCTGCCGGCCGGGGAGGACCCCGAGGTGGAGACCACGCTCCGCGCCGCGGGGTTGGACGTCATTCGCCTGGTGGCCCCCACATCCACGCTGACGCGCCTCGAGCCGCTGGTTCGCGGGGCGGAGGGGTTCCTCTACCTCATCGCCCGGTTGGGGGTGACCGGTCCGCGGACCACGGTGGGGGACGAGCTGGCGGCGACGATCGCGCGAGTTCGGGCCGTCACCGCGCTGCCCATCGTGGTGGGATTCGGCATCGCCAGCGGCGAGCAGGCACGGGCCGTGGCGCGCTGGGCGGACGGTGTGGTGGTCGGCAGCGCCCTGGTGGAGCGGTTGGGGCAGGGGCTGGCGCCGGCGCGGGCGTTGATGCGGGAACTGCGAGAGGCGCTGGGGGCCGCGGCGAGCTAATGTGGCACCTCACCCACAACCAGCTCGTGGTACGCGCCGGCGACGTGGTGCTGGTGCTGGGAAGCGGCATCCTGGCGGTCGTGGCGCTGGATTACCGCGTGTGGATCGGTCTGTGGCCTGCGGTCCCGATCATGGCGGCCGCCATGCTGTTGTTGCGGGCTTTCCAGTTCGGCCTCGGCAAGTACGCGTACACGTCGCAGGTGGGTATCGGCGCCCTGGCCGGCTCGGTGATGGTGGGACCCGAGATCACCCTGCTGGGCCTGGCGGCCGGCATCGTGATGACGGACCACGGGTGGCTGCAGCGGGACCTGCGGCCCGCGTGGATCAACGCCTGCCGCGAGGTCGTCGCGTTGAGCGCGGCTTACGGAGTGTACGCGGTGGCGCTGTTCGTGGCGGGCGCCCGTGGTGCGCTGAGCTACGAGAGCGTCCCCGCGCTGGCCACCTTCGCGGTGGCGTACTTCTTCTCGTCCCGTGGCCTGGCCTACTTCACCTTGGTGGTGCGCGGCAAGCTGCGTCCGGATGATCGGATCTTGATCCTGCGGTATGAGATTGTCGCCTATGCGCTCACGCTGGGGGGCGTGGCAGCCGTCATCTTCACCATCGAGATCCTGCCCGTCTTGAGCTAGCCGTTCGTGGCCGCACCGCTCGGGTTCGCCGGATTCGTCCTCAAGCGTATCGTGGAAGAGGCGATTCAGGCCGAGGAGATGAACAAGATCCACGCCATGGAGACGGTGATCACCAGCAACGCGGCACTGGATGTTTCGCTGCGTCGGATGGAAGAGCTGGCGCACCGGATCCTTGACTGGACCGATTTCCGCATCTGCCAGCGGCGGGACGACGCGTTCCACCTGCTGTACCGGGGCGTCGCGAGCCGCCCCGGACGGGAAGGTGACGGCGGGGCGGGGGCGGAGGAGCTGCGAGCGGCCGTGGCGGCGTCAGGCGCGGCGCTGGTGGTGCGGGACGCGCAGCGGGACGCGCGCGCGGTGCACCTGGGCGGAGGGGCGCGGAGCGTGGTGATCCAGCCGTTGATGGTGGCGGACCGGTGCATCGGCACCTTGGAGCTTGAGCACCGGCAGCCCGGGCGGTATGGGCGCACGGAATTGGCGTTGATCGAGACGTGCGCCCTTCGGATCGCCACGGCCCTGCACCTTACCGATCTTCGCCGGCCGCTTCGCGAGACGGTGCGGCGGATCAATGAGCAGGTGCAGCAGCTGAGCCGCGCGGCGACAGTGCTCGGGGCCGCGGCGCAGGCGATGACGGACGCGATGCAAGTCGTGGGCTCGGGGCTGGCGGATCTGGAGCGGGATGTGAGCCGGGGAGGGGAAGCCATGGCGGAGCTGACCCGCGCCGCTGAACGCGTGGCGGAGGACAGCGCCGAGGCGGCCGCCGCGAGCGTGTCGGCCAGCGAGCTGGCCGCCCGGCACCGGTCCACCATCGAAGACGCGATGAGCCGGCTGGTGGCGCTCAAAGCCTTCGTGGACCAAAGCGCCGCCCGGGTGACCGACCTCGGGGCCGCGAGTCGGCGGGTGGTGAGCTTCCTCGCCTCCATCCGTGAGCTGGCGGACCTCACCAACCTGCTGGCGCTGAACGCGGCCATCGAGGCGGCGCGGGCGGGCGCGCACGGCAAGGGCTTCGGCGTGGTGGCGGACGAGGTGCGCCGCCTGGCGGAGCAGAGCGCCGCGGCGGCCACCGAGGCGGGGCAGCTCCTCGCCGACATGCAACAGCGGCTCAACGAGGTGGACCAGCAGATGCACAAGGGACACGCGGGCGTGGCGGGCGTCGAGCGCGTGAGCGCGAAGGGCCTGGACGCGCTGGACGCGATCGTTCGGGCCACCCACGAAGCGGGAGATGGGGCGGGGCGTATCACCCAGACGGCGGCGGGGCAGCGCGCGGCATACGCCGGGCTGCGGGAGCGTATGGAGGCCGTGGCCGGCATCTCCCGGAGCAATCGCCAGGGCGTCGATACCGCCATCACCCGCGCGGGCGACGTCGCAGCCGGGCTCCGGGACCTGGGGCGGGCCACCCAGGAGCTGGCGGATGTCGTCTCGATGCTCAGCGAGCTGACGCGGCAGTTCGCGGCGGCGGAGCCGAGCGGCTACCATTCTGTCCCATGACGGACCGCGACTCGATCTCGCTGAAGGGCATGCGTTTTCACACCCGCGTAGGGCTGTTGCCGCACGAGCAACGGATCCCGCAGCCGCTTGAGCTCGACCTCACGGTGTGGCTCTCGCTGCGGCGCGTGGGCGAAACCGATTCCGCCCGCAACCTCCTGGACTACCGCGAGCTGTATGAGGTGGTCTCGGACACGGTCGGGGGGAGTCACCACCGGCTGCTGGAGGCCCTCTGCGAGAAGATCGCGGCGCGGGCGTTGAAGCTGCCCGGTGTGCTGCGGGTGCGCGTGGCGGCGCGGAAGCCGCATGCTCCCATCGACGGTCCCCTCGACTTCGTCGAGGTGCTGCTGGAGCGTGACGGAGAGAGCCATGGCTGAATGGGCCTTCGTGGCGCTGGGCTCGAACCTGGGCGACCGGCCCGCGCACCTCGCCTTCGCCCGCGAGCGACTCGCGGCCTTGCCCGACACCACCCTGGTGGCGGCCAGCGCCATCGAGGAGACCGCGCCGCTCGGACCCGTGGCCCAGGGGCCCTACCTCAACCAGATGGTGTTGCTCTCGACCGAGCTGCCGCCGCGAGAGCTCCTGGAAGCGTGCGCGGCCATCGAGCGCTCCGCCGGACGGGAGCGGGCGGTTCGCTGGGGGCCGCGCACGCTGGACCTGGACCTGGTCCGCTACGGACATCTGGCGATCGCGGAACCGCAACTGGTGGTCCCGCATCCGGAGCTTCCGCGGCGCCCCTTCTGGCAGCGCGAACTGGCGGAGCTGATGCCCCATGCCGAGCGGTAAACACGTCACCACCCTGGAGCTGCTCGAGGCCAAGCGGGCGGGACGGAAGATCGTGGTGCTGACCGCCTACGACGCGCTGTTCGCCCAGCTGCTGGACGAATCGGGGGTGGACGTGGTGCTGGTAGGCGATTCGGTGAACACCGTGCTGGCCGGCCAGGACAGCACGCTGTCCGCCACGCTGGAGCAGATGATCTACCACACCCGGATGGTCCGCGCGGGGGTGCGGCGCGCGCTGGTGATCATCGACCTGCCCTTCCTCACGTACCAGGTCTCGATCGAGGAAGCCAAGCGGAATGCGGGCCGGGCGATGCAGCTCACCGGGGCGAACGGCGTGAAGCTCGAAGGGGGGCTGGCCATCCGGGAGACGGTCCGCGCGCTGGTGGACATCGGGATCCCGGTCATGGGGCACGTGGGCTTCACGCCGCAGTCGGTCCACGCGCTGGGGGGGGCGCGCGTGCAAGGCCGCGGCGCCCAGGCCGGCGACCGCATCGTGGCGGACGCCAAGGCGCTGGAGGAGGCCGGCGCGTTCTCCGTGGTGCTGGAGCTGATGCCCTCCCCGGTGGCCGCCCGGGTCACCCAAGCGCTCGCGATTCCCACCATCGGCATCGGATCAGGCCCGCACTGCGACGGGCAGGTGTTGGTGCTGCACGACATGCTGGGGTTGAACCAGCGCTTTCAGGCGAAGTTCGTGAAGGCCTACGCCAACCTGGGAGAGCAGGTACGCGCCGCGGTGCGGCAATTCGCCGACGAGGTACGCGACGGCCGCTACCCGGACGCGGCGCACAGCTTCGAGCAGTGATCGAGATCGCCGACCCGCGCCAGATGCGCGCGTGGTCCCGGGACCGGCGCGCCGCGGCCCGGCGCGTGGGCTTGGTGCCCACCATGGGGTACCTGCACGAGGGGCACCTGCGATTGATCGACCGCGCGCGTCGGGTATCCGACGACGTGGTGGTCAGCGTGTTCGTCAATCCGCTCCAGTTCGCCCCCACCGAGGACTTCGGCCGGTACCCGCGGGACCTGCCGCGAGACCGCTCCCTGGTGTCGGCGCGTGGAGCGGAATGCCTCTTCGTCCCCGGCCCCGACGCGGTCTATCCCCAGCAACCAGTGGTGCGGCTGCTGCCGGGGAGTCTGGGCGATCACCTGTGCGGCCCCTGGCGCCCGGGCCATTTCGCGGGTGTGCTCACCGTGGTAGCCAAGCTGTTCCATCTGGTGGAGCCGGACGTGACCGTCTTCGGTCGCAAGGACGCCCAACAGGCGGTGATAATCCGGCGGATGGTCTCGGACCTCGACTTCCCCCTCGAGATCATCGTGGCGCCCACCGTGCGTGAAGCGGACGGCCTGGCGCTGAGCTCCCGCAATGCCTACCTGATCGCAGAAGAGCGTCGTGCCGCTCCGGCGCTCAGCCTCGGGCTTACGGCGGCCCACGACGCGTTTCGCAAGGGGGTCACGGCCGCGGCCGACGTGGTGGCTGAGGTACGACGCGTGGTGGAGCGGGAGCGGCTCCTCCGCCTGGAGTACGTCGAAGCGGTAGACCCAGACACGCTGGCGCCGGTCGGCCGCGTGGCGGGCGACACGTTGCTGGCGCTGGCGGCCCGGGTCGGTTCCACCCGGTTGATCGACAACATCATCCTCGGCGACGGACTAGCCGGTGACGAGTGGCTGGACCGCCCATGAGCGCGCCGGCCGGCCTCCCGCCCTGGGCCCGGCTCGGCACGGAGCGCCGGGCGCACGTGGAGCGGGTGGCCGCGCTGCTCCGCCAATGGGCCGACGCCGGGGGCGTGCCCGCGGCGGAGCGGGACCGCTGGCTCCGCGCGGCGTATCTGCATGATGCCCTGCGCGACGCCTCACCCGATGAGCTCGCCCGCCTGGCGCCCGATGCCTGGGGAGTGCCATCCCTGCGCCACGGTCCGGCGGCCGCGCGGCTGGCCGCGGAGCAGGGCGAGACGGACCGCGGCGTGCTGCGCGCCGTGCACTATCACTCCGTGGGATACGCCGGGTGGGATCGAGTGGGGCGGCTCCTGTATTTGGCCGATTACCTGGAGCCGGGACGTGCATTCCGCGAGGAGGAGCGGAAGGCCCAGGCGGCGCGCGTTCCCCATGAGCCGGATAGCGTGTTGCGCGAGGTTGCCGCGGAACGCCTGCGGTGGGTGCTCGACGCGGGCCGGCCCCTTCTCACCGAGAGCGTCGAGTTTTGGAACGGGCTGGTCGCTTCGTCCTGAGCACGGCGATCACGCTGGCGGTCGTGGCGGCCGCGGCGCTGTGGATTGGGAGGGACAACGACGGGTCCGGGACGGAGGCCGTGATCCCCGGCGAGGGAAACCGGGTCGTGGTGGAAGTCCTCAACGCCACGACGGCCGACGGGTTGGCGCGCGAGGTGACGCGGCGCCTGCGGCGGGCGGGCATCGACGTGGTCGGCTACGGCTCCGCCCGCGATTCCTCGCTGGATTCCACCACGATCGTGGTGCGCCGCGGGGACTCCACCGCGGCTCGCCAGGTGCGCCAGGCGCTGGGCCTGGGGCGCATCGCCGTCAACCACGACCCCCGTCTACTCCTCGACGCCAGCGTGTTGATTGGCCCCGATCTGGCGCGCGCTCTCGGTTTCCACCCGTAGCTGGCCGCACGCGGCGCTGATGTCGAGCCCCCGGCTCCGGCGCACGCTGACGCTCACCCCGCGCTCCCGGAGCAGCGCTGCGAAGCGCCGCAGGCCCGCCGGCGGCACAGGCACCAACCCGGGCGCCCCCCCGGGATGCAACGGCAACAGATTCACCAGCGCGCCGAGCGGCGCGGCCAACTCGGCCAGCGCAGCGGCGTCTTCCGCCCCGTCGTTCAGCCCCAAGATCAGGACGTACTCGAACGTCACCCGCCTCTTGAACTGACGCACCGCCGCCATGAGGTCCGGCAGGGTGTATTTCTGCTCCACCGGCATGATGGTGCGCCGGCGGGCGCTGGTGGGCGCGTGCAGCGAAACGGCCAGCCGGAATTGCTCGCGGCGGGCCGCGAGCCGCGCCAGCCCGGGCAGCAGTCCCAACGTGCTGACGGTGATGTGCCGGGCGCCCACCCCCAGGCCGTGCGGATGGTTCAGGATGGTGAGCGCGGTGTCCACGGCGCTCCAGTTGTGGAGCGGCTCGCCCATCCCCATGAAGACCACGTTGGTCGGCTTGCCCAGCGACGGGTCCAGCAGCATCTCGCGAACCTGCCCGGCGATCTCCCACGGTTCCAGGTGACGGCGAAAGCCCATCCGCCCCGTGGCACAGAACACGCACCCGAGGGCGCAACCCACCTGTGAGGAGATGCACAGGCTACGGCGGCGGCCCTCGGGGATCCACACGGACTCGATGGCTTCGCCGTCTCCCAGGGCCCACAGGAATTTCACCGTGCCGTCCGCCGAAACCTGCTTGCGGGCGAGTTCGAGGCGCGGCAACGGGAACTCCTGCGCCAGCGCGTCGGCCAACCCGGCCGGGAGGTCGGTGGCGTCGCGCCAGGAACCCACCGGGCGCTGCCACAGGCGGGGCAGAATCTGGCGCACCCGGTAGGCCGCATCGCCGCGCGCCGAGAGCCAGGGCGCCAGCAGGTCTCCGGCGGAGGGTGGTGGCAGGTTCAAGAGGTTCATCGAAGGGCATCCACGTCCAACCCGATGCGGTAGGACGCCCCAAGCCCGCCCAGTCCGGAGGAGCGGGCCGCCGTGATGAGGTAGCGCCCCACGCGGAGCTGGACCCCGACGGCTGGTCGCCACGACACGTCAGCGTACCCGGTCTCGCGGACTACCGCGGCGTCCAGGCGGAAGCGCTGGTCCAGCTCGAGCCCCACGCCGCCTCCGTGCTCCACGTCACTCCCCCGGCGCACGCTCACTCCGTACCGCAGGAACAACCGGCCCGGTGTGCCCCACACGCTGGGCGATGCCGGCTGGCCTTCGGCGGCGGCGTAGTAGTCGGTGAGGTCGCGGCTGCCCACATCGAGGGGGAAGAAGTGCGTCGCGGCCGCGAGCGAAAGCCGGGGCAACACGATCTTGAGGCCCAGGTCCAGCGTCACGCCGTTATCGCGGTCGGAGTCGAACCGGGCGTTGTGCCCGCGAAGCAGGGCTCCGCCGGTGAACACCCCGTGCCTCAGGGCGGCACCCATGCCGACCATCTGTTCGTAGACCGGGATACTGCCCAGGTCACTGGTGGGCGACGTGGTGGTCCGCACCAGGTCTCCCACCTGGGTGCGGCCCACCAGCAGCTGCCCGGCTAGGGCCTCGGACCACCGGTAGGAAGCTCCGGCGACCAGGCCGGTGACGCCGAGTACGTCGGGCGTCTGGAGAACCTGCGCGCCGACCCGGATTCGGGACTGCGCCCACGCCGCGGCGGGGTTCCAGAACGCCCCGCTGGCCCCGCTCTCGAGCGCCGCGGGGCCCGCCAGGGTGGCGGCTGACAAGCGCCACAGGTCGGCCGAGGCCGGGGCCTGGGCGGTCGCTGCCCCGGCGAGGCCGGACAGGAGGAGCGTACCGCGCAGGGCTCTGAGACGATGCACGGCCGGTAGCTTCGCCAGCCCCAAGAGGGGTGTCAAGGCTGTGCTTGTTCCCCCCCGGAAGGGCCATTATGTTCAAGTCGTTCTAGGACTTGGACGATTTCTGGGTGTTGCTAGGCGACTTCCTGTCACCGGCCCGCATCCGGGTCCCGCTGCTGGGCCGGGACAAGCAAGCCGTGCTGAGCGAACTGGTCCATCTGGCAACCGATGGCAGCGGAGGGCAGTTTGACGACATCTTGCGGGCGGTACAGGCCCGGGAGGCCGTGCTGTCAACCGGAATCGGATACGGCGTCGCCATCCCCCACGGTAAGTCCCCCACGCTTCCCGAGCTCCGGCTCGCCGCCGGCGTCGCCGACGCGCCCATAGGCTTCGAATCCCTGGACGGACAACCGGTTCGGCTCTTCTTCCTGCTGGTGGGTCCGGAGAGCGCGTCCGGGGCTCACGTGAAGGCGCTCAGCAGGATCTCCCGGCTGGTGCGGCGGGAGCCCTTTCGACAGCGTCTGCTCCAAGCGCGGGATCCGGACCAGTTCTACCGCGCCCTGTGCGACGCCGAGCGATCCTAGTGTCGCGACCCACGAGTTCCCTCACCGGGCTGGTCCGGGCCGGTGGGTTCCAGAGGGCGCGTTGGTGCGGGCGTGGTCACGTCGCCAAACGCATCGCGCCCAAGCGTCGAGATCACCCCGCACCACTGGCGCCCGGCGGAACCCACCGGCCCGGACCAGACAGGTTGGTGCTGTGAGCGCGACCACGATGCGCACACACCGCTGTGGTGCGTTGCGCGCCACCCATGTGGGTGTCGAGGTCCGGTTGGGGGGATGGGTGCACCGGCGGCGGGACCTGGGCGGCCTGATCTTCTTCGATCTGCGGGACCGCGAGGGAATCGTGCAGGTGACCTTCGGGCCCGATTGGGCGGCTCCCGAAGTGATGCGGCGGGCCGCGGGCGTGGGTGCCGAAACCGTGGTGCTGGTGACCGGACGCGTCGCGGCCCGGCCGGAGGCGGCGCGCAACCGGGAGATGGCGACCGGGGACGTGGAGGTCCGGGCCACGGACCTGGTGGTGGTGGGACCCGCCGAAACGCCGGCCATTCCGGTGTGGCGATCCAAGGGCGAGGAGCTGCCGGCGGAGGAGTTGCGGTTGTTACACCGGCACCTGGACCTGAGGCGGCCGGAATTCCAGCGCCATTTCGCGCTTCGTCACCGGCTGCTGCAGCGGGCCCGAGCCACGTTGAGCGACCTCGAGTTTTACGAGATCGAGACCCCCATCCTCACCCGGCCGACCCCGGAAGGAGCCCGGGACTACCTGGTGCCCTCGCGCATCCATCGCGGACAGTTCTATGCGCTCCCCCAATCGCCGCAGATCTACAAGCAGATTCTGATGACGGCGGGCTTCGATCGGTACTTCCAGATCGCGCGCTGCTTCCGCGACGAGGACTTACGGGCCGATCGCCAGCCGGAGTTCACGCAGATCGACCTGGAGGCGTCGTTCGTGACGGCGCCCGACGTGTACCGCGTGGTGGAGGCGGTGCTGGTCGCGCTGTGGGGCGAAGCGGGAGAGCGCATCGAGGCCCCGTTCCCGCGGATGTCCCATCGGGACGCGCTGGAGCGCTACGGCGTGGACAAGCCCGATCTCCGCTTCGATCTGGCGATCGAGGACTTCAGCGCACTCCTGAGCGGCCGGGGGTTCCGGGCGTTCGACGAGGCGGTGGACCACGGCGGGCGGGTCCGCGGGCTCCGGGTTCCCGGTGGCGCGGCGCTGTCCCGCAAGGACCTGGACGCGCTGACGGCGGCGGCCAAGGGCGCCGGGCTTTCGGGCCTGGCGACGTTGAAGCGCCAGGGCGACCAGTGGTCCGGGGCGCTGGCCAAGCTCAGCGGCCTGACACCGGAGGTGGCTCGGCTGGACGACGGGGGGTTGTTAGTGGCGGCTGCGGGAGCCGATGGGGTAACCTCGCCCGCGCTGGGCCAGATCCGTGGGGCGCTGATCGAGCGGCTCAAACCGCAGCCGACGTTGCGGCACGCCTTCGTATGGATTGAGGACTTTCCCCTCTTCGAGCGCGATCCACAGACCGGGGCCTGGGTCTTTGCTCATCACCCGTTTACGTCGCCGCACCCGGACGACCTCGAGCAGTTTCGGGCGGGCGACTATGAGCGAGTTCGGGCGTTGCACTACGACGCAGTGTACAACGGCATCGAGTTGGGGAGCGGCTCGATCCGGATCACCGATCCCGACCTTCAGCTCAAGGTGCTCAAGTCGCTTGGGCTAGGGGCGGCCGACGCGGAGGCCCGGTTCGGGTTCCTGCTGCGGGCGCTCCGCGCGGGCGCGCCGCCGCACGGCGGATTCGCGATCGGCTTCGATCGGGTCGCCATGCTGCTGGCCGGGGCGGGGAGCCTCCGCGAGGTGATCGCCTTTCCCAAGACCACCGCCGCGCGCGCGTTGTTCGAGGACGCGCCCGCGCCGGTGGTCCCCAACGACCTCGCCGGCCTGGGGCTCACGATCCAGCCATGAGCGACGCCATCACGCACCGGCTATCCGCCGAGGGCGCGGATCCGGTGCTGCTGACCGGGGTCAACGACAGCAACCTCACCGAACTGGAGCGGGCCACCGGGGTCCGCGCGTCGTTGCGAGGGGATCAGGTCATGCTGGCGGGTGAGCTGGAAGCGGTGGAGCGCGCGGCGCGGGTGGCCAGCGCCATGATCGACATCGCCCGCATCGGGGAAGCGCTGACGCCAGAGGACATCCGGCGGCTGGTGAGCGAGGGCGCGGCGGGTCTGGAGCGGCTGGCCAGCGGGGAGCTGAAGATCGTGTTGCCCGGGTTGCGCCGGGTGGTGCAGCCCAAGAGCGCCGGGCAGGGCGAGTATGTGAAGGCGATGCGCGAGAACGACATCGTGATCGGCGTGGGGCCGGCGGGCACCGGCAAGACCTACCTCGCCGTGGCCGTCGGGGTCGAGGCGCTGGCGCGCAAACGGGTGCGGCGGCTGGTGCTGGCGCGCCCGGCGGTGGAGGCCGGCGAGCGCCTCGGCTTCCTCCCAGGGGACCTCCGGGCGAAGGTGGATCCGTACCTCCGGCCGCTGTACGACGCCCTCGAGGACATGATGCCTCAGGACCGGATTGAGAAGGCGCTCGAGACGCGCGTCATCGAGATCGCGCCACTGGCCTACATGCGGGGCCGGAATCTGGCCGACGCGTTCATCATTCTCGACGAGGCGCAGAACGTGACCGGCGGCCAGATGAAGATGTTCCTCACGCGGCTGGGAGTGAACTCCCGGGCGGTGGTGATCGGAGACAAGACGCAGATCGACCTCCCGTCGCGCGGGGAGTCGGGCTTGATCCAGGTGGAGCGCATCCTGCCGGGGATCGAGGGCGTGGCGTTCTGTTACCTCGACGAGCGGGACGTGGTCCGGCACCGGCTGGTGCGCGAGATCATCCGGGCGTACGGGGAGGATCAAAGCGCGTGAGCGAACGGCGCCTTTCACGGGTGTTGCTGGAGCCGCCGGCAGGCGAGCTCTGGAGCCGCCTGATGTTCCACGGGGTCCGCTGGGGCCTGCTGGTGGCGGTAGCGCTGTTGACCTATGCCCTCTATCCGGTGGCCCGCACCTTCGACACGCCGGTGCTGGAGCCCGGCGAGGTGTCGTCCGTCGAAGTGGTGGCTCCCTTCGCCTACCGGGTTCCCAAGACGGCGGCGGAGATCACGCGCGAGGCGGGCGCCCTGGCCGCCACCGCCCGACCGGTCTACCAGTATCAGCGGGCGGCCGTGGATTCGGTGACGGAGCAGGTCGACCGCCTGTTCGCCGCCCTGGACGCCGAGCGGAGCGACTCCGCCCGGGTCGAGGCGGCCCGGCGGCTGGGCGTGCGGTTGCAGCCCGAGGAAGCGAGCTATTTGCGGGCCGGGAACCGGCCGGCAGCGTTCCGCCGGGCCCTCCTGCGGATGGCCGGCGAAGAGCTGGGGCGCGGCGTGCCGCCGAGCGGCACCATCGAGTTCGAGTTGTCCCGCGAGGTGGTGGTACGCAGCGACGGTCGCGAGCGGGTGGCGCAGCGGGACGACGTGCTCAGCTTCGGGGGCTATCTGGCTCGCCGGACCCGCTTCCACCCCGATCCCAACAGCTCGCTGGGGGATCAGCTGTTTGTGAAGCTGATCCACGGCGTCTTCCGGCCCACGTTGGTCCCCAATCTGGAAGAGACCGAGCGGCTCCGCGCCGAGCTCAGGGCCAGTGTAGACTCGATCAAGGACGTGGTGCGCGCCAACGAGCGGATCGTGGCCGCCCATGAAGTGGTCACTCCCGAGGTGCGGGACCGGCTCGTGGCGCTGCGGGCCGAGCTCCTGCGGCGCGGCGAGGGGCGGGCGGGGGACCTGCGCGGAGCGGTGGGGCAGATTCTCACCAACATCGCCATTCTCTCGATCTTCTGGCTGCTGATCCACCTGTACCGTCGCCCGGTGTACGATGACCTGCGGCGAATGGCCTCCCTGGCGACCGTGTTCGGGATCGCGGCACTCGGCGCGTGGGTGAACCTGCGCTTCGTGAGTGACGCCCCCGAGCTGATTCCGATTCCCTTCGCGGCGATGCTCATCACGGTCCTGATCAGTGGTCGGGTGGCCATGGTGGCGGCGCTGGTACTGGCCGTGTTGCTGGGAACCCAGGCGGCGTACGGGGGAGAGAACGCGCTGTATATCGCCAGCCTGGGGAGCGTCGCCGGCACGTTGGGCGTCCGGACCGTCCGCCGGCGCAGTCAGCTCCTGGCCGCGTCGGGCATCGTCGCGGCGGGATTCGCGTTGGCGGCGCTGACGGTGGGCTTGCGGTACGGGTGGAGCACAGCGGAGATGGGGGCCAGCGCGCTTCGGGGGGCGGTCAACGGCCTGGTGTCCGCGGCGCTGGTGACCATCGCGCTTCCGGTGTTCGAGGCCGCGGCCCGGGTGACCACCAACCTCACGCTGCTGGAGCTGTCGGACCCCAACCACCCGTTGCTGCGCCGCCTGGCGACCGAAGCCCCCGGCACCTACGCCCACAGCATCGCCATGGCCAATCTGTGCGAGGCCGCGTGCAACGCGATCGGGGCTGGCGGGTTGCTGGCGCGGGTGGGGTGCTACTACCACGACGTCGGCAAGCTGCGGCACCCGCAGTTCTTCGTGGAGAATCAGGGGCACGGCGCCAACCCGCACGACAAGCTGAAGCCGGACGTGTCCGCCGGTATCATCCGGGCGCATGTCAAGGACGGGATCGCCTTGGCCGAGGAGCACCGGCTGCCGGAGGCGGTCAAGGCGTTCATCCCCGAACACCATGGCACGCAAGAGATCTCGTATTTCCTGGAACGGGCCCGCGCCCGGGGCGCCCTGGACGGTGGCGACGCGGAGCGGTTCCGCTACCCCGGTCCGCGCCCCCGTTCGGTGGAGACCGCGGTCGCGATGCTGGCCGACGGCGTGGAGGCGGCGCTCCGGGTGCTGGACGATCCCACGCCACAACAAGTACGGGATGCCATCGAGCACCTGATCGAACAGCGGGTTCAGGCCCGCCAGCTGGCGGAGGCGCCCCTCACCCTGGCCCAGCTGGATCGGGTGCGGGAGGAGTTCGTGCGGGTGCTGGGCACCATGTATCACAACCGCATTGACTACCCGGTGACGACCGGTGGCATCTCGGCGGAGTGGAACGCGGCGTCCGCGCCGTGACATCCGGGTCGGCGTCTCGGGAGTGCGCCAGCCGGCGCTCTCCCCGCGGCTGGTGCGCCGGGTGGTGGGAGCGGTCCTGGACTGGGAGGGGACCGGCGAGGCCGCCCTCAGCGTCACCTTCCTGGGCGCCGGCCCCATGCGCGCGCTCAACCGCCGGACCTTCGGCCGCGACCGGGTGACGGACGTGATCGCGTTCGCGCTGCCACACGCGGGGCGGCAGGGCGGCGACCTGTACCTGTGTCCCACGGCCGCCCGGGCGGGGGCGGCCGCGGAAGGCGTGCCGCTGGCCGAGGAGATGGTGCGCGTCCTGGTCCACGGTACGTTGCACGCGCTGGGCTACCAGCATCCCGAGGACCATGGGCGGACCCGCTCGCGGATGTGGCGCCGGCAGGAGCGGTACGTTCGCGCGCTCCTGGCTCGAGGCCGATGACCGAAACCGCCCTCACGGTGCTCGCGCT
>Ga0209751_10000710_pt1 | contig 35493 bp, 29 predicted proteins | sample RifCSP13_1_FD_184019 | JGI IMG/M metagenome (GOLD analysis project Ga0209751, IMG submission 184019) | Soil microbial communities from Rifle, Colorado - Rifle CSP2_sed 13_1 (SPAdes) (version 2) | ecosystem: Environmental > Terrestrial > Deep subsurface > Rock core/Sediment | place: Rifle...
AAATGCGAACCGGCGTCGAGCTCACGCAGTGCTGGGAGAGAGAGATCGCGCACGCGCCCGGTGCCATTGGTAGTCCGATCCACGGTTTGATCGTGAATGATGACCACCTGTTGATCTGCGGAGAGCTTGGCGTCCAGTTCGATCCCATCCGCTTCCTGCCGCAGGGCGAGCTCGAAGGCAGCCAGAGTGTTTTCAGGGGCATGGGCGCTCGATCCGCGATGGGCGAATATGGCCGGGATGGGAAATCCTGAAAGCATTATTTTTCCAGACGGGAAACTCTAGAATGGTCGCATGTCGGGATAAAAGGGAATAGGCAAGGCAGCTGCATGGGTGATCACAAGTCGACAAAATAAGATTCGGCGGCATGGTCGATGAGTTCCGGGGAAAGAGCAGGTTCTAAGGAAAGATAGCGGGCAATATCCAGGATTTGGTCACACAGGTCGCGCGGGTGGGAGGCGCGTAGTTTTCGTCCCGGCTTGATATACCATTCTTGAAGCAGATAAGCCAACCCCTGGTCACTGAAGGCGACCGCTTTGGATTCCGCTACCCGGCGAAAAATCTCACGGTAATCATCATAACTTGGGTCTTTGATCTCGATTTTATGTCTCAAGCGGCGTAAGAAAGCTTCATCAACCAGGTCCTTGGGGGGTAAATTGGTGGAAAAAACAACCAGGACATCAAAAGGGATCTCAACTTTGCGACCGGTATGGAGAGTCAGGTAATCTATTCGGTTTTCTAGCGGAACAATCCAGCGGTTGAGCAGATCGCGAGGGCGAACCAGCTGCCGGCCGAAATCGTCGATCAGCAGAATCCCGCCATTGGCTTTGACCTGGAAAGGAGCCTCATAATATTTATTGACATCATCGAAGACCAGGTCAAGCCCGGCTAATGTCAGTTCTCCACCGGTGACGATGAATGGCCGGTGTATCCGCACCCAGCGCGGGTCCCGGCGCGCCCCCGACCGGAGAGCGCCCGAAGCCGGGGCAGGGGCTTCCTCGGTTGGAGGGATTTTATGATTAACCGAGTCATAGATCTTGACAACCTGTCCATCGATGTAAACCGAGAATGGAATATACATGCTCTCTCGCAAAACCATATCCCCAATCGAACGGGCGATACTCGTCTTGCCATTACCCGGAGGGCCAAAAAGGAAAATCGAGGTTCCTGAATTCACCGCGGGTCCGATGCGGTGAAAAGCCTTCTCTGATAGGACAAGGTGAGAGAGAGCCTGGCGGATAGCGCGATGAGAAAGGTTGGTCCTCCCACGACTCTGGTGGCGGATTGCATCGTTATACATCTGAAGAGGCACTGGTGCAGGGCCAGCGTATTGACTGCGCTCCAGAGCCTCACGCGCCCGCGCAATTCCAGCTCCCGTGATAGCATATTGATAAGCGCCTTCCCCTAAACCAACCTGGGTAGATTTCACTTCAACGAATTTTTCGCGTTTGAGGGTTTCCAAGATCTGGTCGATCACTCCCGCGAAAGGCAATGCGATTTCCTCTGCAACCTTAAAGCCGCTTAGATACCCTTGAAAATAAAGGATTTTCAGGGCTAAATCCTGCAGCCAGAGAGGAGAGAGTCCAGTGTCATCGATGCGATTGATGACCGGTGGTAGAAAATGCTTTTGTGGTGATCCCTCGCCAGATTCGGTCGAGGATTTTGAATGCGTTCCATTCATAGTTAAAACTCCTGGGCCAAGAAGACTGCGCTGTGTAAAATTATAGCATGCTGCTTTACACTAGCAAGCCCGAACTGAGTTGGCGCGATTTTCTGCTGGTATAATACGCGCCATGCAAATTTCCGTTATTATTCCGACGTTCAATGAAGCGAAAACTATTTATGAAATAATCAGACGCGTTCAAGCTGAAAATGTTGCAGACGAAATTCTCGTCGTTGATGATGGTTCGACAGATGGCACCCGGCAGGTAATGGAATCTTTAAATGATAAAGACACCGTGCGGATGATCCTGCACGAGCGAAACCAGGGAAAAGGTGCTGCCATTCGAACCGGCATTCAGCAAGCCAAGGGAGATGTGATCATCATCCAGGATGCAGACCTGGAATATAACCCTCGGGATTATCGTGCTCTTCTCCAGCCAATAGAAGATGGAATTGCTGACGTGGTTTATGGTTCACGGTTCTTGGGGGCCCCACGCCGGCCGGTGATGTTCTGGCATATGGTTGCAAACCAGCTACTAACTTTAATGACGAATATTCTCTACAATACGATCTTGACTGACATGGAGACCGGCTACAAGGTTTTCAAGCGCGAGGTGGTGCGGGATCTTCGCCTGCGCGCCAAACGATTTGATTTTGAACCAGAGTTTACCGCAAAGATACTTAAACGCAAGACACGTCTTTTTGAGGTGCCGATCACCTTTAATCCTCGCGATTATGATGAGGGAAAGAAGATCGGGTTAAAAGATGCTTTCGCGGCAGTATGGGCTTTGCTCAAATACCGGTTCGTCGATTAGGATTGTAATCAGCTAATCCGGCAGGCTTAATATCGCGCACATTTAGCTGCAGGCTCTCAAACCCATTATATTCGTTGATCTCAAAGGTATACATTAAATCAATATAGGGGGGCAATTGATCCTGCCAGTAGCCCTGGCGAAAGGCGATCGCATCGAAATCGATTTTCCCGTCAGTGACAGTCATTTTCAGGTGGTGACCATCCTCGCCGACAGCCCGGAAACGCCTGACCTTTAAACCTCGGCTTAGAAATACAGCCTGGGGATTGCCATATCCGGTGGGTTGCAGCCGATCCAGGTCCTGGAGGATATCCGGTTTCAAATCTACCAACGGGATTTCAGCATCGGCGTGTAAGCTCGGACGCAAGTCAATTTGTGCCAGGCTTTCGCTGGCAATCTTTTGGAGCCGTTCGACAAGCTCTGGTAAATATTCATTCCGAACGGTAAACCCGGCGGCCGCGGCGTGCCCCCCATGATGTTCAAGCAGGTCTTCGCAGCGGTCTAAAGCTTGAGTGATATGGAACTCCTGGATGCTCCGGCAGGAGCCGCGGGTGAACTCCGGGCCGCGATGGGCAACGATGCTTGGACGGTAATATAGTTCTGTCAGGCGGGAGGCGGCCAATCCGACGACACCGCGATTGAAATCCGGGTGAGCGGCAAACAACAGCAGGGCCTCGGGATCTTCAGCCAGAGCGATCTGCTCAGCGGCTGCCTGGATTTCTCGGGTGATGCGCTGGCGTTCCTTGTTTTGCTTATCTAAGGATTGCGCCAGTGCACCGGCTTCCTGAAGATCGTTTGTGGTGAGCAGTTTAAAGGCGGCCAAGGCAGAGTCGAGCCGCCCGGCGGCGTTCAATCGCGGGCCTAACACATAACCAATCTCGCTGGCCGTGATCCGTTCAGGATTTAAATTAACAACCTTGATGAGTGAAAATAGACCCTGTCTGGAAGGTCTGCGAATGGCTTGTATCCCGTCACGGACCAGCGAACGGTTTTCCCCTACTAAAGGCGCTAAATCTGAAACTGTACCCAGGGCGACCAGATCAAGTAAACGAGATGTATCTGACCCATGCGGAGAAGAATAGCCATGTTCATTCAGTTGTGTGACCAGGGCCGAAGCGAGCTTGTATGCCAGGCCGACGCCAGCCAGGTCTTTGTCCGGGTAGGAGTCGCCGGGCTGTTTCGGGTTGATCACCGCCACAGCGACGGGCATCTCCCGACCGGTGTGATGGTGATCGGTAATGATTAAGTCCAGGCCGAGGGTTTTTGCGTGCTCGGCCTCTTCTATCGATCGAACGCCGCAATCAACGGTGACTACCAGTTTAATCCCATCGGCGCATAGATTGTCGAGCGCTTCCTTGTTCAGGCCGTACCCCTCGTCAAAACGGTTGGGAATATAACCGGTTACCTGGGCGCCAAGTTCCTGCAATACCTGCACCAAAAGCGCGGTCGCAGTCACGCCATCTGCATCGTAATCCCCATAGATAGCGATCTTCTCACCCTTCGAAATCCCCCATTCCAGGCGCGAGACTGCCGCCTGCATACCGGTCATCCGAAAGGGGTCTGTGCCGGGAGGAGGAGCAGCTTCTAGAAACTGGTGGGCGGTCTCGGGGGTGGTGTAACCGCGGTTGAAGAGGATTTGCCGTAATGGGAATGGATAAGCCTGCAGGGCGTCGTCAGCTTCTGGTGTCAGGGGTAATGCAACTTGCCAGCGCTTGGAGAGATGGTTCATAAATCTACCTGGGCGGATATCCAATCAAGTATAGCATAAATAAAAAATTCACCCCGAGAAGGAATTGTTCGAGATAGTGGACGATTCCTCGTTGACGAGTTGTCAAAAGACTGCTATCATGATCTAGTATGACCGATCGGTTTAATAAGCGATGGTTTAAACAGTTAGGGGGCCAACTCTCAATTAGCTTGCGCTGGTTGATTCCCGGATTGGGGGTAAAGCGATGGTTGGTCATCGTACTGCTGGGTATAACGCTGTTCAGCATCGGCTTGGCGATTCTAATCCTTGACGTGTACCGGACTGCCCCGGAGACCTGGTGGCTGCCGATCATTTCAACAGCCTCTTTGCGATTTTTACCACGCCTTTTACGGGCCTTAATATTCGGCGGATTGGGTGCTTTACTGGTCCTAAGGGGGATTTGGGGACTAAACCAATCCTTGATCGCTCCTTTTATGAAGCCAGGGAAGCGGGTGGTGGATGCCCTGACTGGTCACTGGCGGCGTGAACGCGGGGCGCGCATCGTGGCAGTCGGTGGTGGTCACGGCCTGGCCACCTTGCTGCGCGGTTTAAAGGAATACACGAATAACCTGACAGCCATCGTCACCGTGTCCGATGATGGGGGATCATCGGGACGATTGAGGCGGACACTGGGAATACTGCCTCCGGGGGATATTCGAAACTGTCTGGCTGCCCTCTCCGACGACGAAGCGATGCTTGCCCAGCTTTTCCAGTATCGTTTTCCCAATGGTGCCAGCGGCCTGGACGGCCATTCATTCGGGAACCTCTTCATTACCGCCCTGGCGGAAATCACAGGCAGTTTTGAAGAAGCCATCGCTGAGTCTGGACGCGTGCTCTCAGTAAGCGGACGCGTACTACCTTCAACATTGCATGATGTACGCCTGTTGGCAGATGTCATGCTTCCCCATCTTGTCTCTGAAATTCGAGTGGAGGGCGAGAGTCGTATTCCGGAAAGCACGGGAAAGGTGCGCCGGGTGTGGTTAGAACCCAATACCCCCCCCGCATTCCCTGAGGCAGTCCAGGCGATCTTGAGTGCTGATTTGATCGTGATCGGTCCGGGGAGTCTTTACACGAGTATATTACCTAATTTACTCGTGCCAGACATCAGCGCTGCGATTCGTTCTAGCCGGGCGTTAAAAATGTTTATTTGTAACGTCGCCACTCAGTTGGGTGAGACGGAAGGTTACTCATGCGGCGACCATCTCCGGGCAATCGAAGAGCATGTTGGTAGCGGATTATTTGATATTGTAGTGAGCAACTGGCTTTTCGAGGGAAATTTGCCGGAAGGTATTCAGTGGGTTGTCGTGGAAGACGACCTGGATGCAGATTACCCTATTTATCGGGCTGATCTGATCGATTATGTCCAGCCCTGGCGGCATGAAGCCAAGAAACTTTCCCAGGTCGTGATCGATTTACTGGAAGAACGGACCGGTCCTTTGGTAGAATCGTGAAGGTTTTTCCTGATTTGGAACTCAGATATTGGTGGATAAATCCTGCGGTTGTACTCATCAACTGACCGGGACTACCACTAAAACTAACAATACTCTTTTCAATGCGGAGGCACAAAAATGTCAGTAAAAGTTGGCATCAACGGATTTGGTCGCATAGGCCGGCAGGTGCTAAAAGCCATCCGGGATTACCATCCTGATGAGCTTGAAGTCGTCGCCTTCAATGACATCGGCGATCTGAAGACGATGGCCCATCTGCTTAAGTACGACTCGAACTATGGCCGCTATGATGGAACGGTCGAAGTCGGCGATGGCGAGTTGATCATTGATGGGAAGCCGGTTAAAGTCTTCAAAGAGACTGATCCCGCCAAGCTGCCCTGGGGCGACATCGGTGTCGAAATCGTCGTCGAAGGCACCGGGCTTTTCACCATTAAGAAAGATGGAATCAACAAGAAGGGCAAGGAAGTGAGAGGCGCGGAGAACCATATAACGAAGGGCGGAGCCAAGAAAGTGATTATCACGGCGCCTGCAGAAGGCGAGGACCTCACGATTGTCCTGGGCGTCAACGAGGACAAATACGATCCGGCGCTCCATCACGTGGTATCCAATGCGTCATGCACTACCAATGGTCTGGCACCGGCGGTAAAGGTGGCTAATGATAAGTTCATGGTCAACCGTGGGTTAATGACCACGATCCACGCCTACACCAATGATCAAAAGATCCTCGACCAACCCCACAGCGATCTTCGCCGGGCGCGTGCGGCTGCCATGAGCATCATCCCCACCTCAACAGGCGCTGCCCGGGCGCTAAAATTGGTCATCCCAGAGATGGATGGCAAGCTGGACGGATATGCCTTGCGTGTTCCAACCTCGACTGTGTCGGTCATCGACCTCGCAGTAGAACTCGGCACTGCCACGACAACCGAGGAGCTACGCCAGGCTTTCCGCGACGCTGCAAACGGACCCATGAAAGGCATCCTTGCGGCGATCGAGGAGCCTCTGGTGAGCATAGATTTTAAGGGCGACCCGCACAGCTCCTTGATCGATTTGCCTTTGACGATGGTTCTGGGTAAGGGGGCGGGCACTTTCGCAAAGATCATTGCCTGGTATGATAATGAATGGGGGTACTCCGTTCGGACTGCCGACCTGGCCGCCATGATGGCTAAATCGCTCTAAATTGCAACGTGTAAAACGTGGAATGTGGGTGAATCCCCGTTCCACGTTTTACGCGCCTGGAGGCAAAAATGTTTAATAAGAAATCAGTCAGCGATATCGATGTCATGGGTAAGCGGGTTCTGGTGCGGGTTGATTTTAACGTGCCGATAAAAGATGGTGCAATCGGTGATGACACCCGTATCCGCGCGGCTATCCCCACGGTGCAGTACTTGTTGGAGCATGGAGCCTCAGTGATCTTGTGTTCTCACCTGGGACGCCCTAAGGGGGAGGTGATGCCCGAGTACTCTTTACGTCCTGTTGCCACGCATCTAAGTAAATTACTAGATAGACCGGTCGCCTTTGCTGAGGATTGTGTCGGTCCGGTGGCAGAGCAGGCTGCCAGCGCCCTTAAGCCAGGCGGGATATTGTTGCTGGAAAACACACGTTTCCACGCTGGTGAAACCAAGAACGATGCGGAGATGTCCAAGCAACTGGCTGCATTGGCGGATATTTACGTGAATGATGCCTTTGGTTCAGCTCATCGGGCACATGCTTCCACCGAGGGAGTCGCGCACTATTTGCCTGCTGTGACGGGATTCTTGATGGAAAATGAGATCCGCTACCTTGGCCAGGCGATTGATAACCCTACCCATCCTTTTATCGCTATCCTGGGCGGCGCCAAAATCAGCGATAAAATCGGCGTGATCAAAAACCTGCTGAACAAAGCTGATCAGGTTTTGATTGGGGGAGGGATGGCGAACACCTTTTTTAAAGCCCAGGGTTATCCGGTCGGAGATTCGCTGGTCGAGGAGGAGGCGCTGGAAACGGCGAGGGGTTTACTGGCTCAAGGCGGGAACCGTTTGCGCCTGCCGGTGGATGTAGTCATTGGAGACCGGTTCGAAGCAGACGCGGACCGCCAAGTGATGAGTATGGGGCCAGTACCTGCAGGATGGAGGATCCTTGACATTGGTCCGAATACACTTAACAACTTTAGCAAGTTAATTGCAGACGCCGGGACCATCGTCTGGAATGGGCCGATGGGTGTATTCGAGTTTCCTCGCTTTGCAGAAGGGACTTTTGGCCTGGCGAAAGCTGTGGCTGAATCGAAAGCTACTTCCATCATTGGTGGGGGAGATTCAGTGGCCGCGGTGCAGCAAACCGGTGTAGCTGGCCGGATCACGCACATTTCTACCGGCGGCGGCGCATCCCTTGAGATGCTCGAAGGGATTATCCTTCCAGGTTTAGCTGCCCTACAGGATAAGGCGTAACCATGCGCACCCCGGTTGTTGCTGGCAATTGGAAGATGTACAAGACAGTAACAGAAGCAAGGCATATGGTTTCAGAAATGGTGCCTGGCTTACAAGCGATTAAGGGGGTGGAAAAAGTGCTTTGCCCGCCTTTCACCGCCTTGCTGGCTGTGTCGGCTTTGCTGGAAGGGACCGACATTGGGATAGGGGCCCAAAACATGCATTGGGAGAACGCGGGAGCATATACAGGCGAGGTTTCCCCGCTGATGGTTGCCGAAATTTGTCAGTACATAATTTTGGGTCATTCCGAGCGACGCACATACTTTATGGAAACAGATACCAATGTTAATAGAAAGGTACAAGCTGCCCTCCTGCACGGACTGACTCCCATTGTGTGTGTGGGAGAAACGCTGGAAGAAAACGAAACCGGTCGGACGCGAGAAGTCGTTTCCAGACAGACCAAGCAAGGACTGGTTGGCTTGAGCTTCGAGGAAGAAAGTTCAACAGGGATTAATGTGATCATCGCTTACGAACCGGTGTGGGCGATCGGTACTGGCCGCGCTGCCACGGCGGAGGGAGCGAGTGCTGTGATTGCTCAAAGTATTCGACCAGCGCTGGCTGAATTATTTGGCCAGCAAGGAGCACAGTCGATTCGGGTATTGTATGGTGGCTCAGTCAGCGCAGGTAATGCCGCTGAGTTCTTTGCCCAGCCTGAGATAGATGGCGCCCTGGTTGGAGGCGCCAGCCTGAAGGTCGGGGAGTTTATCCAAATTACCCAATCCGCAGCGTTGTGAGTGAATACCTGGCCAGCCTGGGGTGGTTTCTATTTCTGTTGGGAGGGTTAATTTTTTTACAGCACCGCCTCCACTTTGAGATCCAGGCTGTATTGTTATTGCTGACCAGGCGTAGTGATTTGACAATTGCGCTGTTTTCAATCCTGTTCCTGCCAGGAGTCCTGATCCATGAAACAAGTCACTTCCTCATGGCAAAGCTCTTAGGAGTAAAAACCGGGCGGATCTCGTTCATTCCCCAACCTTTGGCGAATGGCCGGCTGCAATTGGGATTTGTCGAGACTGCACCGACCGATCTGGTGCGCGATGTCTTGATCGGCAGCACGCCCTTACTGGTCGGTGGGGCGGTTGCCGCCTATATCGGGCTTTTCCAGTTAGGTATAGTTAACTACTGGAACGAGCTATTATCTGGAAAAATTGGGAACTTGCTTACTGAACTTCCCCAACTGTATAGCCAGCGTGATTTTTGGCTATGGTTTTACCTGATCTTTGTTGTAAGCAGCACCATGTTTCCATCTGCTTCCGACCGCCGGGCCTGGTTGCCAATTACTATCATCGCCGGGAGTCTGCTCGGATTGGTTTTATTGGCCGGGGCTGGACCGTGGATGCTGGTTCATCTTGCTCCCCCAACAAACAAGTTACTGCAGGTTTTGACAGTGATATTCGGAATCAGTTTGACTATCCACCTGGTACTCTTGTTCCCGTTTTTCATAGTACGAACTTTGCTAAATCGGCTAACAGGATTGAAAGTAAGATAGGCAGGTTGTCTCTGTTGGATGACGGGGATAATCCAAATGTTTTTATGTTAGAATACCCTGGAACACCTGTTGGCGATCATTCGTAAAAGAATAGTGATGATTGGATGACACATCGCAGAGGTGAATAAACCACGAGAGTGTTTTTTTGTTGTTTTTTCCGGAAAGGTCGAAATTGATGGCACAATACTGGTACGCACTGCGCAGCAAGCCGCGTAAGGAAGAAGTCCTGTGGCAGAAAATGCGTGCTGAAGAGATCGAAGTTTTCTTTCCGCGGATTAGAGTACAACCGGTCAACCCCCGCTCCAGAAAGTTGAAACCATATTTCCCGGGGTATATGTTTGTATTCATCGACCTGGACGAGGTTGGCATTTCGACATTTCAATGGATGCCTCATGCAATTGGCCTGGTAAGTTTTGATAGTGAGCCAGCAACGGTCCCTGATAACTTGATTCAAGCTATCCGAAAGCGAGTAGAAGAAATATCTGCCGCGGGTGGTGAGTTCTTCGACGGATTAAAACCGGGAGATGCTGTAAACATCAGCAACGGGCCATTTGTGGGGTATCAGGCGATTTTTGATGCCCGTCTGCCGGGCAGTGAACGAGTTCGGGTATTGATCCAGATGTTAAGTGATCGGCGGGTACCGGTTGAGTTAGGCGCTGGACAAGTTGAGCGAAAGAAACAATCCTGAATCTACAGATCGGTAAATCCAGATCATGGGATCTTCCTTCAGATATCTTATGGGATGTCGGATAGGCGGAGCATGCCTTTTATGAACCCAAAGTTACGCACTCCCCTATTTATTATTGGTCTGGCGATAATCTTAGTTATCGGGATTTTGATCCTTCAACATGCACTCAGCCTCTACTACCAAATTAAAGGTGGCCAGCAGACTCAAAATGTGTTGAAGACATTTGAAGATCTCTCGGATTTAGGGCTCACTTGTCATGCGATCCCTCCTGAGAATAGGACCGCAAAAACAAAAATAGAACAAGCTATTCTTAATCTCAACAGAGCACTAGCTTATGACTCAAGGAATTCTCAAGCTTATCTCTACCTCGGGAAGGCGTATTGCTTGCTTGGAGAGCCCTCCAATGCCAAAGAAAATTATTTCATATACACGCAACTAAGACCCGCTAATCCACTTGGATATCTTGGTCTTGGTTTTGCAAATGAATTATTAAATAAGCAGGCTTCAGCAAAAACTGCTTGGGAATCAGCAGGATTAACTTCACAGGATTTTAACGAGGCCGGGGACGAGGCATACCAGGCAAAGCAATACCAAGTTGCCCTGCGGTGGTATACGCGATCGCTGTTGATGGAGCCGGAAAAGGCACAGCCTTGGTTAAGTCTTGGCCAAGTATTTGATGCGATGTCAGAACCTGAAAAAGCTCTGGATGCATACCAAGAGGCTTGGAGATATGATCCAGAGCTCAGTACCAGAGAATTAGTAAATGCTTTAAAGAGACAAGAGGATTTTAAATCAATCGAAGATGTCCTCCGGCAGGCGCTAAATGGATTTCCGAAATCTCCAGAACGGCTATCCTGGTGGCAAGAACTAGGAAATTCTATAAGGTCCCAAGAAAATTGGGGCGAACAGGTAAAAGTGTACCAAGCCGCAATTCGAGAATTTCCTGAAGATCCTGAGTTACATATCGCTATAGGTTGGGCGTATTATGAACGAGGTGATGGTTTACAGCTAGCCCAAAAAGAATTTGAGCAAGCTATCGCATTAAACGATGAAAATGCGGAAGGATATTTTGCCATTTGGCAACTACTTGTTCGGGAAGGCAGATTAGAGCAAGCCGAGCAGTGGTTCCCGCTTGCAATGAAGCGGAATACAAACAATCCCGGTTGGTTTATAACTTTAGCCGATGCTGCTTATAAGAAGAACCATCTGTTCCTAGCGCAAGAAATATTAAAAAAAGTCATTATCCATTTTCCCGATTTTGATCCTGCTTATTATGAGCTTTCTAGGAGTTATTTAAAAGATAATCAACTTGATAAAGCTGTTGAAGCGATAGAGGCAGCCTTGAAAATTATGAGTCCTCCGAAACCTTGGTACTATTTAAGGGCGGGACAAATTTATGAGAGAATCGGTGACTTAAATAAAGCGGTCAGTGCGTATGAGCAAGCATTGGAAGTCGATCCAAATAATGAAGCTGCTCGTCAATCCATAGAGCGATTGGAAAACAAATAATCTTAAACTGAAGAATCGAATTTTGATTATGTCCTCAATCAAGGATCTTAGCAAAGATATATCGATTTATGCGATTGGTAATATAGCTCAAAGAGCAGTTATATTTATATTGTTACCGCTCTATACGAATGTGCTAAGCATGTCTGAGTATGGATTGGTTGAGACGATCGCAGTAACCATCCAAATCTTGATTTTTTTCATGGATATAGGGATGAGCCGCAGCGTTTTAAGATATTATTCGCGCTATCAAGATGATCCCAGCCAGTTGGGGCATTTGACTACAACTGGTTTGATTTTAATGCTTTTTTCGGGGATTTCTACTTTAGCTGTAGGCATTCTGTTTCAAAAATCATTATCCAACATCCTCTTTGGTGATCCAAAATATTCCACAGTCCTCATATGGACTTTAATTTCTTCATTTCTTCAAACTGTTAATTTATGGATCGTTATACTATATCGAGCTAAGCGCCAAGCCGGAAGATATGTGTTAGTTTCGATCCTTAATCTGGTCATGCTGACTGCTTTGACCTTTTATTTTGTTCGATACCTGCGCTTAGGAGTTTTTGGAGTGCTGTATGCACAATGTATTGTTTATCTGTTAATCGATACCGCTTTGCTCGCTGGAACCCTAAATCTCCGCCGCGGCCAAATTGGTTTTTCCTGGGGCTTAGCCCGCCAACTTTTCAACTTTGGATTTCCTCTGATTTTTACGATGGCGGGTATGTTAGCGATGAATTCCATTGATCGCTTTTTCCTCGTCCATTTTAGGGGTTTCGAAGATGTAGCCATATATTCACTAGGTGTGAGAATTGCTGCTATGCTTGGAATGCTCACGGTAACCCCTTTTCAACTCGCTTGGGGACCTTTTTTGTTTTCCAAAGAAAAACAAGATATGAGCAAATTCGCTTCTCGTTTTTTCACTTATCTTATTTTTATTCTTACATTTGGGGGAACGATCTTCTTGTTTTTCAGCAAAGAACTCGTCTTATTATTATCTTCAGAAAACTATTTAGACTCTCAAGGTGTTGTCGTTTTTATGCTCGTATCGATAGCCTTAATGGGGGTTTATTATTGGGCTGGCGGGTTGGTAAATCTGGTTGAAAAAACCTGGAAGCTAGGGTTCATTGTTATTTTTGCCGCTATTAGTAATGTCACCCTTAATTATATTCTTACTCCTAAATTTGGTTGGGTTGGAGCAGCTTGGTCGGACGTACTGGCTACTGGTATTGCTGCTGGCCTGACCTTCTCAATAGCCATAAAAAATTACCACATTTCATTTGAAAATAGACGAATCCTAATTATTGGTCTATTTATATTTTGTTCATGGTCATTCTATTTTTTAACTCAGAATACAATTGTTGGGTGGGCTAGCGTAGGCATGCGAGTGATCGCACTATTGGTTGGTTTATTACTATTCATCCCAATGCATTTCATTACCGACTATGAATATAAAAAAGTGCGCGGAATGATTACTTCGATAAAAACGCGGTATTCTTAATTTAACTTTGATTTGCCGTGGTTGGGAACTTAATCTATTATTAATTTTATAAAATGTTCAACACGATAGTAAAAAGTGAAATTATTACCATTTACCCGGATGAGAACTAAATTACAATTCTGGATAAAGGCGCAGGAAATCGAGAAATGGATTGGACAAACACAATTCTTTTTTATTTTAGCAATTGGGCGTTCTGGAACGACGTTCTTGGCCGATTTGTTAAAGAAAGCAACTGGCGCCGCAATTTTTCATGAACCTGTTCATGAAGATTACCAGGCTTATTTGCGTGCTTTCCACAATCCAGATGACGCAAAGAGGTACATAGATAACTTTCGTAAAAAAGAAATGTACCTGCGAGTGCGTGATAAAGAGTTTATGATTTTTGGAGAAGTAAACAGTCTTTTGAGACGCCATGTAATCCCATTGAAGGATGCATTCCCGAATGCCACGATGATCCACCTGATCCGAGATGGCCGGGAAGTTGTTCGTTCGATGATGTCACGGAATACCATGACAGTAAAGGATAAGCACACATTTGGCATCCGCCCAAAAGAAGGCGATCCATGGAGAGAAAAGTGGGATGAATTGGACCGATTTGCCAGGATTTGTTGGTATTGGCAAGTTGAGAACTCATATTTAAGGAGTGTTATGCCTCCAGCGATTAAATTCGAAGATATTATTTTGGATTACGACGAATTCAAGGAAAAAGTACTTAACCCTTGTCATATTTACATCACCAAGAATGTTTGGGAAGAAGCTGTAAATCATCCAGTGAATAGGTCCAAGGCTTATCAGATGCCCCGCTGGGCTGAATGGAGTCGAGATCAAAAGAAGATTTTTGAAGACATTTGCTCAAAAGAAATGATTGCAGGTGGATATGATATCTAAAGCTATATCGAGAACCAAATCCTTTATCCAATATCAGCAAGCTAATTACACCTTTCATTTTAACACCCCAATAAAATATTTCCATGGGGATTGGTATGTCAATGAGCGAATAGTGGAAATTCCCTTTGTCCATAGGCACATCGATATTGATGGAACGGGAAAATCGGCGCTTGAGTTTGGTTGCACAAGGAGTGAGCTAGCTCTACAACTTGCTGCATTAGGATATGATGTATATGGAGTCGATTTAAGACCTTATCCATTTACGCATCCGAATATGAAACTCTACCAAGGTAACCTTCTAGATCTTAATGATCAAATGGAATTTGACTTAATCACTGCCATATCTGTTTTGGAACATATCGGATTAGGCGTATATGGTGAAACCGAAAACAATTCGGATTTGTACAGGATTTCTAATAAATTGATTGAGGTATTAAAGCCTGGTGGCAAACTTATAGTGACTGTACCAATAGGTCCAGCACTCCAAGATAAATTCCTTCGGTCGTTCAGGTATGACGATTTTATTTTACTATTCAGCCAAGATAATCTGCGTCTAGAAGATGAAAGATTTTTTTGCAGGTCAGATTATAAATTCTGGCAGCAGAGCGATAAGAAATTTGCATCCAATTTCTCAAATTCGAAATCGGATCGAGGTCCAACTGGTGTCAATTTTGTTGGATGTTTTGCCTGGCGAAAAATGAAACATGGGGAGCAATAACTAAGCCTATGGATTTCTTAATGGCATCAATTTAACTGTAACTTTCTATGCACTTTCTGGAAAGCAGCTATGGGTAACCCAAAATGTAACTTATGTAATTCTGACACTTCTTTTCATTTTTTCTGGGTTGGTTTTGATTTTTACGAATGCAATCAATGTGGATTCATATTTATTCATCCAGTTCCCGATGAAGGGATAATACAAGATCAATATTCAAAAGAGTATTATGAAGATCAAAAGCGTTATTTTGCACCTGCAAAGGACAATCTTGAGGTATGGTCCCAGAGGATCGCAACAATAGAAAAATATCTTTCCCCCCAAAAACTGAAAGACGAAGAGAAATCGATACTGGATATTGGATGTGCTACAGGGATATTCCTAGAGATTGCTCGTAACAGCGGTTGGGAGACATATGGCATCGAATATTCAGATTACTCTGCTAAACTTGCAGCTGATAAATTGGGAGAAGAAAGAATTCAAAATACCAGTTTTGAAGACTATGAGAGCCCAAGAAAATTAACAGCTATTACAGCTTGGGCTGTCATTGAACATGTTTCAACTCCAATATCCTTCTTAGAAAAGGCCAATACGTTGCTTGAAGAGAATGGTATTCTCGCATTTTCGACCGTCAACACTTCCTCTCTGAATGGCAGATTATTTAATAAAAGGTGGCGCTACTTCAATCCTCCAGAGCATCTTAGTTATTTTAATTTGAATAATATTCGAAGGATATTGAATAACACTGGATTTGAATTATTAGAATATCAGACACAATTTGTGTATAAGAATTTCTTGGCGGGGATATCAAAAAATCCACCCAAGAGTCCAAATTTGTTTACAAAATCTATACTTTTTTCTTTGAAAATAGTTTCCCAGTCCTTATCTCTAGGTGATGTTATAGAGATCTGGGCTCGTAAAGAATAAATTTAAAAGTTTCACAGTATATAATTTCAATACCGTGCGCCAAATTATCTTCCTTCTATTTCTCTTATTCTTAACTGCATTGCTTGCATTCGGGGACTATTTAGGTCTTATTCCCATCTCTCTTTTTGGAATAAAGTTTTATGGAGCAGATTTTCTCATTATCCTACTTGGTGTTTCTATTGCTGTTTATGGGTTTAAATTTCTCCTAAATACAAATATATCTCTGTTTCTATTTCTTTTTTTATTGTTTGGTTTTTTCAGCCTCTTATATGGATATCTTGAAGGCCATGAATTGAAAGCTGTTATCGGAGACTTTCGAAGGCTATTTTTTTACAGTACAGCTTTTGCCTTCACCTGGACTATGCTGAATAATCCCAAACGTACTATTAAAACCCAGAGAATCATTTATATTGCCAGTATTCCGGTGGTGGTGCTTTCTATCTTAAGAGCCTGGAAAGGCGTGAGTTGGCACCCGAATTATTCTGAGGGGGATATGCGTGCAGTAAGTTACGCATCTGCCGCGGTGCTCTTCTGGGTCTTTTTTGACTCATCAACTAGGCTGTTGTTTACGATAGATTGGGGTAAGATGAGGTTGAAATATTTTCCTTGGATGATTATTGCAAGTTTTACTCTTTTAATCTCAAATTACCGGACTCTTTGGATAATTCCATTGGTTGGCTTCCTGGGAGTACTTTTGTTATCGTGGCAACAGGGTTATCTACGACACACCAGGATAATATTTTCAGTAATCATGATTGCGGGGACTGTTTTGGTTGCGATATATTTACTCAAAATATCCCAAAACCAGATTTACTTACTTGTAGAACAGAAATTTTATGAGAAAGTATTGGGTTTCCGGTTTATAGATAGTTTTCGATATTTCATATGGAGGGAAGCCTGGAATCGTTTTTCAACGAGCAGGTTAATTGGTGTAGGGATCGGGGATAGGTTAGAGTACAACATTTTGAGTACCCAAGGGATTTGGTATACCCGGATCAGCACTGCTCATAATATTCTTTTTGAATTACTTTATCAAACTGGTGTGATTGGTATGTTGATATTTATAATCCCTCAGATTCTATTTGTGGTATATGTCTGGTCGAATATCCGCAATTTGTCTCATCAATGGGTACAACCAACTATCGCAGCCTTTTTCACATATTTGTCTATGTTTGCTCTAGGCCAGTTCCAACCTTTTCTGACTGTTCCGAGTGTGGCAGTAATGTTCTATATGATTATGGGAATAACGGTGAGATTCGTGTATTGGGGGCGAAGGGATAATAATCTAAAGGAGATTCTGGTTGAAAATCGGGATTTTTGAGACGCTGCCGGGGTTTGGCGGGGGTACCACTTATCAGAAATACATTATTGATGCTCTAAAGTCTCAACACGAAATAAATTTGTTTAAGTTGAAACCCCTCGCCTTGCTGGGAACAAGGCAAGGAAAGATCTTGAGAGCTGCTGAAGTCTATCGTGCCCATCCGGAGATAGATTTATGGATTAGCAGTTTTCTCCCCACTATATCCATGAATATAAGAAAACCAAAAGGAAAGGTAATCAGCCTGTTTTTCCACCTTGATGACAAACGGTATCCCAATCCTTTACTTAGTAAACTAATGCGCCCGCTTTACTATCGTCAAGCCCGAAATTGCGACGGAGTTGTGACCATTGCGGTATATTGGCGAAGATTTCTTGAACAAAACCTGATAAAAGTAACCGATGTGATCTACTGGGGATTTGACACATCTAAATATGAATTTTCAAAAGAGGAAGTCGAGGCCTTCAAGCAGAAATATTCTTTGCAGCATAAACCGGTTATTTACCTGGGTAATTGCCAGCCAGAGAAGGGCGTTGTTGAAGCTTACGAACAAATTAAATATCTGGACGCTCATTTCATCACAAGTGGAGAAGAGCGAGTTAAAATTCCTGCCCGGAATTTTAAACTTAGCTACCAGGAATATTGCCTTTTGCTGCGAGCATCCGATATAGTTCTTACACTCTCTAAATTTGATGAGGGCTGGAATGCGACTGCCCATGAGGCAATGCTTAGCGGGACACCGGTTATTGGGTCCGGATTAGGTGGAATGGCTGAGCTTTTAGAAGGAGGGAGTCAATTAATTTGTTATAATTTTGATAGCCTCCGGGGACTCGTTTCTTACGCCTTACAAAATTCAACCGAGTTGGGCGAGAAAGGTCGCCGTTTTGCTGCTCAATTCACCTTGCAGCGCTTTGCTGGGGCATGGCAAGATCTGGTTTCGCGCTATGAGGAACCAGGCTAGGAAAAAGGATCGCGATTGCGTATGCTGCAATTTGTGATAGTTCAAGAGAACATGAAAAGGATCGTTCCTTGTTGAATCAGCTTCTATTCGTGTGTGGATTTCCAGGTGGTGGTACAGACCTCACGAAAAATATATTAAACGCACATCCCAATATTTACTTGAATGGCGAAATGCCATTCTTACAGAATATTGCTAAGTATGGCTACGGTCCCAATACAAGATTTTCCACTATTAAGGAGATCAAATCTTTTCAAAATCATCTTAGGGATTTGAACACATGGGGAAATATTGAGAATATAAACAACGACTTCGATAGCGAGCTCAATATAAAGAAGGAACTCCACCTCGAAGAAGTCCTTAAGACATGCTTTTCCAACAAATCATTACCTGTCTGGGGAAATAAAACTCCTCAAAATACCGAACATATAACCCAGCTTGCCAACCTATTCCCCTCTGCACATTTTATAATTGTGGTCCGGGATGTGCGCGATATTTGTCTCTCTTGGAATAATAAGTGGGGCAAGGATATGTATTTATGCGCCCATAAGTGGGCGATGAGAATGAAGACAGGCTGGCTTGCCTGTCAGAGAATTTCTCCTGATCGGTATCTCTTCCTGCACTACGAGAAAATTTTGACCAATACTGAAGAAGTCTGCAGGACTATGTGTGATTTCATTGGCATACCATTTTCAGAAAGAATGCTGGAACATCATAAATACGCCAATAGTTTAATCGATGGCAAGATTAATTATGGCCGAGAAATCTTGCCGGAGAACCGCGAGAAGTGGCGGATCCAACTTTCTCAAAAGAAAATACATAGGATCGAGGAAATTGCCTATGAAAGCATGAACACATTCTCTTACCAGATCACATTCGCCTCTAGTCCCCGGCCGATAATCATCTCGGAAAAGATTTTAGGTTACGTTCGTGACTTCTTAGCTTTATTCCTGGTAGGGAACCGAGCCAGGCAAAAAAACAATATTCGAACAAGAGCTAGTGTTTTCATCTTTGAATTACGTAAAAGATATCGCTTATGAAGCACGTGCTTATTGCACACCAATCCACTATTCCCCATTATCGTATTCCTTTCTATAATACCCTTGAGCGTCTTAGACCGCCTGACTGGGATTTCAAAGTCGTATTTGACCCCAAAGAATTTTTATCACCAATATTCTTCAGAGAAAAGCTGCAGCCAGCGGATTTTCATTTCCCAATTCAAGAGGTCAATACGATACGCTCCCCACTTTTTGGGAAGTCTGTTTGCTATCAGACTTTTTGGCGTCAGATCAGTGGCTTAGACTTGGTTATTCTTGAAAACGCTGTAAATAATCTTACCTATCCACTTAGCCATCTTCATAAACTAAACGGAACAAGAATTGTATATTGGGGGCACGGTCAACATCGGGCAATTGAAAAAGAATCACGTTGGAAATCCCTTTCGGAGCTACTTAAATATTTTCTGGTTCAGTATTCGGATGGATTTTTTGCATATACCCAAGGTGTCGCGAATTATCTGATTTCTCAAGGAATTCAACCTGCAAAAATTTTTGTTCTCAATAATACAATTGATATTCTCGAACAGCGCGCTGCTTACCAATTGGCACTTCCCCTTCGGGATGTTATCAGGAGGAAGTATCATTTAGAAGATAAGAAGGTTTTGTTATTTGTCGGTCGCCTTCATTATAAGAAACGGATCGATTTTCTATTGAGATCTTTTGAAATTCTCAATAAAATCGATAGCCGTTTTCATCTTATGTTGATTGGTATTGGAGGGGAAGCTTATCAGAACCAATTTCAATTATTGTCAAACCTATCCTATCTCGGTAGCATTACATCCTTGGAGGAAATTGCTCCTCTCTTTACTGCCAGTGATCTTTTTATTATTCCGGGTCTTGTTGGGTTAGCCCCTCTACAGGCGATGTGCTACGATCTGCCTATTGTGACTATCAATTTACCCGGTCACGGTCCGGAAATAGAGTATCTTTCATCGAGTAATTCAATTATCTTAGATTCAGAAACCACACCTGAAAAATTTGCCCTCGCGGTCCACGATCTATTCTGTGAGCCTAACCGTCTTGAGGTTCTCAAATCTTGTGTTTGGCCCAGTATTCAACACTTAACCATCGAAAATATGGCAGAAAATTTTATCCGAGGTGTTAATTACATCTTCAATATTCAAAACCAGTCGTGAAGTAATTTGGCTATAAATTAGTATTACAGAGCAATGTTGATAACAGATGTGCGAATTTGAGCATAAAACTCTCTTAATAAACCAGAGAAGATTTGGGAAAAGATGAAGAAAATGAACATGCTTGGCATCGAAATGGATTGTTTATCTTACAATGAGATGTTCAAACTATTTGATCAATGGTTGACTGATAAGAGCTCTCGTTCCCATACACTCTCTTTAATCAACGTGAACTGTTGTGTTTCTGCCCTATTCGATAAACGACTCAGGGCGATCTACAATTCAACTGACATTGTCGGCATCGATAGTATGCCCTTTCTATTATGGGCGCGTACTTTCTATAATAATGACAGCAATCGGTTTTATGCGCCTGATTTATTGCTCGAGATCAGCAGCAGAGCTAAAGATAAGAAATATACATTCTTTTTCTATGGTGGGTACTCTGACGCCCCAGACAAAGTGGAAGCCTATTTAAAGGAACGTTTTCAGGGAATTCAGGTAGTTGGAAAAGATTCACCCCCTTTTCGAGAATTGACAACAGAGGAAGAACAATCCATCATTGATAAGATTAACTGCGCACAGCCTGATTTTCTATGGATCGGCCTGGGTTCTCCTAAACAAGACATTTGGATTTATAAACATAGGGAGAAGATCCGGGGAAGTATAATTATCCCGGCGGGAGCAACTTTCGATTTCTTGAGTGGTAGGATCAAGCAAGCACCCAAGATTATTCGAGATCTTGGATTTGAATGGTTTTATCGACTAACCCAAGACTCTCGTAGGCTCTTGATCAGGTACACCGCTTATAATGTAATATTTGTAATTGTGTTTTCCTTACAACTATTAGGGATACTTAGGTTTACACCTTCAAACATCAGATATAATAGCAAAGTTTGACTTAAACTAACTTTGCTCTTGGAGCTTGAACCATGTCCTTTTACGACGACGAGATCGATTTCCGTCCTTATTTTCTTGCTTTGCGGAAGAATTGGTGGCAGATCGCTTTAATTACTTTTTTAGCTGCCATGGCAGCTTTTATTTTTAGTATCTTACAGATTGAAAAATATCAGGCGACAGCGATTATCCTCTTAACCCGAACGAAGGTAACACTCTCACTCGCCGAGCAGTTCCCTACAATAAATGAGCCGATTGACTCTATTTCACGCATGAATGCTATGCTCTCTATTGCTGGTGGGGATAGTTTGGCAATTCAGACTCTGAAAGCTATTCGTCTGCAATATCCCGATTTCGATCTCGAAGTAGAAAATCTTAGAAATTCAGTAAAAATCACCAGCGATGGTGATATCATCCATATCACTGCTACTCACTCCGACCCCGATGTGGCAGCAGCCATCGCCAACATTTGGGCTCAAAATGCTGTTACCGAGATTAGATATGCTTATAGTGGTGAACAGCTCCCCAGCGAAATACTAGCTGGCCTGGAACCTGCGCGCCAGCAATACGAAACGACACAGATAGCACTTGAATCCTTCTTAAAAGAAAGTCGCGTCGAAGTGTTACAAAGGCAAATTACTGAGGTTCGTGCTTTACTCGATGAACTCGATCAAGATCGCACGTGGCAGATTTCCTATAATGTCTGGCGAATGCAAAAAATGGACCAGGTGATCAACCAGGCCGAGGCGATTAAACAACAGCTAAGATCAAATAACACCTCAACAATAATTAATTTAGGAAATGCATTGGCTGTCTTGCGCCTGCAAGTAGATGCCTTTCGAGATCTTCAATTTGAGAAAAATCTTAAAACGGAACAATCTAGTGTCCCTTCTTCGAATAGATCACCAAATGAAATCGTTTATGATATACAAATTACCGAGTTAATCAACAACCTCGAGGCAGGTCAAACTTACCAGCTAGAACTCGAGCAGATTGTCGATAACGCCAGGGATGAAAAGAATAAAGCTGAAACGAATCTCCTGGAATTGGCCAAACAATCCTCCCAAGCAAATGATGACGAAATCTACACTGCGAGTTCTGCCCATTTGCGAACCTTACAGGCTCAATTGGAAGAAGAGAAAGCTCGTCTGAATGATTTAACCAGTCAACGCGACTTGGCATGGCAAGCGTACCAGGCATTAGCTCAAAAGGAAACTGAAGTCCGGAATAATCTCACAACCAGCAGTTCAGTGGTTCTGGCTAGTTCAGCGATTCCGCCTCTCAAACCAGCCAGCCGGGGTGTTGTCCGAAATACAGCTATTGTTGGTGCATTAGGGTTTATACTAGGTATTGTATGGGTCTTTTCAGTTCAATGGTTACGTTCGTTGGATGAAAAAACTAAAACCAATCATTAGTATCGTTATCTAGTATCGTTATCTAATACCTGATTTGTGTTGGGTTGCATGGGGGGATTGAATATACTATTAGTATAAAACACAGTATGAATCCGAATCTGCGCACGATCCTATTTACTATTGGCTTGGTGACAATATTGGTTACGGGGATATTGATTCTTCCCCGGGTATTTGGCCTGTATTACCAAATTAAGGGTGGACATCTGCTCCAGACTGCTCTTAATGCAATAGAGGGCATCTCGGATATTGGATTGACCTGTGATCCACTGCCTGCTGATCGGAAAGGCACCCGGGCCAAGGTGGAACAGGCTCTCACTACACTCTTAAAATCCCTGGATTATTATAATCAAAATGCTCAAGCGAATTTCTATCTTGGGCAAGCCTATTGTTTATTGGGAGATCCAATAAGCGCCGAGAAATATTATCTTGTGTATAGACGCCTTAAACCAACCAATCCTCAAGGATATATAGGTGTTGGGTTTGTTTATGAAGCCAGGAATGACCAACAAGCAGCTGTCAGAGCATGGAAGGCAGCAGGTTTGACACCACAGGACTTTATCAATGCAGGTGATAAGGCCTACCAGGAAAAGCGATATGAAAATGCATTAAGATGGTATGAACGTTCAACTTTGTTGGATCCGAGTCAAGCCAAATCCTGGCTAGGCCTCGGTCAGGTTTTTGATGCGCTTTCAGAACCCGAGAAAGCATTAGAAGCATATCAACAAGCTTGGAAGTATGATCTCGAGATCAGTACGACAACTTTGGTGAACGCTCTCAAGAAACGTGGGGACCGAAAGGCCCTCGAGGAGGTGCTTCGCTACGCGCTTGAAAAAGCCCCCACCTCAACAGATCGCCTTCTCTGGATGCTTGAATTAGGCGATGCGATGCGTTTTCAAAAGAATTGGGATGAGGCTGTATCGATTTATCAGCAGGCAATTAAGGAATTTCCAAATGAATCAGTGCTGCATATCTCTCTCGGCTGGAGTTATTATAAGCGGGGAGATGGTATCCAACCGGCACAACAAGAGTTTTGGCGGGCTATTGAGCTAAATAATGAGTCTGGTGATGGATATTATGCCTTGGCTCAGCTTTATAGCCAGGAGAAACAATCTCAAAGAGCTGATGGTTATTATCTGCAAGCCCTGGAACGTGCACCCAACAACCCCTGGTATTACTTAGCTCGGGGTGACAATGCACGCCTCGCTGGTGATCTTTCCCAAGCATTAAAGATGTATGAAGCCACAATAACTCGATTCCCTGACTTTACCAAAGCCTATTATGAATTGGCATTGGTTTATCGCTTGAACCACCAACCAAAAGAAGCCATAGATTCGATTGAGCATGCATTGGAATTAATGGATCCACCTGTTGAAAATTATTATGCGCGTGCTGGAGAAATTTATCGTTGGGCTGGCTTTCCCGATAAAGCAATTAAGGCCTACCGCCAAGCTTTAATTCTCAACCCTGACAATCCTATTGCTCAAAAAGGTTTGCAGCTGATGGGGGAGAAATAGTATTTGTTACATTTTCCTCTTGGAAGGATTGGGTCTTGAATTCGGATAATCCTCAGTTTGAGGCGAGTCCTGCTTATGCTCCACCTGAGAAGGATGTCGCCATTTTGGCCACCGGGGCGGGGATTGCATTGGTGGGAAGAGTAGGAGGGCGCGGCCTCTATGCGATTACTGAGATTATGTTAGCTCGGATACTAGGTCCAACAGTTTTTGGCTTATATGCTATCGGATTGAATTTGCTTCGGATTGTGGGGACGATCGGGATGCTCGGCTTGCAAAACGGGGTCATTCGTTTTGGTGCCCGTTTTGGGCGTTCCTCGCCATCGGGCCTCAAAACTACTTTGCATTATGCGCTAGGTTTATCAGTGACTTCAGGCGTATTCTTGGGGATGACTCTGTTTTTATTAGCCCCCTGGTTAGCAATTCAGGTTTTCAGTAAACCTGAGTTGGTTTTAGTCTTTCGCAGGTTTGCCTTAGCATTTCCTCTAGCGATTGGATTATGGGTTGCAGCGTCAGCAACCCGGATCTCGAAACGGATTAAATATTCTGTATTCGCTGAGGATGTCGTACAGCCAGCTGCAAACTTGCTCCTGGTAATCGTTTTTGCCTTATTCGGCCTCACATTGAGCAGAGCTGTTTCAATAAATGTATTTTCATACGGTATCGCTGCAGGATTGGCTATCTACTTTATCAAGATATTATTTCCTGAAGCGCTGGCTTCACCAGCTGGCTCAGATATAGTCGTAAAAGAAATCCTTTTCTATTCACTACCTGCTGGACTTGCAGGCACTTTTACTTTTCTGACTAGTTGGATAGGCCGCTTGTTCGTTGGATATTATCGCCCAGCAGAGGAAGCAGGCATTTATCAAGCAGCATCGCAAATATCATTAATTTTTGTGATCATCTTGAGCGCTTTGAACGCGATTTTTGCGCCAATGATTGCCGATTTGTTCCACAGAAAAGAGATAGGAAGGATCGAAGTGTTATACAAAATTAGCACGAAGTGGGGACTATACATTGTGATACCCCTGTTTCTGGTGATTTGTTTTTTGCCCCAAGAATTTATGGTGACAATATTTGGAGAAGACTATGCTAGTGGCGCGATCCCTCTGGTGATCCTAGCCACAACCCAGGTGGTCAATGTGGGTACAGGGGCAGTAGGATTTCTATTGACCATGACCGGTCACCAGAACCGTTGGTTTGTAACCTCTGGTCTGGCGATGAGTTTAACCTTGATCCTGAATGCCCTGTTGATTCCTGTTCTTGGAATGACCGGATCTGCCCTTGCTACGGCCATCGCAGTCAGCGGACTTTATTTTGGTGGATTGGTGCAAGTTGAAATTATTCTCGGATTACGGCCTTATGATCGCAGATATATTAAGGGTTTGTACGCTACTGGGCTGGCGGCTGGTGTATTGTTCTTGATTAATCGATTAGTGCATCTTCCCTCCCCTGTGACAGCAGTTGTGGTTTCATCAATTATTTCAGCAGGAACCTTTGGACTGGTTTTGCTTCTCTTAGGCCTGGATGCCGAGGATCGCGAATTTATTCGAGTTGTTTCTACTCGCATAAATAACCTGAGGATCCTCAATTCTAAAGGCGAGTAAGGAGATCTGATGAAGCCAGTAAAGTTAATGATAGCCGGTGCGCTAAAATGCGATACAACTTCACAAAGATATTATCTTAGTCAGAACCCCGTCATTTGCACGCAAGACCAGTAGGTATTCCAACAGTCGATGGCTATATTCGATATCCAAACCGGGAAAGGAGGGGGAGGCCCATCAAACCCAATGAAAACTTTATAAATGGCGGCATACTCTGCTGCCATTCTGCATCAGCAGAGATGGAAATACCGGATTTCGTAAAGCGGATCGGATTGCCTCCCACACTATGCGTCGTGTTTAGGATGAGATTCTCGTGTTTTAACCAACCAAAATCTACGTCTTCGAACCCAAGCCGTTGTAAAGCCCCTCCGAGCGTGGATATTGGATCTCCCACGAAGGATTCATACCGGACCAGCGTAGTTGGCAAACCGTGGGATACTCGAATCGTATAGAAATTTTCAACAATCCATGTAAGCATCGAACGCCATGCAGAGTGTTGTGGCATGTGAGATCGGTTGGCGATCTTGGCTAACTCTTGCTTTCGCCTTTGACTCCACGAGTAAGCCACTGCACGACCATCGCGGACGAGATGGATGACTCTCAAATCGATTTGCGGAATCCGTCTCAAGAGGGAAAGTTGTGAGGGGACTTTAGAGGCATCAACGATCACAGATTTCCCAGATGTGTGCCAGATTGTTTCGTAGAGAATCCTAGTACCCTCCAAAAGATCTTTATATCCGGGCAGTAAATTCCAATCAATGTTAGTCGTTATCCAGGGCGCGTTCCGAGTACGGTTCAACTGAATACTGAGCTTCGCCATCCGTGAAAAGTTCATTTCCTTTTCAGCCCTTATGTTCCGCTGCACATCGAGCCAAAAACTACAGGCATTCAGGCTTTCGCCGCAACCGCACAACACGATCCCTTGGGTCATATATTCCCAAAAGAACCGTACTTCGCCCACGGAGAAGAACCCGGGATTATTTCCCAAGATCATCTCCAGGAGTGTTGATCCACTCCTGCCAGCACCACCGATATAAAGCACTTTAATCGTTTTTTGGTTTTGTGTCATCTACCTTCGACCCTCATTCCTGGACGAAGAGGAGAACCAGGTGCACTATCCTGTTCTCTCTGCCCTTGCCTTATTTTGAACAGGTCGGGGGAAAACATAATGGTAACGAAGTAGCAGCGGGAAGGTTGCCAGGGATACAAACCATACCTTGAACCAGGGCAAATCCCAATGCTGATCCTTGATCATTACTTGTCCGCTAGAGAGCTTATCAGGGTTGCTGCCCAACATGTGTTGCGTATCTATCCAGACTTGGGAACCTTCGATGAAATTGGGGGTGATATCCTGATTGGTTACCGCTTGCGCGATCTTGGTGATGTGTTTACTGGGGTCTTGAACGAAATCCTCATATCGAACCAATACATACTTTTTAATGGAAAAGCGCAATAATTCTGAAAAAAGGTTATAAGCTAACCACCATAAAGTTGTCGTATGCATTGGAAAACTGCGTAAATAACCTTTTGGTTTTGACCAACTGCTCACAGTACCGCGTGGATCCCTGACCAAATGAACCACGTATAGATCGATATCTGGAAGCTGACCAAGAATAAAGGCATTTGTGGGATTTTTCGATGCATCGACAATCACCTTACAGCCTGACTTCTTTTGAATTGCTTCGTAATATTCAATCGAGACGCTTAGTAATTTCTGTATTTTCTTCTGAAAACTCGGCGATTTTATCGGCGATAACATCATGGGGATTTGTCGCATGCTCATTAATGAAGTGGATAGTGGTCGGATTTCATCGATCCCGATATCCGATATAATCTCTTGCCAGAATTCGCATTTAGAGAGCGGCCGGCCGCAGCCACAAGGGATTTGCTTAGCGATCATCCTCTCGTTAAAAAGGTATTGCGTTGCCTCCCCAATATTCTGATATCCATCAATTTGTCCGAGCAATCGGGCCAATAAGGTGCTTCCATTCCTACCAGACCCGGCTATAAACAGCAACTTTAATCGATTATCAACCATGATACTAAATTGATGAAAAATGAATTGAATCAAAGTATAATGATATCCGAGCAACACAGATATAGCAAGTGGTATTGAAAATATCCCGATTTAGATAGACAAGGAATTCTGAATACTTATTTGTGGATCCTTTGAATAATACAATCGGTATCTTAGGTGTTCAGGTTCACCCTATAACTATTGCGCAATTGCATCAATGCATGGCTGATTTTATCAGTACAAACGCCCATGCTTTGGTGTTAAATGTCAATATAAATTGTCTAAACCTTAGTATTGAACATCGCTGGCTAAAGTCCTTTTTGAACCGGGCAGATATTGTTTTTTTTGACGGATTCGGTATTCAACTCGCGGCGTGGATTTTGGGACACAGGTTCCCAGAACGGATCACTTATGCCGATTGGATGTGGCAGTTAGCGGATTTTTCATCTAATTCGAATTTTAGTCTATTCTTCCTGGGTGGAAAACCAGGTGTAGCTGAAAAAGCAGCGCGAAATATACATGCTGAGTATCCTGGATTAAAAATTTATTGCCAGCATGGATATTTCGATAAAACCCAAGAAAGCCAGGAAAATAAGACCATAATACAACTAATCAACCGCGAGAAACCGAATATATTGGTATTAGGATTTGGAATGCCCTTGCAAGAACGTTGGCTTATGGAGAATTGGGATCGCCTAGAGGTTAATATCGCTCTAACCGGTGGGGCAGTATTTGATTATCTTTCAGGAGAACTCCGGCGCGCCCCAAGATGGATGACTGAGCATGGCATGGAGTGGATGGGAAGGTTAATCATTGAACCTTCCCGTTTGTGGAAAAGATATCTTATTGGAAATCCGCTATTCCTATGGCGAGTAGTGATGCAGCGAATTGGTCGGATGCCTGGGAGTTAAAGCTAGGAATGTATACAAAATTGTAAGGTGAATTAATTATTTTTATCCGAAAATCCTTATTACAAGTCCTGAATCATTGTATAATCGTCATTATCCAGATTGGATTTCATAATTGTTTAAATATCGATAAGGATCAAAGTGATTTGGGTCGGTTAAGAGAAAGATTTATAACCAGCCACCATCTTATTATTTCAACCTTAACTTTGATCGAAGATCGATTATTTATAACTTCCAGATTCGAATGCGGGTAAGGGTGTTGGGAATCTCCGTGCCGATTCGCTCAGTCTCAATCGGTTATTAAATCTCGCCATCTAAGCTTTTCCGTGAATAAATATGTTTGATAAGCTTGCAGATTATAGGAGGAAAGATTCTCTTGCCGCAAAACTCAGGGAACGGAGATTTGAGTTCTTCGCGCAGCTGTTATCGACTGTGCCAAGGCCAATAAGAATCCTGGATGTCGGTGGTACACAAACTTTTTGGGAAACGATGGGGTATACCGATGAGCCTCAGGTGACGATTACATTATTAAATATCACCTTACCTGAAGTACGATATAGGAATTTTGTTGGAATTCAAGGCAATGCGTTGAATATGACTCAATTTCAAGATAAGGGATTTGAGGTAGTGTTTTCAAACTCTGTTATCGAACACGTTGGAAATTTTAGTGACCAAAAGAGAATGGCACAGGAGGTGATGCGAACAGGAGAAAGGTATTTTGTCCAGACCCCAAACTACTATTTTCCGATCGAGCCACATGTACTGTTGCCAGCCTATCATTGGTTACCTAAATCGGTAAGGATTTATTTAACGAGACATTTTAGACTCGGGTGGAGAAAAAAAATTACAGATTATGAAAAAGCGAAAGACCTCATCGAACGGACAAGGTTATTGAAGAAAAAGGAATTTGTCTCCCTTTTCCCCGGGGCTCTTTTATACGATGAGAAGATCCTTGGAATGGTAAAGTCGTTCGTTGCCTACGCTGGATGGTGAGAGTAAGTAACAAAGGAAGATAAGATCATGTTTCGTCGTTTTTCTATAAATTTCGCACTTTTTTCGATTGGACTGGATGCAATACTGATTGCATACTCCCTGGTGGCTGCTTCCCATATGCGCCCCCTGCTCAGTTTTCTTCCCTTCGCCAATGATGTACGAAAACCCATGCAGCTTCCCTTTTTGATTTTTCCGATTTTCTTAGTGTTGTGGATTGGGATTTTTACACTGATGTCTGTTTACGACGGTCGTAAGAACTTGCGCGTTACGGATGAAATGACGAGTGTTACCATGGGTTCTCTCTTAGCAGGAGTTTGTTCTGCGGGTATGCTCTACCTTACTTATCGCGATGTGTCGCGGGTGCTCTTTCTTGCTTTTATCTTAATCGCGTATCTTTCTGTGGCGGCATGGCGCCTGGCTGCACGTACCTTATTTAAGTTGGCAAAGGGAAGAGCGTTTTCTAAACGACGGGTGTTGATCGTTGGCGCCGGTCTGGTTGGCAGGGAATTCAAAGAGAAGATAACCGCACATTCTTATTTGGGTTTGAGTATTGCTGGATTCTTAGATGATGACGAGGCTAAAGGTGGGATACAAGCGGATATTCTTGGCACCCTGGATGACGTCCGTGTGGTGATCGGGCGGGAAAAGATCGACGATGTGGTCATTGCCCTTCCCCAGCGTGCCCACGAGCGGCTTAACTATCTGGTAGCCGAGCTGCATGAGCTGGCGGTAAAAGTGCTGGTGATCCCGGATTATTACAACCAGGCGCTTCATAAAGCGGTAATAGAAGAGTTTGCCGGTATCCCAATGTTGGATCTACGCGCGCCGGCGTTGAATTATTATCAACGCATCATAAAACGCGCTTTCGACCTAACAATATCAATCCTGGTGCTGCCACTCAGCCTGATCCTGATGGGCGTGATTGCTATCATCATCCGCCTGCAAGGCCCAGGGCCGATCCTCTTCCGCCAGCAACGGGTTGGAGAGAATGGGCGTTTGTTCGATATTCTCAAGTTCCGTTCCATGATCCCTGACGCCGAAGAGAAGCGCTACCTGGTTGAACAATTCGATGAAGAAGGCAACCTGATCCATAAAACCGCTGCTGATCCGCGCATCACACAATTCGGGTGGTTTCTGCGGCGGACAAGCCTGGATGAACTTCCCCAATTGTTCAATGTTATAAGGGGGGATATGAGCCTGATTGGGCCGCGTCCGGAATTGCCATATTTGGTCAAGCAATATGAACCCTGGCAACGGACACGCTTCGCTGTGCCCCAGGGCATCACGGGATGGTGGCAGGTAAATGGACGCAGCGATAAACCAATGCACTTGAACACCGAAGACGACCTGTATTATGTACATAACTATTCACTTTTCCTTGACTTGCAGATCCTGATCAAGACCTTAGGTGTGGTGCTGCGAGGAAAAGGAGCGTTTTAGATTCGCGCTGTGCTCAGGTATAATTTTGCTGGCGCGACCGATGCATATTACGTATCCTATCCAGACGAGTTCTCAGCCACAGCCTCGATTTTGCTGACGCGTAGCCGGTCGACTTTATCCCTGACCAAGGAATTTATAATCGTTACTGAAAATGCGATTGACTCGCGCTCCAATCTGGATGCTTTAGTCACCCTGCCCAATGTTGAGCTGAATTTGAGCAAAAAAAATTATCAAATTGAAAATACAGCCAATCAGGTTCGCGAATTGAGCATGCGGTTGGAACGCGAGAAGTCATTGATATGATTTGGGTGATTCGTTTTCATTTGTGGCAATTTGCGGTTCAGCCCTCCCGCGGTGAAGCGACTTCCATTGCGGCCAACTCAATATATAAGTAAGGTTGTATGCCATTGATCAAAAGGATAAACTTTAAAGTTGACAAGGAGCATTGGGCTTTTTGCCTGGTGCTCCTGTCCAGTTTAATCCTTGGTTTGCTGTATATATTCCTCGTTCCACCCTGGCAGCATTACGATGAGCCAGGGCATTTTGAGTTTACCTGGTTGGTAGCTAATCGGGAAAAATTTCCAGAGCTGGGCGAAGAGGATCAGCAGATGCGGCGTGAATTAGCCGCTTCGATGATGGAGCACGGTTTCTACAAGAGCATGGGTTTTCATCCTAATCTACTTCTTCAAGAAAGGGAAATCTGGATTGGCATTTCGCAAATCAATGACCGACCGATCTATTACATCCTTCTAAGCGCAATTCTGCGCTTCATACCGACCAGCGACATAACCTTCCAACTTTATGTGGGGCGGCTGGTCTCTTTGGTGTTTTTCTTTATCTGTATCCTTTCAGCCAGGGGGATCGTAGTTGAACTGACGTCCCCGGGTCATCCACTGCGCTGGATGCTTCCAGCATCACTCGTGTTGTTGCCCGGGTTAACCGACATCATGACCGCCATCAATGACGACGTTGGGGCTACTGTTTTTTATTCCCTGTTTCTTTGGGCGGGTGTCCGTCTGATATCCAGAGGATTTAACTGGGCTCGGCTACTGGCATTATTGATCACTGCTGGTTTGTGTTTCTATACGAAAAATACAGTTACCATATCGATCTTATTGATCATAGTTCCGGTAATCTTCTCGATTTTTCGTGGTCAACGCCAGCGGGCAGCGAGGGTGGTCCTTGCGGTAGGCGCAGTGGCTCTGGCGTTTTCGTCACTCGCATGGGGCGATGCTGCACTTTGGTATCGGTTTACACATTCAGATATGCCCACGCGCCAAAGGGATCAGCAAGCTCCCTTAGGCTCGCAGGTGTTTAAATTTTCACTTATCCCTCAGACTCCTCCACTAAAGTTGATTCAGATTATTCCTGCTACGATTGAAGGAAATTTGCGTGGCAAACCAGTTACGCTTGGAGCCTGGATCTGGGCGAGCAGACCGAGTAAAGTGCAGACTCCGATCCTAGTTGATCAAAATCAATCCATATTCAGGGAAGTAGAGGTAGGTACACTACCCGCTTTCTTTTCATTTTCGACTAAAATTAGTCCGGGCAGCTCAAAGTTGAATATCCTCCTTTCGCCGGTTAAAGGTGCGGTGAAAGAAGCCTTTACGGTTTATTACGATGGGATTGTTCTGGTCGAAGGAAAACGCCCGCGCGATAAGCATCCAGATTTTGACGACTCTGATGGAGAAAGAGGCAGGTGGGGAAAGTCTTCCTTCGTAAATGTCGTCCGCAATGGTTCCGCAGAAAACGCCTGGCCCTGGATAAGGAATTGGGCTGATCGCTTCATTGGCAGATTCTTTCCTGGACGCCCTTCAATTATTCTCTCAATCTTGCTGGATCCAGCGGCGGCTAAGTCATATTACCAGTCTACATTAATAAGGGTTGCCCAATCCTTCTGGGCCAGGTTTGGCTGGGGACATGTCCCCCTATTGGGTATTTACTCATATCCGGTTTTAGGTCTTCTCACCCTGGCCGGACTGGTTGGTGCAATCATTGCGATTGTGCGGCATAGAAAGCAATTGCAGTGGGATTTGATCTTCTTTTTTGGTGTATCTTTGCTTTTCATTTGGGGGTCAACGATCATGCGCGGCAGCGGTTCAATTGTGGAAGGCCCATATCTAATTCCAGTGGCACGTTATGCTTACCCGGCCATTATCCCAACCATGCTTCTTCTCAATTTGGGATGGTTGGAACTTTTTTATAGGATTAATCGAATTATTAAAATTCCATCCGCTGTGGGTTCTGCTATATTCCTGATTTTATTCTTGGGGTTGGACGTGTTATCATTATTATCTATTGTTAAATTCTATGGTAATTAAATCAGGCTATGGTACAAATTATTCATATGACATTGATATGCTCTGTGATATCGTTAGCTGCAAGGAATATTTCATCCTTTGCGATAAACATATATGGGTATCCTCGATCTGTAGGAGTTAAAAATGAATTCGATAATCCGGGCTTTTAAGCTGCTCTTGATGGTCTTTGTCCTTATTTCAGCGATCGGTATTTCCTTTCGACGGAACCGGGAAACTGTCGCATCTGCATCGATGGCCGCTTCCAGCTCGACGACTTATCTACCCATCACCTTACATGGATACCCGCGTCCTGTGACGGGTTTTGGCGCACAAGTGTTACCCAATAAATCCAATCAGGTGATGGACTACATGAAGGACGCCGATGTGTATTGGATGCGGGTTAACGCGATTAATTGGAATGAAATAGAACCAATCCGGACTGATCCACCTACTTATCACTGGGAGATGGTTAATGAAACGAATCTGAGTTCCGCAAGTCTGAATGGGATGCAAATCATTGCCACGATCCGCTTTGCGCCAGAATGGGCGCGGGAACCTCAGAGTTTTGAATGTAGCCCGATCTTACAAGATAAATTAGATGAATATACTCAATTCCTGCAAGCGCTTGTGCAGCGCTATAGCTATCCCCCTTACAATATCAAATACTGGGAGTTAGGTAACGAACCGGATATCGACCCTTCACTACTGACGGATCCAGGCAGTGGTTTTGGATGTTGGGGGGATGAGAGCGATGACTATTATGGGGGAGGATATTATGCTGAGATGCTGAAGGTAGCTTATCCGGCGATCAAGGCAGTCGATCCGACTGCTCAGGTGTTGATCGGCGGCCTGCTCCTGGATTGCGATCCTACTAACCCTCCACCGGGGAAGGCCTGTAAGCCAGCCAAGTTCCTGGAAGGAATATTGAATAACGGGGGAGGACCCTTTTTTGATATAGTCAGTTTCCATGGTTACCCGACTTACTCGAGTTCAGCACCGGGCGGTGAATTGTATTATGATACCCACTTCCCTGGTTGGGAGGTGCGCGGGGGTGTGGTGCTGGGCAAGGTGGATTTTCTGCGCGAGGTGTTGGCTAATAATGGGTTAAACAAGCCAATAATGCATACCGAAGGTTCGTTGATCTGCCCCGAGGGGAACGGCGCGGATTGTAATCCTCCAAGCGCAGCTTTCTTCCAGGCTCAGGCGGACTACGTCGTCTGGTTGTATGTGCGCAATTGGGTAGCCGGATTAAAAGGGACGATCTGGTACCAGTTCAATGGTCCCGGTTGGCGAAACGGTGGTTTGTTGGATGAAAACCAGGACCCCCGACCTGCATATTACGCTTTGGATTTCTTGACTCAGGAACTCAAAGGAGCGACTTATGTTGCCCCAATCGCCCACCCCCAATTCCCACCTTTAGTTGGGTACGAGTTTAAGACGTCCACGAAGAAAATATGGGTGTTATGGTCTCCAGACGCAGGCACTTATGCTATTCAGCTGCCTGGCGGTGTGTTGCACGTGTTGGATAAATATGGGGCCGATATTACCCCGGCGGGATCCGATATCAATGTGAAGAGTCCTATCTATGTTGAATTCGCCCCTTGATAGGCGACCTGGTTGAGTTGGGTGTCTTGAATGAGGCGATTGCTTCCGCTCCTTTCCGTTGGATTGATATCGACCTGGAGCATGGTTGCCTGCCAGGGCATATCCGTGACCAGTGATCTTACACCAGCAGTCACAGCATCCCTACAACCCCCCCCTTCCATACCGACTCCGAGCGTAGAGCCGGCATTAACCGATCCCCAGTTGCCTGCGCTAATCAACCTGCCATTGCCACCGATGGGAGCCGAAATTAAGCGCCTCGTTTCGCAACAAAGCGTTAAATTATTGGGAGAGGCAGGCGCGAGACTGGTGCGGCACAATTCTCTCGTGTGGTCTGATGTTGAGTCGGTCGAAGGAGAGCGTCGTTGGGAGGCTGCAACGAAGCTGGAAGAGGGGTTGGTCAACGCATCAAGTCAGGGGCTGGACATTATCCTGGTCGTTCGGAGCACACCGCCCTGGGCACAGCTTTATGAAGGCTCGTATTGTGGACCGATTAAACC
>Ga0209751_10000711_pt1 | contig 35346 bp, 77 predicted proteins | sample RifCSP13_1_FD_184019 | JGI IMG/M metagenome (GOLD analysis project Ga0209751, IMG submission 184019) | Soil microbial communities from Rifle, Colorado - Rifle CSP2_sed 13_1 (SPAdes) (version 2) | ecosystem: Environmental > Terrestrial > Deep subsurface > Rock core/Sediment | place: Rifle...
CGTGATCCCAAGGATGGTCGCGCCAGCCGGGATCGTGAAGCCGAAGCCCGACGCAACGAGGATCTCGCTGATGTCGGGCGAGTCGTACGTCGGGGCGGTGATCGTCGCTTCGGAGCCATCGTCGCCGCCGACGTTGGTCGGATTGACCCATCCCTCGGCGCTCTCGGACGTGCCGGCGTTCGAGAGAGAGGATGCGCTACTTGGGTATCGCGGTCCCTCTGAGGCCATTCGAGGGCCTCAGCCTATTCTTCCCAGACCCACGTGCAGTCGAGCACCTGACCCGTGCCAGTCGGGATCGTGATGCCGATGCCATTAGCCGTCCCGGGCGGGATGCGGAGAGGTTCGTCATCGAAGACCCAGATCACACCGGCCCCGATGGCCGCGCCGAGGAAAGCTCGGGCGATCTCGCCAGTCGTAATCGTCGGACCGCCGGAATGGGTCGTGAAGAGCGTCCCATTCGGGGCTGGCCCATCATCATCCCACTCGAGTTCCGTCTGGCCAGCTCCCTGCGTGCCTGCCGTGGTCAGCCTCCGGAGAGCCACGACGACGGAGGTCGCAGTCGTGTTGTAGACGTGAACTTCACGCAGCAGAAGGCGAACGCCAGCGATCGCATACAGAGAGGCGGCAGGCAGGGTGTCGGATCCGGTCCCGGTCCTGAAGGCTCCTGAGATCTTGGACATCACGGGCTCCTATCGTGTCCTGATCTTCCGCCGACGATTGACGAAGATGAACGCTGGACTCTCAGCGGGTGGTCCAGACGGGGAGAACTCCGCCTCCAGCATAAGCCCATCGAGGTAGGGGATGTCCGTCACGTCGGTCGAATAGCCCCACCGGGCCTTCAGGGCGTTGAACAGCGCTTGGGTCCAAACCGCTGTGGACGGAGCAACCGCGTAATGCGCCGCCGCCCAGAACAGCGTCACGTCACTGCAGTCGAGGTTCGTGTAGGCGTCGACCAGAGACGTTCCGTCGTCGTCCGTCAGCTTCAGCGTCTGCGTGTTCGCGCCGACGCCGGCCGCGTGCAGAGCGGCGACGAGCTCGACCGCCCGAGGAGCACCCTTGTCGGTGTTCTCGAAGCCGACCTCAATGTATCCCGTCGACCGGATGACCTTCTGGCGGATGAGGTCGGCGGTGCCCGTCATCGCCTTGTCGTCGATGTACGTGTACACGTCGGTCGCTGAAGTCGCGACATCCCCGCCGGCCGTGTCGTACCCGAAGTCGCCGGCGGTGAACGAGTGCGTGCCGTCGACGTTCGGGCTGTACCCGTAGACCTCGCCCGACTGCTTGCCGTAGTCGCCCGAGGCATCCCAGACGGCTACGTCGTCAATCAGGAACTCGCCATAGCTTGAGCTGGCGCCGTTGGTGATGCCGAACTGGATGTTCGTACAGGTCGTGGCGACCTGCGCCAGCGTGACCTGAGTACCGTCGGTCCACGTGCCGCCGTTGAGGGAATAGGACCAGTCGAGCGTGTTCGGATTACTGGTTCCGTTGTACCGGCACTCGATCTCGACGATGTCATTGGTCGAGAGGGTCGGGCCGTTCTGGGTGTTGCCCCCAAACCGCGCCTGCAACACGGCGCCACTGGAGACTTGGATGCTGCAGGCACTCGTCGAAAGCTGGAACGAGCAGGTTCGGGCGAGCTGACCAGACGGCAGGGTCAGGACCTTGAACCGGTAGCGGACAACGAGGATGTCCTTGCCGGTGATCCCCCTCGATGCCTGCATGTACGGGCCGGCAGCATCGCCGATGACCCGCAGGGACCGCGTCCCCGTTAGGGGCGCCGCAGTCTCAATCGTCAGGCCACCGGCCGTGCTCCTTGTGTTCCAGTGGCGAAACGTCGATGAGCCAGCTCCCTGCTGGTCCTGACCACACTCAAGCCCGCAGCAGAAGACTGGCGCCATCCATGATCACAGGGTGAACTGGATGATGCCGTTGGTGTGCCAGATGATCGTGAAGGTGCCCGATGTGACGCTGTTTGCGCCTCCGAAGTAGTTGAACGAGAGGCCCTGATCGGCAACTGGTGAAGCCAGCGTGTCGTTGTAGACGAGCGTCCCATACGCGTTCGTCAGCGTCGTGGTCCCGTTCGCGGAGACCGTGTCGGCGGCATCGAAGGTGTAGACGTTCGAGGCGAAACCGCTGGTCACCGAAAGGAGCTGACGACCGACGGCTGGCCAGCCCGAGGCATCGAACACACCGCCCGTAGCCCAGACGCCGGCGCCATAGGCAGTCGATGCCGAGGCGACGGTCTGCGAGGGGGTGATGGTGTTGTCGAAGAGGGCGGCCTTGATGTTGTCAGCGTCGACGTTGAACGCCGCCGTGTCCTCGAGGGAGTCCTCGATCAAGGCCATGAAGATCTTGGAGTTGGTCCAAGCCATCAGTCGAGTCCTTCCTGCGTGGCCCGCGCGACGGCGAGCGCTTCCTCAGCCGCAGCGAGCTGCTCACGGGCACGCTCGACCTTGGCCTCCGCTGCGGCCACGAGGGCCTCGGCATCTGCTCTGGCGGCAGCGCGACCTTGGGCCCTGCCCAATGCGAGCCGTTCCTCATCCACGGGATCGCCGTCGGTCGCAGCGACCGTCGCGTCCCCGGCGGCGCCTACCCCGCCTGCGATCTCCTGCATCAGATCTCCTTCACGCTCTCGCTACCGCTGTCGGGGCGAAGACGATGATGTCCGTGCCATCCTCACGCTCCGTAGTCACCGACATGATCGGACGACCGTCCTCGTCCGTTCGCACGAGATCACTGCCGATGTAGTCCTCGCGCTCATGTGCTTCCACCTTGGCCTTCATGCCCTCCGGCAGCATCGGCGCCGTCAGCATACCGAGGCGAGGGCAGGTATGGAAGCGAGAATGTGGCCTGATCTCGCGGGTCACGTCTCGCGCACCACAGTTCGGGCAGTACCATCGATGTGTCGGCGGCTCGAGGATCGGAATGTTGCTCACTCTGCGCTCCCAAAGGCATCGATGTCGGCCTTGATGTCGAGGATGACCGGATCGATCACCATCTCCCCGGCATCGTAGGTCTTGACCCTGCGGATACTAGCCCCTTCGGCCTCACCAGACGAGTCCTCTCCGTCAGATGGCTTGTTCTTGCGCATCGCGAGCTCATACGCCGAAGGGATCTTCTCGAGGGTCACGAGGCCCTGAGCCGTGTTCGCCATGAGCTGGTTGTACGGGTTCGACTCGTCCATCGGATCTCCGATGGGTGGCAGGCCGATCTCCTTGCGGGCCTCGTTGACCGTTTGGCTGGGCATCCCGGCAAGGGTCAGCCTGTGGGTTTGCGCCTTTTGGAGCGACTGCCGATCCGAGACGGCCCGGTAGCGGAAGGCGATGTTGTTGTCTCGTCCACCCCAGCCCGGATCCCAGCAGATCTCGCTTGTGATGTAGTCCTGAACGGTGCCGAGGATGGTTCGCAGACCTCGATCCTCGGTGTTCTGCTGCTGGACCTCACCTGAAGCCCGGTTGACGTCGAAGGTCAGGCCGAGATCCTGCGGTTGGAGCTGGAGAACGGCGGCGATCTGGCGAACGAGGTAGATCGTCCACTCCATCATCTGCATGTCGACGTTCGACTTGTGGAAGTCGATGAACTTGGCGTTCTTCGTCCCGCCCCAGAAGCTCATCATGCCCATGCCGGCGATCTCGGAGTCCCAGAAGGCCTTGAAGGCTTCGACCTGATCCGACCTCGCATTCTCGCCGAGGTCCATGACCCCATCAGGTGCTGCCTGCTTGACCGACCTCGCGTTGTAGAGCATGTTCGAGAGCTCGGCGTCGACTGTCATCCTGAGTGTCTCGAGGTAGCTGATCCCGACCGGGCTGTTCGAGCGGTTGTGGATCTTGATGTAGGTCAGATCGCTGTTGAGGAGCGGGATCTCGGTCTGTGGGTCAGGACAGAAGTAGTACCTCGCCACATTCGGGTTCCCCGGCCAGAGACGATCGACCTTGATCGCCCCGCCATCCGTGGGCCAGAGGTAGATGACCTCGCCCCTGACCATGCGCTCCTTCTCGATCGAACCGGCATCGAGGGACAGCATGTCCTCGGCGACGGCGGCGATGAAGGTTGCGAACGAAGGATCGCCGGGATTGGGCTGCTCGAGGACCTCCCTGATCCGGGCGACCTTGCCCCGGTCGGGCTTGGGTCGGTCCCTGTCGAAGGGGACGAGATCCCATTCGGCTCGCTGGAGCTGGCCAGAGCGGATGTCGAAGCCGGCCCGGATCCATGGGTTGTAGGTGGCCCAGTTCCGATAGAGCTCGGGGTTCGACTTGCCGATCCGCCTCGTCGAGTTGAAGCTCGCAAGGGCGGACGTTCCATTGGCCGGGCCAGCGACGCGCTTGACGAGCGCTGATGGGGCACGGGAGACGAGCGCGTTCGTGATGACGCCCATCAGCCGTACCTCGAGAGATGATCCCTGATCATGCCGTCGAAGGCCTGCCTGACGTACTGCCGACCGAGGAGCGGGCCGACCATCTTCATGGCGTCCTTGAACGTGAAGCGCTCAGGGTGTGAGTCGGTTATCTCGTTGATGGGGGCGACGTACACGCGGTCGACGACGAACCGGCCATCCGCGAAGTCGATCTCGACGCCAAGGTCTTCCGCCATCGACGCGCACGATACCACGACGCGAAACGCCCGAAAGATGGCTGGCCCGGATGCCCAAACCGACTGATCCTTGCGGACTGGCCGGTGCTTCAGGCTCCTTGCCTACCACCCTTCGGGCGGACCGCGATAGTAGATCGATCGATCAGAGGCTGTCAAGCCCCCTCTTCGACCCCATCGACGGGCGTGATGTCGATCCAGAAGTCCTTGCCAAGCGCGTGCTCGAAGACCTCGGCCGCAAGCGGGTTCTTGATCGTCAGTTTGAACGTCAGGGCGGGCGTGGCCAGCGACCAGACCTTGTTCTCCTCGCCCTTGGTCGACGCCTGAAACTCGACCTCGACCCCGCCTTCGTTCCATGCCCGCTTCGTGAGCGAAGCGATGTAACCCTTGGCTCGTACGACTGACACCGATGACCTCCTTGTGTTGGGAGGCCGAGTCAGCGACGCAGCCTCCATCAAACGGACTGGCTGCGGCGACCTTCGGGGTCCAACCGACCGATGAACATGCTATCAGACGGAGAAACCCCGGAGGGTGATCTCCGGGGTCTCAATCCGACGTCCAGCCCACTGGAACGCCCGCATCCACGCAAGCTGGACTTTAGGCCTCGTCGGCCTTCGGTGTCAAGGATCAGTTGCCAGCCCCGAGGTGCCATGGATTGCCGCTGCTAACACCCTGCAGAAAGCGGATGAACTCGAAGATCCCGATGCCTTCATCCGAGGCGTCGATGCCTCCGGCCGTCAGGGCGACGTGGCTGACTGCGCCATTGATGTCGAGCCCAGAATAGGTCGAGAGCAGAACCCAACTGAGGCCGTCGAGAGATGACCAAGCGGTGATCGCGTTGCTCGTCGCACATGTCAGGGCGATGTAGAGCGTGCCGCTATGCCCGAAGGCTAAGGAAGTGACCGTGCCAGCCGATCCATTGTTGACCGAGAAGGCTCGGAGCTCGAAGTGGTCGCTGTCCCAACCAAGCTCGACGAGGATGCCGTCCACGGGGAAGTCCTGCGACGCGGTCGGGGTCGTGTTCTCGATGAAGAGCCTCGCCCGGAGTGTGTTGGCGCCCCCAGCGGCGAGTCGGATGAGACGAACCTTGGTAAAGACGGCCCAACGTGTGCCACTCGAGGGAGCGAACGACCGATAGCACTTCATCGTGTTGGCGCCCGATAGGGCCTGCATGACGAGCGCGCTCGGGATGTCGGTGTCGGCATTCCACGTCGGGTTACTGGGGTTCGCGCCTTCCTGCCATTCGCCGAGGGAGGCGTTCGTCGGGGATCCGCTCGAGGCTTGGAACGTCCAACCCGTCATCGATGCTGAGTCGAACTCCATGTTGATGGAGTCCGGGGAGGCTGGCGGCTCATCCATCTTTGTCCACGACAGCCCGCCACCCAGATGGACCTCGTCCCATTCGGTTGCGCTGATACCGCCGGGGGCTGCCGGCGTGGCGTGGGTGATGCTCACCAGCGTCTCGTCAGGTAGAGATACAGGAAGTAGAGCTGTGGGATCGCGAGGGCCGCGATCATGAGCAGAGAGAGAAGAAACAGGGTTTGTTCATCGAGCTGGTCGCGGGCGACGAACCTGATGTACCCGAGGACATAGAGCGTCGTCAGACCCATCGAGATACCAGCCCGCTCGCGGAGGACGCCGACCCCCCGATTGGAGATAGCCGCTACGAGGAGGATTGCTGTGACCATGATGGTCACGATCAGGCTGAGGGTCATCAGGCCGATGATGGCCGCCACTTCGAGGCTCACTTCCGTCTCTTCCCAGCCTGTTCGTATGCCTGAACGAGTGCCCCCTGATTGCCCTTCAGCACTTCGATCGCCCGCAGCGCCCTCGACTTGGTCTCGGCTGTCTTGGCCTTTTCTGCATCCACTTCGGACTTGAGTTGCGTTTCCTCTGACCGGTCAGGTGGGCGGCTCATCTGCCTCGCCCCTCCCTTCGCCCCCGATCTCGCTCCCCTTGCTCTCGAAGCGTCCTGAGCGCCTCGGTGTCGAGCGTATTGCGCGTCTCGAGGGCCTCAGCCATCTTCTCGGTGGTCAGGTTCGCGTCACGCCAACCCGCGAGCGCGGCTGCTGTCGCTGCCTTCTGATCTTCGAGCCTGCCACGAGGAATGATGCGCTCGGTGACGAAGAGCCACAAGAGCAGGACGGCCCCAAACGTCAGACCGACGGGTCCGAGAAGGATGTCGAGCGAGGACGCATCGAACGGCACATCGCCTAGCGTATCACCGGTTCCTGAGCTTGCCGAAGAAGAAACTGCCGCCACCGAGCTGCATCGAGAAGCCCTCGGCGTCGACGAGATCATCGTGTCCTTTCGGGAAGCCCATCTGCTCTCGCTCGAGGAGGCCATTCTTGAGTGAGGCATGGTGCCAGACCTTGTGGCCACGGTACTTCTCGGCGACCGCAGAAGCCCTCGTCCGCTTGTCGGAGTCCGTCTGGTACTTGACGACCGGGATCCGAGGATATTGGTCCATCATCTCGGCCACGATCGTCGACTGGAACTGGACCGACTCGATGGGCACAGAGCCGATGCCGGGTGTCTCCGAGTAGCGCATCGCGATGTAGTCCGAGTGTCCGGCGCCGATCTTGTCGCGGTGCTCGCGCATCACAAAGAAGTTCCCATCGCGGTCCTCAGCAGTCGTGATGGCTGCCGTGAAGTCGGCCCGCTCCTTGACCGAGCTCGCGAGGTCGATGCCCAATCGAGTCGTATATGACCGACCATCCGGAAGCTCCCCCCGTGGATCCCCATGCGGCGTCCCGTAGTACTGATACCAGTGGCGTTGGAAGAGGTCGCCGCTGATCACGCCAGTCGTGTCGTTCTGCATCGAGAGGTCGAAGAGCGAGGGGTTCTTGGCCCGCTCGGAGAGCAGGAACTCGACCGGCCAGAGCTCCTCCCAGTAGGAGATGAAGCCGTCCCGCCGAACGAGGACCGGACGCCCCTCGTCGTCATACTCGGAGACGTCTGGGCCTTCGTCTTCGATGAGGGCCTTCATGACGATGGTCTTGAAGCCATACCCGGGCTCACCGTTGTCCGTCAGCTGGCCGATAGGGGTCATGAGGATCTCGTAGAGATCGCCATCTGCCCAGCGGGTCCCGAAGACGATCGTCACGCCCTGAGCCACGACCCGTCGACTGAGCGGGTTGTCGAACCAGCTCCTGACTTTCTCTCTCTGGTCGAGCGTGTCCGTGTTGTCCTTGCCGAGAAGGTCGTCGCAGAGCAGGACATCGAAACGCTTCGAGGCGACCTGTCCGCCTGTGCCGCCGGCGAAGATGGTCAGATCCTTGCTGGCTGACCACTTGGAGTCCCGCCTGAGCCATTCGCCGGCCGTCCACCTCGAGCCGATGAGGTTGCCGAAGAGCTCGCGGAAGTGGTCGTTGGACTCATACGTCGCCATGATCGCCCGACTGAAGGCATCGGCGAACGGAGCCGTCTGGCTGAAGAGCCCGACGCGGACGTCCTTGAAGAGGGCAATCAGCCAGCTCAGGAAGATCGTGTTGCCCCACGTCGTCTTGGCTGAGCCTGCCGGCATCAGAATGAGCGTATTGGTCTTCGTGTAGATCGCGCTCAGGATCGCCCGGCACATCTCCACGTGATGCGCTTCCGGGCGGTAGCCGAAGACGTACTCACCGAAGGCGAGGAGTCCCTCGAGCGAGTTAGTTGGGGCGAGCGCCCTCAGCGTCTGGGAGTGAACCAGATCCCACTGTTCTGGCGTGAGCTGCTCTGGATCGGCCTCGAGAGATGCCAGCCAGTCGTTCGAGGACTGCAATGCCGAGGTCGGACTCTCCGTCGACGTTGACGTTGACGTTGGCGTTGGCGCCAAAGTTGATGCCCTCCTCAGGCGAACTGGATGCGCGACCCATCAGGGCGCCCAAGCGATCGATCAGCGTCGAGACGTCGCGGATCCCGATCCGATACTTGCGCTCGAAGTGTGTCTTCCCATCGGGGCCCGCGACCTCAACGAGCAGCTTGGCCGTTTGGACTGCCGACAGGATCGCTTCGTCGATCAGATCGAGGGCATGATCGACGACATCGGCCTCCTTGACCCGGCGGGCGGCCTCTCTGTCGGCGAGAACGGTGATCACCTTGTTCGCGGAACGATCCTGAAGCTCGGCACGCTTGTCGTACCACGTGCGACCCTGACCATCCTTCTTTCTGGCCTGAAGGTGGAGCGAGCTCACGCGTTCCTGCGGAATGTCGTGCCTGCGAGCGAGCTCTCGGACCGACATCTTGCCGCGCACGAACTCCGTCTCGAGGGCGATGTAGTCGTACTTGAACGCTGACATGCGCGCAGGGTAGCACTAGGCCCGGAGACTGACGACCTCATCGGCGATGCGCACATCATGACCTGAGATCCTGATCCAGAGGAGATCGTGGGCCACCTGCTTGCGCGTCAGACCGGTCTTCTCCACGAGCCTGTCGATATGGATCGGCGCCTGCAGGCGGAGCGTCAGGAGGACCAAGCTGGCCTCGAGGCGGGCTTCAAGGTCCGTCTTCGCCATCTTCTTCTCCCGCTCCTAGCCTGTCCCATTGATCCAGCCTTTCGTTGTACCGCCAATCGACAGTGACGTTCCCGAGGCCTGTCTTCGAGACGGTTCCGTCGCTGCGGCAGACGATGGCATCCCACTCGATGATCCCGAGCCAGAGAACGACCTCCGGCACCGAGCCAACGATAGCGTGTGCCCGGATCGGCTCACTGAACAAGCTCATCGGTCACCTCCGGGGGCAGGCTGTCGGCAGCCGCATGGAGTGCCTGCCTGAGGGTTGCCCCATCACCAGCAGCAAGGAGTTCGCGATCCATCGTGTCGGTCTCGAGGTTCGGGATCAGGCCGTAGATCTTGATCCGCGTGAGCTTGGAGATGCCCGGAACCTCGATCTCGACCGTTGCCTCGACGAACTGCCAGACCGTCAGTCGAACGGCATCCATGGCGTCGAGGACGAGCTCAACTCGGCTGACCTTCTCGAGCTTCTGGCCACCGATCTCGATGACCGTATTCTTGCCGTGTGGACCACCGGTGATCTTGGCCATCGGCCAACGGGTCTTGTCGATGACCTTCACTTCTTGACCACCCTTCTGAAGGCCGTGGGGCCGACATTGCCCTCGATCAGAGCGATGACGTCGCCCTTGGCGAAGAACGCCTTGCGAACCACCGCCCCGGCCTTGTTCAGCTCGTGGACTTCGATGAAGGCCTCGTTCGGCCTCGGCTGAAGCCAGTCAACAGAACCGCCGATGGACGACGTCTGCATGCGATGCGAACCGGAGGTCTCCCCGGTCCGATAGGTCACGTCGATGAAGTCTCCTCGAGCCATCCTCGATCCTCCTTCAGTTGACCAGACCGTTCCGTATGGTCTGCTCGTACTTGCTGTCCTCGATGTTGAAGTTGAGATCGACCAGCTTGCCGGGGTGGGCGTCTCGGTAGTGCGACATGGAAATGGCGGTCATGAGGGCGATCGCCTCATCTTCCGATCGGCAGTTCTCGAAGCGGACGGCGAAGTGGCAACCCTCCTCTTCACAGTGGTTCGTCCCGCCCCAGACGTCGACCTTGTCGTTCATGCGTCGTCCGGGAGCGGCATCGGCTTCAGGTCGGCCTGCCGGGCAAAGTAGGCGGCGTACCTGACCGCCGGCGGCTCTTGCCGCCGCCCGGGAACGTGGAGATCGATCCCCTCCATCCAGCCACAGATCCTGAAGCGCGGCATGTCGCCTACGAGAAGAAGATGGACTCGTTCGGGGTCATCAGACGAGCAGGCGAGTCGGCCATTCTGGTGGATGGCGTTCTTCACTTCCACCCGACGTCCGATATCGTGCGTCTTCTGGTCACGACGATACGTCCTCGGATTGAAGAGTCGGTGGTTCCACGGCAAGCCGGTCCACTTCGAGGCAGCGAACTCTGCCCCGTATCCACGGATGTTGACATCGAGTCGAGACTCGCCGCCGCCCGGACTGAAGTACATCTTCAATCCTGCGGCGATATCCATCTCGACAACCTTCTTCGCGTGCGTCTCGACCATCTCTCGCTCGTTGTCGTCAAGCTCGACCCAGATCTCTGGAGCCGGCGTCCATGGGTACGGCTCATAGAGCGTGACCGGCGGATGCGGCCCACAGCTGTACCCGGGGGATCCGTCTCGGAAGCGGAATGTGGGGCTGGAGCCACAGGTGTAACAGCGACGGTCTGGATCGTCTGGGCGCCACGTGAGCTGATCCCACGCGATCGTGGTCACAGTTCGCCCGGATCGGTGGTCAGGAACGCCGGAGTGTGCTCTCCGACCCACGCACCGACGATGTTGAACTCGAAGTGCTCGAGAGCCTCGGTCATGACGTCAGCCCCCTCTTCATCCTCGGGCTCCGCGTCTTCGGCAATCACGCGCAGAATGCATGACCGATCGTAGACCACGAAGCTGTCATGGAACCGATATCCGACGCCGAGGATGCAGCTGTCGTATCGGCTTCTGGGCTCCATGAGCAGGAGATCGTCGAACTGCTCGATAGCGGTCACCAAGGCCTCGTTGTCAAGCATCGAACTCGATGCCGAAGGCCTTGTGGCGCCCGAGATGGCCTGCCCGGAACTTGCAGCGCTGGTTGTGCTTGTTCCGGGCGAGGCACCGGGCCTGCCTATCCACCGAGGGCTTCCGTCGATACCGAGTCGGCGATGGCGGCCATGTCGCGACCGGGCTCTCCGGGACCTTTGCGCTTGCCCGGGAATGACGTTCGCGGGCCTGTCTGACGCCGAGGGACCTTGGCCGCCCGCGCCCGTGGCTTGCGCTTGATGGCCGCTCGTTTGACCTCGGTCGGGACAACCCCCGGGGAAGCGATCTCGCCGATCAGGTGATACGTGTTCCGAAAGACCTGAGCCTGCACCGGCCATGCGTGCGTGACCGGGTTGTCGGTGACGATGAAGTCGCCCGCCTGAAAGCGCATCTCGCCCTCAGGCGTCGAGATCACGCCGCCGATCGGGGCCTCGACGGCGAAGACAGTGCCGACCTTCGAGTACTGCCTCGGGTTCTCGACATCGGCCAGCGGGTGGCGGCTGATGCCCCGACCTTCGATCCGGTTGTTGGTGTTGACCATCCGACGTGGCCCTCCCATGCTTGCGATGGCCCCGCTCTCGATCCCCCCTCCGAGACGGGGCCGCTAAAGGTCCTTGCGCTGCATGTAGATGCGCATGCAGACCTCGCACGACTTCTCAGCACCGAGGTCGGGCCGATATTCAGGCCAGAGCATCGTCTTGCCGTCGAGCGCGATGGAGCCAGCTCGAGTGTATGAGTCGACGATGTGCCAGCTGTTCTCACCACCGACACGGGCCCATGTGATCGGGTCCTGCGGCGCACCGTCTGGCTGGGTGAGAGTCGGTGTGGGCTTCGGGGCTTCCTCTTCGACCGGCTCATCGACCGGCAGCTCCCCTGACTCCTGAGCATCCTTGATCATCTCGATCTGTTCGTCCTCTGTCTTCTCGTCCCAACCCTCGGGCTGGCCTGAGGTTGTTTCCACGTCCATTACGAGCTCCTCTCTTCGATCTCCTGTCGAAGGTAGACCACGAGATCGAGTGCCTCTTGGTACGCGTCGACAAGGGCGTCACGTCCATTGTGGACCTGCAGTGGTGTCCCGTACCGGAGGGTGCCGACTCTATTGCGTTCCTTCATGTCCTCGATCACGAGATCCCAGACCGGTCTCGTGGATCGTGGGATGGGCGGTGGTTGATCAACAGGGGCCACCGGGACGTGATCGGGTCGAGCAGCGATCGCATCGAAGTGCTCGAGAGCAGCGAGATCGTGCCTCATCGCGATCGCATCGAGCTCGTGCCTCATCCATGGCGGTGTTCGGGGCCTGCTCACTTCGACACCTTCTTGGGCGGCGCCAGCGGTCGACCATCGGACCACGGATGTGCCGGGCTGAGCCCCTCGTCGAGGACCACTCCGGCCCGAGAGCCGCCACCTTCCCAGTTGATCCCATTCCAGCTCCAACGGGCTTCACCGAGTTGCCATGTCGAAGCCGACGCCCGGTACCAGCGGGGAGAGTCAGCGTGCTGATGGCCGATCGGGAAGCCCCAGTGAGGATCGTCGCTCTCCTCTGGCACGTCGTGAGTGGCGAACGTCACAGCGATCCTGTTGAAGGCATCGGGACCACCCTGACGCTTCGCCGTCGGGATGCCATCGAGGATCGCCTCTGCGACATGGGGTGGAAGGCGGTTGATCATGTTCCCGATCTCGCGTGGGACATCGGCGCCAGCTGCCCCTCGAACCTTGGGCGCCGTGGCGACCAGCTCCTCTGAACTCAGATAGGCATCGAGGTCCGCCTGCGAGACCGTGGTCCTCCCGCCTTCCCTCGACGCCCGGAGGCGACCACGAGACAGATGCTGGCGAACCGTGGCCTCGCTCCTGCCGGTCATCTTGGCGATCTGGCTGATCGTGTAGGTCATGGCCCCTCCGTTGGCGGGATCTTCAGCCAGCCGATCTCACGGTACAGGGAAAGGATGTTACCGACCTCGAACCGCCGGTAGATGTTGTAGAGGATGTTCTTGACCGTCTGGGTCTTGATGCCGAGCTCGACGGCGGCCTCTTTCTGCGAACCACTTCTCGCGACTGCCCTGAGCACGCGTCGCTCGCCGGGTGTGAGATCGTCAGGGCCGGTCACTTCCTCACCCGCATCGCACTCGTGCCGGCACCAGAGACGGCCATGTTGCCGGAGTTCGTGGCCGCGAGGCCCACATCGCGCCGATGGTCCTGATAGCGGGCATAGAGGCCAGCATCCGTCTCATGCTCCACCTTCCAGCCACAAACGCACATCAGGTACCCCTCTGGCCCCGCAAACTTGATCTGGGCGATCGCATGCGGTTTCTTCACTTCATGTTCGCCCAGAGCTGTCGAAGCTCGGTCTCGACCATCTCCGGTGGCCTGCCGTTAGCGAAGAAGGCGTCCCCTCCCCGTCGAAGCCTGTCCGCTTCCGATGGATCGAGCTTGGCCAACCAGAGGACGGAGTGGATGGCGGCTGCCATCGTGCGCACGGGGTCCTGTCCGCCAAAGATGACGAGCGCCATCATGGTCGAGAGGAAGTAGTCGGCGTCGTCCATGGGTTCTTCGTTCATCGGGCCACGAGACCGAGGATCGCCACACTGTTGAAGACGAAGCCAAGGTAGCCGCTCATGGCGGCCAGTGGCAACAGGACGCGCAGGATGCGGGACCCCCACTTGGTCGCCCCTGTCGAGCCACGCCACCACGCCCAACCCGACAGGCCGACCTTGGTGCCCACGACGAGCGCCGTACCTCCGATGGCGTAGAGGGCCATCGCGATCCCGTTCTGTTCGGCGAGTTCGAGCAACTCAGGTGGTGCGAGATGGGCGAACAGGGCGAAGGTCAGCCCATCGAGGACCTGCCCGACGAAGAGGATCGGCAGGAAGATGCTCATGACTTGACGTTCGGCAATGGAACTCCCGGTAAGAGGATCCGCTTGGCTGGGTTGCGCTGCTTCTGGAGCTCGGACGCGATGCCTACCGGCAAGAAGGAGAGGAGCTCGAGTAGTTCTCCAACGCCCATGTCTGCCGGGATCTGGATCGCGCATCTTCGGCCGGTGCCGGCGATCGTGATGTCGATGTTGAGCATCTTGACGGCCACGCGCTGGTTGGCGATGGCCGTGTCGATCTGGTCAGGCATGGGGGTCTCCTGCGAGGGTGTGACGCGGACGGATGGCCCCGATAAGGACGTCGACCCTAGAGGCGCTACCGTCCGCCATCCCAGTCTAGGTGTGACAAGTTGTCACGTCAAGGGCTGGACTCGGATCCCGGTTCGATGGAAGCCTGACACGAGGCCATCGATGGCCATGCCCTTGGGGTCGATGAGCGAGACGTGATCGCCATACCAGAGGTTGGGTGCCAGCGACGTGTGGACGTAGATCTCGCCGGCACCGCCGGTGTGTTCGTCGGGCACCTCAAGCGCCTTCTTGCCTTCATGGACCTTGCGCTCGATCGTGGCGCAGTAGGCATCAGGATCGCCCTTGTCTCGGTTCTTGGACACGCAGTCGGCGTGGTCTGTGTAGCCTGCGAATGGCATCTCTCGCCTCCAGATCAGCGATGACCTCCTCGAGGTGCTCAGCGTAATCCATGTTCGGTCTCGACCACCAGCCACAGAGGCAATGTGTTTCGTCGAGGCCGGAGAGGATCCGATCTCCCTGTAGGTAAGTCCTCGAGACACGGCCGTGACTCACGGCTCGCTGGCCTCCGCTGCGAGGGCGGTGAGGATGTTCGTCGCTCGTTGCATACATGACGGGCATCCCGCGTCCCATTTACGCGTGTTGGCGTCAGTCGCGTGCAGCGCCGCCGCCAGCCGCTCGGCGGTAACGAGGTAGACGCCACGTTCGCGGAGATGACTTCTAATAGATGGCGCGGCCTCGCTCGCAGGCGGACTCGTCCAAAACTCTTGGTCTAGCGCCGAGGCCAGCGGGTCCGGTCGCGTCATGGCGCGTCGTTCAGGGCGGCGAGGAAGTCGTACCCACACGCGACGCAGCGGTCCGACGTGAGAGTGTCTGGCTCTATCTCTGGTCCGCCCTCATTCCAGTCAATGATGCGCGAACCCCTGAGCATGCTCCGCACACGGTGGTGCTTCGCAGCCGGGCACTCCAATCCGTCCAGCTTCGGGCGGACTTCGTAGCCTGCGGCGTCGAGGGCGGCACGGATAGCGGCGGCTTGGTCGATGAAGTCGCGTCCACGTCCATACCCAGCGACCGCGATGGCCTCGGCCAGCGGGTCGTGGTCAGTCATCGTTGGCCTCCTGAATGAGCGCGACGAGACGGCGTGGCGACACCTTCTGAGCGCCGTTGAAGACCGCCATGCCCCGCATGAAGCGCGTCGTCACGTCGTAGTGGTAGAGCCGGGGTCGGTCTTGGAACCACTCGCGCTTGAGTCCGGTGCGGGCCGCGAAGATGTGCAGCGCCTCCCGATCGGCCGACCACAGATGTCCCATCGAGTCGATGTAGACGGTCGGGTCACTCATCGCTCCGGCTCCGACGAGAGGGCGGCACGGTCATCGGTCATCGGAACCCCTCCAATGCATCGAGGGCTGTCTTGAGGTCGAGTAGGATCTCGCCTGCTTCCGCGTACCAGAGGATGGGCGCACCATCCTTGTCGGACTCGGTACTCCAAGCGCCATCAACATCAGCCGCAGCCCGCGCCACGGCCACCAGCGCGAGGATGACTTCCGGGGAGCAGGCGGCGATGTAGGCGGCGTCCGACGCCGATTGTCCATGCGCCGAGTCCCCGTGGTCCGCTGGCACTCGTGCGACAACGCCGGTGTAGTCATCGCCCTTTTGCACCATGACCGTCGAGAAGACGCCCGAATACGAGTCGTAGAACCACGGTCCGGGCGTCGCAGCGCGGGCGAGGGCTTCGAGCTCGTCAAGGAAGCCGCCAGTCATCACGATCGCTCAACCCGCCAGAACATGACGGCGAAGGCTCCCACGAAGATCGAGACTGCCACCAGAAAGACGGTCGCACCATCGGCCCAGCCCATCGCGCGATCGAGATGCTCGCCACCCGCGGACACGATGATCGTCCCAACGAAGAAGCCGACCGCGATCACCACCGCGACGCTAATATCACGGATCATCATCCACGCTCCTTGAGCCAGCGGTTCGCCTCAGCATCGGCCACGATCACCTCGCCATCGATGTAGGCCTCGAGCGCGAGACGCCCGAGTCGGATCTCCATGCGCATCGTGGATCCTGACACGCCTGCTCGCCGTCCGATCTCGGTGAGGCTCATCCCGACCTTCTGGTCAGCAGGCCCGAAGATCGTCCTCTCGAACGCCTCGCAGCCCTGACACCAACTCCCGATCCTCGACAGCGCACGAGATGCAGCCGTCGCCCTGTCCCAGCGGGTATAGGCCGCCTTCCAGCGATGAATGTGACGTTCCGTCATGGCCATCCCATCGTCAGCGTAGTGGTGATGCCCAAACGGTATCACATGGTGACGCCCATTGCAAGCTGCACGATCTGGCTGGAGAAGCGCGGCGCGACGCCCGCCCCAGCTGCTGCGGGAGGTCGCGACGTGGGGGGGATCGCGCCGCCAGCACCCGCCCACCGTGGACCTGAGGCGGCCACAGGGCCAGCGGGGAGCCCATCGCCGGATCATCCACCCGCCCAGCACGCTTGCAAGGCGCGGGCAGTCGTGAGACAATGGACGCATGCCAGCCGCCGCCGACACGAGACACGCGCCGTGCCCGGCTGGCCGCTCGGAGACCGTCGCATGACCGCCCTGAGCAGGCGCATCGAGGCGGCACAGGCCGCCCAGCGTGAGCGTGACGCACGCTTGCGCACCGACATCCTCGCCGCCCGTGAGGCGGGCGAGACCGACACCGGATCAGGCCTCGTCGACCTCGTCGGCGCACTGGCCACCATCGCCGCTGCCCTCGGCATCCTCGCCGGCGTCGCGGCCATCGTCGCGGCTGGCATCGGGCTGGTGCTGTGATGCGTCGATCAGCGGCTCGGGCGGGCTGTGGCCGCACCATCACCCGTGGCGTTCCGCCAAGGGTTCCCCTGACTGAGAGCCTGTCAGAGGATGTCCTGTACCGGCTGGCCCCGGACCATGACCCGGATGGCCTGACGCTTCACCGAAGGGATGCAAGCCTCCACCTCACCGACTTCACGATGACCGGTCACCTGACCGGAGAGAGGATCGCCTGATGGCAGCGACCATTGCGACCGCAATCGGCAACGACTCCACCCGCCGCAAGGAGACCCACCGACTCGGATCACAGTCGGCCGAGGGTCGCGCCGCGACATGGCGCACATTCGCCTCGGTCATCGTCACCGCCGATGGTCGATGGTCAGTCCTCGTCAAGCGTGATGGGTTGGCCATCCACTTCGCCGAAGGAGGGGCCGAGTAATGGACCCGCTCATCACCCTGACCGCCCTGCTGGTCGTGTGGGTCACCCTCGTGGGGCTGGCCCGGGAGCGGCTGGCATGACCCACCCGTATGAGCCCTGCGAGCATCCCGGTCGCCACGGGTACACCCTGCCCGGAGACGCCGAGGAATACGCGTTCTGCGAGCGCTGCCGTGACGTCGAGGGGCGCACGTCCACCGCAGCGCTCCTGACGCACCTGTCCACCCAGCCGAGCAGCGGCCCGATGCGGGCCACCACAAGGAGGCTCACGTGATCACAGTCGACCTCACCCCCGGCGCTCAGGAGCAGGAGAACCTGTTGGCCTTCTTCGCCGCACAGGTCATGGACGACATCAAGGTCGCCCGCAAGAGTTCGGATCGCCGCATCCTGAGGTCCATCGTCGACCTCGCATTCACCCTCGGCTTCAACGCCGCCTCGCGGTCCGACGTCGGCACCGGCACCGGTCGAGTGCAGGCCATGGCCCTGCGCCAGCGGCTGGCGGACAGCGTCCGATGACACCCACCATCACCGCCCATGGACCCGAGTACCTCGCCGAGCCTGATCGGGCGACCGTCATCGCCAACGGGATCGTCGTCGACGTCATCGCCAACGAGGACGGCTCAGTCTACGTCGAGGTCTACGCCTACGACGGGCGCAAGTCTCAGGCCGTCGTCTCCGAAGCCTACATCGACGCCCCCCATCCCAGCTTCCGCCTGACCCTCGCCGACCGGCCCGAGGTCACGGCTGCGCAAGAGGCAGGCCTGCTGTGACACGCGAGACCCTGCAGACCCTCATCCGGGGGAAGATGGACCCGTGCGCCATCGTGGTCGACTTCACCGAGCACGAGCCCGGGACGGGTGTCGTGGCCTACGTCCGGGACACCGACTTCCAGCCCTTCGTGACCCAACGATGGGCAACCCACCGGACGGATGGCAGTCCGGTGGAGACCGGCATCATGCTCTTCAGCGGGGAGTATGAGGATCACGCTGGCCGCTGGATGATGGACTATCACGAGCGTGCTGGCACTCCCTGACGCCGACTGGTGGGCCGAGGCGACTCGGCCTGCCCCCGGTGCCCGGCAGATGACCGGACCCCCTGAGCAGGAGGACACCTGATGATGCGCCGCTACCCCGACCTGACCCACCACGAGCAAGCGCAACAGCTCCGCGAGGCCGCCGAGGCGCACGCCAGCGACCCCGTCTCCGACGTGCTCGAAGGCTTGGCCGAATACCTCGACACCACGGCCGACGATCTCGACCGGAAGGCGTACCAAGAGGTGGCCATGGCCTACGTCGCCGGCTACGAAACCGGCGCCTTTACCCGCACCGCGACAAAGCCCGAGGACCGCCGCGCCGTCTGGCGTGTCATGGCCGACGTCGGGCTGACCCGCTGACCCGCTCCCGGCTTCCGCAGGGCTGGCCGAGCCTCGCTCGACCGGCCAACGGTGCCCGGCAGATGACCGGACCCCCTGAGCAGGAGGACACCTGATGATGTCGACCGCGACCATCGCCGATCTGCAGCGGCAGGCGGCACGGGAAGCACGCCGGGAGCGGCGTGAGCCCGTCATCTTCTACAACGACGAGGACGTCAGTGAGTCGGTCACGACGATGCCCTTCCTCGGCGACTACGTGCCGCAGGGCTGGCGATCCGCCCTCTGGACCGACCTCCCGGGCGAGGACCCCCACGGCCATGGCCACTACGGCGCTGGTCAGGTCCTTCTCTTCGCCGACGCAACCGGCTGGGGCGACGAGGACGAGCCCGCCCTCAGTCTCCGCCAGCTGGTGACCACCGTCAACCGGATGAACCACGAGGCCTACGCCAACGGGCGCTTGACCCTCGGCTGGGCCATCTGGGAGGCCGGCGAGTTTCAGGTCCACATCAAGGCCTACGTGAAGGTGGCCTGACGATGCGCACCGTTTCAGTCCGCTACCTCGTCCCCGTCTACGCGACCGTCGATCTCGACGCGGAGCCCGACGAGCAAGGCAACTGGCCAGACGAGGCCGTCGTGGAAGTCCGCCTCGACACCCTGCAAGACCATCCCGAGGCCTTCCTCGATGCTGAGGGTGATGTCCTCGCCGAGTCCTACGTGACCGGAGCCGACAATGTCGATCCCGGCAGTCTGACCATCGAGGATCGAGCCAAAGTCCTCGACATCGTCGAGAACGCGGTCTGGCCCGCTTGGGACCGATGACCATCAGCGCACCCAGCCCCCGGGCCATGCCCGTGCAGCCCGATGCCATACGGCAAGGGCTGGTGCTTCACCGATCACGGGCCTGACGGCTTGCCCGGGAACCGGCTTCGGAGGCCTCATCTGCAGCGATTGCAGTGAGGCCTTCAGCCGGGTCGTCTGGCAGACACCCCTCGTCGCACATGCCGATCACGCGGAGCGTGAGACCGAACGGGCCGAGACCAAGGCCGACCCTGAGGCCAAAGCGCGCCGAGACGAGGCCATGGCCTACGTCAAGGCGTACACCGGCAGCTGGGGTCTCATCCTCGACATCCGAGCGGATCGCCGATGGGGCACCAAGTACATGCGCCTCTCGGAGCGTCAGGTCGAGGTCATCCTCGCCGCCAAGGCGCGGGATGTTTCTCGAGCCGCCGAGGCTACCGCCATCCCCGGGCACGATGAGGCCGTGGCCCTCGCCAGAACATGGGCTGACGCCTTGGGGTCCTTCCAGCAGGCGATGCATGCCAAGGTCGTCGCCGGTGAGCCGCTCAGCCCGAACATGGTGGCCGCGATCCTGCGCAATCGGCCTTCCACCACCGGGCCAGCGGCCGAGGGCTGGTACTGGAAGGATGACGTCGTCTACAAGGTGCAGGCAGCCCGGGAGTCCGGGCACCTGTACGCCAAGCAGCTGGTGGTCGAGGACGGCGCAGGCCGCTGGGAGCTAGCCCGTGGCATGGCCTACCAGCTGACGGAGACGGATCGACTCTCACCCGAGGATGCAGCCGCCTTCGGCAAGCTGTACGGGGTGTGCGCCGTCTGCGGACGCACCCTGACCGACGAGACGTCCATCGAGCGCGGCATCGGGCCGGTCTGCCTGAGCAGGCTCGGTTGACCATCGTCCACCCATCCCCCATACTTGATAGGCCTACTGAGCAGGAGGACAAACATGGCAACGGTCTACAGCCCACCGAAGGGCTTCGAGGCTCCGGCCATCACGATGGAGGACTATCGTGATCAGCGCTGGGAGGCCATCGAGGCCGAGTACATCGAGCGGCTCGCCGCCTGCGCGCGAGACGTCCAGCGCTCGGAACCCGATCCGATCATCGGCAAGGTGGTGCGCTTCCCGTACGCCGATGGATACGCGCAGTACCTCGTCTGGAGCGTCAGGCCTCTGCAGCTGGTCCATCTGGACCTCGGCGACGGCTGGGCGATCCCTGATGCCCATGCCCGAGGCCTGCGCCTGACCGACATCCGCGCCATGGTCAAGGCTGACGAGGCACTCGCCAGTTTCTTGGGAAGGAAGGTCGAGGCGTGACTCCCCACCAGATGACCGGACCGGGCTCCATCCCGACCAAGGCCAAGTGCCCCGAGTGCTGGCGCGTGTTCGACCTTACCGACGGACAGGACGCCGACGAGTGGTTCTATGGACACGACTGCGAAGGGCAGGATGAGGATGGCCCGCCGCCTGACATCAACGTCGAAGGCCAGCCCGAGTTCAATGGAGCTTTCAGATGATCCGCTGCACCGCGATCAACACCACCAACGGCAAGCGCTGCTCTAGGGACGCCACGGGTGCCACCGTCTGGCCCCGAGAGTACCGGGTCCACTGCACGCAGCATGAACGCTTCATCGCCTCAGGTCATCCGTTCCACGTCAGCCTCGCCCTCAATCCTGACAACGAGGTCATGCTCCGCACGACGTATCCGGGCGATCTGACCCGTCGAGCGCAGGACCGGGCAGCACGTGATGCCGAACGCGCCCTCCGTCCTGCGCCCGATCCCGCCTTCGTCGCGGCCATGCTGCGACCCACACCGGCTGGCGCCTACCGCGTCAACAACGACTGATGCTCTGCCGCTGCGCCCATGGCCGCGTCTGGCACAAGCGCCCACCGCCGTCCGGCTGGCAACGGGCGAGAGACGGGAAGTCGAAGGGTCGGACGCCCTGCTTCATGACCGCCACGCCAGCTGGCGTCGATCACCGACCCGAGCAGTTCAATCAGCGCGGCCGCTGTAGATGCCGCGACTGGCACCCGAAGGAGACTCGAACATGATCCTCGACCGCCGTGGGCACTGTGTTGAGTGTCCGCCGTGTGCTCAGTCGCACGATGGCCACTGCCCACGCCACTTCCCCGAACCGACAGACGGCCAACGACTCGAACGTTACGGTCAGACCCTCGGCGTCAGGGTCCACGTCTACCCGGGCCGCCTCGGAGCCCCGGTCGTCATCGCCTTCCGCTACCCGGACGGCAACGTCGAGTCAATCAGGAGCGACGCGAAGCACTGGTATGCGGTCGGCATGGCCTACCTCGATCAGGAGGCCGAACGGCAAGAGGAGACGCGATCCGTCGCCGTCGAGTCACGTCCTTGAGCGGGAGCGCCTACCTCCTCCAGCGGGCCGCACGTGAACTTGAGGCGCCAGCCGTCAAGCTCCGCCAGTACGCGGAGAAGAAACGCCTGCCGCCGATGTTGGAGGGCTACCAGCTAGGGCTAGAAGTCGCTGTCGACGTCATCCAGAGGATGGCCGATCAGGAACGCCAACGCGCCAGAAGGAGGAACGCATGACCCCGCGACCAGTCGTCTACATCAACATCACCAGAGGCGTCGAGCAGTGGACGATCACTGCCCCCGGCAACGGGGAGCCTGAGGTCTACATCGTCGATCACGACGATGAGGGCTCGATCGACGACTACGACTACCTCCTCCAGACGCAGACGCTCGCCCTAGCCTCCCTGCGTGGGCGCATCCCGCCCGAAGTCGAGGCCACCCTCGAGCAGGGCATCGTCGGGACCAAGGATCGGATCACCGACCTCGTGAACGACGGGGCCGTGAGGTACTTCGCATGAACGTCACCGTCACCCGGATCACCATCCCGCCCATGTCGACCATCGGCTACGGCTTCGGTACCGACGAGGCCGGAAACCACATCAGCTTCATCGGCGACCACCGCCCGATGCGTGACATCGGCGAGGCCATCGCCGAAGCCGAGTCGAGGGACGAGCTACCGGTCGCCGACGTCCCCGACCACAGCATCCTGAGCATCGAGGAACGAACAGACTACTGGTATGAGTACGAGAATGACCCGGATAAGGAGAGTCACCCAGACGAAACGTATGACGAGTTTGTCCAACGTAAGCTCGCCGAGGAGTGAGTGGAGGACTTCCTTGGGGCCCACCCGTCTGGTATAGTGGATAGCCCTCAGCCAAGACTGACTAATCGGTAGGACCGTCACGTTGGTCCACTGGCTGAGGGGTGAGAGGGGTCCCTTGAGCACGAACAATCTTCTCAGCGCCAAGCTGGCCGAGCTCGGCATCCATGCTACCGTGGTCGGCGCGCGAACCGGCCCGGTCGTGACGCGGTACGAGGTCCTCCTCGACCCCGGAGTGCGCGTCGCCGCCGTCCGTGGTCTCGAGGACGACCTCGCCATGGCCCTCTCGGCTCGCAGCGTGCGGATCGAAGCGCCCATCCCGGGGCGTGACGTGATCGGCATCGAGGTGCCGAATGCGGAGCGCGTCACGGTGGGCCTCGCTGAGGTCCTCGACGCCATCGGGCCCACGCCCCTCACATTCGCCCTCGGGCGAGGGCCAGACGGGCAGGCCGTCGGCTCCGACCTCCGTGCCCTGCCGCACCTCCTCATCGCCGGCACCACTGGGTCCGGCAAGAGCGTCATGGTCAACGCCCTGATCTGCAGCCTGCTCCGCTACAAGCCCGAAGAGGTCCGCTTCGTCCTGATCGACCTCAAGGGCGTCGAGCTGACGACCTACACCCTCGTCCCGCACATGCTCACGACGCCGATCGACAACGCCCGCGAGGCGAGGGTCGGTCTGGAGTGGGCGGTGGCCGAGATGGAGGACCGCTACGCCGGGCTCGCCGAGCAGGGGTACCGGGACATCAGGAGTTACAACCGTGCTCCGGGTGGTGGCTGGCCGTACATCGTCGTGGTGGTCGACGAGCTAGCCGACCTACTCATGCAGGATCGGACCATCGAGCCGCTCCTCGTGCGCATCGCCCAGAAGGCACGAGCGGTCGGGCTCCATCTCGTGCTCGCCACCCAACGTCCCTCCGTCGACGTCATCACCGGCGTCCTCAAGGCCAACATCCCTGCCCGGATCGCCTTCACCGTGGCGTCCGGCATCGACTCTCGGGTCATCCTCGATCAGACGGGTGCCGAGAACCTGACCGGCAAGGGCGACATGCTCTTCTCGACGCCTGACCTGCCGAGCCCCATGCGCCTGCAGGGCGTCTATGTCTCCGATGACGAGATCGGGACCATCGTCGCCTCGTGGGAGGACGAAGACCTCGAAGAAACCGACATCCTCATGCCGCAAGTTGAAGGACGGGTGATCGTGCCATGGTAAAGCGTCGCAATCAGGCTTGGCGCATCGAGGATGCCGAGCGCATCGACTGGCCCCGCGTGGCTCTGGTCATCGCTCAGGCGATCGTGATCGTCCTCGGCGGCTCGCTCTTCCTCATCCTGCTCTTCGCGTCGGGGGCGTGACATGGAGTTCATCGCTTTCGTCATCGGGGCCATCTTCTTCGTCTGGCTCGCAGTCTTCCTCAGGAACCGAGGTCTCTGAGCATGCCGCTCATCCAGTACCGGGAAGTCAACTTTCGCCCAGCCGCGTTGGCCATCATCGACATGGCCAACACGATCGCCATGAGTTACGCCCGTGGCGGCGACAGCCTGACCCTTCGCCAGCTCTACTATCAGTTCGTCGCACGGGACTTGATCCCGAACCGCGATACCGAGTACAAGCGCCTCGGGTCGATCATCAACGACGCCCGATACGCGGGGCTCTTCGACTGGTCACTGATCACTGATCGTACGCGCAACGTGCGCGGCGGCGATGGGCACGACAGCGACCCGGCGTCTGTTGTCGCCGACCTTTCGTTCTACGCAGCCCTCTGGCAAGGCCAGACCGAACGAGTCGAGGTATGGGTCGAGAAGGACGCTCTCGTCGATGTCGTTGGTCGGGCCGCCGGACGCTACCGGACGCCGTACTTCTCCTGCCGTGGCTACACGTCGGCCTCGGAGGTCTGGGCAGCTGCGCAGCGGATCGAAGGCTACTTCGATGACGGTGCCGAGCACGTCACGATCCTCCACCTCGGAGACCACGACCCGTCGGGCATCGACATGACCCGCGACATCAGCGAACGCCTCTGGCTTTTCTTGGAGGGCGATGGCTATTCATCGGGGGCTCTGGAAGTCAATCGGATCGCCCTCAACATGCCACAGGTCGAAACCTACAGCCCGCCACCCAACCCTGCAAAGATCACCGACTCGCGGGCCCGCCGATACATCGCTCGCTTCGGTCGGGAAAGCTGGGAGCTTGACGCACTAGAGCCGACCGTCCTGCGCCAGCTGATCATCGACAACATCCGGCCCCTGATCGACTTCGAGAAGTGGGACGAACGCCTCGCGTTCGAGCGCGAGGCCAGCGCCACGCTGGAGGCATTCAGCAGCCACTACGACGAGCTCCACGAGTTCTTGAGCGAGAACGGTCTGCTCCCTGAGGCCAAGGAGGACACCGATGCCTGAGGCGACACCACGGCCACGTATCTGGCGAGCACGCATCTGGACGAAGGGTGGCCCGTTTGAGGGAACCGGCTTCATCTTCAAGGCGCCCATCGGCTGGGCAGGTGACGCAGCCAGCGTCCTCGTCGGTCTCGAGGAGCGCTACAAGATCACGCGCTACCAGCTGGGACCCGTGCCGGCGCGCGTCCTGTCCGCCTTCACCCATGAGGATCGCGAGGCACTCGAGCGCTTCGGCCCCGCACTCGACCGAGCGGCCCCGCACATCGATTGGTCATGAGCACAGGAGAGAGTGATGAGTGAGGCACCAATAACCGTCAACCTGTCCGTCGTCGACAATGTGTCCGCGTCCATCGACCATCTCCAGATCGAGCTCGGCGCACCATTCATCGTCGAGGTGCGCGAGAACGGTAGCCCCGAATGGATCCGCAACGGCCTGCACTTCGCGACCGACGAAGAGGCCGATCGCTGGGCCTTCGATCTGATGATGCGCTGGTTCGGGATCGAGGCCTATCGCGTGGTCGACACGCGCTCCGGAGAGGTGGTCAGGGCATGAGCGGGGACTGGATCGGGGCAATCATTGTGTTCACTCTCATCGGCATCATCGTGTTCACCATCGCGTGGGCGGTGGTGAACTCGGACACCGCCTTGACGCAGTACTGCGTCGATGTCGAAGGTCAGCTCGTCAGGGCGGGGGAGACGCTCGTCTGCGTGATGGTGCAGCAATGAGTCTCCCAACGTACGAGGCCATCACCAGCAAGCTCGGCATCCCCCGCTGCCGGGGCATCCTGCCGAACGGCCAGCGCTGCTTCCTCGCGACGCACGACTCCCACCACGGATCATACTCGGGTGGTTACGTCCACTGGGGCGACCGTGCCCCGACCCGGTCGGGCATTCGCGAGTACCTGACCCTCGCCGCCCTGCGCTATCTCGATCAGGGCGAGGAACAGGAGGCGCTCTGGCGCCTTCACTATCGTGCCCAACTGCTCGTCGGTGAGTGGCAACGCATGATCGGCGTCCGCTTCCCACCCAAGATCAGCGACAAGTACCGGGCCCGTCTCAAGGTCATGCTCGTCGACGTTCCGACTAGCGAGCCGATGCGCGCAGAGGCCATGCGTTGGGCGACCCGATCGTAGGCCAGTGGCGGTGCGTCACCTGCGGGGTCGGCAGGCCGACCTTCCCCGTTCAGCCCAGCATCGATCCTCGATGGGGGCTCTCCGAGTGCGACAACCTCGATTGCAGAAGCAAGAAGCACACCGGCAAGATCGCAGGCGCGATGCGTCATCAGGCGCCATTCAGGAGGATCGATGCCCCGCAGACAAACACGGAGACGTAGCCTTGAGCCCTACAGCCAGAAGCGACTGACGCTCGAGCTCAGGTATGCCATCGATGTGGCCAAGAAGGCCCCCAGCGAGCCAAACATCCAGCGCGTCAAGGAGCTGATCGATGACCACCCCCTCGGGGTCCGATCCCACCACCTCGTCTACAACCTCGGAGAAGCCAGACTCTACTGGCTCTACGAGAACGGCCTCCTCTCGGGACCAGCGTAGGGAGGATCTCCTCAGACGAGTCAAGGATCTCGAGATAGAGGTCGATGCCTTCATCATGGAGATAAAGAGGCAGAGTCCGAAAGATCGGCCCCTCCGGTCCATCAGGGACTTCTTCTCCAAGCGCCCAGCGATGCCAGCCGAGATCAAGATCGACGATGTCGAAGGCGTGCTGATTACGACCGATGGAGAAACACCGATGGGCTCTCCGATCGGCCTGTCGATCCACGGCGAGATCATCGTCTTCCAGTTCCGGGTGCCCGGGGACGCGCTGGTCGGCGAGCTCCGTCATGGGGCTGTTCATCGCCTGCGCATGGGCAAGAGCACATGGGTCACGAACATTGATCTCGAAACCGATGTCCACGCCGACGAGATCGTGACTGTCGTGCAGGCCGTGACCGTCGCGGCCGGCGGGAACACCGGGACCCCGATGCCTGAAGGGCTCGACGAATGAGCTACCGCGTCGTTCGCTTCTACTTCGACAAGCCCGGCTACCAACGCACGATCATCGCGCGCTGCTCCCTCGAAGAGGCGCAACGCCATTGCAGTGACCCTGAGACGAGCAGCAACACGGCCAAGGGGTCGTGGGCTCGTCGCCGGACAAGGCTGCATGGCCGATGGTTCGACGGGTACGAAGAACGATGACCAACCAGAAGGAGGCCTGAAGGGCTCGACGAATGAAGCTGAACGACAACCTCGGACGGCCACGATACGTCGACCGCCACGCACATCAGGCACACCGCAGGGGGACGCGTCGCCAGAGGAGGGCGTACGCGAGGATCGTCCGCCTGATCAAGAAGTACGGCATCAAGGAGTCGTGATGGAGACCAAGAAGGAGCTCTCGAAGAAGGCTCGCCCGGGCGAGATGACGATCCGGGGTTCTCTCGAGCCGAACGTCATCATCGTTCCACCGGAGGAGGTCGAAGCAATCCTCGACCGAGCCGTCGATGAGGGGATCATGGATCAGGAGGCCCGAGACTCGATCAGGGTAATCCGAGAATGGCCTGAGACATGAGCATCGTCGTCCTCTGCCCATCGAGAGGAAACCCCGGAGCTCTGGCGGAAGCCGCCGAGAGCTTCATCAGGACACGCCGATCGAGGACCACGGAGATGGCGGCAGTGATCGATCTCGATGATCGGTCCCTCGGCGACTATCGAGACATCATCAGGGACAAGGGCCTGCTCACAGTGGAGGTCCCTGCCGAAGCCGGCGGCAACATGAACCGGGCGCTCAACTGGGCCGTGGGCGGCAGCGATGAGACCGGCGTCCAGCCACCTGATCCCCTGACAGACGAGTTCGGGATCATCGGCTTCATCGGGGACGACCATCGTTTCCGAACACCGGGCTGGGACCTACTCGTCGAGGATGCCCTCGATCTCGGAGGCATCGCCTATGGGGACGATCTCGCCCAGCGGCAGGCGCTCCCGACTCAGGTCTTCATCAGCTCGAAGATCGTCGAGGCACTCGGCTGGATGGGGCTGCCCGGGGCCAAGCATCTCTACCTCGACAACGCGTGGCGGACGCTCGGAGAGGGCGCCGGCTGCCTCTACTACCTGTCGAACGTGGTGATCGAGCACCTCCACCCGGCACACAACCCGAGCGTCCCGTGGGACGAGAACCACAGACGCGTCAACACGAAGGAGATGTACGAACACGACGCTCAGGTCTACGCCAAGTGGCTCGAGCATCAGGCATCGATCGATATCCAGATCGTTCGGGAGGTGCTTCGTGCCCACCATCATTGACCCTAGAAAGCAACACGCCTCCCGGGAGGCCGCCCTAGGGAGGACAAGAAAGAAGGTGAAGAAGGCTCACCAGTTGAGCCCAGCGCACGAGATGTTCACCGACAGACTTCGGCGGAGGCTGACCAAGCGGGTAGCCGTTAGCGGCTACCGATCAGTCGCAATGCAGATCGGCATCAATCACGCCCAGCTCTACCGGTTCCTGAACTACGGGCAGGAGATCAGGAGCCCGGCGATCGACAAGATCGTGGCATGGCTCGAGCGATGAGGACTATCGTACTCGCCCTCGCTTTGCTCCTCGCCGGCTGCGGCCCAGAGTATGGCTTCGTGGTCTCGAAGTGGGACGTGCCGGCCCATACCACCACGCACCTGATGCAGATGTCCTGTGGGGAGGGTTGCACCATGTGGATCCCGACGTCGAACTATGTCCCGCGAGCCTGCTACGTCCGCATCGAAGGCGAGGGTGGAGACGGAGATCGGCAGCTGACATGTGAGTCTTGGGAAGGCATCGCCACCGGCCAATGGCTGGATCTGCGATGAGCCTCGTCTCGGTCATCGTCCCGACCTACAACCGGGCCAAGCTCCTCGGGACACGCTGTCTGCCGTCCATCATCGCCCAGACGCACCGGGCCCTCGACATCCACGTCATCGGCGATGGCACAGACGACGAGACCGTCGAGCTGATGCTCGGCATCATGCCGCTCGACTCAAGGATCCGCTTCACGAACCTGCCCCATCAAGCCTATCCAGACGACCCCGGTCAGGCATGGTGCGTGCTCGGGCTCGAGGCCCGCAACTACGGTCTCGACTCAGCCGTTGGGCGCTATGTCACCTGTCTCAACGATGATGACGCATGGGAACCCGACGCGGTCGAACGCCTCCTGCTCCTCGTCGAGTCAGCCCCGAACGACTTCGCCTATGGGATCTCCGTCTACCACTGGCCTGACGGGCATCGCCAGACTGCTGGCCAATGGCCACCGGGCATGGGCGCCTTCTGCGATGGAGCATGGCTGATGAAGCACGACCTCGGCTACCGCTTCGATCCAGCCTGTATCGAACGCGGCCTACCGGAGGACGGCGATCTCTGGACGCGGATGTGGATCGAGGACAAGGTCAGCTTCGCCTTCCTGCCGAGGATCGTCCACCACTACTATCCGAACCCACGATGAGCCTGTCACTCGACCGCACGATCGGGATGGACATGGCCATGACCTACCGCACATTGGCGCACCGTACTCCGCCCTGCCTGTGGGTCGACCACTATTGGGTCCAGTTCATCCACGTTTCGATACCCGGCACGACGCTCTTGATCCTCTGTCGCAACTGTGGGCGGACGCCGCTCGAGGCGCTCGGTTCACTTCCGGTGGTGCCATGATCCCCGTGCTCGGGGTCCCATGCCTGCGGCGCGTCGATCTGCTCGCCAAGATGGTTGCCAGCATCGACGTCGAGGTCGACGTTCTGTACGTCATCGACAACACCATAGATGGCTCAATCGATCCTGCCGCGCTCAAGGTCAACCCACTTGTGGACAGGGTCGCCGTCGACCATCAAGGGCGGAACCTCGGTGTCTCCGCCTCGTGGAACAGGATCATGGAAGAGTCGGCGCCATGGTGGGCGATCATCAACGACGACATCGCCTTCGCGGCCGGCGACCTCGAGCGACTCGCCGAGTTCATGGAGGACGGCGGGACGCTGGGGATGCTGATGACCCCGTCGGCCTTCGCCGTCTCAGCGTGGACGGTCAAGACGGTCGGAACCTTCGATGAGAACTTCCACCCGGCCTACTTCGAGGACAACGACTACGTCTATCGCTGCGGGCTGCTCGGGGTCACGGTCACGGCGTTGCCGGCCAACTACCACCACGAACGATCGGCCACGATCAACTCGAGCTCGCAGCTGAGAAGCGAGAACCATCGGACGTTCCCGCAGAACCGCGACTACTACGTCCGCAAGTGGGGCGGCATGCCCCTGCAGGAGACCCACCGAACACCCTTCAACAAGGGCGGATCGCCGAAGGACTGGGAACTCGAGCCCGGGCGGATCCAGAAGCTGACATGGAGAGGGACATGAGACGCAGGCTCTACCCGTCGGCAACAGTTGACTACGCAACCATGCCGGCCCGCTCCAACACCCAGTGGCGCGACCATCAGGCTCGCGTGCTGGTGACCGCCGGTCTGATCGCGTGGTACAAGCCTCGCATCATCCTCGATCCCGCCTGTGGGGATGCGTCGATCGTGGATGCCGCCTACGGACTCCATCCATTCTCCGTCGCGTGGCTCGGAGATCTCAGCCCACAGAACGCGCAACCGGCCATCACCGCCCCCCATGGGGCCGTTTGGACGACTGACGCCCTACACATGCTCCGGACACAGGGCGGTCAGGAGGTTGATGTCGTCGTCCTCACGGAGATCCTCGAACACGTTGAAGACCCGGAGCTGCTGCTCGTGGCCGCTCGTGGACAAGGCAAACACCTCGTGGCCTCGTCGCCGGTCGAGGAGCCACCGGGCGTCAACAACCCCGAGCACCTGTGGTCCTTCGGCATCGACGGCTACCGGGACATGCTCATCGCTACTGGTTGGAAGCCTGACACCATGATCGAGCTCAGCTTCACCGAACCCGGCTGGCCCTACCGCTTCCAGATCTGGGGTGCGTCATGAAGGTCCTGATCACAGGCGCGGCCGGCTTCCTTGGACGCCACTTCCTAGCCCACCATCGTCTCCTCGACGACACGGTCTGGGCCTTCGACGACATGTCTGCGTCTCACGCCGAATGGAGCGAGGGCATCATTCGAGAGGACGCAGCTGTCGCCTTCGCCGAGCTCTGGGATGAGCGCTTCGATCTCGCCTATCACTTCGCAGCGCCGGTCGGCGGACGAGAGATGATCGAGGGCGACCCGATGTACAACGCTCGCTCTCTCGAGCTCGACTCGGCCTTCTTCCGATGGGCCATCGGGCACACCGAGGTGGCCGTCTATCCGAGCTCCAGCGCGGTCTATGGGGCCATCCTGCAGCGTAAGGACGCCGGGCAGCTTCATGAGGGCCGGTTCAACGCGGCCGATCCCAGCTGGCTAGCCCCAGACGAGCTCTATGGGTTCACCAAGCTGGCCGGCGAGATGTTGGCATGGAAGGCCACCCGCTATGGTCTCAACACGCTCTGCATCAGGCCGTTCTCAGGATATGGAGAAGGCCAACCAGACTCTTACCCGGTGACAGCGATCTGCCAACGGGCAATCGCCCGAGAGGACCCCCTTGTGATCTGGGGCTCGGGGCAGCAGAAGCGTGACCTCATCCATGTCTCGGACATCGTCGGGGCAACGACAAGCCGTCTCCGGGCCCCACTCACTGGCTACGAAACCATGAACATCGGCAGAGGCATCGGCATCACCTTCGAGTCGGTAGCCGCCATGGCCGCGAGCATCATCGGCTACCACCCGAAGATCGTGACTGATGAGTCGAAGCCCGAAGGCGTGATCAACCGGCGCGCGGACCCAACGCGAATGAGCTACTTCCACGAACCAGCCATCAACCTGAGAAGCGGGCTGGAGCGAGTCATCAGATGGCTGGAGGCCACGTCGTGACCCTCATCTTCGTCGACACGGAGACCACGGGTGTCGATCCACGGAGGCACAACATCTGGGAGGTCGCCCTCATCGAGGAGGATGGGGCTGAGGTCTCGTGGGTGATCAACCCCAACCTGATCGACCTCGAGAACGCCGACCCGATGGCGCTCTTCATCACGCACTTCTACGAGCGCATGCCTCTCTGGCCGAAGAGAAGCGAAGTACACCTACACGCGGGCCTCGGAGCCGAGGTGCCCGTGGAGCGGCTCGGGAAGCCTGACTACTACTCTCCTGACGAGGTCGCCACTGAGGTCGCCAAGCGAACGGCAGGCAAGCATCTCGTCGGCGCCGTACCCAGCTTCGACGCCACGTTCCTGACCAAGCTCCTGCTCGAGCATGGGATGACGCCAGCATGGCACTACCATCTCGTCGACGTCGAGGCGATGGCCGCCGGCAGGCTCCACCTCCGGCCGCCGTGGGACTCCATGGAGCTCGCCAGACGGCTCGGTGTTCCACAGCTTGACGGCAAGCACACGGCCCTCGGTGACGCTCGTTGGGCGAAGGCCATGTACGAAGCGGCCCTCGATCCGGCGGGGCGGCTCATCGGTGACTGAGCTCGTCCTCTCGTCCTCGAGCGCAGATGCCTATCGTCGCTGCGGATGGAGGTTCTATCTCGAATACGTCGAGATGGTCCCTCAGGCGCAGAACGTCAGGGCAGCGATCGGTCTCGCCGTCCACGCTGGCGTCGAGGACTACTATCGAGACAAGCTCGAGTACGCCCACACGACTCTGCAGACGGCCAACGAAGAGATCTTCTTCGCGTCCGACTTCTTCCAGAAGTACGTGGACTCCTACAATGCCGTGGCCGCCTTCGAGCTGGCATCCGTAACCGAGCCGGAAGAGGATCTCGAGAAAGCCCGAGCGTCAGGTGAGCGGACGCTGATGGTCTACCTTGAAGACGTGGCTCCTGAGATCCGCCCCCTGTTCGTCGAGGCGGCGCTGAGGATCGACATCGATGGCATCCCGTACTCGATCCACCCAGACCTGATCGACACGGACATCAACGTCAGGGACCTGAAGATCAAGCGCTCGAAGCCACGAGATCCGAGCGTCTATGCCTTCCAGCAGGAGGGGTACGCGCTCGGGGTCCGCGTTCTCCTCGGCAAGAAAGAGAGGGATGTCCAGCTCGATATCATGATCCGCCTGCTCCGCGACCGACCATACTATGTGCCCATCGCCAACGGGGGCCCGATCAGCGACTCGGCGGTCCGCAGCTTCGCCCGCCGGCTCGAGACGATCGCCAACGGGATCGCCAAGGATCAGTACCCGCCCAACGGCCTCGAGAACGGGGCTTGTCGATACTGCCCGGTCCGTCATGCCTGCCAGCCCTATGAGGAGTCGCTCGATGGGTAAGCCACTCGAAGCCTATGATGAGGAGCCCGCCGTGCCCGCAAAGACGAAACCCACGCCAGCCGTTACCGAGGAGTCGGGCAACGGCATCCCAGCCGAGCCGGAGATCACGTACGAGGAATACGAACTTCGCCGGAAGGAGCTGGTCGAGCGATTGCCGGAGGTCGGGGCTCGACCCAAGAACCTCGTCGCCAAGCTCGCCCTCATCACCGGCCTCGTCGGCCAGATCCGAAAGTCCGGCGAGAACACCTTCCATCATTACCGATACGCCAAGGAGAGCGACCTCGTCGAGGCCATCCGGCCCCTGCTGAGCGAGCTCGGGATCTGGGTCTGGTGGTCGCTCTTTGCCGACCCAGAGAAGGGCATCAAGCACCACGAACGCCTGAGCCAGACGAAGAAGGACCGCGATGGCAACATCACCGGAGAGGCGAACACGCTAACCGCCGTGGCTGCTCACTTCAAGTTCATCGACGGCGACACGAAGGAAGAAACCGAGCCGCAGCTGATGATGGGCTACGGCGACGACAACAGCGACAAGGGTCTCTACAAGGCGCTCACCGGCATGGAGAAGTACTTCCTGTTCAAGACGTTCCTCGTGTCGACGGGGGACGATCCCGAAGGCGACACCCGGGCAGACGCACGAGCCGCCCGACGCGAGGGCCCTCCCGAGGTTCGCCGTTCGAGCTCGCAGGGTGGACGCTCACAGCCACAACGTGGTGGCCGCCAGCAGGAGGCCTCGTCGCCGCAAGTGCGCCAGCTCGGCGAGCTGCTCCGCAAGGCCGGTCTCGCGAAGAGCTCCATCAAGACGCTTGAGTACTTCACAGAACAGCTCGGTCGTCCGTTCCCTGTCGAGGACGGGGACCCGGCGACGACACTGCAGACAGCCCTGAGAACCATCAAGCCCGAGGAGATGGGCAAGCTGATCGCCAGCCTCCGGGCAAGTCAGGAGGAGGAACAGCCAGCGGCCGTAGAGGAGGCTCAAGATGTCGTCGGTGACAGCCCTGCTGGCGAAGACGTCGAAGCAGCTGGACCAGCAGCGACGGAAGTTGTCTCGGACGAAGAAGAGGACGCCGGCCCCATCGCCTGAATGCTGGATCTGCGGTAAGCCGGCCATCGAAGGAGAGGGCCCGACGGCGCCATGTTGGGCCTGCCTCTATCGGATCGTCGACGGCGTCAAGGACCCCGGTGTGCTCTCCGAGATGGAGCGCGTGCTCCTTCTGGAGGCACATGGTGAGACCGTCATCCTTGCCCGATACCGAGGCGTGTTGAGCTGGGTCCGCAGACCCGGCCGTTGATGTAGCATCGACCCGGACACGACAGAAACGGCGGGCGCCATCCGAAAGGCCACACCGCCGTTTCTCAAGTCCCCTGAGCAGGACGGTATCCATGGTAGACGTTGCCACCGCAACTATGCAAGTCTCCCCCGGGCTCGAACAGGCCGCCGAGGTCTACGCGGCCACCTTCGCCGGCCGGCGGGACGCCTACAGTTTCTGGAATGGCGAACACTGGCAGGCGGTGCGCAAGCCCCTGACGTCGAAGGTCGTCCTCGATGCCTTCCTGTCCGGGGTCCCGATCAGTGCCTACGTCCTGACCTCGAAGTCGACGACGCACATCGCCGCGCTGGACATCGATCGAGATGATGGCTACGAGCTCGGTCTCAGGTTCGGGGAGAAGCTCTCAGGCCTCGGCGGCATCGGGTACATCGAACGCTCGGCGAGGGGCTGCCACTTCTGGATCCTGATCGACCAACAGCTTCCAGCCGTACTCGTACGTCGGGCGCTCAGGGCCCTCGTTCACGAGGCCGGATTGCCTGACGACAAGAAGATCGAGCTCCGCCCGGGAAGTGATCGCCTCAACGACGAGGACTCCCTCGGGCACTGCATCCGAATGCCGACCATGCCCCACCAGAGGACCCACAAACGGTACCGCCTCATCGCTACGAC
>Ga0209751_10000712_pt1 | contig 35337 bp, 27 predicted proteins | sample RifCSP13_1_FD_184019 | JGI IMG/M metagenome (GOLD analysis project Ga0209751, IMG submission 184019) | Soil microbial communities from Rifle, Colorado - Rifle CSP2_sed 13_1 (SPAdes) (version 2) | ecosystem: Environmental > Terrestrial > Deep subsurface > Rock core/Sediment | place: Rifle...
CTCCGGTTTGGGTTCGCCCTTCCGCGCGGGGGAAGTCGCGATGTGATTGGCGATCCGCAGCTGGGTGGGGGAGAGGTCGAGCGCGCACACCACCGCCTCGGCGTCCCCGCCCGCGCCCGCGTGGACGACGCCCCTCAGCCGCCCCCACACCACCACGTCGCCGCCCGCCACGATCTCCGCCCCCGGATTCACGTCCCCGATGACGATCACGTGGCCCGTGTGGCGCACACTGCGCCCCGACCGGAGCGTGCGGCGCACCAGCACCGCCTCTTCACGCGCCTCTTCGGGATCAACCTCCCGGTCGGGTCTGGTTTGCGGCGTGCTGGCCGGCAGGTGGATGATCAGCCCCAGGGCCTGCGCGGCGTTCACCGTCGTCGGCGAGTCGCTCAACACCGCCCACAGGTTCACCTTCCGTTCCGAGAGCGCGTCGCGCAAGCGCCCCAGGTCAGCCGCCGACAGCGCGCGCGGCCCCACGCCCAGCGCCAGTTTGGCGCCTGTGAAAAAATCCGAGGCCTGATCAATGCGGTCTAACAACGTCCGCGAGGTAGCCATCCAGTTTTCCCCCTCGCTCAACGTCACCAGCAGGCCTTCGCGAATTCCTTTGATGGTGATGAGGTCTGACATGCGCGCTTCCCGGTTCGTGAGCGGCGATTATAGCATCAGAAGTCAGTAGACAGTAGTCAGTCGTCAGTCGTCAGAAACTCTGATCCCCGATCTCTAATCTCCAATGACCTCCCCTCACCGCACCGTCAACCCCGAAAGCACAACTTTGTCCTCCACTGGCGCGCCGTCGGCGTTGAGCACGGGCACGCGCTCCAAAGTATCGAGCAGATACATGCCGACGTGCACCTGGTACGGGCCGGGCGGCGCGTCGGGATTGAACGACACCGCATAGGCATCCACGATCACCTCGCCGGGCCGCCAAGACGAAGTGAGCCGCGTCCCCTGCACGGGCCAGTAATCCACCTGCCCATACAGCCGCCCGTCTGGCCCCACAAGGTGCACGAACACGGTGTAACTCTCGGCCATCGTCTGCAAGCCCTGCCATTCGAGCGTGACTTTGACCTGCCCGGCCCGCGTGACTTCCGGCGTCTCCAGCACGGCGCGTCGCAGCAGCAGTTGATGATTGAAATTGATCGCGCCCTCGCCCTCCAGCCGGATGGGGGGGAGCGCGCAGGCGGCCGTGACCGGCGCCAGCCAACCGCAGCGCGCGGCCTGGCCGTTGCTCACGACGAGATCGAAGGTGTCGCCTGCAGCAGGTGGGGTCAGCCGGTAAACCTGCGGGACGATCTGCCCGGCCGCCCACGCCGCAAGCGAGCGGGTCTCGCCGAAGGCCGTCACAGTTTCGCCCTCACCTCGCAGCCAGTACAGCGTGATTTGCAGCCGCGAACCGGGCGCTGCGGACTCCGGCGCATCGTAACCCATCAGCCATTGTTCCCCCAGCCGGGCGCGCAGGGGGTGTGTGGGGTGGGGCGAGGTGGTGGGTGACTGGATCGTTACCGTAGCGCTCTCCACCCACCCAGGATCGGATGAAGGCTGGAAGGGCGGAAATAGTCCCACATCCAGGCGATGCTCGCCCGGCGGCAGGTTGGGCGCCAGAGGAATGGTGTAAAAATCCGAGATGTACTCGCCGGGCCGCCACGCATTGCGCGGGTACAGGCCGTTCACCGGCACGCTGCCCGTGCTCTGCCAAAGAACCTGCCCGGCGGGATCGCGCAGGCGGAGGTAGACGAGCAAATTTTCCTGCGGCTGACGCCCAGCGCGCCAATACAGTGTGACCAGCAGGGCATCGCCCAGCCTTTCCACCCGGCTGCCGATCAGCTCGGTGTGATCGGCCAACGTGACCGAGGTGGACTCGGCGACGTTGGGCCGCGTCGTGAATGGGTAGGGGGAAATTTCGGGCAGCGGGCCGACGGACCGCAGCGAATACGCCTCACCCAGCCCCGGCAAATAACGGCCCAGATACACCGTCTGCCCGGCGGCCAGGCGTTCGTCGAGCACGGCGCGATAACTGGCCTCGTCCGGCAGAAGAACGAGGTCGAGGTCAGGACGCACGCCCTCGACGGCCTGCAAATAGTACAGCGGCGCAAGGTGTTTGGGGTCGGTGAGGAGGGTCGCCCCGCGCGCGAGCGGCTGGCTCAGCGTGTATTGGCCCAGGTGATACCGTCCCCACTTTTGGGAGAGGTCGAGGCGCGGCAGGTTGAGCCAGAGGGAGCTAAAGGGCAGGAGGCAGAAGGCCGTCGGCAGGAGGCCGGCTGTGATTGAGAGGCTGGCGGGATGACGAGGCGACAGGAAAGAATGGGCGAGGGAGAGAAGCGTGTGCAGTCCCAAGCCGATGAGCACGGCGGCGATCAGATGCATCGAGATAAAGAAGTCGCTGAAGTCTGGCTCGGGAGGGTTGTAAGCGAGGGTGAAGTAAGCGTGGCCCGCATACGCCAGCGTGATGAACAACGCCGCGCGCCAGCCCGCCGCCTGTGTCTCCGAAGCCCGGCGCAGCGCCAGCGCGCCCAGGCCCATGAGCATCAGCGCGAAGCCAGCCCAGCTGTACTCCATCACGATCTTGCCAAAGACGATACCGAAACGAGTCAGATCGCGCAGAGGCAACAGGGGGTCGAGCTGCCCCGCGGCTTCGCCGCCGCGCAGGAAATAGGCGAACTGCTGGAGCGAGAGGAATTGGCCGTGGTTGACGGCGGGCCAACGGATGGGAAGGTAGAGGTAGACGGAGAGGCCGAGGAGAGTGAAGAGAATGACGAATGACAAATGGCGAATGAGGAATGAGGCGTGATCAGTGATACGTGAGGCAGGAGGTGTGAGGCGGGGAGCGTGGGTCAGCCATTGCAGAGCCGCGAAGGCGCAGGCGGGCGCGAGCATCAGCGTGGTCATGTGATTGGTCATCGCGAGGCCGAAGACAAAGGCCAGGGCGTAGAGGGTGGAAGGGGGGCGAGGCTCAACCGAGACCGGTCGGTCAACCAGTTCCAGGCCCAGGTACAGGATGACGGCGGCGAGCGCGGCGTTGAGGGTGTAGGCTTCGATCTCGGTGGCGCGCGCCCACAGACTGGGAGAAACGCCGAACGTGAACCCGGCCAGTAATGCGGGCAGCGGCGCGCCGCCCAGCCGGCGCGCCAATCGCTCAACGCCGACGGCGGCGAGCGCGGCCGCGAAGGCGGCGGCAAGGTTGATGCGCCAGGCCGCCGTGCCGCCAACCGGCAGCAGGCTGAAGACTTTGCCCACGAGCATCAACAGCGGATAACCGTTGCCGTGCGCGACGCCCAGCCGCGCCGCGCTCACTTGAAACTCAAATGGGTCGGCTTCGCCGACCGTGGGGGCGAGAGTGCGCAGATATAAAGCCAGAAGGATGATGAAGAGCAGAAGGGAAAACCCCACATCCCAAATCCCGAGGCCCAAGCGGGGGAGCAGGGGGGCAGACGAGCGCGCGGGGGCGGTTGTGGTGCGTGGGGTGTGATGGGGGAGGAAAGCCAGCAGGCTGCAAAGGACAAGCGAGCCGGCGAGCAGGGTCTTTGCGCGGAGGAGGTTGACCCCGGGCGAGAAGAGGCTGATGAGCGGGAGGAGCAGGGGGATGGCGGCAAGAGCCAGCGGCGCAGGCCGGTTGGGGAACCGGTTAACCGCCTGGAGGTAGAGAAGGCTCGGCAGGGCTGCGCCGAGGAGGGCCGCCAACAGAGCGCCGCCCCAGGTATCCAAAAAAATAAACCGTTGGGGGGCGCTTTCGAAGAGATAGCGCGCCAGGGCGAGGCCGTAAACGCCGCCGCACAGACCGGCGAACAGCGAAGCTGGAGACGGGCTGATCTTGTGGGGCACGCGGTTCAGCGGGGATTGGTCGCCGTGGCGACGTCGACGGTTTTGAGTTGGAAGTAGGCGCGCAAGATGGCGTTGGCAATCGGCCCGGCGATTTTGGACCCCTCGCCGCCGTTGTAGACGAAGGCGATGACGGCGATTTCCGGCTGCTCGTAGGGCGCGTAGAGATAGGTCCACGAGTGCGTGGGCCACTGGCCGGGTTTGCACAAGCCCTTGGGGTAAGCAATCTCGTCGCAGTATTCGGCGGTGCCGGTCTTGCCCGCGACGTTGACGCCGGGCACCTCCACAATGGGAGTGTTCTCCTCGCCGGCGAAGACGGCGATAGGACCGGAGAGCGTGCCGTTCAGCACGGCTTCATGCATCCCCTGGCGGATCAATTGCAGGGTGTTGCGCGAGATGGGGAGGCGGCGGATGACGATCGGCTGTGTGTCGGTGACGACGTTCCCCTCGCCGTCGAGGATCTTGTCAATCAGCGTAGGTTGATAGAGCACGCCGCCGCTGACGACGACGTTGATGGCGTTCATCATTTGCAGAGGCGTGGCGACGACGTAGCCCTGGCCGACGGAGGCGTTGTAGGTGTCGCCCGTGGCCCAGTTCTCGCCGTAGTTGATGCGTTTCCATCTTGAGTCGGGGACCAGGCCGCGCGCCTCGGCCGGCAGTTCCACGCCCGTATACTCGCCGAAGCCAAACAGCTCCATCCAATGGGCGAGACGTTGAATGCCCAGTCCCTCCACTTTTTCGTCGGCCCAGCCGCCGCCGATCTTGTAAAAATACACGTCACACGACTCGGCAATGCCCCGGATGAAACTGACTTTGCCGTGACCGGTGCGCAGCCAGCACACAAACTCTTGGGCCTTGCCGGGGTCCGCCGGATAGTATTTGTTGCGGACGGTGATCTTGCCGGGGTCGGTCAGTTCCTTATCCGGGTCAATGACGCCTTCTTCCATGACCCCCGTGGCGGTGACGATTTTGAACACCGAGCCGGGCGGGTAAAGGCCGCTCACGGCGTGGTTGATGAGCGGCTTTTCGGCGGTGTCGCTGAGCAGTTTGTAATACGGAAAGTCAATGCGGCGGGCGAAGCGGTTGTTGTCGTAGGTGGGCCACGAAACCATGGCGAGGATCTCGCCGTTCATCGGATTCATGGCTATGACGACGCCGCTGGACGATCGGAGGGCGCTGAAATAGTTGTTGATGAAATTGATGCGTCCGGTGAGGGCAGCCTCGGCGGCCGCTTGCAGCCGGGCGTCCACCGTCAGTTGGACGTTGAGGCCCGCGACGGTTTCCGTTTCCACGCTGAGGGTGCGGAGGTCCTGGCCCGCCACGTCTTCTTCGATCAGGCGGCTCCCGTTTTGCCCGGCGAGGACGTCCTGCATCGAGGCCTCCACCCCGGCTACGCCGATGCGGTCCCTGCCCGGGAGGAGGCCTCTGCCGGTGTAATACGCGTAAGTCAGCGGAAATTCTCGCGGATCGGGGATGGGCGCCATATAGCCGATGATGTCGGCCGTGAGCGCCCCGGTCGGATAATCGCGCAGAGGCTCGACGATGACGCCGACGCCGGGCAGGTTGGCTTCCTCTTCGCGGATGACGAAAGCCGTGTCTTTGTCAATATCGCACTTGATCTTGACCGGCGTGAAGGGCGCGAGGCCGGCGCCTTCTTCCACCAGATCACGGATACCGCGCCCCGGCGTGCAGGGCGATTGAGGTGTGGAGCCGGGGACGAAGATGGGCATTTGCAGGAGTTTCGAAAGCCGCAGATAGATGGCTTCCTCCTCGGCGGCGCTGTCCGGCAGATAGGCGGGGGTGATCGTCACGGTGAACGAGGGCACGTTGCGCACCAGCGGCACGCCCCGCCGGTCGTAAATGATCCCGCGCGGGGCCGGGTCGCTCACGCGGGTGACGCGGTTCTCGAAAGCCTCGTCGGCGTAAGTCCGGCCCTCAGTGATCTGTAGCTGAAAGAGATGGACGATCAACCCGGCAGTGGAGAGGATCAGCGCCGCGTAGAAGGCCAGGACGCGCCAGGGGTTGGGGGAAGCGTAGCGAGACATTGGCGTGGTGAGCCTAAGTCGTGACAGGAGCAGGATAGACCACCTCGTGCAGCCAGCGGAGAACCTGATAGACCGGGAGTGTGAACAGGATGTTCAACACGGCGGCGGGCAGAGTCACGCGTGACAGGCTCAGGCCCCAGTCCACGGGCTGGCCAAGCAGGGAGAATCCTAGCAGAGAAATGAAGTGAAATCCAAAGGTACCCAGGGCGACGGTCGCCAGGGGCAGGAGCACGTGTGAGCGCCACAGCCGCCCCTCGGTCAGGCTGGCGAAATAGGCCATGAGCACAAAGGCGAGCGAGGTCAGGCCCAGCGGCCCCCCGGAGAGCAAATCCAGAAAGAGGCCGCCGGCGAAGCCCCACACCGCGCCGCCCTGCCAGTCTCCCGCAAGCGTCCAGCCCAACGTCAGGATGAGGACGAGATCAACCGCGCCGCCGTAGAGGTGAAAGTTTGCCACGACGCTCGACTGGACCACCGCCGCCAGCGCGAGGAGCGGCACGCCGATGAGTAGAGTCGTAATCATGGGGCCGCGGGTGTGGGGGTATTCTGGAAGAATGGGCCGAGGTCAATCGGCTTGAAGCTGACGATAATGAGGACGATTTCCAACCGGCTGAAATCCACTCCTGGGATGACCTCGGCCTGCTGCAACACTTCGTAATTCAGCTTCTGCACTGCGCTCACCGTGCCGATGACGATGTCCTGCGGGTACGTGCCCCCCAGGCCGGAGGTGAGCACGCGCTCGCCCGGCTCCACCGTGACCTGCTGGGAGATGTATTGCATGACCAGGCCCCCGGCGAGCTGGCCGGTGACCACGCCGCGCTCGCGGGATTTTTGCAGGAGCGCATTCACGGCCGAACTGGCGTCCACGATGAGTTGCACCTTGCTGGCCTGGCTGGTGACCTCGACGATCTTGCCCACCAACCCGTGATCCGTGACCACGGGCATGTCGCGTCGGACGCCGTCGTCCGAGCCACGGTCGAGGAGGATATAGCGCAGGAAAGGGGAAGGATCGCGCCCGATGACGTTGGCGGCCAGGTAGCGGTTTTCAGGCTGGGTCCGGGCGTAACTCACCAGCCCGGAAAGAGTCTGCAGCGCCGCCTGATCTTCTTCCAGTTGAACGATCCGGGTTTGCAGTTGATTGACCTGGGCTTGCAGTTCCGCGTTCTGCTGGCGCAGCGCTTCGGCCTCGGGGTTGTCCTGGAACAGGCTGGAGACGCTGGCCCAGGTCCGGGAAACGGATCGCTGCAGCACCGTGAGAGGTGTTTGCAGGAGATACTTCACCGGCTCCAGCCTCCCGGCCTGATTGAGGCCGAGCAACCCCGCGCTGATGGTCAGCAGGATCGCCACGAGGATGGAGCGCCGTCGAAATTTGGACATACTTTTAGGAGGGTAGAGGATGAGGGATGAAAGTTTTTGTCTCGTCCGGAGACCTTCCTCCTTCAGCCTTACCCGTGCGAGGTGCTGCCGCGCTCCAGGCCGACGAGCAGACTCTTGAGACCGTCGTAGTCTTCCAAAATGCGCCCGGCCCCGCGCGCCACGCAGGTCATGGGGTCTTCCGCCAGCCACACGCGGATCTTCAATTCTTCCTGGAGGCGCTCGACCAGGCCGTGTAGCTGCGAGCCGCCCCCGGCGAGGCACACGCCGCTTTCCATCAGGTCGGCGATGATTTCCGGCGGGGTTTCATCAATCGCGTCTTTAATGGCCGTGACGATGGTATTCACCGACCCGGAGACGGCTTCGCGAATCTCGATGGAGGAAACTTCCACCGCCTCCGGCAGCCCGGTCACCAGGTTGCGCCCCCGCAGCGTGGCCGTCTTCTCTTCCCATAGCGGGTAGGCTGAGCCAATCGAAATTTTGACGCGCTCGGCCATGCGCTCGCCCACCAGCAGGTTGTACTTGTTGCGCGCGTACTGGACGATGTCCTGATCCATCTCGTCGCCCGCCACCCGCAGCGAGCGCGAGAGCACCACACCGCCCATGGAGAACACCGCCACCTCGGTCGTGCCGCCGCCGATGTCCACGATCATCGAGCCGCGCGGTTCGCCCACCGGCAGCCCCGCGCCCAGCGCCGCCGCCGTCGGCTCTTCAATCAGGTACGCCTCGCGCGCGCCCGCCGCAATGGTCGCGTCGTACACCGCGCGCTTTTCTACTTCGGTCACGCCAGAGGGAATGCCGATGACCACGCGCGGGCTGGGGACGGGGACGAGGCTCTGCTCGTGCGCTTTGCCGATGAAATATTCCAGCATGGCTTCGGTGATCTCGAACTCCGAGATGACCCCATCCCGCAGGGGACGGACGGCGACGATGTTGGCTGGGGCGCGTCCGGCAATTTCCTTGGCCTCCATGCCAATTTTGACCGGGCGTTTGGTTTTCTTGTCAATCGCCACCCACGACGGCTCGTTAATGACGATGCCCTTGCCACGCACGTTGACGAGCGTGTTCGCCGTCCCGAGATCAATCCCGATGTCGAGCGAAAAGAGGCCCCATAACCAGCGGAGAGGCCGAGAGTTGAGTAAGGCGCTGAATGCCAACTTGCCATCCTTTCGGCGGAACGACGGGCGATTATACCATTCGGCTAACGCAGGGCAAATTTGCGGCCTATGTCAAGTCGGCGCGGGCGGATATATAATCCTGCGTATGGACTTGCGGGCGCGAGTGCAAAAGTACATTGAAGAACGAGATCTGCTCCGGCCTGGGGAGAGCCTGGTTTTAGGCGTTTCCGGCGGCCCTGACAGTTTGTGCCTGCTCGACCTGCTTCACGTCCTCGCGGCCTCGTGGAAACTCACAATTCATGTGGCCCACCTGAACCACGGTCTCCGCCCCGAGGCTGCGGCTGATGCCGGGTTTGTGCGCGTCGAGGCTGAGAAGCGCGGCCTCCCGTTCCATACCGAAACCGCTGCGACGCGCGCTCACGCCCTCGCGCACAAGCAGTCTATCGAGGAAGCCGCGCGCGGACTCCGCTATGCCTTCCTCGCACGCCTCGCGCACGCCGTTGGCGCTCAGGTCATCGCCGTCGCCCACACCGCCGACGATCAGGCTGAGACGGTACTGATGCACTTTTTGCGCGGCTCGGGGGTGGCTGGGTTGCGGGGAATGCTTCCGAAAGTAGAGATCAGGGATTGGAGATTGGAGGTTCCAATCTCTAATCTCCAGTCTCTCCGCCTCATCCGCCCGCTGCTCACGACGACCCGCGCGGAGGTCGAGGCGTATTGCGTCGAGCATAATCTACATCCGGTGCAGGATGCGTCGAATAGGGACATGACTTATTTCCGCAACCGCCTGCGCCACGAACTCCTGCCCCGGTTGGAGGCGTACAACCCGAACATTCGCGCGGTGCTTCAGCGGACGGCGGAAGTCATCGCGGGCGATCACGAAATTCTGCGCCGTGCAACCGAGCAGTTGTGGCGGGACACGGCGCGCCTTTCTGATCGTCGCGTGGTTTTTGAAAAAGATCGTTGGCTCACTCTGTCCCCTCCTGAGCAGCGCGCGCTCCTGCGCGAAGCCGTGCGCCGCTTGCGCGCGGATCTCCGCAACGTGGATTTCACGCCGCTGGAACACGCCATTCGTTTCAGCCGTACGGCGCAGGTCGGCCGGAGCTGCGATCTGCTCGGCGGGCTGTGCTTAACCATGTCGCCTTCACGCCTCGTCGTGAGCGCCTGGGACGAAGCTGCTTTGCCGGTTCTATCTGATGTCCCGCTGTTGACCGATCAAGATCTGCTCTTGCCTGGCTGGCGCTTCCAGGTCACGCTGCTCGACGAATGGACGCTGGACGCAGCTGCAGCCAACGCCTCGGGTTGGCGTGCATTTGTAGATGTCGCTGCCCTCCCCGGCTCTTACCGCGCTTCCGCAGAACGGCTGAGGGAGGTGGGCCAGGGGCAGGGGCTGCGACTCCGCTCCCGCCGCCCAGGCGATTGCTTTCACCCGCTCGGCCTCGGCGGACATCGCGTCAAGGTCTCGGATTTCATGATCAACGCAAAGATCGCGCAGCCCTTGCGCGGCCGCTGGCCGCTGGTGGTGTGCGCCGACGAGATCGTGTGGGTGGCTGGCCTGCGGTTGGACGAGCGCTTCAAGGTGACAGCCCGGACTCAGCGGGTGATGCGGTTGGAGTTCGTAAAGGATGAGAGGCGAGGGGGGAATGAATAGGTTGTTAATCATCGGCGCGGGCGGTTTCGTCGGCGCGATCCTGCGCTATTGGGTCAGCGGGTGGGTCCAACGCTGGCAGATTCGTTTTTATCGGACCATCAGCCGGAAATAACCGTGATGCAGCCCAAATTCAATCTCTGGATCGAGAAAGACGGCAAGGTCGTGCTGAGCGCCTGGCGCGTTCAACTCCTGGAGACGATCGAAGCAGCCGGCTCGATCAGCGCCGCCGCCGAGCAATTACGCCTCCCTTACCGCCGGGCCTGGGAAAAAGTGCAGGAGATCGAGAAGGCCCTGGGCGCCAAAGTGGTCGAGACGGCAGTAGGGGGCAAACACGGGGGCGGGGCGCACCTCACCCCGGCCGGCCGCCGCGCAATCGCGCAGTTCCATCAATTCGCCTCTGGTTTCGAGGCCGAAGTCGCCCGTCGCTATCGCGACGCATTCGGCAACTAATCCCGGAGTCCGGCTCTCCAATTAACGCGTGATGAAAGGCACTTGCGGATCAGCAGGTTCTTCGTTATGATAGAAAAACATAACGCTTGTCGTTGCGAGCGACTCATCAATCAGGAGGTTTGACATGCGACGATCAATCTGTTTGGGGTTGGCGGTTTGCCTGACGCTCATTCTTTCTGCTTGCGCTTCCCCGACGCAAACGCCGACGACCGCCGGCCCCCAGATCCTGCGCCTCGCGACGACCACCAGCACCGACGACTCCGGCCTCCTCGACGCGATCCTGCCGGATTTTGAAGCGAGATACAACGCCGAGGTGCAGGTCATCGCCGTCGGCACAGGGCAGGCGTTGGAACTCGGCGCGCAGGGCGACGTGGATGTGGTGCTGGTTCACGCCCGCGCCAGTGAAGACAGGTTCATTGCGGATGGCGATGGCCTTAACCGGCTGGACGTGATGTACAACGACTTCGTCATCGTCGGGCCCACGACCGATCCGGCGGGCATTGCCGGAACAGCAACGGCTAAGGCCGCCTTGGCGCAGGTCGCGGCACAGGCGGCGGCGTTTGTCTCACGAGGTGATGACTCGGGTACTCACTCCAAGGAGAAGAGCATCTGGTCGGCGGCGGGCGTCACCCCGACCGTTGACTCGGGCTGGTATTTCTCCATCGGGCAAGGGATGGGTGAGACGCTGCTGTTTGCGAACGAGAAACAGGCCTACACGCTGAGCGACCGGGGGACGTGGCTGGCGCAGCAGGCCGGACTGTCCAACCTCGCCGTGCTGGTGGGCGGCGCGGCGATTGACGCGAACCAGGACAAGGCTTTGTTGAACCCCTACGGCGTCATCCCGGTCAACCCGGCCAAGCACCCCCGCGTCAACTTCGCTCTGGCGACCCATTTTGCGGACTGGCTTACCTCGCTGGAGGTCCAGGAGATGATTGCGGATTACGGCCAAGACAGGTTTGGCCAGCCGCTGTTTTATCCCAGTTCGCCGGCCTGGCTGGCGGCGCATTGAGTGGCCACGGATGAAGACCGACGGACGCAGATTCCTTCTGCCAGCGGTGTGTCTCATCGGTGTTCATCGGTGGTTACCGTGAGTGAAGCGCATGTTTGCATCGCTGCCTCCGATTGTCCTCCTCTCTCTCTCTGTCTCCAGCGCGGCGCTGGCGATTGCGGCGGTGAGCGGGGTGCCTCTCGGGGCGCGGCTGGTTTTGCAGCCTCTGCCGGGACAACGTTGGATCGTGCTGCTGATCTACACCGGTATGGGCCTGCCGCCGGTGGTCGTCGGCCTGTTCGTCTACCTGCTGCTCTCGCGCAGCGGCCCGCTGGGCTGGCTGGACTGGTTGTTCACCCCGGCGGCGATGATTGCCGCGCAAACAGTGATCGCCTGGCCGCTGGTCGTCGGCCTGACGATGACCGCGGTGGAGGGTGTTGATCCAGCGCTCCGTCTGCAATTGCGCGCGCTGGGCGCAAACCCGACGCAGGTGATGTGGACGCTGTTGAGCGAGGCGTGGCCGGGAGTGCTCGCGGCCATCATCGCCGCTTTCGGCAGCATCATCTCCGAGGTCGGAGCGGTGATGCTCGTCGGCGGCAACATCGAAGGGCGCACGCGCGTCCTCACCACGGCCATTGTCCTCGAAACGCGCAAGGGGAACTTTGAGTTATCGCTGGCGCTGGGCGGCGTGTTGCTGGGGCTGGCCTTCCTTTCGAATTTTCTGCTGTTGCGCCTCGGGCGGGGAATCGTGCGATGAGTGCGCTGTATCAGCTTACCGGCGTCCAACAAGTCTACGCCGGCCGCGCGGTGCTGGACATTGACCAACTCACGATTTCGCCGGGAGAGATATTCGCCCTCGTCGGGCCGAGCGGAGCCGGCAAGTCTACGTTTCTGCGGCTGTTGAATTTTCTGGAAACACCCTCGGCCGGAGCGATCCGCTTCGACCAGCGGCCGGTCCCATCGCCTGCGCCGTTGACGCTCATCCGCCGGGTGACCATGGTTTTCCAGCGCCCGGTGCTGCTCACCCGGTCGGTGCAGGATAACGTGGCTTACGGTTTGCGCCTGCGCAATGGGCATGCGCCCCTCGCCGGGAAAGTGCGCGAGGCGCTGGAGCAAGTGGGACTGGCGGGCCTCGCGCGTCACCCCGCTCATCAGCTTTCAGGCGGCGAGTTGCAGCGTACGGCGCTCGCGCGCGCGCTCGTCCTCGACCCGGAAGTGCTGTTGCTCGACGAGCCGACGGCTAACCTCGACCCCTACAACGTCGGCCTGATTGAAGCGATTGTGCGCGCGCAAAACCGGAAGCGCGGGACGACCGTGGTGCTGGTTACCCACAACGTCTTTCAGGCCCGCCGGATCGCCCGCCGGGTGGGCTTGTTGCTGAACGGCAGATTGGTGGAGGTCGCCCCGGCGGAGCAATTCTTCGAATCCCCGCGCGACCCGCGCACCGTGGCTTTTGTGAGGGGAGAGATGATCTACTAATGCAGGGTCAAAGTAGAGACGTTCCGCCGGGACGTCTCTACGAGTTCAAACGAGGGGCGAAGGCCAGTCCAGCACCAGGCGCGTCCAGCGCCTGGTCACGACGCTCTCGTTTTCCTGGGGAGTGTACGCGGCCTCGGCGGGGTAAGCTCTGATCCGCATCCCCGCAGTTCCGGGCCGTCCCAGCGCATCCCACGTTTTTACTTCCTTGATCAAGCGTTGCGCCAGTGCCTCGTCTGGCCCAAAGGCGCGGACGAACAACTCAAACGGTGTCTCATCCGGCTGCCGTTCCGCGAAAGGTATACGGTCCGGCCGGCGCGTCAGGACGCTCAGGCCTGCCTCGCCGAGGAGTCCGCTGGTCGCGCAGATCCTGTACTGACCCCAAATCTCGATCAGGCATGGCGCCAGGCCACGTTCGGCCCATCCATCTTCGGCGCTCAGGTCGCATGCGTCCGCCTCGCGCAGCGCCAGCCATTGATTCAGGCTGCCCCAGATTTCCGAAATCCTGACGTGCACGCCGGTAGGCAGATCCCGGCTGGGGCCGGTGAGCCATCGGTAAACGGCGTCAGCCTTAACCCGCCGGGGGTCATCTACCGAGAGATAGAGGCCCGGCTCAGCCGCGAGTTGAACGAGCCGGTCTGGCTCGGCAAAAGCGCCGCGTAAACTCATAAAGCCGCAATCCTGAACGGAGAGGCTGACGAAGTGATCGGCCTGTCGGGCGAACGCCACGGACTTTTGCGGACCTTTGATGGACAGCGGCAGGACCAGCCGCCCCTCCGGTTTCAGTTGCTCGCGCCAGGCCGGGGCAATCTCGCTGGCGCCGACGGTCAGGATGATCCGGTCGTAAGGCGCGCCCTGCGGGAAGCCAAAACCGCCGTCGCCGCATACCACCTGCACACGCGCATACCCCGCCGCCTGCAAATGCGCCTGCGCACTTTCGACCAGGTCCGCGTCAATATCTACCGTGACGACACGCCCCCCCTCGCCGACGATGTGCGCCATGAGGGCGGCGTTGTAGCCAGTGCCCGCGCCAATTTCCAGCACGTGGTGGCCGGGTTCCAGCGCGAGCTGTTCCAGCATGATCGCCATGATGGCGGGTTGCGACGAGGAACTGATCGGGCGGCCGTCGGCAAATTTGACGGGGATGGCTTCGTCGCTGTACGCTTGTTGCAATCCTGCGCCGGGGAGAAACACATGGCGCGGCACGGCGCGGAAAGCGGCCTCGACGCTGGGCGTGCGAATGAGGCCGATGCGCTTCAGATGCGCGACTAAGGCGCCGTGAAGAGAGGCGATGTCATCGCCGGGCGAAGGCTTGGGCGACATCCATCATCCTTCCACCGTCATGCGGCTATAATCCTGGCTCCACCAGCTTCTTCAACTTCATCCCGATCTCGCGCCACTGGATTTTTGAGAGGCCCAGTTTTTGCCGGATCTTGTCGTCGTCCATCCCGGCGCGGGCGTCGCGCACGGCGCACGTCCAGCGGCACATCTCAAACGAAATGTGCTTTTTCAGTCCAGCGGCTTTGGTCATATCTTCCAGCAAGTACTCCAAGAGGCGCGGCGACCAGGGAAAGAGTTTCTCGTCCGGCCGGTATTGCGCCAGGTACTCGTGGAAGATAGGAAACCAACCGGGATCGAGTCTGAGCTTGCGTTCTTTGAAGCGGTGGCGTGGATCGGGGTAGCGCACCCACAGCACCGGCTCATCGGGCTGGGAGAGATCAACGTGATTGGGGACGAGGGCGATGCACTCGCCCTTCTTGATCCCGGTTTGGAGCAGCAGCGTGAAGAGGACGTAAGGGCGCAGGTCGGGTTTCTCGGCCCGGCGCAGGGCCTCCGCCCCGGCGAGCGCCTGCTTGATCTCGGCCTCGGTGAGATACTCAGGCAAAGGGCTGAGCACGGTCTGCTGGATGATGGGCGCGGCGAGGTCGCCGGGCAGCACGCGCGTCTGGTTGAGCCAGCGGAAGAACGACTTGAGCGAGGTGACGCGGCGGGCGTACGTTTTGGGACTGGCCCCGCTGGCCCGCTGGGCTTGCAGCCAGTTGTGGAGGTCGCGCGTGGTGATTTGGTCCAGGATGTTTTTGCCGGGGCCGAGGAAGCGGGCGAACAAATCCAGATCGCCGCCGAAGGCCTTGACGGTGTGTTCCGACTTGCCTTCCTGGCGGAGACGCTCGCACCACGCGATGACGGCGGCGTTGAGCGAGGCGCCCGGCCTCAACCCGGTTTCGGCGGCGGGAGATGGCGCGGGAACCGGGCGAGTCAGTTCGGCGGGAGGCTTGGAGAAAAGCGGCAATTGCTCGGCCATATGGGGTTCTCTTGGCGAAGTTCACGCTTGTCCAGCGCGGATGGCCCGCTTTGCGCCCGGATTGGCGAGCGGGTTTGCGCGCAGCGCCCAGCGGAAGCAGACGCGGCTGTAGAACAGATGGCCGATATGCTATTCCCGTTGAAAGATGAAGTCAAGTTTGATCAACGGGTGAATCCGAAGGGGCAGATCAGGGTGTCGGGGTAGCCGTCGTGCTGGAGTTATCCATCCAGTCCAGGCGCGGGCAAGGGTTGTAATCGCTGCCGAGGATGACGCGAAACGGTGTTGGGTTGTTCGAGTCGGGCTGGGTAATCACCTGGGGATCTTCGACGTGCAGGTAGGCTTGCAGCTTTTGGATTGGCGACCCTTTGGGGCTGGTGGTGAAATCAATGATCGTTGTCGTGGCATAGGCGTTACCATCGGCCTGGCCGATGATGGGCGCGAACCCTTCGTTGGCCAGCGTTTCGGCTGCGAGTTCGTCCCAGTCCGCGTTCGTCGTCCCGTTCCAGATTTCCACGGGGGTGAGGGCGCGCAGGAGCTGGTTGCCGGAGGGGGCGGTGAGGGCCTCGGTGACGAGCGCCTGGATCGCGTCCGGTTTAGGCAAAAGCACATCCTCGCCGCGAGGCGTGACCCATGGGGTCGTCTGGTTCGGGCCGATATGCAGGCTGCGGATTTGTGCGTCGTCGAACTTCGTGGTGAGGGGGGCAAACTGCATGATGTCCCACAACCCCATGTCGGTCTGTACGACGTCGTTGAAGTCGCCGTATAACTCCGGGATGTTTGCGATGAGATTGGTGCGCATCCCTTTGTGATAGAGCGCGCGCAGCACCTGCCGCTGGCGATAACTACGGAAGAAGTCGCCGCCCACCGGCCGGGCGCGGGCGTACCACAGGGCCAACGCGCCGTCCATGTGGGTCACGCCCATCGGCTGGGTGTACAGTTCGTAGCTGTTAGGATCCGCCTCGTCCAGGGACCAATCCTTGATCTTGTATTCCGTGAGCTGGCAGTTGACGGGCACCTCAATCCCGCCGACGGTGTCTACAATCTGGCGGAAGCCGGCGAAGTTCGCCAGCGCATAATAATGAATCGGGATGCCGAGGTTGTACAGGACGGTTTGCTTGAGGAGACCCGGCCCCTCGCCGGCGTAGTGGCTCTTCTCGCCGTCGTGATAAGCCTTGTTGATGCGCGACATGCCCCACGTGGGGACATAGACGTACAGGTCGCGCGGGATCGAGAGCATGGTTACGAAGCCGGTGGACGTGTTGATCGAGACGATGATGAGAGTGTCGGTGCGGTAGCCGTTTTCGGCGGCGCGATAATCGGTGCCGATGAGCAGGATGTTGACGAGGTCTGCGTTGAGTTGGATCGGATTAACCGGCGTGGGGATGGGGGTGACCAGCGTTGCGTCGGCGGCCGGCGTGATGTTGTAGTAGCCGAGCGTGGGTGCGACGACCGCCTGCGCGGTGGGCGTGGCGGTCCCGGTGGGGGCGGGAGTATGCGCGCGGGTGTCCGTCTCGCTCCCCTCGGGCGGCGCGGGCGTGGCGGTTTCGAGAGCTTCCGGGGGTCGCCCCAGGGCGGTTGGGCTGAGTTGCGCGGTCAAAACCGGCGGATCCGCCGGCGAGTCCGACGGGGCGCAGGCGCTGACGCCTGCGGCGATCGCCGCGGCGGCAAGCAGGGCCGCCAGCCAGCGGCGCGAAGCGCGGGAGAGGAAAAACGAAAGAGCCATCGTGCCAGACCAGTGGAATGCGAAACGGCGCGCATTATACCAGTTTGAAATACGAACCGGGGAGGTCGCCCTCGAGCGCAGCGATGCGCCGCCACTCACCTCAATCCCTGGTTGGCGCATACCATTGGGCGAGAGCAGAAACTCGTCTTCTCGCGGAAAGGCGGTTCCTGGCGCGGGGCTGATCAGAGAGGAGAGCCGTTGGGGGAGGGGGGTCTCCCATTGGGGTTCATATCCACCGGCAAGAGCAGGTTGAAGGTGCTGCCCGTGCCCATCTCGCTGGTGAGCCAGATGCGCCCGCCGTGCGCTTCGACCAGGGCCTTGGCTACGGAAAGGCCCACGCCGGTGTCGCCCAACCCGGCGATGAGCGGCGCATCGGCGCGGTAGACACGAGAGAACACGCGCGGCTGATCCTCGGGGCGAATGCCGCCGCCCGAGTCGCGCACGGAGATGAAGATGTAGTCGGCGCGCTCGCCGGCGGCCCGCTGTTCGGACTCGCGCTTGACGCTGAGCACGATCTCGCCGTCAATGGTCGAGGCGCTGCCGGCGTTGTTGAGCAGGTGCATCACGATCTGGCGCAGCGCATCGCGGTCGGCCTGCACCTGAGGCAGGTCGTCGGCGAAGTCGAGGCGCAGGTTGATGCCTTTCTCGCGGAACTGAGAGCCGCAATTCAGAATCGCCTCCTCGACGACGCCCATCACGTCCAGTTTCTCGCGCAGGAGCTTGAGCGGTCCCGAGTCAATCGCGGTCACGCGGATGAGGTCGTCGAGCAAAGCGCCCATGCGCTCCGAGGAGGCCTGGATGCGCTCGATGAATTTCTTTTGCAGTGCGCCGAGGATGCCGACCGACTCGCCCAGCAGCAATTCCGAATAGCCGACGATGGACGACAGGGGCTGGCGCAGGTCCTGCGTGAGCGAGGCAATGACCTCCAGCGAGGAGCTCGGCAGGTCGCCGGGAGGCTGGCCAGCCGTCTCCCGCGCCGCTTTCAGCGCGGTCTGGACTTCGGCGAGCTGGCGCTCGCTCGTCGCGAGCTTTTCCTGCAGGGCCGTGTGGGTCGCCGGGTCGGGGCGCACGGCCAGCGCCGCTTCCGCCTCGGCCAGTTGGAGTCTGAGGTCGTTCAGCTGAGTCCTGGCTTGGGCTAAATCGGCTTGCGCCTGCGCGAGCAGGCTTTCATGTTCAGCTAACGCGTGGCTATCCGCCGCCTGCGCTTGCGCCGCCTGCAAAGCGGCCTGGATTTTAGTCAGTTGGCGATCCTTCCTGGCGAGTTGCTCATCGGCGGCGGTGCGGGCCTCCATTTGTTTGACCCGCTCGGCTTGGGCCGCGGCGAGCGCCGCCTCCAACTCGGCCAGCTTGTCAACGGCCGCCTCGGGGGTTGGGCCGAACGTGGCCGTGATTTGGGTGAGCCTCTTGAGTTCGGCGCGGGTCAGCTCCAGTTCGCGTCGGAGTTGATCTTCCTGCTGATGGAGAAGTTCATTCGCCTCGCGCAGTTGGGCCTCCGCGGCCGTGAACACCTGCAATTTTTCTTTGACTTCGGAAAGCTCGACCAGCAGCCGGTTGCGCCCTTCGGCTTGGCGCTGAGCGAGCATCAGCTCCGATTGCAGGCGGCTGATGGCCTCCGCCGCCGGGGCCTTTGGCGTCTGGGCGTCAAGCCGGTCAATTCCGATCCGCAGGCGCTCCACCTCGGCCTCCAATTCGGTTTCGCGCTGCTGGCTGGCCTCGGCCTGATGCCGGGCCTGTTCGAGTTCGGATTGCAGGCGGGCCAACTCTTCGGGCGGCGCGGCGCTGTGTTTCTCCGCGCTGAGTTGATCCCGCTCGGCCCGCAGGCGCTCCAGTTCCGCCGTCAACTCAAGCGTGCGCTGCTGGCCTGCCTCAACCTCGCGTTGAGCTTGCTCAAGTTCAACCTGAGCGCGCGTGAGCGCGTCCGGGTCGCCGCGCAGTTCGGCCTGGAGTTGGAAGAGTTCGGCCCGGACGCGGTCTAGATCCGCCGCCAGCATAATTTCACGCTCACGGCTTTCGGCGAACTGGCGCTGAATGGCCTCCAGCTCGGCCTGCCGCCGGCCGGCGTCATCCGGAGAGGCTGCCGTTGGCGCCTCGGCGCCAAGCCGGGCGCGCTCCAATTCGGCGTTCAGTTCAGCTTCGCGCTGCTGCCCGTCCATGAGCTGGCGTTGAGCCAGCTCAAGCTCGGACTGCAAAAGGGAGAGCGCTTCGGCCTCGGCAGGCGCAGCCGTTTGTCTCCCGGCCCGGAGTTGATCCATCTCGTCGCGGACGCGCTCCAACGCGGCCGCCAGCTGATCGCTCTGTTCCTGATATTCTTCCGCGCGGCGCTCGGCCGCTTCGATACGGGCTTCCAGTTGCTCGCGTTCTTCGGCCATCTGCTGCGCTGCCTGCATTTGGGTGCGCAAAGTGGTGACTTCGTCTGAGAAGGCGAGTTGACGCGCCTCGACTTCGCGTTGCGCGCGCAGTTGCTCGGTGGCGTACTTCACGGCGACTTGGGCCTCGGTCAGTTCGTCCGCGAGGCGCTGGGTTTCAGACTGCTCGACGCGCAAATCCGCCTCGGCTTTTTCAAGCGCCGCCTGTTTCTCGGCCATTTCCTGATCGAGCCGGGCAGCTCGCGTCGCCGCCTCGAGCGTGGCGGCCAGCGGCTCGGCCATCGCCGCCAGCAATTCCTGGTCGGCCTCCGACCAGACCCGTTTGGCGTAGGGGGAGAGCAAAATGATCGCGCCCAGCAGCGGCCCGTCCTCGGCCGCCAGCGGAGCAATGAGCGCCGGGCCGCCCTGCTTCAGCCCGACGGCCGAGGCCAGGCGGCGCAGCTCGGCCTCGTGCTGTTCCATCGTCAGCCGGGCTGACTCGCGCCGATGCAGGACGGCGTCCACCGTCAGCATATCTGTCAGGAGCAGGGTCGCGCCGGAGCGAAATTTTTCAGTGATGAGGTCGTAACTGCAGGCGATGCTCGCCACGCCCGAGCTGTCGGGGGGAGTGACGAGCAGGCACAGGTCGGCGTTGAAGGTGTGGGCCAGGGCGAGCGTGAGGACCTGCGCTGCTTCTGCGGGTTTGGCCGAGGCGTTGAGCGAGGCGAGGGCTACGGCGGCTTTGGGGTCGAGCGTCCACGCAGGCGGGCGCGCCTCCGTGGTCGGAGTTGAGGTAGGGATGGCCGTCTCTGCCAGGGTTTCGTCCGGCGGCCTGACGGCGGGGCGGGGCCAGGTCGCCTCCAGCGACTCGGCGGATGACTCGAGCGGCAAAGATTCCCACGAAACCGGGTGGATACGCCGGTAGATCATCGCGGCGAACATGGGCATCGCCACGATTTCCATCAGCCTTTCGGCGCCGGGGACGTTTTCGGCCAACGGGAACAGGTAGTGGATGATGTGCCCGGCGAGGAGGAGGACCAGCAGCGCTATCCCAATCGGCCACTCGGACTTGCGACGCGCAGCCAGCACGCCCAGGCCGATGGCGAGCAGGCTCATCTGCGCGAGTTCCCAGGCCGTTTCTTGTACTGTGCCGTTGTAGACCGGCGTGTTCTGTTGGACGACCTCCTGCGCCCACAGCCCCCAGGAAATGGCCAGGGCCAGGAGGCCGAGGAAGGTTGCCCCCCCAAAGGCGGCGTCGGCGGGGCGCGAGGGATCGGGGAATGCAAAGGCCCAAATGATGAGGACGATCGTGAGCGCCGAGACTGCGCGGTCGAGGGGCGGGACGACGATGGCTGCGTCGAGGAGGCCGACGCCGGCCAGCAGGGTGACGGCGAACGTGAGAAGATGCAGGGCGAAGATGCTCGCCGCGGCCAGGGCCAGGCGGCCCGTGGCGATGACGCGCTCCCGCCGCCACTGGCCGCCGGCAATAGCCGCCGAAAACCCCAGGATGAACAGGACGATGAGGTAATAGACCAGGCTGCCGGGCAGGTCGCTGACCAATGCCACAGCCTGAAGGAAGATGGACATATTGCCTTGCGCCTTGCCTTGAGACCGACTTGGCGACGATTATATAGCAGGGCCGAGAGAGAGACAATTGCAAGGAGGAGGCCAGGGTTGGCGGTCGGTATGCGCGCAACGCCGAAATTGGGTGGCCGTTAAATCTTTGCAACTCCGGCGATTGAAATCGCTGCAACAAGAGCGCGAAGCCTGCCTTCGCAGGCTAAGACCGCAACCTCGCCAGTCGGCGCAGGCCGACTTCGTGCCTTATGTAGGCGCGGTTTCCAACCGCTGGCCAAAGCCTGCAAAACTTTAACGAGCACCCCCGAAATTCTTGTCGTTGACAATATCTGCGTGGAGCAAGTAAAATGCAGGGCGAAAGCGGGGAGGTAATGCGGCCTCTTCACCGTCCTCCCGAGTGGAGTAATGACCTGGCCTATGTGGTGGGATTGATTACCACAGATGGTTGCCTATACTCCGATGGTCGTCACATAGAGTTCACTTCTAAAGATTTTGAGCAAGTGCAACTCCTTAAGGAGTTGTTAGGCCTTAAAAACCGAATCGCACAAAAATCCAGTGGCTACTGGACTGCTAATCTGTATTGGCGCATTCAATTTGGGGATGTGGCCCTGTACCGGTGGCTGGTGGATATTGGGCTAAGTCCTCACAAATCGAAATCACTTGGCCCACTGTCAATCCCAGATGAATACTTCTTTGGCTTTCTGCGAGGGCATCTTGACGGTGATGGAACTATTCGGAATTTCGCTGACCCGGTTTACCGGAATGCCCAGCGACTCTACGTAGTCTTCTATTCAGCCAGTCGTGCGCATCTGGAATGGCTTCAACAGACGACGGAGAGGCTTGCAGAGATCCACGGTTTTATTGAGAATGGCAAGCGTGCACACCGCCTGACTTATGCGAAAACCGAGTCATTGACTTTGTTGCGGCGTATCTACCCCAATATTGACGTTCCTTGTTTGAAGCGCAAACGTGATTTGGCCGAGCCATTTTTATGACATGCCGAGGTGGTGTAACTGGCAGCCACGCGTCGTTCAGGGCGACGTGAGCGAAAGCTCGTGGGGGTTCAAATCCCCCCCTCGGCACCTTCAAAGAGAAATCCCGGGCAACCGGGATTTTTTGTTCTGGCAATTATTCACAAATGCTCCAGGCCCGCGTCCTTCGCGAAGCACCCCCGTGGGGCGCGGGCCGTTCGCAGGGATGCGGACGGCGCAAGATGTGTGTAATCACCAGTTTTTGTTCGGTTGCGCCTTTGCGGGCTTTGAGTATCATCCACGGGCAGGAGATGAGATTGACGCAGGCACCGACGGAAGCGAAAGAAACTAAAGCGAGCACCCGCCCGCCGCTGACCCTCGCGCAAGTGCTGGGGATTATAGGCCTGGTCGCCGCGCTGTTGATTGCGCTGGATTTCAATCAAAGGCTGGCGACAGCCCAGCGTCTGCGCGCCTCCACGAACCAACTGGGCACGGAAGTGGCTCAACTGGAAGCGCAGAACGCCGCCTTGAGGACGCAGGTGGCTTATGCGACATCCGACGCGGCAGTGATCGCCTGGGCGCACGAGAGCGGCAAGTTGGTTCAGCCAGGCGAAGTCCTGGTAGTCCCGGTCGTCCCGACCCCGCCGCCGGCCCAACCACCCCCGCCCGCCCCCACGCCGACCCCGCCCCCGAACTGGCAGTTGTGGTGGGAGGTGTTTTTTGAGAACTCATCAGAAACAAATTCTTGACATGCCTCGCCTGGCTGCGGTATAGTGTTTTCGACAATTGCATACCTGTTTGAGCAGTGAAGGCGCCCTGTCACCCCGGATGGCCAGGGCCTAAACGGCGAAGCCGGTGCGAGTCCGGCGCTGTCGCGCAACTGTATGGACAGTAGACAGTAAGCAGTCGTCAGTCGTCAGACCACATTGATCTGGCGACTGAGGACTGGCGACTGACTACTGAACGAGCCAGGTCGCCCGCCTGCACTGCGTTCACCACGAGCCTCGCGGAAAGGAGGTGGGAACACTGATCCCTAAGAACCAGAGCTCAGTCACCCATTAGCCCCTCGTCCGGCGACGAGGGGCTTTTTTGTCAACGGATGGAACGGATAACTCGTTAACTTTCTCGAAGGAGATGCCTGTACCATGTTTCGCAAAGCGCTGTCGTCACTCGTGCTCATGCTGGGGCTGCTACTGAGCGCGTGCGCCCAGGCCGCAGCCCCGACGCCGACGACCCAAGCGACGGCTGAGCCAATCATGCTCATCGATTCGCTCAGTCGCCAAGTCGCACTTGCCATCCCCGCCCGTCGCGTCATCACCCTCGCGCCTTCGAATACAGAGATCATTTTTGCTATTGGCGCCGGAGGCAAGCTGGTGGGGCGCGATGAATTTTCCGACTACCCGCCCGAAGTCAAGGACGTACAGAATATTGGCAGTTTGTATCCGAAGGTCAACGCCGAGGCCATCGTCGCGCTCAAGCCGGACCTGGTTTTAGCAGGTGGCATCACGAACCCGGACGACGTGAAGGCGCTCGCCGACCTGGGCCTGACGGTGTATGCCGCGCACAACGCCGTGACGCTCGACGACATTTACACCGACATCCTTGCGATCGGGCAACTGACCGGGCAAATGGCCCAGGCCGAAAAGCTAGTCGCGGACATGCAGGGGCGCGTTCAAGCCGTGATCGATAGAACGGCTGGCATCACCGACAAGCCCAAAGTCTTCTACGAAATTGATGCGACCGATCCGGCAAAGCCGTGGACTGCCGGGTCGGGTTCGTTCATTGACCAGCTCCTCACGCTCGCGGGAGGCGCGAACGTCGGCGCGGCGGTTAAGGATCAGTATGCCCAAATCAGCCTCGAAGAACTGGTGGCGCAAGACCCGGCGATCATCGTCCTTGGCTCTTACACCTTCGGCGGGCAAACACCCGAACTCGTGAAAGCGCGCGTAGGCTGGGATAAAATTGCGGCGGTGAAGAACGACAAGACTTACACTTTCGACGATAATTTGGTAAGCCGCCCAGGCCCGCGCGTGGTGGATGGGCTAGAGGCGCTGGCCAGGCTGATTCATCCTGAACTGTTCCCATGAGCATTTCCCGCTCGCCGGCCCCTTCGCCTGTTCGCGCGGCACGTGAGCAGGAACAAGGGACATCGGTTCGCCTCTCGCCTCTCGCGGCTTCGACCGATGACGACCTCTTCCGGCCTCACCGGAGGGCGGGCGTTCTGCTCGCCGTGTGTCTGTTCACTTTGCTGCTGTCAACGCTGCTCGCCGTGGTCATTGGGAGTGTGCGCATCCCGCCGCTGGCCGTGGGGCGGCTCTTGCTGGCGCGCCCGCTGGGCCTGTCCGTGGCCGACCTCCCCGATACCTTCGCGACGATCCTCTTCGAGATCCGCCTGCCCCGCGTTGCGCTCATGGCCTTCACCGGGGCCGCGCTTGCCGCCGCGGGGGCCACGTATCAGGGCCTGTTCCGCAACCCGCTGGCCGATCCCTATCTGGTCGGCGTGGCCTCGGGCGCCGGGTTGGGCGCGACGTTCGTCATCGCCTTCGGACTCTCGGCCACGCCGTTCGGGTTGATGGCCGTGCCGCTGGGCGCGTTTCTCGGCGGCGTGCTGACGGTGGCGCTGGTGGTGATGATGGCGCGCGTCGGACGCTCCACTCCAGTCACGACAATGCTGTTGGCCGGGGTCGCGGTGGGGGCATTCGCTTCGGCCATCACCACGTTCTGGATGCTGCGCTCGCCGGAGGGCGTGAGCCGCGCCTTCCGCTGGCTGCTAGGCGGCTACGCAGGCGGCGGCTGGGCGTCCGTGTGGATCGTCCTGCCCTATCTCATTCTCGGGTTGATCGGGGTGCAGATCAACGCCCGCGCGCTCAACGTCCTGCAGCTCGGCGAGGAGCAGGCCAGACAGTTGGGCATCCACGTGGACCGGTTGAAACTGGTCCTCGTCGCCGCGGCGACGCTGATGACTGCGTCCGCCGTGGCCTTTGGCGGATTGATCGGCTTCGTGGGTCTCGTGGCGCCGCACGTCCTGCGCATGATCGGCGGTCCAGACTATCGCCAGTTGATCCCGCTCTCGGCGGTGGGCGGCGCGGCGTTTTTGATCTTTGCCGACCTCGTCGCCCGGACGGTATTCGCGCCCCAGGAACTGCCCGTCGGCGTCATCACCGCGCTGATTGGCGCGCCGTTCTTTGTGGTCTTGCTGCGGCGGTTGAAGCGATCCGTGTTTTAGGGTAAATTTCCGAACTCGCCATGGCCACTCTGACCATCACCCACCTCTCCACTGGCTACCACCACCGGGAAGTGCTCCACCGCGTGAGCCTCGAAGTCCGCGCGGGCGAGGTGGTCGTGCTCGTCGGGCCGAACGGCGCGGGCAAGTCCACGCTCATCCGGGCGGCGAGCGGCGTCGTCCCGGCCACGAGCGGATCGGTGCGCTTTGACGGAGTTGATCTCCTGCGGTTGTCGCCTATCGAGCGCGCCCGCCAGGTTGCCGTCGTCCCGCAGGCCGTGAATTTGCCGGAGGCCTTCACCGTTTCGGAGATTGTGCTGATGGGGCGCACCCCCTACCTGGGATGGCTGGGCCGTGAGAGCGAGGCCGACCGGGAAGCGGCGCTCGCGGCGATGGAGCGCACCTGCACCACCGAACTCGCGCCGCGCCGCATCGGCGAGCTTTCGGGCGGCGAGCAGCAGCGCGTGCTCGTCGCGCGCGCCCTCGCGCAGTCCGCGCCAGTGCTGCTGATGGATGAGCCGACCGCGCACCTTGATCTCAAGCACCAGGTGGTCATCCTGAGCCTGGTGCGCGACCTGGCGCACAAAGAAGGCCTCACCGTCCTCGCGGCCCTGCATGACCTCAACCTCGCCGCGCAGTTCGCCGACCGCGCGGCGCTGCTGGTGAACGGCGAGCTGCGCGCCCTCGGCGCCCCGGCGGACGTCTTCACCCCGGCGCACCTGGCCCCGGCCTATGGGTTGCCGGTCAACGTCATCCCCCATCCAACGCATGGGACGCCGTTGATCCTGCCGGACGGCGTGGAAAGAAAAGACATTAGCGGAATACGTGGGACGTGACGAGCGTCGTTCACGCCTCACGCCTCACGGAGGTTCTATGCCCCGCCTGACTAAACTCTACACCCGCAAGGGCGACGAGGGCCTCACCGGCCTTGGCGGCAGACAGCGTGTGCCCAAAGACTCGCTCCGCGTGCGGGCCTATGGCGCAGTGGACGAGCTGAACGCGTTCATCGGCGTGGCGCTGGCGCACGGGGTGAGCCGGCGGCTGGCGGAGATGCTCTTACCGATCCAAAACGAGCTTTTCCATCTCGGCGCCGACCTGAGTTTCGTGGAAGAGGACAAGGCGCGGCGCAAGATCCCGCAGATCGAGGCGCGGCACGTGGAGAGACTGGAGCAGCGCATTGACGAGTTGAACGCGGTCGTCGGCCCCCTCGAAAATTTCATCCTGCCCGGCGGGGCGGTCGCTTCCGCCAATCTGCACGTGGCGCGCACGGTGTGCCGCCGCGCCGAGCGCGAGGTGATCGCGCTGGCGGGCGCCGAGCCGGTCGGCCCGTTTGTGGTCGCCTACCTCAACCGCCTCTCGGATTTGTTGTTCGCGATGGCGCGCTACGAGAACCGGCAGCAGGGCGTGCTGGAGCCGTTGTGGGACACGCGCGCTTAGGACTTCGAGCGCGGCCTATGTGTTTGTCGGGTTGCCGCTTGTGGGCGAAACCGGGGCGTCTGGCGGGGAAGAGGATGCCGGCTGGGACGGAGCAGGGGACGCCGGTTCGGAGGGGGCAGTCTCCGAAGCAAGTTGTGTCGCGCCGAGCGGGGCTTGCGCGGAGTCAACCGGCTGTTCGGGCGCGGCGGATTCGGCCGACGCAGATTCCTCTTCCGGTTCGGGCGCGGGCGGGCGTGTGGACTTGGCTTGCATGCCTCCCCCTCCGGCCCGCGCGGTCTTGAGCGACCACGCCGGTTCCCACTCCATCGGGTCGGGCGCGGGCGGCTGCGCGGGGGGCAGGGCGGGCGGCTCAGGCTTGGGGAGTACGTCCTTGATCTGCGAGAACCCCTGGACGATGCCCTGTGACACGGCGACCGTCATACGGTCGATCTGCTCGTTACGTTCCTTCTCCGCTTTGTCCCGGTTCTTCAACCCCTCGATTTTTTTCCAATCAGCCTCGATCTTGGCCTTCACCCCAGCCGGGTCCTTGATGCTGTACATGGTGATGCCAAAGGGGGCGGCCGGCCCTCTCAACGTCAGATCCCCGACGACGAAGTTGTGCAGAAACTTCAGGCCCCTGAACTGACTAACGAGGGTATTGAACATGCCCTTTGTGTTGACTTCGGGAGAACCCTGGGCCGCTTGCTGCAGGGGGAACTGCACCGTTTCCGGCAGGGTGGGGTGAGGCAGCAGGCGCTCGATGATCACGCGGCCGTTGCCGTTGTCGGCGTCGTAGTCCACGATCATGCGAATGAGAAAGATGCGCGCCCACTTGAGGCCATAGACCATAATCGCCCCGGCCATCAGCAGGATGAACACCCAGTGCGGCAGGAGGAAGAAGAAAGCGTAGAGCAACGCCGCCAGCGACACGAGGAGGCCGGTCGTCCAGCCTAAAAACTCAAAATTGAAAATGAGCAGCAGCCAGTAGGGGTAAATGGTCCACTGGCCGCGCGGACGGTCGCCGCTACTTGCCGAGGCTTTTTTTCATGTCGGGGGCCGGGACCTCCTGGCCCGGCAATTGGGTCTGGCGGAAGAAAAGGGTGCGGATGGTGACCAGGCCGAAAATCGTCAGCAGCCCCCAGAGGGGGAAGGTGAGGACGAAGGGGAACTCGCGGACGGCGGGCACCGGCCAGTTCCAGTAGAGCATGCTCCAGAACACGCACACGAGCAGGACGAGCGTCCCGCGATGCCGCTCGCCGTTGCCCATCCATCTCAGCCAATCCTCGGCCCAGCCCATGATACCGGCGCGTCGGCCGTCGGCGGATTGAAGCATGCTCTGGTGCACCCAGTAGGGAATCGGCAGGACCAGGAGGGTCACCACCGCCGTCCACTCGGTGACCCAGGCGTACCAGATGTAAGCCTCGCGCCAGATCAGGTAAGCCACACCCCACAACGCGAACGTGAAGATGCCGACGACCATGTAGGCCAGAAGTTTATTGGAGCTAAAAGGGGAGCCTTGCGATGGTGACATGCTGCGCCTCCGCTCGCTGAGCACGGATGCTATGGGATGATCAATTCCTGTCCCGGCGTGATGTAGTTTGGGTTGAAGCCCAGAGTGTTCTGGTTGGCGGTGATGAGCGCCTCCGGGCTGACGTTAAGCTTGCGCGCAATACTATACACCGTATCGCCGGACTGCACCACGTATTTGCCGGGGCTGGTGACTGGCGCGGCCGGGCCAACCGTCTGGCCGCCGCCGGCGATGACGGGCGGAGTCAGATCGGCGTCCGACGGCAAAGAGGGTTCGGGCGGGTTCGCCGGATACAGGCTGCCACTCCCCACCTTGTACGGGCCGCTGTTGACGTTCCACTGGTCCGCGCCCAGCAGTTGGTCCACCGTCGCCACGCTCAGGACGAAGGTGCGGCTGGTCAGGCCGAACTCCGGGATGGCTTGCACCGTCACCTGCACGTGGTCTTCGGGCCGCATCGCGCGCGCCGGACCGTCAATTTTGCCGTCCACCGTCAGTTGCAATCCGTCCAACAGTTGCGCGGCCTCCCCCTCGTTGATCGGCACTTGCGAGGTCCATTTGGAGAGCTCAGCCCAGCGTTTGTTGGCGTAGGCGGCGAACAGGCGCGGATTACACCGGGTGATCAACGTATCCGCGGCGGTGCGGATGATGTCGGCCTGCGTGGGGTCTTGATAATTCGCCTGCACCATTTCGTCGTAGACCGGTCGGCATTCGTTCACCTTTTTCATCAGCCACAGGGCCAGCAAGTCGCCCGCGTTCTGGGTCAGCGCGAAACTGGCCTGCTGCTGCACCTGCTCCAGATTCACGCCGAGGGGCAGGGGCTGCGAATTGGAATCCAGCCCGCGCCAGAGGAGGAGGCCGCCCTCCGAATATGGCGAGCTGCGGACGAAAGAGGTCGGGATGGGCGTGGCGGTCGGCTGCGCGCCGCCACCCTGCGGGGCGGGGGCTGCTGTCGCGACGATTACCACAGGCGTGACGCTCGGGCTTACGCCGCCAGTCGAGAGCGGCTCGCGCCCGTAGCCCAGGCCCGCGGCCACTTCGCTGCCGACCTGCCCCCAGAACGACAGGCTCTCGGTGCGGGCCATGAGCGCCGTCTCGCCGGCCGACTGCGCGAGGAGCACACCCAGCCGGCTGTTGCTCAACCTGGCGCTGGCGAGCAGGAATATGAAGCTGGCGAAGCAGATCAGTCCGATGCCCACGAGGAGGGCGAGAAAGTTGTTGACGGTATCGGTGATTTGTTTCATGGCGGCCTCGCCATAAGTTTATTCAAGTTGGACTCCGAGCGCAAGCAAGGTCTCCGGCGGGTAGTAGATCAGGGTCCAGGCCCGGAACAGGCGGTACAGCGCCCGAACTTGTGGCCGTCGCTCGCTCAATTGCGGGGCAGTCCGCGCAACCCACGCCGCGAATGGCTCAGGCAGGCGATACGCGCTCTGCCCGTCCTCCAGCAGGGCCTGGGTAACCAGCAAACCCAGCACCGGCGTGGACACGTGTTTCTCGCGCGAAAGATGGCTGACGAGCGCGGCCGGGGAGGCCTGCTTCAAATCGAGCGCGGCGCTGGCAGCGGTCAGCCGCGTCATCCGGTCCTGCAGGACGTTCCAATACCACTGATCGGCCTCGCGGCCCCACGCGCCGGGGTTGTAACTGCACAGCGCCGACCACACGTCGCCCGTCGCCCACCAACTGCCCCAGCATCCGCTCACCGTGAGGTAGCGCGTCGTGCATTCGGCCACGGCCAGCGGGTCGTTCCACACATCCATCGAGACCATGTCGCCGCACAGGCCGCCCGGCGCGAAGTGTCCCGGCAAAATCTGGGTGCGGCCTACCGCCCCGGCGGACGAGCCATATAAATCTTCCGCACGAATCACTTTGCCGAGTGGCCGACCCAGGCTCTGCGTCGCTGGACTCTGGGCGATGGCCTGCAGGCCCTCGCGCTGGCGCTGCGCCTCGCGTGAAATGCTGAGGCCGAGGACGAAGCGTTCATACCAACTCGCGGGCCAGCGTTCAGCCACGGCCTCCCACGCGCGGTGCTGGCCGTAGGGGCCGGGCTGGGTGGGGTCAATCGTCCCCCACGTGTCCGTGTTGGTCTCTCCAAACGGGATGGCGGCGGCAGCCTCGGGCGGAAAGACTTTGCCCGGCGCGTCCCCTTTCACCAGCAAACCGGACGCGTCGCGTGGGACGGCGACGGCGTAAAACGCTCCCAGCAACCGCCAGTCGCCGTAGCCTACCTGCTGGGCCAGCGCGCGGTACCGCCTCTCGTCGGCGGTGTAGCCGCTCCAGTACGCGCCGTCCACGACCCAGACGGGGCCGGCGGAGAGCAGGATGAGCATGATCAGAAAGCCGAACCAGACGCCGCTCTTGATCGTCGCCTCGAACGCCGGGCCGGTCTTCTTGTCAAAATCCTCCGGCCGCACCGGACGCCAAAATGATTGAAGCAAATACAGCGTCAGCCCAATGATAACAAGGGCCAGGGCGGCCTGGCGCAGAGGGTTGAGCAGCCTGGGGGTGAGGTAGCGCAGTTCCCAGTCTTCCTCCCCGAACCAAAACGGGTTGGCCGCGAGGGGCAGGTGGCCGGCCCGCGCCAGGCAGGCCGGGTTGACCCAATAGCGCCCCTGCACGTACCACTGCGGACAGGGCAGGGACTTCTTTGCGCTGGCATCGGCCCAATAACCCAGGCTCAGGTGGGTGTGGCCGCACTCGCGCCCTACCGCCGCGCCCGGCGGGACGCGCGTGTACGACCGGTGGGCGTTGTCAGCGCTCGGCTCAATTCTCACCTCGCACAGGTGGAAGGCGATCATCTGCCAGCCGGCCGCGCGGCCCTCGCATTCGACGGCGACGAACCGGCCTCCTCCGAATGGGTCGCCGCCCCGCAGCGACCACGCCAGCCCCTCGTCGGGGCACATGCTGAGGATGTTCCCATCCGGGCCGAGCACGTCAATCCCCGGCACTTCCTGATCAACCCAATGAATCTGCCCATCGGGGACATTCTCGCGGGGTGGGGCGGTGAAGACCAAAAATTTTTCCAGCGGTTCAGGGCTGTTGTAGGGCAAAGTGAAGGGCGGCATGGAGTCGCCCGGCCCCTGCGCATAGGCAGGCGACCACGCGAACACCGTGATGGTGGCCACGAGCAAAAAGCCAATTCTAGTCCACCTCATACAGTTCCTTATACTCTTCAAAATACTCATACGCCGTCTGCACGTAGTATTTGGCGTCGGGCAGGCGGATGACCTCGACGAACAGGTCCGGGTCGCCGCGCGCGAGGTCCTGCCAGATTTGCGCGTTGCCCGGCCCGGCATAGTAGCCGGCGAGGATCGCCGCCGGATCGTCCTCAACTGTTTTCCCGACGAACGACAAATAGAACGCGCCCATCGGGATGGACACCGCCGGCCGGTACAGATCGTCGTAAGTGAAGTTCTGCAACCCCAGCCGCCGCGCGATGTCGTCGGCGGTGGGCGGGATGATCTGGTTCAGCCCGCGCGCCTCCGCCGACGAGAAGGCGTATTTCCAAAAGAAACTCTCAATGCGCATTTTGGCGAGCATCAGAAACGGGTGCTGGTCATACTGCGCCGCTGCCGCTTCTACCAGGTCGGCAAATGGCGCCGGGTAGCGCAGGCGCAAAATGAAGCGCGGCGCGAGCAGCGAGTCCGTATAACCCGCGAGGTCCACCACCGTGCGCGCCGAGCGGATGGAAAGGTCGTATGCGCCGAGTCGGTTGAAGTAGAGCGCGAGTTGCCACATCGCCAGCGGATCGCCCTGCATATCGAGGCGCAGGCTGTCGAACTCTGCGTGCGCCTCGCGCAGCAGCCCCAGCCGCCACAACTCCGCGCCACGCACGAAACGCGCCTCCTTCCAGATACCCGGCTGCAAGTCGCTCAGCGGGCTGAGCGTTTTGAGGAGTGGAAAGTTAGCGCGCAGCCAGGCCTCGGTCTCGGCCTGCTCGGCGGCGGCGCCATAACTCAGCGCATAACTTCCCGCAGGGGGCGGGGTGAAAAGACTCTTCTCACCCTTAAGCAAGTTTGCTGCGCGGAGCGAGTAATAACCGTGCGGGTCAAGCGAGGCCGCCTGCGCCCAGGACTTCCGCGCCCCTTCCGCGTCCCCCAGTTTTTCCTTGACCTTGCCGATCCACAGCCACGCCCGCGCGTGCTGTTCAGTATCGCCGCCTAAGGTGGAGGCCAACTCGAAGCGCTGCCCGGCGGAGCCGAAATCGCCCGCGCGGTAGAGGACGATCCCAGCCTGCATCGCGGCGTCGGCGGCCGGCGCGGACGCGGGGTATTCGAGCGCGATGCGCGTCCAAAGCAGGTTGGCAGTCTTGAAGTCGCCGTTGCGCTCGCACAGGCGCGCAGCGCGGTACAACGCATCGGGCGCTTCAGGCGACGCGGGTGCGGCGGCGACAAAATTCTGAAAGGTCTGCACATCCTGGGGGTAAGGCTGGATGAAGGCGATCTGAAAATAAGCCTTCGTCCAATAGGCGTCGTTGGGATAGTTATTCACGATCTCACGGAAAGCGGCAATGGCTGCCGCGTCTTGTTTCAACGCAGCGTGGGCCAGACCCTTGTGATACAGCGCAGCCGCGCCGGATTGTGGATTCGCGGCGATGTAGCGGTCAAACGCGGCGAGCGCAGGTTCGTAGTTCTCGGCGTAGTAGTTGGTGAGGCCGCGCTGCAGGTCGTCCACCGGCACGCCGTCGTTCACGAGCGTGAGCAAGCCCTGAAACGAGCCTTGCGCCTCGGGGTAGTTGTTCACTGCGTCCAGAAATTTTGCATAAGCCTGATCGGTCTGGCCGGAGTTGTAGAGCAATTGCCCGGCGAGGCTGTCCATGCGCGCCTTGCGCCAGTTCTGATTTGTGGATTGATAGATGGCCTCATATTGTGCGAGGGCTTCTTCGGTTTCGCCCAGGGCCAGGTACACCTCGGCCAGCCGTTCGCGCAGGTCCAGCGTTTCGCCCGCGTCCGCACGCGGCGCGGCGATAGCCGCCAGGTACGCCTGCTCGGCGGTCCGGTAATCCTGATTGAAAGAAGCCGACTGCCCGATACGTTCTTCAACGTAGGAGTCAATCGTTCCGGGGCGCAACTGCTGGTATGCTCGATAAGCCTCGACCGCCTGTACCCACGCGCCTGTCGCCCGGTAGGCCTCGCCCAGGAGAAAGTTGGCGTCGGCGGCCTGCGGCGAGTCGGGGTGCTGCTGGAGGAACGCGGCAAGCTCGTTGATCGCGCCGGGCGCGTCGCCGCCGTTGAGCCGCGCTTTCCCTAACCCCAACTGCGCGGCAGGGCGGAGGGGGGCAGACGCGTTGGTCTGCCCCAATGGCCCCGAAGGCCCCGACGCATCGGTCTGCTCCAATACCGCCTGGTATTCGGCGAGGGCCCGGCTCCAGTCGCCCGCGAACATGGCCTCGTCGGCAGCCTCGATGCGGGCAGGCGGCACAGGCGTGGGCGAGGGGGTGGGCGAAGGGGGTGGAGTCAGCGAGGGGGTCAGCGTGGGCGGGAGCGTCGCCGTCGGCGTGGTAGCCGGTGGAAATAAAGAAGTGCGCGCGCAGGCGAGTGAAAAGATGAGGGCTGAAGGCAGCAGGATGAGAGTGAGGCGCGTGAGGCGTGAGGCGTAAGGCGTAAGGCGTGCTGGGTGAGGCGTGACGGGGCGCGGCAGATCGTGAACTTCGAGATTCATGTAGCGAATGATAGCATAGGGGATAAGAACACGGACGGCGTTTGTCCGGCGTTTGGCAAGCGGTTATGCTTTTCACTTTGACACCCCTCCCCCCGCGTGTTATCATTCCGCCCGCTCGACGTTCTGCGCTCTCGCACCGAGAGCGTTTTTTGCGTGTTTCCTGACCCGTAGGGGCCTCAATGGAACGCCCCTGCGCCGCGAGGTCCGTAATGAGGACGGTAGACTGGCATGACCACGGCGTCCGCATGATTGACCAGCGTCTCCTGCCCAACCGCTTCGAGACGCCGGTTTATCACGACTACCGCGAAGTCACGCGGGCCATCACGGACATGGTCGTGCGCGGCGCTCCGGCTATCGGCGCGGCGGCGGCCTTCGGGCTGGCGCTGGCCGGGTTTCAGAGCAAAGCCGCCGATCGGATGCAGTTGCTCCGCGACCTGGAGGAGGCCGCCGTGACCCTGCGCCAGGCGCGGCCCACCGCCGTCAACCTGAGTTGGGCGCTCGACCGGCTGATGCGCGTGGCGGTGAACGAGGAATTGGACACAGCGGACGACGTGCGCGAGGCGTTGTTGAAAGAAGCGCAGAAACTCGCCGACGAAGACGTGGAGCTCAACCGCCGCATGGGCTACCACGGCGCGGCGCTCGTCGAGGACGGCGACACGATCTTGCACCACTGCAACACGGGCGCGCTGGCCGCCGTGGATTTTGGGACGGCTCTGGGCGTGGTCTTCGCGGCGCACGAGCAGGGCAAGCGCGTGCACGTCCTGGTGGACGAGACCCGCCCGCGCTTGCAAGGGGCGCGCCTGACCGCGTGGGAGCTCAAGCAGCGGGGCATCTCGTTCGACATCATCGCCGACAACGCCGCCGGGCATTTCATGCGCACCGGGCAGGTCAACCTGTGCCTGGTGGGCGCTGACCGCGTGGCGGCAAACGGCGATGTGGCGAACAAGATCGGGACGTACAAACTCGCAGTCGTCGCCAGAGAGAACGGCGTCCCATTTTACTCGGTCGTCCCGACCTCGACGGTTGACCTCGCGCTCGCGCACGGCGACTTGATCCCGATTGAGGAGCGCGACCCGCAGGAAGTGTTGGGCCTGCAATTCGAAGGGGAGGGCGTGGCCCCCGAGGGCAGCACGGCGCGCAACCCGGCCTTCGACGTGACGCCGCATCGTTACCTCACGGCGATCGTCACCGAGAACGGCGTCGTGCGCCCGCCGTTTGTCAAGAATCTGCCGCGCGCCGTACGGGGAGATTTGTAACCACGGATCAAACGGATGACACAGATTTCATCATCCGCGTAATCTGCGGTTGCTTTTGACTGCGCCTGAGGTGGCGCCATGAAGATTGTCATCACCGGTTCCATCGCCTACGACTACATCATGTCCTTCCCCGGCCGGTTCCGCGACCACATCCTGCCGGACAAGCTCGATTCGCTCGCGCTGAGCTTCCTGGTCGAGAGCATGACCAAGCAGCGCGGCGGCGTCGCGCCCAACATCGCCTACACCCTCGCGCTGCTCGGCGGGCGGCCCGCCATCCTGGCGACGGCCGGCCACGATTTCGGCGAGTACCGCGACTGGCTCGAAGCGCGCGGCGTGGACACGGCGCACGTCAAAATCATCCCCGACCTGTTCACCGCCTCGTTCTTCGCCGGCACCGACACGGTCAACGGTCAGATCGCGCTCTTTTA
>Ga0209751_10000713_pt1 | contig 35305 bp, 31 predicted proteins | sample RifCSP13_1_FD_184019 | JGI IMG/M metagenome (GOLD analysis project Ga0209751, IMG submission 184019) | Soil microbial communities from Rifle, Colorado - Rifle CSP2_sed 13_1 (SPAdes) (version 2) | ecosystem: Environmental > Terrestrial > Deep subsurface > Rock core/Sediment | place: Rifle...
CACTACCTCCCCGGTCCGAACGATATCTACGTTTCCCAGTCTCAGATCCGGCGCTTCGGCCTTCGGACAGGCGACATGGTCATCGGTCAGATCCGCCCGCCGAAGGACTCCGAAAAATACTACGGGCTATTGCGCGTGGAATCGATCAACGGTCTAGACCCGGAGGAGGCCAAAAACCGCCCGAAGTTCGAGGACCTTACGCCGATCTTCCCCGAGGAGCGCTTCGACCTCGAGACCGACCGCTTCACACTCTCCACTCGAATGCTGAATTTGATCGCACCTATCGGCAAGGGCCAGCGCGGCCTGATCGTCTCGCCGCCCAAGGCGGGCAAGACGACCGTCCTGAAACAAATCGCCAATGCGATCTCGACCAAATACCCAGAGGTCCATCTCATGGTGGCCCTGATCGGCGAACGGCCCGAGGAAGTGACCGACATGGACCGTTCGGTCGACGCCGAAGTCATCTCGTCGACATTCGACGAGCCGGTGACGAGCCATGTCCGCGTGGCCGAGATGGCCCTTGAGCGCGCCAAGAGGCTGGTTGAATGCGGTCGGGACGTCGTCATCCTGATGGACTCGATCACCCGGCTCTCGCGCGCCTACAACTTGATGGTGACCCCTTCGGGAAGGACGCTCTCCGGCGGGCTCGACCCGGCCGCGCTCTATCCTCCTAAGCGTTTCTTTGGCGCTGCTCGCAACATCGAGGATGGCGCCTCGCTGACGATCATCGCCACCTGTCTGGTCGACACCGGCTCCCGAATGGATGATGTGGTCTACGAGGAATTCAAGGGCACCGGAAACATGGAGCTTCACCTCTCGCGGCGTCTTCAGGAGCGTCGCGTATTTCCGGCCTTCGATATCGAACGCTCGTCCACCCGTCGGGAGGAGATCCTGCTCGGACCGGACATCACACCTCGGGTATGGCTAATGAGGCGGATGTTCCAGCACATGACCACGCCTCCCCCGAGCGGCGCCGGGATGGACTCATCCGCAGCCACGGAAGCGATCATCCAGCAGGTCTCGCGCAGCGACAACAACATCGAGTTCCTCGAGACCCTGACGGAGACCCAGATCTAGGGTGAGGCGCCCCTCCGGCTTGCTCTCGGGCCGGCCTGCCGGCCTGCCCGCGGCGTTAACGATCCTCGCCCTGGCGGCAGCCGTCTGGTTCGTCCGGCTCAACGCGATCGGGGCGCCACCGGTTCAGACCTTGGGCTGGCCAAGCGCGACTCCTTGGCCGACGCCCAGCGGGACCGAGATCCCTCAACTCCCCAGCTACTCCCCCGATCCAGCCCACGAATCCATCGCCCGACAGATCGATCCGCTGACCGAGCGTCCGAGGCGTCAGCGTCTCGAGATTGTCCGATACACGGTCCAGCAAGGTGATTCTGTTTTCGGCATCGCCGATTTGTTCAACCTCGAGCCCGAAACCCTTCTGTGGGGGAATTTCGATGTCTTGAATGACGATCCCCATCTGCTGCGTCCAGGACAAGAGCTCAACATCCTCCCCGTCGATGGCACCTACTACCAGTGGAAGGAAGGCGATTCTCTGGAGAGCGTGGCCGCCTCCTTTGGGGTCGATGTCGAAGACCTCGTAGACTGGCCGGGAAATGCGCTCGACCCCCTCGAGCGTGAGGTGCGCCCCGGAGCCTGGCTGATCATCCCTGGCGGGGAGCGTCCCTTCCGCCAGTGGTTCGTGCCGGCGATCGCCCGCGGGCAGGCCGGGGTCGGAGCGGCCTATGGCCCAGGCGGCTGCGGCGAAGCCTATGCCGGTGGGGCCGTCGGCACCGGGGGTTTCATCTGGCCCAGCGCGCATGACACCGTCTCCGGGAATGACTACTGGCCGGGCCATCTGGCGATCGACATCGCCGGTGCCACGGGCGATCTGGTGTGGGCGGCCGACGGCGGGGTTGTAGTTTTTGCCGGGTGGTCCACTGTCGGCTACGGCAATATGATCATGATCGATCACGGTACCGGTTGGCAAACCGTGTATAGCCACCTGAGTGCGGTTCGTGTCGGATGCGGAGAGAGCGTCCTCCAAGGAAGCACGATCGGGGCGATCGGGTCTACGGGAAACTCGACCGGCTCGCATCTGCACTTCGAGACGCGCTTCGAGGGCGGCTTTGTCAACCCGTGGTTCGTCTTGCCTTGACTGACTACTCGTAAGCGCCTTCCCCAGAGTGTCCTCATGGCGCGCCGGCACCCTTCTTCAGTCAACATAAGCGCGCATCTTGACTGCACCCTGGGCGGCTGATATGATCCCGCCCGCCTGGGAGGCTGGTCTCCACTCCGGACATGCTTACCCCCAACGAGCAAGATCGATCGACTGAGAGCAAGCCTCGCCCCAATCGTATGAGCCTGGCTCGCCTATGGGAGAGGGCATCCCGCCACGGTCGGCGCGAGCCGCTGATGCGCTACGCTGTCCACGTCTCGTTCGTGGCAGTGCTGGTGCTGGGCCTGGTCGCCTCACGCCAGGGCCTGGATGTTCTTCCGGCAGGGGCCGCCCAGGCGCCAGGTGAGGGCCCTCAAACCCCCGAGCCTTCCGCGCTGGGCCAGGTGGGGTTTGAGCCCCCGACCCTCCCGCCGTTCCGCCGAAGCGTTGAAGGTCAACCGGGGATAGACCGTCGGGCCGATTTGCACACCATCGTCCCTGATCGACCGCGGATCGAGATTACCGAATACGATGTCGAAGAAGGCGATACCCTGTTTGGGATTGCTGAGAAGTACGGGCTGAAACCCGAGACCGTCCTCTGGGGAAACTACGACGTGCTCCTCGACGATCCCCACACGCTCCGCCCGGGCCAGACGCTCAACATCCTTCCGGTTGATGGGACCCTCTACAAGTGGAACGAAGGTGATGGTCTGAACGGCGTGGCCAAGTTCTTTGGGGTGAGTGCCGAAGATATTATCAACTGGCCGGGAAACAACCTCGGTCCGGACACGGATCCGACAACGCCGGGGATACTAGCGGGCACGGCGCTTGTCATCCCCGGCGGCCGAAGACAGCTTGTGACGTGGTCCGCTCCCCGCATTACCCGATCGAACCCGGGTGTGGCCAAGATCCTGGGTGCGGGGGCCTGCGGTGCGCTGTATGACGGCCCCGTCGGGTCAGGATCTTTTGTCTGGCCGGCGAGCAACCACTACCTCTCCGGGTTCGACTACAGTTCCGTGCACCCGGGGATCGACATTGCCGGCCGTGCCGGGGATCCGATCAGTGCGTCCGACAACGGCGTCGTCGTCTACGCAGGCTGGAACGACTGGGGGTACGGGCTGGTGGTCGTCGTCGATCACGGCAACGGCTGGCAGACGTTGTACGCGCACCTCAGTCAGGTCAGTGTATCCTGTGGAGCAGGAGTCTACCAGGGGTCGACGACCGTGGGTTTGATAGGCTGCACCGGAAACTGCAGCGGACCGCACCTGCACTTCGAGATGATGAGCGACGCGTACGGGAAGGTTAATCCGTGGAACTTCCTGCCGTAGGAACCACATCCCGTTTACCGCTCCGCGCAAGCCTCAGACGGGAGAAGCCTCGCTCGCGACCTGCATGTTTCCCCTGCGCATTGGCTGGCCGTGTCTGAAGACAAAGGAAAAAACGGGACTCACACCGGTCCCCGATTGGAGAGCTTGAAGTCCCTCCTTGAGGGTTCGGCTGCGGCCAGGATCGGCCTCACGCTGGCACTCGTGGTCGCCGTGAGCCTGGGTGCATGGGGCGCAGGCCAGCGACTACCTGGTCAAGCCTCAAACGGCGCGAAGCCCACCCCAGGCACTGGCTCAGGTGGCCCGCTGTCCTTGGCGGATCTGCCTTCCTATGAAGAAGCATCCTCGGAGGTGAGCCTGGGCATCCCGCGCCTGGCGAACGGGCATACGGAAATCCCCACACGGCCCCGTTTCGAGATCATCCAGTATCAGGTTGAGCAGGGCGATACGTTGTTCGGGATCGCCGACAAGTACGGACTCAAACCCGAGACCGTCTTCTGGGGAAACTTCGACCTGCTCGATGGAGATCCCCACAGCCTTCGGCCCGGGCAGGAGCTGAACATCCTGCCGGTGGATGGGGCATCATACGACTGGAAAGACGGCGATCGATTAGACAGCGTTGCCGCGGCCTTCAAGGTTTCCCCGGAGAACATCATCGATTGGCTGGGGAATGGGCTCGATCCGGCGGTCGACCTGGCCGATCCGTCGATCGACGAGGGGATGACTCTGGTCATCCCCGATGGGAAGCGCGACATCGTTGACTGGCGCTCGCCGCGCATCACGCGCGCCAACCCTGCCGTCGCCAGCATTCTCGGTCCGGGAGCGTGCGGCTCGATCTACACCGGCCCGATCGGAGCGGGGAGTTTCGTGTGGCCGACTCCGTCGACGTGGATCTCGGGCTACGACTACATCCCAGGCCTCCACGAAGCGATCGACATTGGCGGGAGCGAGGGCAATGGGATTTACGCCGCGGACTCGGGCGTTGTGGTCTATTCCGGCTGGCACAATGGGGGCTACGGGTACGTCATCGTGCTCGACCATGGCAATGGTTGGCAGACCCTCTATGCCCACTTGAGCAGCACCAAAGTCGGATGTGGAGATCCTGCCTATCAGGGCCAGCTTATCGGGGGCATGGGCTGCACCGGGAACTGCACCGGGCCGCACCTGCACTTCGAGATGCGCAGCGATATCTACGGCCGGGTCAACCCCTTCAATTTCCTCCCCTGAAGTCCCCAGCGTCCAGCTTGCGGCGGTCCGATCACGGACAGGCCGGCTCTGGTCTGCCAGCCGCGATCGCGGTTCGGTAGCCTTCTCCTGGATGAGTTCCGCGGCAAGACTTGCCATGTGAAAAGGGTCACATTATAGTCAAGAGGGTCGCGCCGACCTTGGATTTCTGGCCGGATGGAGATTCTCGCCCCTCTCCCTAGGCGAGGCGGTGCAAGCGCATCTCCGAACGACCTCCAGCGGAGGAAGCGATGCCTGATCATGAGCAAGATAAGAAAGCCGTCGAGAAGCATGAGGAGAAGCGGGATGAGAAGGCGGTCGAAGAGAAGGAATGGGAGGAGAAGAGGCGGCGTGATCCTCTCGGAGCCTTGATCTGGCCGATCATTCTTGTGTGGGCCGGATTGGTCTTTCTTGCCGGCAATCTGGGTCTGCTAGGCCGCTTCGCGGTCGGGGGCCTGGGGTTCGAGTCTGTCGCGGGCGGGAGGCTGGGGGCGTGGTCCCTTGTCCTCCTTGGCGCGGGTGTGATCATTCTCATGGAGGTCGCCATACGCATCGCCGTCCCGGCATACCGTAGACCGGTCACCGGCAGCATCATCCTGGCGGCCATCTTCATCGGCCTCGGACTTGGGGATATGACCAACTGGGGAGTGGTCTGGGCTGTCCTTCTGATCATCTTGGGGCTGTCGATGCTGGTCAGGAGCTCTTTTCGCTCGCGCTAGTCTCACGCAGGCTCCCGGAGCCTTGTTCGGGCTAGAGGCGCCCCAGGTTCATCGTGCTCAGCTCGTCCCACACATAGTGCAATGGAGTCCACCATCGTTCACGGCCGATACACCGGAAGTACGGAGGCCGGAGCGCCAGGATCAAGTCGTTGATTCTGTAGCGGGGGAGAATGGGAGTCGAGACGATGAGACCGCCCATCTCACCCGGGCGCATCTCGTGCAGCATCTTCAGACCGGAGCGCGTTTGGACTTCGAAGAGGTACTGGTCGTAGTTGGGAACCCAGGCCCTGTGCGCGTTCTGCTGTTGGCCGAATATCCCCTCGGTCGCACCGTAGATTTCCCGAATGGCCGCCGGACCGTAGAGGGCGTTGAGGGAAGCCTGAAACCTCGTGTTGACGCCCGGCGTGCTTCCGAGCGTCATGATTTGTGTCTTCCACAAATCCCTGGGATACACCCCGTGTTTTTTCTTCAGATAGCGACCGAACTCGATCGCAGTTGGGCAGACTCCTCCTACCAGAGTGACATTCAGATCTTTGCAGTGTAGGTAGGCGAACTCGAACCGGCGCTCCCAATCTTGCGAAGTCTTGCCACCCCCAAGGGCGTCGATCGCCTCCTGGGTCGGGACGGACCGAATGGGCGTCGAGGCCGAGACGAATTTCGTGTAGATGCCTGAGCTGTAGCCGTATTCCAGATCCCGATCGCCCACTCGAATCCTTCCAACCGTAGAAGGGAAATTGAGGTTCAGGTTGACACCCGCGAACAGATCATACCGTCCGGTTTCGGCAACGAAGTTGAGCATCGCTCTCCCGGCGCTGACACGCATCTTCAGATCGGTCGCGGTCATCGGGATGAACTTCGAGGTCCCGGCCGTCGTGCCACGCGTGATCGCCCAGCCCACCGGCTCCTCGCTCAAGAGTACTCCGATCTCACCAGCCATCACCCGATCAACCAAAGGCTTGTAGTCGTCATAAGTCGAAGACGGGAAGGCTTGACGATAGTCCTCGACGCCATCAATGTTATGGGCTCCGTGGATTTCCCCATAGTCCGTCTTGGCATAACTCTGAAGAAGGCCGTGCAGAACTTCCCGCTGCGCCTCTGCCGGATCCTGGATAGAGCGTTGCCAAGGTTGAAGCAACTGCTGGATCATGGCTCGTGCGGAACCGGGATCTGGTATGTCAGGCATTGGAAGTCCTCGAGGGTGACATACGAAGGTTTGTCAGACGACGGCGTCTCTCACCGGCCCGGTCCGGCGAGGATCGCGGAGGGCCGCCGAATGCGACGTTTGCCGGGCGAGTAATGCCAGGAGGGTGGCGGACGTAACCGGCTACAGCCGGTAAAGCTCGCCGAACTTCTGTCGGAGATAGCGCAGATAAGGCTCAGATGACACAGGTTTGCCGGTCGCAATCTCCACAAGTTCAGGAGTGGTGTACTTCCGGCCGTGGGTGTAAACGTGCTCCCGGAGCCAACCATGCAAGGTCTCAAATGAGCCCGAGGAGATCTCGTTTTCGATCTCCGGGTGTGCCGTCCGCGCGGCCTCGAAGAATTGCGCGCCAAGGACGTTTCCCAGGGTATAGCCCTGGAAGGCTCCCCCGATCCTCCCTGCATACCAATGAACATCCTGGAGTACCCCATCCCGATTGTCGGGAGGGACAATTCCGATGTCGGAGCGATAGCGTTCTCGCCAGGCCTCGGGCAAGTCGCGCACGGCTAGGCTCCCTTCGAGCATGGCCAGTTCGAGATCGAAGCGGATCATCACGTGCAGGTTGTAGGTCAGTTCGTCCGCCTCTGTCCTGATCAATGACTTGTCCACACGGTTGATTGCCTGGTAGAAAGTCTCGACCAAGACACCGTTGAGCTGGTCGGGAAACACTCCCTGTAGCCTGGGGAAGAAGAAGCTCCAGAAGGGGCGGCTGCGACCGACAATGTTCTCCCACAGGCGTGATTGGCTCTCATGCACTCCGGAAGACACTCCGTCGGCAAGCGGAGTGCCTTCGAACTCCGGATTGATCCCTTGTTCGTACATGGCATGGCCGGCTTCGTGGATGGTCCCCATCAGCGCTTGAGTGAGCATGTGCTCATCGACGCGTGTGGTGATGCGGACGTCCCCCAGGGAAAACCCGGTCATGAAAGGATGGGGGCTCTTGTCCTGACGGCCCCGGGCGAAGTCAAAGCCAAGCCGCTCAATGACTTCACGACCGAACGCCAGCTGAGCCTGCTCCGGGAATGTCCTGCGGAGGCAGCTGTCGTCGAAAGGGGGATGCTCGTCGATGGCCTTCACGAGAGGCGTCAGACCCTGGCGCAACTCGTCGAAGACTATTCTCAACTCAGCCACGGTCATCCCGCGATCGGAGTATTCAATCAACGGATCGGCGATGTGCTCGTAGCCCGGGAAGTACTCGGCCAATCGCCGGCTCAACTGCAGCGTTCGCTCAAGGATGGGGACCATTGAACCGAAATCGTCTGCCGGTCGAGCCGCCGTCCAGGCCTGGTAGGCCTCAGACGCGTGTGCCGAGAATTCGGCCAGGAAACCCGCAGGGACTCTGATCGCCTGCTCGAAATCATACCTGGCCGCCCGGATTAATCCAGCCTCATCGCTGTCGTGGGGCATGTTCGATTCGTACGGCCCGAGTTCATCGAGGAGTTTCCCCAAGGACGGATCGGTAAGTCTCTCGTGTGCCAGACGGGTGAGTGTGGCAAGCTGGCGGGCGCGTGCAGCGGCACCTCCCGGCGGCATCAATGTCGCCTGGTCCCATTCGAGGACCGCGGCGGCCGACTGAATATCCTTGATCTCGCCCAGCAGGCGTTTGAGCTCTTGCATTTGGGAGTGCATGGCGCTGTGTCACCTCGGAAGCCACCGATCGGGGATGATCGGCGATGTGTCTGATCTCATTCTAAGGCCGAATGAGTGTTCTTCAAAGGCTTCAGTCCGAAGAGGTCCATCATCAGACTTCCCCTTCGGGTGTCGGACCGTGGGGGAGTTGCGGGCCCCCCAGCAACTCCAAAAGCCACCGGACTGCCTGTGTGTCACGAGTCCGTGCTTCCTGCTGAGGTTGACAGCGCGCTATATTGGGTGCCGGGGTAGTCCGCCTTGGGCTCAGTGTAGCTGGAGGGTCTCTAAGTAGATGGACTCAGTCTTCTTGACGATCGGCTCCCAGTTGTGATTGGCTTCGATTTGCAGTCCGGCGTTCCTCCCCATGGTCCGACCGGCCTCGGGAGTAAGCTCGAGCATGGCCCGGGCCAACCCGTCTGCGTCTCCGGGCTCCACCAGTAACCCTGAGACGCCGTCCTGGATGTATTCCGGGATACTCCCGAGGCGTGTGGAAATCACCGGTCTAGCATGAGCCATTGCCTCCAGGAGAGTCAATGGAGGCTGGGAATAGCCGATGGTTGTGTTGAAGGGGAGGACAACGGCATCACATGCATTGGTCCAGGCTGAAAGATCGCCTCCGGACTCGGTCCTCACGACAGAATCTCTCAGTCCGTATTCGGCGATCTGTTGGAGCAGGCGGCGCTCCTCGCGAGCATGCATGGGCACATCGTTGATCGTGTGCGGACCGCGATCAGCGATGACTAAGCGCGCCCCGGCCTCAACGCCTTTCACGATCCGGAAGGCACGCATCAGGACGCGGATCCCCCTTAGACTTGATAGGGCTCCGCTGTAAAGGAACAGCGGCGAGCCTTCCGAGTCGCGCCGGGCCCTGAGATCGAATCTGGCCATGTCGATCCCGACCGGTATTCTCGCTAGTCTCTCGACGGGGATTCCCAGGGAGAGGAGTTTCTCGTGCAGATAGCTTGTCCAGCAGATGATTCGCTCAAATCGAAAGAAGGAGTGCTTGAGCAGGAGAGTAGGTATGGACAGTCCGGCAGAGTAGCGCAATTGCCTAAAGTAGAAGGGGGCATGCGCGAGCATTGTCAGGTAATCCCGGACGGGAGGCCGAAAGTCTGTGTTGAGAGACAGGATGTGAGGTATTCGCACAGGGGCCAGCATGTTCAAGATGCTCGTGGCGTAAAGGCTGAAGCCATGGACCAGATCACAATCGACTAGCAAGCCTCGGAGAACCTCCCGAGACCGACGCCAGTCTTGAAGAATCTCTCGCAGGCCGGCAAACGGCCGATCGACCGGGACGCGTCCGAGGTGCGGGCTTCTGGCGAGACTCTCGGCGTGCCTGGCACGGCTGGCAGGATGCAAGGCGGTCGAGAGGATCCGCACATCGTGGCCTCGATCCATCAGTCCGGAGGCCAATTCGAAAGCCGGGCGAGAATGTCCCGAGGCAAGGTCCATTCGGGTCCCGAAGAGGCAGATTCTCATTCGGGCAAGATTTCTAGGGGAGATCTCTCTGCTCTACCGTGCAGGCTGGGAGGCTCCCAAGAAGCACTCTTTAGCCGGCGTTCGAATGGAGAGATCAGGTCTGCGGTCAAGTCAGGATTACCCGAATCGATGCGTTTCACGAAGGGAGTACCCATACCTTTTCATGAGAGGCCAGGTCATGGCCTCGACAATCGCCCTGTGCGGTTTCTTGATTCGTTCTTGCCACTCGGCGTCCAGCTGAAGCTCGGTGTCGCCTCGCTGGAAACGCGTGCGATTCCCCCAGACGATGTGGTTATCACCCAGGTGGACCCGGTGATTCTCAGTCATAGGCAGTGCAGAAGAAGCCTCATCAAGGAGTTTGAGGATCCGACTGAGAGCTCCCTCTGGGTCGGTGATGAAGTCCTCATATCTCACAAGTACGTAGTGAAGTGGATCGCCACCCCACAATGCCTCGGTCGCAGCATTCCGGAGAAGCCAGCGAATGGAGCTGGCAACCGGCCCGAAGCGAGGGACCTCCACCCTGCCGGGCATGGGGTGCGGAGGCCTGCCGCGAAGCCACGAAAAGGCAACGCCTCGCGGATCTCGCACTAGATGCACAACGAATAACTCAATGCCAGGGATCTGCCCCAGGACCCAGCCGTAGGAAGGGAACTTGGAGGAATCGACTACTACCCTGGCGCCCGTCCCAGCGCGAATGCCGTCGTACAACGACCAGAGAACAGACGTATACCTGGCCAGACGACCCCGCATGAGGGCCCGCGTGGGGGGAGCCAAGATGAGCGGCAGATGTTGAGTGAGCCCGATTTGGGCGCGGAGGGTAGCCGCTCGCTTTGCATATGCCGAGGTGGTATCGACCGCTCCTTCTTTGATGATGCGAGACCACACCTTACATGAGCGGAACACTTCGCCGCAAGCACAAAGCCGATTCTCTAAGACATACCGATCCCAAAAATCACTGAGTTCACCCGCGCAGAAAAACCCATCGATCCCTCCCAAGATCTGGCCCAGGAGCGTGCTTCCCGATCGACCTGAACCGGCGATGAACAAGACCTTGACCGATTGAGATTGTGAGAGGCCGGAGGTTGTCCGTACGGGGAGATTACTCATGGGGGTGCGCTGAGCGGGGTTCTTCGAAGGCGAATGGGCAGGCCGGATCAGCCGGACTCAGTACCCCGGTGCGTCGGCGACACAATGCTCCCGTATCGGCAGACATCACGAGGCCGGTATCTCGCATGACAACCGGAAAAGAGGAGCATGGTGCAGGTCAGGCCCCAGAATCATCTTGGGAGGCCGTCGCAGGCCCCCAAGACACGTCTGCTTGAGTTTCCAGCGCCCTCGGAGCGATTTGAACGCTCGACCCCTTGCTCCGCAAGCAAGTGCTCTATCCGCTGAGCTACGAGGGCATCCGATGTCGAAGGGAGAGGAACAGAGCCACTGAGGCGACGCCGCTTCAACCCTCGGCCGCAACCATGCGATCGCGGTTGCGGTCTGGCGGGGAGGGAGGGATTCGAACCCTCGGTAGAGGCTTAACACCCCTACAAGCGCTTAGCAGGCGCCCCCGTTCAGCCACTCCGGCACCTCCCCATCTTGACCAAGGCGGAGGGAGAGGGATTCGAACCCCCGGTGGGTTGCCCCACAGCTGTTCTCAAGACAGCCGCCTTAGTCCGCTCGGCCATCCCTCCAGACCCGGAGGTCCCCTTCCCGAATCATCGCATTCTACCATGCTGAAAATCGCGAGTCAAAGAAATCACATTCCCGCCCCGTTCCAGATCGCGTGTGTCGAATCAAGAGGCGCGCACGGCGCGTTTCCCCCGTCTGAGAACATCACCCCGCGTTCTTCCCTGCCGCACATGTCAATCTTGCGGCCCAGGTGCTCCCGTACCCTTTTTCCACACCTGGTACAGGCCCAGGCGGCCGCCCTCGCCGTCGGATCGGTAGCGATCGACGACGACGAACCCGACCTGCGTGGCGAGGGCTTCAAGATCGTCGTGGGTGAACAGATGGATGTACCGCAGACCGTGACCGCCGTGACGCCAGTCCAGCAGATAATCACCTGGTTCAACATCGGAGTCGGACAGACCGACGTTGCCCCAAGGGAGAACGCGTTTCACCAGGCGAGGGCTCGCAGCGAAATCCCAGGCTGAGAGGGTCACCGACCCGCCTTCGGCGAGGCACATCGAGACTTGCTCCAAGAGTCGAATCCGGTGCTCGTGACCCGGGATATGGTGGAGGACAGACAGCAAGAAGACCTGGCGATAGCGTTCCTCCAATCCTGCCGGCCAATCCGGCGAGGTCAGTTCGGCATGCTGGAAGCGGGCCCAGGGGAAGGTCACAATCTCGCCGGCTGCAGCCAGCATCTCACGGCTGGTGTCCAACCCCAGGTAAGGTCCATGATGACCACGCCGGGCCAGACCGCGCGCCAGTTCCCCCGCCCCGCACCCGAGATCCAGCACACTTGCCTCGGCCTGGACCGAGCGCAGGGCGCGCACGACGCCCGGTTGGAGCCTGCGCCGCGTGGCTGCGAACGCTCCGGCGAAGGTTTGGTAGAATTCCAGGTTGATCCGCAGAAGCAAAGAAGCCACCTCTTGTCGCATACCGGGATTATAAGACGCACCATGCGCCAACAAGCCTGGCTCGAAGCACGCACCTCACGGATGTGAACCGTGTGTTCTAACCAGCTGAGCCACGCGCCCGACGTGTTGCCATTCTGGCATGCGCCCCGGACACCCACAACGAGTCGAGCTCGGCATTGGCCTCCACCCGGATTCGGTCTACGATTGACCGGTCCGTTCCGCCGCTGGTGCTGAAGGGATCTTGCCTCCGCCCCGGTCACACCCTCGCGCGATGAATCAACCTAGCCTCCCGCGCCGCGACGAACTCAGGGTCATCGCAGAACGAGCGATGGTGCAGCGCGGATTGCTGCCCGACTTCTCTGCTGCGGTCCTGGCGGAGACGGACGCTCTTGTGACCGCCGCGGCCGAGATGGATCCGTCGATCAGCGACTTGCGTGGTCTGCTGTGGTGCTCGATCGACAATGACGACACGCGCGATCTGGATCAGCTTACCGCCGCGGAAACGAGGCCGGGCGGTCTGGCGACGATCCTTGTCGCCGTTGCCGATGTCGACGCCATGGTCAAGGTTGGCTCCGCCATCGACGGCCATGCTCGGAGGAACACGACCTCCGTGTACACAGCCGCCGGAGTCTTCCCCATGCTTCCCGAGAAACTCTCGACGGACCTGACATCCCTGGGGGAGGGCCAGGTGCGCCTGGCCCTTGTCATCGAGCTGGGGATCGACGCCGACGGGACCCTCGCCGAGGCCGATGTCTATCGGGCGGTCGTGTGCAATCAGGCGAAGCTTGCCTACAACGGCGTCGCCGCGTGGCTGGAAGGCACGGCGCCCGCGCCGCCTAGGTTGGCCGCGGTTCCCGGGCTCGAGGAGCAGATTCATCTACAGGACCGGACAGCCCAGGCGCTGAAAACCCTGCGGCGCCAGCATGGGGCACTCAGCTTGGAGACTCTCGAAACGCGGCCCGTGTTCGAGGGCGACGTTCTTATCGACCTGCGGCCCGAGGAGAAGAATCGGGCTAAACAACTGATCGAGGATTTCATGATCGCGGCCAACGGTATGACGGCCAGGTATCTCGATCGGAAGGGGTTTCCGTCCTTACGCAGGGTCTTGCGCTCTCCCGATCGCTGGGATCGGATTGTCGAGCTGGCCACCCGCCTTGGCGGGCGCCTGGGACCGGTGCCGAGCGCACCCGCCCTCGAAGAGTTCCTCGCCGAGCGCCGCCAGGCAGATCCGGAGCGGTTTCGCGACCTCTCCCTCTCCATAGTCAAGCTCCTCGGTTCGGGCGAGTACGCGGTCGAGCCCCCCGGGCAGCAAGTGGACGGACACTTCGGGCTGGCTGTCAGAGACTACTCGCATTCCACTGCGCCGAATCGTCGCTTTCCGGACCTCATCACGCAGCGGCTGCTTAAGGCCGCGCTGGCGGGTCGGCCGCTGCCGTACGGCCTCGACGAGCTGAACGGGCTGGCCCGCCACTGCACCGAACAGGAAGACAATGCGGCCAAGGTGGAGCGACAAGTGGAGAAATCAGCAGCCGCACTTCTTCTGGCATCTCGGATCGGCGATCGTTTCGAGGCGATCGTGACCGGCGCCTCGGAGAAGGGCACCTGGGTCCGTATCTTACAGCCACCGGTGGAGGGGAAGGTCGTGCGCGGTTTCGAGGGCCTCGATGTCGGGGACCGGGTGCGGGTCGAGCTCGCCGGCACCAATGTCGAGCGCGGCTTCATCGACTTCGTGCGGCTGACGAGTGGGTAGAGGGCATGCGGGGATCTCCTCTACTTATGCCCTTCCAGTGAAGAGGTAAACCACCTCGGGCGGAGGCTCGATGGTTGACAATCGAAGATGAACCCGTCGCCCTATCGCTGCACCAGGATGAAAGCACCCGCCGCAATGGCGAGGATGGCCAGGAGAGTAGCCTGTCCCGAAGAGCCGCCACTCAAAAGAGATAGCAGCCCGGTCAGGATGAGCCAAATGCCCAATAACAACATCCCGAGGTTCTTGGTGAGTTTCATGGGTAGAGTCCTTTCAGTATCTCAGTCTGAGGCAGGAGTGTTAGCCTGCCGTAGGCCAAGCCATACCGGCTAGAGAAAGAGACAGGCATTATTGACTTTGAGTGTCGCACCGCGTGCTGTCTTCACGCCGCTCTCAGTTCTGAAGTGCACTGCGGGCAACGAGTGGCCTTGAGCGGAATAATGGACAAGCAATATGGGCAGTCCTTCGTAGTTGGCGCCGCAGGTTTCGGTCGTTGGATTCGATTGACTGCCCGCACCAGCATAAAGACGACAAAGGCCACAATGAGAAGATCAATCACGGTGAGGACAAATGCACCGTAGTTGAGGGTGGGTGCGCCCGCGGCTTGCGCCTCAACGAGGGTGGCATAAGGGGCCTTGGACAGATTGATAAACAGATTGCTAAAGTCTACGCCGCCCAACACCAGTCCGATCGGTGGCATGATGACGTCATTGACCAGCGAGGTCACGACTCGGCCGAATGCTACGCCGAGGATGAATGCCACCGCCAATTCAAGCAAGTTGCCGCGCATGACGAAGTCTTTGAATTCCCTCAACATTTCGGGTCTTCCTCTCTAACGAAGAAGTGGTTGTGGGGTTACGGCCGGCCTACCGCTTGCCAAGCATCCGCCAAGCCTCCTCGTCAGGTCATCGATTATTCCTGCTCCTGCCGATATGCTGTCAATTCGACACAGTGATGTTTATCATTGATGGGTCAGTGCTTTGGTCAATAATATCGCGGGATGGGCAACCGCGGGTTGCGAGTCGGTCACGATCCCGAGCAGCCTCTGGGTCTGCTCGTTCTCGACAATGGGAACCGGACCGATATCCTTGCTCTTCATCATTTGCGCCAGTTTTGCATAAACTGAACCGAGGTGCTATGCCCCTGTCTGGATCCGCTGCGACCTAGATCCTCGCTTGCGCGCGTGGATTCCCCCGAAGCAAGAAGGTCAGCACAAACCCTGCGATGAACCCGCCGATGTGCGCCATGTAGGCCACCCCGCCCGTCTCCATTGTCGTTGTCGTGGCAAGGGAACCGATTCCGCTAAAGAACTGGAGAACGATCCAGAGCCCAATGACCACCAGGGCAGGCATGGGAATCACCCGTCTGCCCATCAAGACGTTGACCTTTCCCTGCGGGAACATCAAGATGTACGCACCCAGTACGCCGGCAATCGCTCCGGAGGCTCCCAGATTGGGCACGTTTGACCCGGTGCTGAAAGCCAACTGCGCGGCGGTTGCCGCAAGGCCGCAGACGAGATAGAAAGCGGTGAACTTGATGTGTCCAAAACGGTCTTCCACATTGTCACCGAAAATCCACAGGTACAGCATGTTGCCCAAGAGGTGAAGCCACCCGGCGTGCATGAACATTGAAGTGAATAGTGTCAGGAAATCGCCGGCGGGATTCGCAAGAAAGCGACGAGGAACGAAGGCCCATTGCTCGATTAGAGCATCCCCGCCACTGAGCTCAGCGAAGAAGACGAGGACGTTCAGAGCAATCAGGCCAAATGTGACCACAGGAACCGTTCTTCGAGCGCTATTATCATCACCGATTGGAAACATCACGCTCTCCCTTTTCAGCCATTGGGGTCTTTACCCATGCTCCTTGCAGGGCGTCCTAAGTGGGTCCTCTGGCCAAGTGCCGAGCCAGCCGACGGAACCCGTTCGCGGCTAAGGTGGTGCCTTCAACCGGATGGGCACAATTGTGGTCGCAATGGGGAGCCGGGCCAAACACGTAAGCCAGGAGCGGTTCATGATCGCTGAGGTCGTGGCCAAGGGCCGGCGCCAGAAGCCGCGCCCACCACCGTCGCGGTGATCTTGAGAGCTCCCTTACTTCGTGCTGGACTGTGAGATTCCCTTGACCACGGCTGCGGTTGTCTCCGGCTGGTCCACCCGGGTGGCGACATCCGCCTGGGCGATGATCCCGATAATCCGAGAGTCGTCGTCGACGACGGGAATGCGCCGCAATTGGTGCTCGGACATCGCATCTAGCGCCTTCTGGAGATCGTCTTCGGCATGGCAGGTGACGACCTTGCGCGTCATGACCTCCGCCGCGGTCGTGGTCGTGGCATCGCGCCCTTCGGCCACAATCTTCAAGGCCAGATCGCGATCGGTCACAATGCCGACCAACTTCTGGGTCTGTTCGTTCTCGATAATGGGAACAGGACCGATATCCTTGCCCTTCATCACCTGCGCCAGCTTTGCGACCGTGTCATTCGGCAAGCAGCAGGCCGGGTTCATCGTCATCACTTCGCTACACTTCCTCATGGTGCTCCTCCTTAAGGTGTTGAGGGACTTAAGGCGGGGGTCTATGTGCCCCGGCGGAATGGAAGCTTTGCCCTCGAGGGCGCCACGCAGGGCAAAGCCGGCAACCACACGTTGGCTGCCGGCCACTCCGTGGGCATCCGTCCTGACTCAACGGGAGAGAAGCCTGTGTTCCCATCGAGGCGCGGGACGGCGACTCACCTCTGCAGCAGGTTCACAACGATGAGGATGAGCGCAATGACAAGCAACACGTGAACAAGGTTGCCGGTGCGCGGGATGCTGGGCAAGCGCGACGGACCGAAGAAGCCGATGAGCCAAAGCACGAACAGTATCACGATGATTGTCCAGAGCATGAGAATCCTCCTTGGGAACGATCGATGGGCAGCGATGCCAGCCGCGCTCCGCTGGCTTGGGAAGACCTAGTTCTACCTTGGGAACTCGTGGAGTGGCTTGAGCTCACGACGGCTGGTCTGGCGATAAGCTTGGTGCGCGTTTGAAGGGGCGGCCTGGCAGGCCGCCCCTCTCACTACTACTGGGCCGTGGGGCCCAGCTTTCAACCGGTCACTCTCCCCCGACGGAGTACATTGACGACCGCCAGCAGGATGACCGCGCCCCCCAACGACAGCAGCAAAGACGGCATGCTGAAGTCGCGCTGGTTGATGGTGGCGACGCCAAAGTAAGGGCTCAGGAAGTAGCCCGCCACGAACGCCCCTACGATGCCCACCACAATATCGAGCAGAAGTCCCTGTCGGCGATTGGTTCCCATGATACTACTTGCCACCCAGCCTACGACAGCCCCAGCGATGAGCCATATGATGAAGTTCATTCTTGTCCTCCTCCGGTGTGAGTGTTCGAGTTCGCGGGTGATACGTGTCTCAGGTACTTCTCGCCTGCTGGTGGCTCTCCCATTGATCAGGTCATGTCACACTCCTGTGTCCGTGCGCAGATGTTCCGATAGGTCGCTTCAGGATCACCCCTCAATCAACCCATGGGTCTCTACTGTCTGGGATGATCCTGGGTCGTTGTTTGCGTGGTGGCCACGGATGGACCACGCGGGCGGTAGAAAATCACCCACATCAGCCGTTCCGCACCCCAGCCCACCAGGCCGTACACCAACATGGCGATAAAGGACGTGAGTTCCAGCACCATTTCACCGACCGCTGGTGTGCCTATCAGGCCCACAAAGGGCGACAGAAAGATGTCGGTGATGGAATAGAGGAAGGCGGCGAAGGCGTTGCTGGGGTTGGCGGCCATTAGCTTGAGGAGGATGCGCAGCGCCAGCAGGGCTTCGAGGACGCCCAGGAAGAGCCAGATCAACTGCGTGGCTTTGAAAGTGAAGATGCGCCGCTCGCGTTCTGGTTCTCGTTCTGTAGTTCGGACCTCTCTGACGTTTGCCATCTTGCCCTCTCTTGTTGAGTTGTTTCGGATACGCGGCTTGACTGGACTTTCGCTACTTCCCACGCGCCGGGCCTCATGAGGACCCGGGTTCACTCGTCCACTCGAAGAGCAGCTCTTGGTCCTGTGAGAGGTGCGGTCGTTCTGAGAGAAGATCGTAGCTAGCTTGGTTGACGCCTTGTAGCTCCTGGATCGTCTCGCGATACCAGCGGTCGAACGGAAGATCCGATGTCATGATCTGGCCCAGCGCCTGACCTAGATCGCGGGCATCAATGGCGGTGATGGCCGCGGACCCAAAGGGGGTCTCCACCAACGCCAGCCGTTCGCGTGTGATGCCCAGCCTGCGGCGGGTTGCTTCGTAGGTCTGCCGCCGAGCGCCGGCCAACTCCTGGCAGAATCGCCGCCAGGCTTCCACCTTGCCGGGGGCTATGGGGTTTGACATAACTATGCCAGACATCCGGGCCCTCCAGGCTGCGACCTCCGCAAGTTCCGCAAGCGAGGTGCCATCGAATCGGCAGCGGGGTGAGCTGCGTCGCCCTCGGGCTCCGGCAATGGATCGGTCTGCTGTACCACCCGGTTGCCGGCTTTAGCTTCCACCTGTCCACCGCACTCGTGGGCTTAAGCGCCTCAAAGGCGAAGACCTTGACTCATTTCGTGCTTTTCCTTTAGCATAACGACACAGCGTATCAAGAACGTCACAAAGACCCCTACGGTGGAGAGGCATGAGCCGATTGCACCTTTTCCTGCTGGGGCCGCCAGAAGTGCGCTTGGGCGCGAGACCGCTGACATTTCCCACGCGCAAGTCGTTGGCGCTGTTGATCTACCTGGCGTTGGAGGGAGGGCCCCAGCCGCGCGAGCACTTGGCCGCCCTCCTGTGGCCTGAATCAAGCCCCGATCGCAGCCGCGCCTCACTCCGTAGCACCCTCAACCGCCTGCAGTCTACCCTGCGCCAAGCGGGCGGTCAGGCCCAAACTTCCCTTCTCTCCATCGATCACACTGCGCTGACCCTCCATCCAAACCCTAGTTTCGACCTTGACCTACGTAGCGTGGAAACCGCCTACGCACAGGCACGCGCCGAACGTTCGAGACGGGCGCCCCCCGAGGATTCGACCAGCCTGCCCGTGTTGCAGCGGGCGGTCGCTAGCTACCGAGGCGATTTTCTCGCGGGGTTCTCGCTCGGGGATGCGCCCGGTTTCGACGATTGGGCCGATCTCCAGCGCGAAGTCTGGCGCCGCCGGCTGGGCCTGATCCTCGACCGGCTGTCGGAAATCCAATTCGGGAGGGGCGAGTTCGCCGGCGTTGCCGAGACGGTTTCGCGCTGGATCGCGCTCGATCCACTCAATGAAGTGGCTTACCGCCGCAAGATGCGCGCCCACTTCGCGGCCGGTGAGCGCGGCCAGGCTCTCGAGGCGTACGAGACGTGCCGCGCCATGTTGGCGGCCGAGTTGAACGTACAGCCGGATCCAGAAACACGAGCTTTGGCCGATCGAATCCGCACTCAACACCCCCTCCCGCAATCTCCGACTGTGCCACAACGGCTGAACACTCCCCTGACGGTCCTCGAAGACCTGTTTGCCGGACGGGAGTCCGAGCAGACAGCGATGGCTGAGAGCTTCCAGCGTACCTTGGAAGGGTCTCCCCAGGTTGTCGCGCTGGTCGGCGAGGCCGGGATCGGCAGGACCCGCCTGGCAACCGAGTTCCTGGCCTGGGCCCGGGCCCAAGGGGCACAAGTGCTGCAGGGATCCGCTTTCGAGATTGGCTCCGATACCCCGTTTCAGCCACTGGTCGAGGCGATCCGGTCCTTTTTCGACCGCGGTAACATGCCCAGGGAGTTGTTGGGGGAAGTGTGGTTGGCCCCATTGAGTGCGCTGTTGCCAGAATTGCGAGAGCGGTTTGCTGACCTGCCTCCCCCTCTCCGCGAGACGGAAGTGGACCGAACGAATCTCCTTGAAGCACTCGTCCGCCTGACCCTGGCCTTGGCGGAGAGGGCGCCGCTGGTGCTGTTTGTCGACGATCTGCAATGGGCGGATCGCGCCACGCTGGACGTCTTGCAGTATGCCGCCCGGCGCTGGCGGGAGAGCGCTGCCCGGATCATGCTGTTGGTCAGCTTGCGGTCAGAAGGCATGCGCCCGCTAGCCCAGTCCCGGCGAGCGAGCTTGGCCGAATGGTTGGCGCAAATGGAGCGAATGCTGGAGCCGCTTCATCTCGGCCTGGAACCGTTGGGTGAACGCGATACGGTGCAGATGGTGCAATCCATACTGGCCCCACCCGATGCCGACTTCGCTCAATGGGTATTCGACGAGACTCGCGGGCAGCCTTTCTATATGATCGAGACTCTGAAGGATCTTATCGAACGTGGCGCACTCCACCCGAAGCGGAAGGCAGACGGTAAGTGGGCATTCGAGGTTGACGCCGAGCACGATCTCGGGAAAGCAGCTCGCGTTCCGTCAACCGTGTGGGCGGTGATCCGCTCTCGCTTGAATCGCATCAGCCCCAATGGCTTCGCGTTGCTGGCAGCCGGAGCGGTCGTCGAGCAACGCCTTACGTTCGAGCGCCTGTGTGCCATCTCCCGTCTGGAGGAAGATGAGGGGTTGCCTGCTTTGGACGAGCTGATCAGTAGCCGGCTCTTGGTGGAAGGAGTGCAGCCTCATCCCCCAAGCGCGTACGCATTCGCGCACAACATGATCCGTGAGGTGGTCTATACCGAAGCCGGGGACGCGCGCCGACGGCTTTTCCATCGCCGCGCATTAGAAGTCCTGGAAGCAGGCAAGGCCTCCCCCGCTGCCCTGGCCCACCACGCGCTAGCGACTGGAGAAGAGGCGGCCGCTTTCCGCCGCAGCCTGGTCGCCGGACACGATGCGTTGCTCCTCTCCGCCACGAGTGAAGCGATTGCGCATCTAGAAAGGGCGCGTCAGATAGCTCGGGATTCGTCGCTGCAAGCCGCTGAGTCTGAGGCGCAAATTCGCGAGCTGTATCTGCAATTGAGTCGGGCATACGAACAAAGTGGGCAGCACGAGCAGGCGCGAGCCGTCAAGGAGGAGCTCGCGGGGCTGAAGCGCGAACAGTCCTGATCGAGGTCAGACAGCCGGTTGCCCCTCAGCCTGGGGCAGGGTCGCGTTCCCTCGCTCATGATGCACCTCGGCGGGAAAGCACCGCAGACGCTCGCACGCCCCTTTCCTTGCACTATCGGTCACTGGATTCTCAGTAGAATTGACACAAGGGGTTGTCGGGCGGTCCCAGATTGAAGACAGCCTGTGACGAGCTCCTCCGGAGATCCCCATGCGGCATTCCATGCTCACCGATGAACAAGCCGAATTCCTGCGCCAAGAAAAAGAAGCCCTGGCGGAGATCCATCTCGCGCTGGCTGAGATCGATCTGTCGCGCGGCGGGCTGGCAACCCTACAGAAGGCTATCCTCCAACTGGACGAGCTGTTCTTGCTCGTCGTCGTCGGGGAGTTCAACTCCGGCAAGAGCGCCCTGGTGAATGCCCTGTTGGGCGAGAGGGTGTTGGCCGAAGGCGCGACGCCTACCACCTCCCGGGTGACGTTGGTGAAATGGGGCGAGCAAGCCGCAGAGCAGGTAGTGGACGAGAACTTCGCCGTCTATTCCTACCCCCTGGCGCTCCTCAAGGAGCTGAACATCGTGGACACGCCGGGCACCAATGCCGTCATCCGCCACCACGAGCGGCTCACGGACGAGTTTGTCCCTCGGAGTGACCTGGTGCTGTTTACCACTTCGGCCGACCGACCCATGACGGAAAGCGAGCGACAATTCCTGGAGCGAATCCTCGCCTGGGGCAAGAAGATCGTCTTCGTGCTCAACAAGGCCGACATCTTCGAGGATGGTGCTGCGCTGGGGGAAGTCCGGGACTTCGTCCTCAAACACGCCTCGACCCTTTTGGGGGACCCGCCCGAGTTCTTCCCGGTGTCGGCCAGGCTAGCCCAGCGCGCCCAGTCCGAGGCAGACCCCGAAGAGCGCCGCCGCCTGCGTGCCGCCAGCCGGCTGGACGACCTGGAGGAGTACATCGCTGCCACCCTCGACGAGGCCACAAGGCTCCAGCTTAAGTTGAACAATCCGCTGGGCGTGGCTGCCAATCTGGTTGCGGAGGCCGAGGAGACGGCGCAGGCCCAAGCGGAGGAGCTGAAGGAGGACAAGGAGACTGCCGCGTCCCTGGAGTCCGCTGTTACCGATTACGAGCGGGTGCTGCGGAGCGAGCTTGCGCCGCGCCTCGCCGAGGTCGAGAACATCCTGCACAGGCTCGAGCAGCGCGGCCTCGACTTCTTCGACAACACCCTGCGCCTGAGCAAGATCACACAGCTGGCCCGCGGGGACAGAGTGCGGGCCCAGTTTGAGAATCAGGTCCTGGCCGACGTGCCGCAGCAGATTGAAGACCAGGTTCAGCGGCTAATCGACTGGCTGGTGCAGAAGGACTTGCATGAGTGGCAGCATGTGATGGTCTACCTGCAACGGCGCCGAGCGCGCAACATCGAGCTTGGGATCGGCGAAGTCGGCGGACCGCGGGAGACTCGTCGCCGCGAGTTGATCGACACGGTGGGTAGGACCGCCCAAACGATTGTGGAGAGCTATGACCGCAATCGGGAAGCGAGCGAATTGGCGACCAGCGTCGAGAACGCCGTGGCACAGACCGCCCTGCTAGAGGCCGGCGCTGTCGGCCTGGGAGCACTCGTAACCCTGGCGGTGCTTTCTTCGACCCTCGATATCACCGGCCTGCTGGCCGCCGGCACACTGGCCATACTCGGCTTTTTCGTGATCCCCCACAAACGCAAACAGGCCAAGGATAGCTTCAGAACGAAGACGAGCACTCTGCGCACAAAGCTGCTTGGCGCCTTGACGACTCAGTTTACCAGCGAGGCCGAGAGCGCCGTCACCCGCATGAAGGAGGGTATGGCGCCCTTCACGCGCTTCATCCGCGCGGAGCGCGAGCGGATCGAGAAGACCGAGGCGACCTTGGCCGGAGTGCGGCAGCGCCTCTCGGCGCTCCGCGCGCGTAGCCAGGCGGTGGTAAATTCCCGGCCCGGTCACAAAGACCGCTCCGACCCCCAGGGGTAGTCGAGGTCGAACACATCAAGCCGGATGTTCTTGGGCTTGGCCCGCATCACCGTCGGATCGGTAGCGATCGACGACGACAAGTCCGACCTGCGTGGCGAGGGCCTGCAGGTCGTCGTGGGTGAACAGGTGGATGTACCGCAGACCGCGCGCCAGTTCAGCCGCCCCGCAACCGAGATCTAGCACACTTGCCTCGGACTGGACCGAGCGCAGGGCGCGCACGACGCCTGGTTGGAGCCTGCGCCGCGTGGCTGCGAACGGTCCGGCGAAGGTTTGGTAGAATTCCAGGTTAATCCGCAGAAGCAAAGAAGCCACGTCTTGTCGCATACCGGGATTATAAGACGCACCATGCGCCAACAAGCCTGGCTCGAAGCACGCCAATACACGCCTGATCAGCTCTCCTTGGCCCGGACGATCTTGGAGGAGGTCCAGGCGGGCCGCGAGCTTCGCTCGGCCCTTCAGCGACACCCACAACCGAGCGGCGGGTACATCCCCAAGCACATTCTGGTTTTTGCGTATCGCGATCTCATCTCGCGCGGCGAGTGGCGTGCCGATCCTGGACTGATACGCCGCATTCGGATGAAACCGATCCGCACCCTCTCCGGCGTAACAACGGTCACAGTCTTGACCAAGCCCTACGCCTGCCCGGGCAAGTGCATCTTCTGTCCGACTGATCTCCGTATGCCGAAGTCCTACCTGCCCGATGAACCCGGGGCGATGCGTGCGCTGCAGCATGAGTTCGATCCGTTCGAACAAACCGCTGCCAGGTTGGAAGCCCTGCGGGCGATCGGTCATCCTATCGACAAGGTCGAACTTCTGATCCTGGGTGGGACCTGGAGCGCTTACCGCAAGGACTACCAAGAGTGGTTCGTCCAGCGCTGTCTGGATGCGATGAACGGTTTCACCTCGAACACACTCGACGAAGCCCAGGTGTTCAACGCTCGGGCGCAGCATCGGAACGTCGGCCTGGTGATCGAGACTCGGCCGGACCATGTCGACCAGGGCGAAATCGCCCACCTGCGCCGTCTGGCCGTGACCAAGGTTCAGATGGGCGCGCAAAGTCTGGATGATCGGATACTCCAACTCAATCAGCGCGGCCACACCGTGGAGGACACGCGGCGGGCAGTCTCTATGTTGCGGGCTGCTGGCTTCAAGCTCGTTCTGCACTGGATGCCGAACCTGCTCGGGGCGACACCGGAGTCGGATCGGCGTGACTTTCTCCGATTGTGGGATGACGGGAGACTTCGGCCGGATGAAATCAAGATCTATCCATGTCAGTTGCTCGCCAACGCCGACCTGTACCGCTCCTGGCAGTCGGGTGACTACGTCCCGTATACGACCGAGACCTTGATCGACCTGATCGCCGACATCAAGCCGTCGATCCCACGCTATTGCCGAGTGAATCGAGTCATCCGGGATATTCCATCCACCAATGTTGTGGCCGGGAACAAGCGGACAAGTCTGCGGCAGGACGTCCATCTAGAGATGAAGAGCCGGGGCACGCGCTGTCAATGTATCCGTTGTCGTGAGATACGCGGACGGGAGATCGATCCGCAATCCCTCGAGTTGAAGCATGAGATCTACTCCGCCGGTGGGGCGGAGGAGCACTTCGTCTCCTTCGTCACGCCCGACGACCATCTTGCCGGGTACGTCCGTCTGTCCCTTCCGGGAGCGCAATCCCCACGAACCGGGCTGGTTGACCTCGCTCAGGCCGCGCTGGTGAGGGAGCTCCACGTATATGGTCAGTCGTTGGCTGTCGGATCGACCACGGAGGGCGCCGCCCAGCACGCCGGACTGGGGGTGACTCTGATGGCCTACGCCGAGAGAGTGGCGCAAGAGCAGGGCTACAGCCGGCTGGCGGTCATTGCGGCCCTGGGAACACGCCCGTACTACGAGCGCCTGGGCTACACGCTGGGCGAGACCTATATGGTCAAGGCGCTCCAAGTCTGATATCGTCCGCGGTGGATGGCCCGGACGCGGCGAAGGTTCCTGCAGCAGATAATCCCGCTACTGGTTGAGTTGAGGCGCTTCAGGAGAGGTTCGCGTGGCCGACAAGTTCGAAATTTCCACTGTCTTGACTGCAAGCCCGCACAAGGTGTACGTGGCCTGGCTGGACAGCGAGGAGCACAGCGCCTTCATCGGGGCGGAGGCAAGCATCGACCCTCGCGTGGGTGGGGCCTTTTCGGCCTGGGGGGATTACATCGAAGGGAAGACCCTTGAGCTCGAAGAGGATCGCCGCATCGTGCAGGCCTGGCGGACGGTCGACTTTCCTCCCGACAGCTCCGACTCGCGCCTCGAGATTCTCCTTGAAAAGGTCAAGGGTGGGACTCGATTGACTCTGATCCACAGCGAGATCCCCGATGGAATGGGGGATGAGTATCACCAGGGTTGGATCGACAACTACTTCGAGCCCATGCGGCGCTACTTCTCCGGGTAGGTGCATCCCCCGCGATGGTGCGCCAGGGGAGGTCAACCCTCGCGGGTCCTCATCGTATTCTTCGGTTCTGACACATAGGTTTTTTCCCTTGTCACCCTGAGCGGAGGGCGGAGCGTAGCGACGCCCACTCTTCAGTCACCCTGCGCGGCGGCCAGTTGCCGTCCGTGGGCAGGCGATCAGGCCCTCAAAGACTAGCCCGTGTTCGGAGATGATGGGGTCGATCCCGGCCAGAAGGACTCTGTCTTGGCGGCCTTCGGCGATCGCCTCACCGGCTGGTAGGGCGGCGATGGCCTGCAACTCGTCATGACTGAGCCCCTTCGGTAGGGTGTAGGGAGTGGCTCCCTCCAAGCGGATCCGCCAGGCCTCCACCTCAAGCGCGCCGCAGCGCTGCTTGCCCGGTAAGCGCGGAAGCCCCAACAGATCCCAGGCAACGGAGGGGAAGGTCTCGACGACCCAGCGCTTGTTGGTATGGCTTGGCCAATCCTCGACCAGGAGAGACCATCCATGCCTCAGGCGGAATTCGCGGAAGACCTCGATCGAGAACTGTACGAAGTGAAGATAGGTTCTTGGTTTCACCTGCCCGGGATCGCCCGTCCGGGCCGGGGTGTTCAAGACACGTTCGCACAGGCGCATGTGCTGGATCGAGGATTCGGGCCAGCGCCAGCCCTGAGGCCCGTCCAGCAAGAGTACGGAGACGTCTTCCTGCCGGCAGAACCGATCGATGGCGCTGGCGAGGTCGACCGGTGAAGGCGCCCCCGTCAGACCGAGGGCGGCCGGGTTAAGTATCTCTGGCCGCCCCCGCACGGCCAGGTGACACAAGCCGAGGTCCGAATAGTTCCTGCTGGCGAGGTCGATCGAGAGGATGGTCATGGATGAGCCTATCGATACTCCTGAGCGGCGGGTGCGGGCGTGTGGCTCGATCATGTTCGCAGAAGACCGCCGGGCGCCGGACTGGCAAGAGGGGGCGCGGCCCCCTGCGGCCTGTACGCAACACCCAATTGGCGTATAATACCGGGAGTCAAAGGATTTGTTTAGCAGAGCATGTTTCCCGCATCCGACGAATTGCTCTGCCTCCTGCCAATAAGCCACGAACCATCCAGAGCGGGATACGCACCCATGGCCCTCGCATGACTGAGAGAGTAGGCCAGAGCCTTGGCCGTTATCGAATCATCGAGAAAATCGGCGCCGGCGGTATGGCAACCGTCTACCGGGCGATTCAGACGTCCATCGGGCGCGAAGTCGCCGTCAAGATACTGCTCAGTTCTCTCGCAGCGCAGGATGAGGGGTTCCTGGCCCGATTCCACCGCGAAGTCCAAGTGAGTTCCACCCTGCAGCACCCCCACATCTTGCCTGTGTATGACTTCGGCGAGTATCAAGGCTCTCCTTACATCGTCATGGCGTACCTCAAGGGAGGATCCCTGACGGACGTCATCCGGCAGGGGCCGATGGTGCTGTCGGAAGCCACGCGGATCATCACCCAGCTGGCCGACGCGCTCGACTTCGCCCATAAGAGTGGAGTCATTCACCGGGATTTCAAGCCCAGCAACGTCATGCTCGACGAGCGTGGCAATACATACCTGGCTGACTTCGGGCTGGCCAAGGTCACGGATGCGAGCGTCCAGCTCACTGGGAGCAGACTGGTCGGGACGCCCGACTATATGGCCCCGGATTTGGTCAGCGAAAAGGGCGTAACGCGTTCTATCGACGTTTATGCTATGGGTGTGACCCTCTATCAGATGTTGAGTGGCCATGTGCCTTTCAAGGCCAGCACACCCATGGGCGTCCTGATGGCCCACATGTCGGCACCCATCCCGGACATCCGGATCGATCGCCCCGACCTGGGCGAAGCGGTCCAGCAGGTGATCAACCTATCCATGGCAAAGAACGCCGCGGAGCGCTTCCCAACGGCCGGGGACCTGGCCTGCGAACTGCACGGGGCGCTGAGAACTCCGCAGGGCTCTGCTCTTCCTCTCCTCTTCACCGACAAGGGCGGCGAAGTCATTTTCACCAACAGCTTCATGCTCAAGTTACTTGGTCGACCGGAAACAGAAGCCCGAAACACGGTCGGGCGGCCGCTGAGGGAGGTGCTCGGGCTGGATGCCAATGAGGCCGACACGCTCATGAGGGATGTCTGCAAGATCGGTCACGCCTACCGTCAGTCCTTGGCGATCAAAACGAAATCCGGAGCCTCGCTGAGTATCTCATGCTCGGGGACCGGCACATTCGACGACAAAGGCGAGTGCGTCGGCGCCGACTTCACCTTCCTGCAACTTCCAACCTACAGCCAAACGCTGGACAGGTCGCAGGGTGCGGAGTATGCCTTCGACACCGGCGAGCGGACACTACTTCAGATGTACTTCATGTCTCAACTCGACGGGTTGAGGGCGCTCGTCATCCGGCTCGGTGGCCTGCGCCTGGGTGAGACCCTCGAGAGGATCTTGAATGAGACATCCGCCCGCAGTGGGTGGCCGTTCCGGATGAAAGATGGACGGCCGGAGATTACGAACTCAAGGCCCGAGCCCTTCATCTATCATGGCCTGCTGGCCAAGGCAGTCGCATATGCAACCAGCGTTATCGGCGCCGGTGTTGTGCATAAGCAGATGAAGGCCGTCGATGCTCAGATGGGAGACCGATCTTTGGAGATCGCCGCCCGACTCGGGTTGCGTGAAATAACTGACAATCGTTATTGAAGGTGAGGAGGCCGTTCATGAGTACCGTGAATCTTGTGTTGGATATCATTCTGGTCGGTGCTTCGGTTTGGATGGTGGCGACGGTTTCGGGCCTTGGCGGGATCGTCGGAAGGACGCTGAACCTGATCACCATCGGGGCTGTCGTGCTGGGGCTTGCGCATCTGCTGGCGACCCTCATGCATCGCTTCACGCCAATGGAGTCGAGCACGGAGTCCTTTATCCATCGGCTCATCGTCCTCTCGGGCTTCGTCCTTCTCGTTGTCGGTTTCAGGCGGATCCGAGAACTGAAGGCTTGAGACCGACCAGCCCGGCGCAATCGCTGGCGGCTCAGGGGGTTTGCCAACCTCTCCCGAAACCTTCCGGCGGCCGCCGCCCTGCACTCCCCACACGTGATCACAGGCCAAAGACGGCAGGGCTCTCCTCCAGGTCGAAGGGCCTGCTGGCTCAGAGCCTCCCCGGAGGCTGAACCCGTTCGAGTCTCGCGCCCGGGCGCGGACCGCCTGATAGGATGCGGGATCAAGTGCGAAGTGGCAGAGGTGGCCACTGCGTTATAATGCGACGCGGGAATTGGGCGGGAACGTCGGTAGCCCCGGATGCACTTCGGACTGGATCGCGAGATGCGGCCCGGCTTGTGAGTTCTGCCATTCTTGAATCTTGAGTTGTGCGTGCCGGTCGCTAAAGGGTGTTAGTGAATGGGCTTCCACAGTGGCGGTTGGTGGTCCTACCTTCAATATGATGAGGAGCAAGATCAGCCGGAGATCAATCGAGCGCTGATCCGCCGTGTCTGGGGATATGCTCGCCCGTACTGGCGCGGAGTGCTGGCGATGCTGATCACCATCCTCGGTATATCCCTCTTGTCTTTGATCCCACCCCTCCTCATGCGCAATCTGATCGATGTCGCCCTGCCGGCGCGTGACTTCGGACGGTTGAACATGCTTGCCCTGGGGATGGTGGCTGTCCCTCTGATCAACGGCCTCCTGGGCGTCGGGCAGCGGTACGCCAGCGCCAGGATCGGGGAAGGGATCATCTTCGATCTCCGACGGACGGTTTATTCCCACTTACAGCGGATGAGTCTGCGCTTTTTCACCCAAACGCATGCCGGCGAGCTGATGTCCAGGTTGAACAACGACGTTGTTGGGGCGCAAAACGCCGTGACCGGGACGCTCGTCTCGCTCCTAAGCAACTTCGTATCGCTGGCGGCGACATTAGTGATCATGCTTTCACTTGAGTGGCGCTTGACTTTGTTGAGCATCGCCATTCTGCCCTTGTTCATCCTTCCGGCGCGCCGGATCGGCCAGGTGCTCAGGCGCGTCGCCCGTCAGGGGATGGAATTCAACGCCCTGATGAACGCCATGATGAATGAGACCCTCAACATCAGCGGCGCGCTGTTGGTGAAACTGTTCGGGAAGCACGACGCCGAAGTAAGCCGCTTCGCCGAGAAAGCGGCGTCGGTGAGGGATGTCGGCATCCGACAGGCCGTCATTGGCCGCTGGTTCTTCCTCGGGCTGAGCCTGGTGAGTGCAATCGGGACGGCGCTTGTCTTCTGGCTGGGCGGGAGGCTTGTGCTGCAGGGCGCTTTCACGGTCGGCACGATCGTCGCCTTTGGGGCATACCTGGCCAACCTCTACGGGCCGTTGATGGCCCTGACGAATGCGCGAGTGGACTTCGCCACCTCGATGGTCAGCTTCGAGCGGGTGTTTGAGGTGTTGGATCTGCCGGTCGAGATCGACGACGCCCCGCAGGCGCTGGCGCTGGAAGTGGTGCGCGGCCATGTCCGATACGAGCATGTGTCGTTCAACTACCTCGAATCGATCGGCCCGCCGGCCGTACTCGAGGTGGTCAGGCGCTTTGGCAGGCATATGCCGGTCCCTCCATCGGGCGTGCGTGAGCCCAGCGGAGATGGTTCCGGGCGCGGCACCGACGAGTCAGGCGAGAAGCGCTGGGCGGTGAAAGACGTGAGCTTTGAGATCCCCCCCGGGGAAGTCGCGGCGCTTGTCGGGCCCAGCGGAGCTGGAAAGACGACAATCACTTACCTCTTGCCGCGGCTCTATGATCCGACCGATGGTCGGGTGACTTTGGATGGCCACGATCTGCGCGGCCTAACTCTGGCGTCTATTTCGGACCATGTCGGGATGGTGACTCAGGAGACCTATCTCTTCCACGACACCATCCGCAACAACCTGCTCTATGCCAAGCCCCGGGCCACGGATGAAGAGCTTGAGGCCGCTTGCCGGGCGGCCAACATCCTCGACTTCATCCACTCCCTGCCGGATGGCTACGACACCTTGGTCGGGGAGAGGGGCTACAGGCTTTCCGGCGGCGAGAAGCAACGGGTGGCGATTGCGCGTGTGATTCTGAAGGACCCCAAGGTTCTCATCCTGGACGAGGCGACCAGCCATCTTGACTCTCAATCGGAAGCGCTGATCCAGGAGGCGATGGAGACCGTGATGCGCGGGCGGACCTCCTTGGTCATCGCTCACCGGCTGAGCACGATCATCGGCGCCGATCGGATCCTGGTGATTTCAGAAGGAAGGTTGGTCGAGCAAGGGAGGCACTCCGAGCTGCTTGCCCTCGGCGGGCTTTACGCCGGCCTGTACGAGACCCAGTTTGGGGCCGAACGCACTCCCGCTTGAGTTGCAAGGCCTCGATCGGGGTGGGATGAGGCACGATCAGGCCTGTCGACAAGCGTCCGCCGCAAGGGTGAGTTCGAGGGGGCGACTGCCGGCCGGATATAGGCTCTGAGTTACTCATCCACCCCCGATCGACTTGGCGGCCCCCGACGCATCCGATAGAGCCGAGTGCGACGAACGTTCTGGCCCGCTCCCGAGCCTCTCCCGAGAAGGCTCTCTTCCGGGATCCCGGCCCGGGCGCTAACCTGACCAGCACCCTGCAGGTCTGCCTTCGGAAACTCATCCTGCCCCGGCGGAGCCGTCACGCGGCGGATCCCGGTGGGCGCAACTTCTCCCCTGACAGTTCGTATAGCTTGGTAGAGCAACAGGCCGCTGGCGGAAGGAAGAGATGAAGGTCGTGGAGGGGACCTCCGAAGCCGTGTGGATCGAACGGGCACGGCAGGGTGACGATGGCGCATTCGCCAACCTGGTCGGAGCTTACCAGGCGCCGGTCTACAACCTGTGCTTCAGGTTGCTGGGGGATGGATACGAGGCCGAGGATGCTGCCCAGGAGACCTTCTTGAAGGCCTACAAGAATCTCAGCCGCTACGATCCGGACAGACCATTCGTGAATTGGCTCTTGAAGATCGCTTCCAATCATTCCATCGACCGTCTGAGGCGGAGGGGAACCAGGCCAGTCACAGACCTCGAAGAGGCCGAGCATTTACCGGACACTTCGGCGGGGCCGGAAGCCGCGCTCGCCCTCGAAGAGCGACGACGGAGGATCTGGCGGACGCTTCGAAAGCTGAGCCCGAAAGACAGGACGTTGATCGTGTTGCGCTATTGGTATGACTACACCTACGAAGACATGGCGGCTGCCCTTTCGCTCTCTAGCGGAGCTGTGAAAAGCCGCCTGCACCGGGCCCGCATGACGCTAGCCCAAGAATGGCGCGAGAGAGAGGGCGTGCCCGTCCGGCTGGGAGGTACTCAAGATGAGCCATCAGCCGTATGAGGAGTTGATCTTCGAAGACGAGGTCTTGCCCGCGGAGAAGACCAGGTTTCTCCAGGCCCATCTCGAAGATTGTCTGCGGTGCCGAGAGCTTTCTGATGCATGGCACGGCGCGCGCCTGGGCCTGATGGATCCGGAGGTGTCTGAGCCAACTCATGGGTTCGTGACCCGCTGGCAGGCAAGGCAGGCCGAGCGGCGGAGGCAGGCGGCCAGAAGTCAGGTCTCGTGGGTACTCAGTTTGGCACTGCTGGGGTCCGGCTTCTTAGCCTGGCCGATCGCACTCGAGGTGTATTCCTTGCTCGAGGCTCCGGCGGCGGTGGGCAGCGCCGTAATCCGAGAGATTCTCTCTCTGGGTCTGGCCTGCAGGCTCGCCGGACAGTTCATGCGAGCTTTGCTCGTCGAGGCGACTGCGCAGCTTCCAGTGACTGCCTGGCTTGGGATCGGACTTGCCCTGCTAGGGTTCGTGTTGGCGTGGGCGTTGTCGCTCTATCGTTTTGCATTTCAACCTGTTGAGTGAGGAGGACGGAATGAAACGTAGCATTCTTTGGGTCGGGTTGGTGCTGCTGATTGTGCTGGCAGTGCCTGCCGTGGCCTACGCCGGCGGCCAACTCGACGGTCGGGTCATCCTGGGCGGAGAGTTCACCCTGGCCAGCGGGGAGATACTGGACGGGGATCTGATCGTCCTTGGTGGAAACGGGACAACCCAACAAGGCTCGCGGATTTCCGGTTCGGTCTTCATCGCCGGAGGGAACCTCCAGGTCGACGGAACGGTTGATGGAGATATCGCGGTACTGGGTGGTAACGTCAGCCTGCTGTCGCATGCCATCGTCAAAGGCGATGTGAGCAGCGTCGGCGGTAACGTGAGTCGGGCCGAGGGCGCCCAGGTCTTGGGTCAGGTAGTCGCCGGCCAGGGTCTCGATATCCCGTTCGAAATCCAACCATTCACAGGCGTCCCGGGCGGCGTTGAAGTGCCGTACATGGGAGGCAGGATCTGGTCGGACGCCTTCCGCCCCCTGGCCGGCATCGGCTGGGGCATCTTCCAGAGCCTGATGATGGCGGCTCTGGCGGTTCTGGTCGTAATGTTCGCCCCTGAGGCGACAAACCGGGTCTCGAAGGCGATCGTCGATCAGCCGATCATCGCCGGCGGACTGGGGATCTTGACCGGGATCGTGTTTCTGGCCTTGCTGGTCTTGCTTGCCGTGACCATCTGCCTGATCCCGATCAGCTTGTTGGGCGCTTCTGTTCTCGTCGTGGCTGGCGTCTTCGGCTGGATCGCCGTCGGGACCGAGGTCGGCAAGCGGATCGGGACGATGTTCAACTGGCAGTTGCATCCGGCCGGCGCGGCCGGGTTAGGGACATTGATCGTAGGACTCGTAGCCGGAGGCATTGGGTTCATCCCGTGTATCGGGTGGATCGCACCGGCTCTGGTGAGCGCCGTCGGACTGGGGGGCGTGGTACTGACCCGGTTCGGGACACGCGTCTACGAGACCGTCCCGGTCAGCATCCCGGCCCCCGTCGTCGAAGTGCCCCCGCCATCTCCAAGGAAGAGAACCAAGTCCTGAACCGTGGGGATCGCACAAGAACGTCGTGGGAGTGGTCCGGCGGTGTTGCGGCCGGACCACTCCTTGCCTTTTCCAACCGTCGATCTGATCGAACATGCCGAATCAAACAGGGCGGCCAAGCCTGGGGGCTTGAAGACCGCCCTGCCGCTTCCGTATCCGCCCTCAGAGTAGTCGCTGAAGACGATCGCCCTTCCCCGGCCCTATCCCGGGTGGCGTGACTAGCCCTTCACCGAACCCGCTGTCAGACCGCGCCCGAAGTACCACTGCAACTGGAAGAGGACCAATAGCAGGACAGCCATAGCCACGAATGCCCGGGTAGTGCCCGTCCCTATCGATCGGGCCAGCTGGCGTCTATGGCCTGAAGGACCGCCCGGAGTTCTTCGCCCTCGAGGAGGTCTATCAGGGCGGCAGGGAAACTTCCGCTCCCCACCGCATCGGGCATGAGCTCCGAGCCGTCAAGCCGGAAGGTGTCGGCCGTTCGCAAGATCTCAGCTAGGCCCCGATGGACCTCCGAGGGATACCACTCCATGGGCACACCGTCCATCGGGGAAATCAACTCACCTGCCTTGACCTCAGATTCGACCGATGCCGGGGTCAACATGAACTTAATCACCTGCCGGCCGCGAGGCGTATCCTTGGAGAGGCTAACAAAGCTACCGGTGCCGAGTACGGGCCGCCCATAAGCTTCATCGATGGGAGGCAAGGAGAAGTAGGCGATGTCGGTGCCAATCTTCGTCCCCTCAGGCAGATCGCCGGCAACGGCGGGAGCGTGATGGTACAGGAAGCATCCCGGGGGATCGTCAAAAATCGGCATCGGGGCGTCAGCGAATATCGACGTGAGGATGCCCTTGGTTCCGCCCAGCACGTAGTCCGGGTTGAGCCAAATGCTCTGCATCAAGATGAGAGCATTCCGAACCTCAGGTGAGTCGAATTTCAGTTCGCCGCGTGTCCAGGCATCATAGTTGTCGGTGGTAGTGGTGCGCAGCATGATATCCTCGACCCAATCCGTTCCCGGCCCTCCGCCAGGGCCTCCATCATTCAGGCTGATGCACCACGGGACGCCTCCGTCGGCCACAATCTGGTCCGAAAGTGCAAGGAGATCGTCCCAGGTTTCGGGTACCCTGTAGCCTGCGGCTTCAAACTCGGATTTGGGGTACCAGACGAGGCTCTTGGATTGTGCGCCGTGCATGATGCCGAACAGCTTCCCGTCCACCATCCCCGAAGCGATCCATGTCTGGGAATACACTTCCATGAGCTCGGACGAAGGGATAAAGCGACTGATATCCGCCAGGTAGCCCCTTCTCCCCATGTCGACCATCAACGCAGGTTCCGAAAAGACAAGGAGGTCGTATGGATCGCCAGCCTCGGATCTGGCGAGGGCAACATGCTCGAAGTCTGCGGAGCTCTCAACGATCACTTTGATCCCCGCGTTGGCCTCGAGACCAGCGAAGGTTGTCTGTAACAAGCTCACCTGCTCGCCGGAGAATGAAGTGAGGATCGTGACGGACTGGCCGGCGGGAGGTGATCCGGGCCTTGACTCGATCGGAGCCGACGTCGGAGGTACGAGGGTCGCGCTCGGCAGCGCTGGCCTGGTTTCCGTCGGGATGCTAGTGGCCCGGGCACAACCGCCGAGGATGAGTGGCATGAGGATGAAAAGGGCCAGGGGTTTCTTCATCGTTCGTCCCTTGCGGGGGTTCAGGTCGATCCGATCCGGACCACCTGGGCCTCCGAATGCGCCTGAGGTTGCGGGTCTCTGAAACCAATCTCGGCTGCTACCTGATGCACGATCGCCGAACGCCAGACGGTCGGAGTCCCGCGATCTGGCGAATATGATACCAGTCGGTCATTGGCGTAGCCCAAGTTTGCCACATCCGGATGGATCGTGTCGATCTAGCCCTATGGCAAACCCCGGCTTGGCGGAGGGCCCGGATCATCCGGCTAGCAGGGCCGGATGGAACCGGTTCAGAG
>Ga0209751_10000717_pt1 | contig 35168 bp, 26 predicted proteins | sample RifCSP13_1_FD_184019 | JGI IMG/M metagenome (GOLD analysis project Ga0209751, IMG submission 184019) | Soil microbial communities from Rifle, Colorado - Rifle CSP2_sed 13_1 (SPAdes) (version 2) | ecosystem: Environmental > Terrestrial > Deep subsurface > Rock core/Sediment | place: Rifle...
GACCGGCTCGAGCTCCAACTGAGCTCCGCCCGCCGTCGCCGGACGATGACCGACAGGGATGTAGAAACCCTCGCCCGCCTCGACCGCCAGCGAGATTCCCACGAGCTCGGCCCGCATCGGATCCGTACTTGTCGTTTCCACATCGAAAGCGATCTGTTTTGCCTTCGTCAGTCGACGAGCGAGCCCCTCGAGTGCCTCCGGCTGATCGATCACGTGGGTCTGTTGAACAATGGCCGTCGGCCTGGACCTGTGTTCGGCTTCGAAAAGGCGCATCTGCTGCGCGGAATCGCTCCCGGCGCCTCCGGGGAGCCGATCGAGGAGAGAGCGGAACTCGAGTTCGCGGAAGAGCGCGGCCACCTGCTCCCGGTCGTACCCCTCGTCACGGCGGCAGGCATCCAGGTCGAACTCGATGGGGACGTCCCGCACGATCGTCGCCAGCTCGCGGCTCAACTGGGCTATGTCGCGGGCAGTCTCAAGTTTGTTACGGTAGCGTGTGGCGACGGTGTCGAGGTTGTCGAAGACCCGATCCAGCGTGCCATACTCCTGAAGCAAGCTCACGGCCGACTTTTCCCCAATCCCGCGCACCCCGGGGATGTTGTCGCTCGTGTCACCGACGAGGGCCTTGTAGTCCACGAATTGGCCGACCTTGATCCCAAATCTCTCTTCGACCTCTTTCGGGCCGTAATCGACCGCCTCGGAGAGCTTCTGGCCGGCCAGCCGAATAGTCACCATCCGGTCTGCCAATTGCAGCAGGTCCCGATCGCCGGTGATGATCGTGACGTGCACCCCTTCCTTTGAGACGCGGCCGGCAACGGTGCCCAACACGTCGTCGGCCTCGAACCCCTCGGCTTCGAGGATGGGTATGCCGAAAGCGCGCACGACCTGGCGGATCCTGTCGAATTGGGGGACGAGGTCCTCGGGAGTCTTCTCCCGGGTCGCTTTGTACTCCGGGTAGATGTCATCGCGGAACGTCCGGCCCGTGTCGAAGGAGACTGCGATGTACTCTGGCGCGTCTTGCTCCAGCAGTCGAATGAGCACCGAGGTGAACCCGTAGACTCCTGCCGTAGGCTCGCCGGACTTGGTGACCCAGCGCGAGCCATCACTGGTGGCGGTCAACGCGAAATAAGCTCGGTAGGCCAGGGCGTGGCCGTCGATCAAATACAAGCGTGGCTTGGTGGGCATGTGTCGGACTCCGCAAACAACTCAGTTTACCGCAACGACCGGGCTTGAGACCAGGTGAGGCCGAGGCTCAGCCCTTGAGGCCCTGGGCTTGTCGTGTCTGGCGGATGAACCGCGCCACCCGTTCCGGCGAGGGCGGGCCAGCGACCAGCATGTAGCTACGTGCCCAGAAACGGCCCGAGGGCAGGTCGCGGCCCAGCTCGGGGAACGCCCGAGTGACCTGACGGGAGAGGGTATCGATGAGGAGGCGGACGGCGCTGGCAGGAGCGACATCCGGTGGAAGGCTGATCGTCAGCCTCAAGTAGGCGGGTTCCAAGTTGAGATGGTCCAGGCGCCAGTCCCAGGCCAAGCACAAGCGTTCTGTCCAGCGGGCTAGGTTATCGGTCAGCGCCGCCGACAAGCTGTGATCGGGGAAGCGAGGGACGAGCACGATGGTGTAGGAGATCCAATCAATCTGATCGGCGGTCGAAGGCGGCTCATGAGAGCCGGGTGGGAGCGTGGGGAGTTCGGCCTGCTGGGGCGCCAGGAACGGCAATTGAGCGATGGGAAGGGAGCGTCGAGGCAACCAGTCGCGCGGGATCTCAAGAGGCTGGGGTGGAGGGGCGGCGACTCCGTTCCGGGCGGGTCGCGCCGCGCCATCCCCTTGTCCAGGGCCATTACTCGGGGCCAAGAATGGGAGGACTTTGAGTTCCATGGGTTGTGTCGGCAACCAATCTCGCGGCAAACTGACCAGAGGGGCGGCCGCCTGTTCTGGGGCTTGTCTGTCCTCGGCCTCCGGCGCCTCGGGTTCCGGTTCGGCTCCTCCTGGGTCGATAGTCGACAGAGTCGCAGCCACATTCCGGGCGAGTAGTCTCACCTGGCCGAAAGGCACGTTCGCCGGGAAGACCATCGACAAGAGAAGATCGCCCAGGACCTCCGTCGAGTAAAGCTGGAAATGCGCGGAGGCCCCGGTCAACCGGACGAAGCGGGCCAGGGCGCCGCGGCCCGGGCTCGAGGCCGATGTGCCAGCGACCAGAAGGGTCAGCTCATCGAACTGGGCTGGGCTCAGCGTGCCGTCGGCGGCCCACAGCCGATTGCCGAGGGTCAACACCGAGGCCATGGCCGGGCTCATCGCGATCAAACGGGCGAGGTAGTCCGTCGCCCGTCTCTGGTCCAGGAGCCATGCCGGGATCTTCAGCCCCGGCTGGGTTGGGGGCGGGGGCGGCGGAAGAGCTTCCGAGGTATGGAGCGGGCCAAGCTTCTCCCCATCCTCGCCAGTCAGGACCCGTTCGACGATCCACGGAAGGTCGGGCAGGTAGACGAGACGCGGCAGGAACTCGTCAATGCCGACTCCGAAAAGGTCGCCGTCTTCCGTGCCGGTCTTCGAGGGAATCGCGACTACGGTCAGGCCCGGGCAGAGAATCCTGAGTTGACGCACGACCTGCGGAGCCCCCAGATCGGGCAGCACGGAGTTGACGATAGCCAGGCGGACAGGGCGCGAGCCCGCGACTCGGATCGCCTCCGCCCCGTTCTTGGCCAGCAGGACGACGTACCTGCCAGTCCCTTCGAGGACCTGCCGCACCGATTCGGCGAACTCGAGATTCGGATCGGCGACCAGGATGGTAACCGCCATGGGTACACTCTAACATGTCGAGGCTGGGGAAGGCAATCTCCCGTGTTGCCTAGGGTTCCCAGGTGAGGTATGCGATACCGAGATGCCCGTCCAAGCTCTCCACTCTGAAGTACCCGAGTCGTCCCTCCTCTGTCCGGTAACACACAAGCCCCTCGATTGACAGGCTCGAGAGCGGTATGGCCGTGTTGTTCAACTCCAGCGCCTGACACTGACTGGGGGAGGGGGGATCTGGCGGAGGGCCGTAACGGCTCAAGAGCGCTCCCCCCGTGGGTACGAGGGAGATCGCCCCGGGTGTCGGCTCGAGCAATGAAACATCTGATCCGGACGGCCTGTCGATCTCCCCAGTATCGAGATCGAGGCGCATGTCGACGGTCAGCGAAATTGATCCTGCGGATACAGGCTCGGGCGTCGCTCTGGGGGTTACTGATGCCGTGGGAGTGAACGTCGGCGCCAGCACACCGGTCGGTGTGGGGAGCAACGGGACGACGATCTTGACCCAGAACGAGACTTCCCCATTCGCTCCAATCCCGAAGTACTTCTCGTTCTTACCGATGAGTTTCCAGAAACCCTGGTACGTGCCGGCCTGATCTGGAGCCGTCATGTCGATGGCGAGGTCGATGGCGGAGCCTGGCGGCACTGAGGTCGTCAGGTGGACGAGGGAAGCGGCATCCAACCGGTCACCGCCGATAAAGACAGCGGCGTAGGTCGCATCCCAGGTGCAGGTCCCGTCGTTCCGCAGGCGCCATATCTTCACCAACGGGTCACCCGGCATGACCAGGGTGTTGTCTCGAATCGTGACATCGTCGACGAAGAACGCGCGGTCGCTGCAGGGCGCGGCCACGACTGTCGCCGGAGATCCGAATGAGGCTGACGGAGAAGTGGTCGGGGTGGAGATTCGACTAGGGGTTGCGGCTTGCTCGGCGGTGAGAGGGGTGGTCGTAGTTCCGAGGATCGTCGCGGATGGGGCAACCTCGGGCGGCCCGGTTGAGGAGTCTCCCCCCGCAACGTTGGGTGAAGGCTGGAAGTTGCAGCTTACGACAAGACATGCCACGGCGGCAGCGATCGCGGCGACGTCGGGTGATCGATCTCTTGGGTTCATCTTTGCCCACCGACGAGCCATGCTTGACGGGACTCAGTGGATCTGAAATGGAGGTGCGGCATGCGGTCAGGTCAGATGGGGAAGAAGTCTTGGCGAGGGTGTGGCACAAACCATACCCATATGTACGAGGCTTCAAGCCCTTGCAGGCGAGTCGTACGCTTCACTGCAGCCTTTGGAGAGGAACCCGCGCAAGAGGGCGGCATGTCTCGGCGTTGCTTTGAGCCCACCGCCGCCCTCCGCGCAAATCGGTCTGATTCGTCGTTCGGCTTCTGCCCGGGTTGCCGGCCCGTCTATTTCCACGTTCGCAAGTCGATGCTCAAGGTCTGACTCGCTCCGGAGGTTATCCCTTCGACCTCGAACCGTCCGTAGCGGCCTTCGTTCGTCTTGTAGCAAATCCAATCGCCAACGGATAGCCCGTTGAACTGGATCCTGTTGGTGCTCAGCGAGGCGCCCTTGCAGTCTGCCAGTTCGGGAACGCTCGCTCCGTACAGTTTCATCAAGGCTCCGTTCATCGGCTCCAGGTACTTCTCGTCGGCCGAGATGGCGTGGAACCAGAAATCGGCTTTCGCGGAGGAGGCATCGCCGCTTCCGTCGTCGAGATCCGCATATAAGTTCTGATCAACCTGGATGGATTTGGCGGTGTATATCTCCGCACTGGCGGTGGGCGTGGCACCAACCACGATCTGCACCCAAAAAGCCACGTTGGCACTGGCGCCGATGCCGAACAGAACGCCGCTGTCATTGCGAAGGATCCAGTTGCCTTTGTACGTGCCGGCGGCGGCGGGCGCCGTCAGCGTGACCGAAAGATCGATCGTGCTCCCCGGGGCGATCTGTCCCGTGAACGGGACAGTCGCCGGTCCACCCAGGTTGTTTCCGGATTGGAACACGAGGGCATAGTTCGTGTTCCAGGCGCATGTCCCGCTGTTCTGAAGACGCCAAGTCTTTACGAAGCTATTACCGGGCGGGATATTGGTGTCGTCGGGGACGGTGACGTCCGAGACAAACGTCGCCTTGTCCGTACATCCAGTCGGCCCGACCGTCGGTGACGGGCCGACTTCCGTGGCCGTCGGTGGCACTGGGGTATCGGTTGCCGGGATGGGCACGGGGGTATCTGTCTCAACCGGGGGTGGCAGGGTGATCGGCGGCGGCTGGGTTAGCAGCGCGGCGACAGTTTCCGCCGCGGATGTGGCCAGAACGTCAGCGGTCGGCTGGCCGGTGGGGAGGTTGCAGGAAGAGAGAAGAAGAGAGAGCGTCATGACCCCGGACAAGATCAATGCAGGTTGGCGAACCGATGGCTTAGCCATGTTCCCTCCAATTTGCCTTTCGGTGAGTCGCCCGACAGAGGCGCACGGGCCGCACTCTGGGGGTGAGTATGACATGCGACTCGGTCCCTGACAACCGACCTGCCCGCCTCCATGCAGTTCAGCCAGGGCGGAGATATTTGGGTGGAAGAGGATTTCGCCTCGCATGTAGGGAAGGAGAGGCGGCTTCCCGGTTTCGCGGGAGACACCCAGGAGCGAGAATGGTAACCAGCCAATCCAAACATAGGCGTCGACATCGGGGTTGGAGCGGCGTGAGGTTACGCGGCCTGGGCCGAATCGAGGGCCGTAGCCCGAAGGGCCGTTGAAGGCCGGCCGACGAGACTCCACGGGCCGGTCCACTCGATCTCGACCGGAACTAGCCGCCCACGCAGGTCTTCGGTGGAGTCGAGAAAGACGAGCTTGTTGGTGCGCGTCCGGCCTTTCCAGCGGGCCCCGTGCCGGGCCTCGATCAGGACCTCGACGGTCCTCCCGCGGTAACCAGCATTGATCTCGGCTGCAATCTGAGCCTGGAGTTCCTCCAAAGCCCGGAAGCGACGCATCTTTACGGTCTCTTCTACGTCATTTGGGATGCGGCGCGCGGCAACTGTCCCTGGCCGGGGGGAATAACGGGCCAGGTGAGCGACATCGAGTTTCAGTTCGGCCAGGAGCTCCAACGTCCGTTGGAAGCCCTCGGGCGTCTCACCTGGGAACCCGACGATGACGTCTGTAGCGATCGAGGCGCCCGGGATGACGTGGCGAATTCGCTCGATGAGCCGGCGGTAGTCATCGGCGGTGTAGCCGCGCTTCATCCGCTGCAGCACTTCATCGTCGCCGGCCTGGACCGGGACCTCGATGTGCTCGCAGACTTTAGGGAGTTCAGCCACCGTCTCGAGGAGCTCTTCGCTCATCCAGTTTGGGTGCGACGTCAGGAACCGAACCCGCGCGATGCCTTCGATCTCGTGGATGGTGCGCAGGAGGCTCGATAGACTGGGTCCGTCGTCGACATCCATGCCATACCGGTCGACGATCTGCCCAAGAAGGGTGACTTCGCGGACGCCCTGGGCCGCCAACGAGCGGACCTCGGCCGCGATCTCGCCCACCGAACGACTGCGTTCAATCCCACGCCGGTAGGGGATGATGCAGAAAGTGCAGGCGTGCGAGCATCCGAACACGACCGGGACATGAGCAGAGACAAGCCTCCCGCGCTCACTCACAGGCAGGCTCAGGTCGCCGTCCATTGCGGCGTGTCTTCGACTCGTCTCAGCGATCTCGAGCGCGTGGCCGTCCGAACCCGACAGGTGGCGGATCAATGGATCTGGGTCGGAGGGAGGCGAGAAGACGTCGACAAAGGGAAAGGCGGCTTCGAGGCTAGCGTTGCCCTTCACCCCGACCAGGCAGCCCATCAGATTGATGACCAGATCCGGCCGCTTGTCCTTCAGCGGCCTGAGTGAAGTGAGACGGCCATAGGCCTTGTCTTCCGCGCTCTGCCGGACGACGCACGTGTTGAGGACGATGACGTCAGCTTGCTCAGCGGACGGAACGGGTTGGTAGCCCAACTTCTCCAACTCGGAAGCCACCCGGCGTGAGTCGGCCACGTTCATCTGGCATCCGGCAGTCCAGATGTGATAGCGCATGGGCCGGATTATAACCCGACTAGGGCTGTGGGCCGGCCGTCTGGCTCGCGGCCATGTTTCAGCTGAATCCGGTGGGGCGGCGAGATCTCGGGATCGCAGACGCGATTGGATCGATCTCCTCACTCGCCTGACCAGAAAGGCGAGCGGAGCGGGTGGCCTGCCGAACGACACGTTTCATCCTGGCGGTCCGGTCACCTCGGGGATAAAGAGGCTGTAATCCGTTGACCTCACCCCCCTGCGCCTGGGCCAAGAGAGGAGTTGAGGCAGAGAGGCTCCAAGACCAGCGAGGAGCAAGAGGTGAGGCTGTTGATCGGCGGATGGGCCGGACAATGCGACCTCGCCGCGAGATGGGGTCTCTCTTCGCGGCGGATCAGGCCGCGGAGGCTAGGGCTTCGCTCGGACAAGTGACATCCTGTATCATTGCAGTGGGTGAGAAAGGACCGAACATGCACGAGTTCGAGCGGATCAGTCTTGAGGCTGTGCAAGCCCTGAACCGAGGCGAGCGGATCGCGCTGGCAACGGTGGTCCGTGTCCGCGGCTCCGCACCCCGGCACGATGGCGCCCGGATGCTCGTCTGGCCGGATGGAAGAACGCTGGGGACGATTGGGGGAGCGACCCTCGAGTTGCGGGTGATCGGGCACGCGAGAGAGGCTTTGGTGGCGCGCCGTAGTCGATTGGAGCTTTACCGATTCAGTACGGAGGAGGAGGCCGAGAGCGTCGGTCTATGCGGAGGCGAAGTGGAGATTCACATCGAAGTGCTCGAACCGAACTCGACACTGGTGATCATCGGGGCCGGGCATGTGGCCCAGCCGTTGGCGAGCATGGCGCATGAAATCGGGATGCGGGTGGCCGTGATCGACGATCGAGCGGATTACGCAACCCGGGAACGCTTTCCGCGCGCCGCTTCCGTCGAAGTCGTCGACTACGATCCACAGACGGACCATCTCGGCGTGCTGCGGCTGGAGACCTCAGCTTCTTGCTTCATCGTGGTCGCCACCTGGGGGTGGGACGAACCGGCATTGGCCCAGATTCTGGCCGCAGACCCCCCGCCGGCCTACGTCGGCCTGGTCGGCTCCCCGACGAAATTCAAGGTCATACGCGAGAGGTTGATTAAGCGGGGGTTGCCTTCGTCCAGGGTCGACTCCATCCGCTCGCCGATCGGGCTGGATTTGGGGGCCGAGACACCGGCGGAGATCGCCCTCTCGATCATGGCGCAAATCCTACTGCTTCGGCGCAATGCGGGTGGGCTCTCTCTCGACGCCCAGAGGCTCGCCCGGCCTGCAGGTCAGGAGGCTGGTTGAAAACGGCGAGTGGGCTCGCCGCTCTGTCGGCGATCCTTGTCGCATGCGGCGTGGCCCCGGCTACGCCGCAGCTCTCTCCAACGAGCACGCCTCCATTGTATGTTGCTACAGCGACGGTCCCTCCTGCCCCTGCTTTACCAACCCCCGAGCCATCCCCGACATCCGCGCCGACAGCTGTGGTGTGCAATGAGGCCAACGGACGTCTCATCCAGACGTCCTATCCTGGAGCGGTCCTGGCCAAGGAAATCCCCCTCGAGGTGTACTTGCCTCCGTGTTACGACGACGGCGGCGAAGAATACCCTAGCGTGATCCTGCTTCATGGAAAGCCCCTGAGCCAGGCCGATTGGGACGATCTCGGAGCAGATGAGTTGGTCGACGAACGGATCCGCCAGGGGACCTGGGCCCCGTTTATCCTGGTCATTCCGATCCAGCCGGAGCCACTCTTCAGTGACACGGATGGCGGGCCGGGATCCTACGAGGCCGAGGTCATACAGGGACTTCTACCTTTTGTCGAAACGACATTCCGCACACGGCGGTCCAGCGCGGAGCGGGCGATTGCTGGGATCTCTCGAGGAGGGGTCTGGGCGTTGGAGATCGCCTTCCTCAATCCCGAGATTTTCGGGCAGGTGGCAGCCTTAAGCCCAGCCCTGGCGTTGAACTACGCCCGGCCGGCCTACAACCCGCTTGAAATTGCCCGGCTTGGGGCGGAGGAGATCCCGCCGCGGATCTACCTGGGGGCGGGCGAGACCGACTGGGCCCGGGCCAAGACCGTTGAGCTGGCGGAGGCGCTGGAGGCCCATGGGGAAGGCGCGGTCTTCGAGCCGGTCGTCGGTGGCCACGAATCGGTTACCTGGCAGGCGCTCATGCCGGGGATGTTCGAGTACCTGGCGGCGGGCTGGCCCAGCTCCCCCTGAAGGCAGTCGGTAGAAGCAAAAGGGCGGCGAAACCAGGGGGTGGACCAGCTCCATCGCCTTGCCGCCGTTCGATCTGCCCGTTGGGGGCTCCATCCCCAGCCTCGTCGCGGATTCGGGTACAATGAATCTGCCGGGGTGCCCAGGGGAGGGAATTTAATGCCTGAGAATGAGCCCAAAGCAGCCGATGTAATCCAGTCTTATCGGCGCCGCCGCGAGCGTATGGTGCCTCTCCTGCTCGGGGGCTTGGCCGTGGTGCTGACCGTCGTAGGCCTGCTGCTGGTGGTTGTGTGGCTGACAGGAGACCGAGGCGCGGTCTTGCCCGCGTTCCTCTCCACCGATACACCCTTGCCGAGCGACACAGCGACCCCGGCGCCGCCTACGCTGACGCCGACTGTGACCGACACCCCCGAGCCGAGCCAGACCCCAACACCGGCGGGGCCGCTCACATACATCGTCGAGCCGGGCGATACTCTGGAGTCGATCGCCAAGAAATTCGGTATCGAAGACGTTCTGCTGTTGAGTTCGGTCAACGGCATTACCGATCCGAGCAAGATCAACGCCGGTCAGGAACTGATCATCCCGGAGGCGGGGGCCGTACTTCCAACCCTGACCGCGCTCCCGCAGACGCTGGTGCCAGGTAGTCGAATCGACTACGTCGTCCAACCCGGCGATTCACTCGAATCGATCGCCTCGGAATTCAACAGCACCGCCGAAGAAATCGCAAAGCTGAACGAGATGACGGTCACCGATGTCCTGTTTGTCGGTCGCGTGCTGATCGTACCGGTCAACATCGTCACCCGCACTCCGACGTCGGCCGTCACCCCGACATCCGTCGTCACCCCGGCGACACTGACGCCGACGATGATCCCCTAGTTGGGTTGGCACGGGCACAAGACACAGGACGCAAGACGCAAGACGCAAGACGCAAGACACAAGACACAAGACACAAGACGCAAGACGCAAGACGCAAGACGTAAGACACAAGACACAAGACACAAGACGCAAGACACAAGACACAAGACACAAGCTGTGAGTTCAAGGCGTGGATACCTCGGCCGAGAGCTCACGGCTTATTGCTTATTGCTGGATTGCTAATTGCTGATTGCTAAAGCCGACCGCTGATAGCTGAAAGCTCTAGGGCGCGGGTCTGGACTAAGGCGATCGCGCCCTTTCGTTTGCGGCGTCTTCCAAGGCTCGAAGGGCAGTGGCGATCTCGATGAGGGCCTCAGGATCCTGCTCTGAAGTCTGCGCCTCAAGAAGTGCCTTGCGGGCTCCAGATCCGCCGATGCGACCCAGCCCCCAGGCCGCATGAGCGCGCACGACCGGGTCGGGGTCACCGCCGAGGACCGCCGCCAGAGGCTGGACCATTTCTTGTGAGGCGCGGTTACCGGCCACGACAGACGCGTTCCGAACGAGCCCGGTTCGTTTGGCTCGAAGCAGAGTAGTCCCGCGGAGACGCGCTCTCCAGCCGGTCGGATGCAGATTGAGGAAGTCCTGCGGCCTTGGGTTAGCCAAGGCCGGGGTAGGCTGAAACGCCGGATCACGCGTGGGCCTGGAAAAGCGGACGTTCCAGGGACAAACCTCCTGGCAGACGTCACACCCGAAAACCCAGTCCCCCATGGAACTGCGAAGCTCGGCGGGGATTGCCCCTTTGAGTTCGATTGTCAGGTAGGAAATGCACCGGGTGGCGTCCAACGTGCGGTTGGGTAGGATGCACTCCGTCGGGCAAGCCGCAATGCACCGCGTGCACGATCCGCAACGATCTGCCGGGTAAGGGCTGTCCGGCACGAGTCGGATGGCTAACATGACTTCGGCCAGGAGAAAATGAGAGCCGCGCGTGGGGTTGATCAAGCACGTGTTCTTCCCGATCCACCCCAATCCCGCCCGCTGGGCCAACTCGCGCTCGAGAAGTGGCCCTGTGTCGGTATAGATGCGATGCGGGAGATCTTTCAGACCTGTCTGTTCCTGAATGAAGGCCACTAGCCGGCGCAGGCGTTCGACAAGGACCGCATGGTAGTCCTCTCCCCTGGCGTATGCCGCGATGCGGGCCGAGTCGTCCCGGTTCTGAGCTGGGCCGGGGAGGCAGTTGGCTCCGACGACAAGGATGCTCTCGCATTCCGGGAGAATGCGCCGGGGATCGGCCCGCCGCCTGAGCGAGCGCTCGGTGGACAAGTAATCCATCTCGCCGTGTCGACCGGCTTCCAGCCATCGCTCGAAGACATCGAGATGCGGCGGAGGCTCAGGGTCTGTCACACCGACGAGATCGAAACCCAGACGTCGAGCCTCGCGCTTGACCCTGTCGGTAAGCTCAACCGGGTCCACACTAACTGACAATGGGCAAGCCGCTCCACCTCGGCAGGCTTCGATTATAGCTGCAGGGCGATTGTCACGCCTTGCTGACCGGCTTCGGGACGACCGAATCTGTCCGCCGTGGGACATGATCGCCGGCGCGAGCGAGTTCCAGGACTCAAGCAAACCCAGGCTGGAGCTTTCTGGAGGCTCGGCGGATGGTTGACTGAAGCGCAGACATAAATGCTCAATCCATCGGGGAACCCGTTGAGGGACCGCGGGATCGCAATACGGGAGCGGGGCGCCGTGTCTCTGGACTGGGCGCCCCGCGTTTGTTGGATTGGTTACGAAGTGGACAGGATCTCGGTCCGGCCCCAGGGTCGGGGCTCGAGGAGATGAAGAACCTCATCCTGCCGAAAGGTACTCGTGAATGGAGGCGGCGGCGCGCCGGCCGGCACGCATCGCGGTTACGACCAGATCCGGGCCGGTTACGGCGTCGCCTCCGGCATATACTCCAGGGCGCGTTGTCGCTCCGGTCTCGGGATCAGCTACGATCAAGCCGTACTTGCGTGTCTCCAGAGCGGGGGTGGTCTCGCCGATCAGCGGATCCGGCCAGTAGCCCAGCGCCAGGATCACCGTGTCCGCCAGGACGGTGAAGTTGGAGCCCTCGATCGGGACCGGCCGTCGTCGACCACTGTCATCCGGCTCGCCGAGTTCGCATTGGAGGCACTCCACAGCAGAGACATTGCCGTCGGGCCCGGCGATGTAGCGGACCGGCTGGGTCAGGAAGCGGTATTTGGCGCCTTCCTGCCTAGCCAGCTCGCGATCCTTCTTTCCCCCAGGCATCTCGGCCTCGGTCCGCCGATAGAGGCATGTGACTTCTTCCGCACCCATCCGCAGTGCGGTGCGGAGGCAATCCGATGCCGTGTCCCCGCCGCCGATGACCGCCACCCTCTTGCCCATGATGGGGCGGCGGCGCTGATCCTCGGGCAACAAGTCGAGGTCGACGTTGGTCCGGATAAGAAACTCGGTCGCTTTGTGTACGCCCGGCAAATCCGCGCCGGGGACATCCATTGCAGCATCGATACCTGAACCGACGCCGACAAAGACGGCATCGAAGCCATCCTGGAGCAGATCGTCGATCATCCTGTCCTTGCCGATGCGAGTGTTATTGACGAAGGTCACACCGGCACGACGCAAGTCATCGATCCGGTCAAAGACGACTTTCTTCGACAGCTTGAAGTTCGGTATCCCATAGACGAGCAATCCGCCGGGGGCCGGCAAGGCCTCGAAGACTGTAACCTCGTGGCCATCCTGGACAAGCTGTTCGGCGACGCCCAGGCCCGATGGGCCCGAGCCGACGACCGCAACCCTCTTCCCGCTTCGGGGTCCGAGAGGGATCTCGACCTTCTCGTTTTGCCGCTGATAACCGGTGACAAAGGCCTCGAGCGCGCCTGTCAACACGGGTTCCCCGCGCTTGTTGCGGACACATGCACCCTGGCACATCGCCTCATGCGGGCAGACCCGCCCACAGATCTCCGGCATCGAACTGGTCCGCCGGTAGATCTCGGCCGCACCCACAAAGTCCCCCTTCTCGATAAGCCACATGGCAGACGGGATGTCATTGTGTGCCGGACACGCTTCATAGCAGGGGGCAGGATCGGGGCAGTGAATGCACCGTTCGGCTGCCAGGCGCGCCTCTTCCGGTGTCAACGGGAGGAAGGTCTCCTCGAAATCGCCCAGGCGTTCCTCGACAGGCCGGGCGACGATGTCTGTGAACGCAATGCGCATGCGGCCCTTGCGGTCGATCGCAAGTTCCGCGCCGTTGACCTCAGGCATGGTCGGTCCTCCTGGTAGGCTGACCTGATGTTACAGACCGGAGAAGGGTGAGTTCAGTCGCAGATGTCATCTTCATGTGTGACGCTTGTCACGATTCAACCCTTGCCCGAAGGACGCCCTACGACTATGCCAGCGAGACTCTCCCGGCCTGGTTCCTGGGGAACGTCGGCCCCCGAGGGCACCTGGCCGGGGGTTGTGAGAGGGAGCCCGGGCGTTCAGCGCCAGCCCGCCAGGGGAGATCAACCGACCGTTCCGCGCCCGGCGAGGCGGCTGGCGGGGGGCCGCGGGACCCACATTCGTCGGGATCCTGATGAACCGGAGACCAGGGGCACTTGGAATACGCCACTTGTAGAAGCCGGACTCACTCGAGATCGGGGACCAGCCCGGCCAGTCTCATCGCCAGGGCCCACCGGGCTACACAGTGTCTACATGACCGGCTCAAAATCGGCTCACCCCCTCCTGGTAGGTTTCTTCATGTCCGGGCTTGCGGCACCCAGAGGCGCGCGCCATGCCATTTCTCAGACGCACGCGGATCAGCCATGACCCGGGGCAAGAGGGACAGTCGCGAGGTTTGGTACAATGGCTGGCTTAAGCCAGGAACTTGAAGAGCAGGGTGAATAGCGGAGGAATTCGCGAAATGAAGCGATGGATCTACGTCGGCGTGGCAGCCGTCATCGTTGTCGCAGGTTTCTTCGGCTTCCGGGCGTTTCAGTCGGCCCGTCGCGCGGCCGAGAGCACGGCATGGCAGACCGTCCCCGCAGCGACGGGGGAACTCGTCTCGACCGTCGGTGCCACCGGGACGGTTCGAGCTAATCAGTACAGCCTGCTAGCATTCAAGACGGGGGGGAACGTCGGATGGGTCAACGTCCAGGTCGGCGACCAGGTCTCGGCGGGAGAGGTCTTGGCTGAGCTCAGCCCATCGTCGCTCTCGGCTCAAGTGATCCTGGCCCAAGCGGACCTGGTAGAAGCGCAGCGGGCCCTCGAGGATCTGAGAACCTCCGATGCCGCCCGGGCCGCCTCACAACTGGCGCTTGCCCAGGCCAGGCAGGCCTATGATAAGGCTCAGCGCAGGTATGTAACCCAGCAGAAAGGAAACCGGGGGACCCAAGAGACGATCAACGCGACAGAAGCCGATCTGGCGTACGCCGAGTCTCAAGTCGACGCGGCTCAGGATGCCGCCAACCGGGTCTCCAATCGGGCCGAGGACGATCCAGACCGGACGGCGGCAGAGAAGGCGCTCTATGACGCCCGGCATGCGCGGGACGTCGTGCAGGCCAGTCTGAATTGGTATACCGGCCAGCCGACGGCGATCGACCAGCAGATCCTCGATGCTGAACTGGCCTCGGCCGAGGCCGCCGTCAAGGATGCCGAGCGGGAATGGGAGCGGCTCAAGGATGGTCCGGATCCGAACGACATCGCTGCGGCAGAAGCCCGCGTGTTGGCGGCACAAGCCAACCTGGAGCTGCCCCGCATCTCGGCACCGTTCAGCGGGACGATCACTTCCGTCCAGGTCAAGCCGGGCGACGGGGTGAGCCTGGGGACTCTGGCGATTGGCGTGGCCGACTTATCGCGGATGCTGGTCGATGTGCAGATCTCGGAGGTCGACATCGATCAGATCGGGCTCGGCCAGGAGGCGACACTGTCCTTCGACGCCATCCTCGGCCGGGAGTACCACGGCCAGGTCACGGAGGTCGATCTGGTAGGGGTGTCGGAACAAGGCGTGGTGAGCTTCAAGGTGACGGTCGAATTGAGCGATGCAGAAGAGTCGATCAAACAAGGCTTGACGGCCGCCGTGAATATCGTCGCCAACAAGGTCGAGGATGCCCTCCTCGTTCCAAACCGGGCGGTCCGGGTTGTAAATGGTCAGCGGGTGGTCTACATCCTCCGCCAGGGACAGCCGGTGGCCGTTGAGATTGAGCTGGGCGGGTCGTCCGATCTCGATAGCCAGGTGTTGAGCGGCGATCTGAAGGCAGGCGATCCAATCATCCTCAATCCGCCTCTGGTGTTCGACCAGAACGGCCCGCCGGCCTTCTTCAGGCAATAGGATGAGCGAGTGGGTCATCGATGCCGAGGCGCTGGTCAAGACCTATAAGATGGGTGAGGTCGAGGTCCACGCGCTGCGCGGTGTCTCGCTGAAGGTCCGTCCGGGAGAAGTGCTTTCGATCATGGGCCCATCGGGTTCGGGCAAGAGCACGTTAATGAATCTGATTGGTTGCCTCGATCGACCATCGACCGGCAGCTATCGCCTGGATGGCGAGCAGGTCTCCGACCTGTCGGACGATGAGTTGGCCGAGATACGCAGCCGGAAAGTCGGCTTTGTCTTCCAGAGCTTCAACCTGCTAGGGAGGCAGACGGCCTTGGCCAATGTAGAGCTGCCGATGCGGTATGCCGGGGTCGCCCGAGGGCGCCGGCAACGTGCGACCGAGGCGCTAGAGGCGGTTGGCCTGGGTGATCGGCTGCGCCACCGTCCGAATGAACTCTCCGGCGGTCAGCAACAGCGCGTCGCCATCGCCCGGGCCCTGGTCAACAGCCCATCGATCGTCCTGGCCGATGAGCCGACCGGAAACCTCGACTCGAAATCGGGGGATGAGGTCATGCGCTACCTGCTAGGGTTGAACAAGGACCTTGGCACGACGCTTGTGTTTGTCACGCACGATCCGGAAATCGCCGCCCGCACCAAGCGCATCGTCCGCCTGTTCGATGGAGAAATCGTGGAGGACAAATGAGGCACATCCTTCTGATCCATCCAGAGCTCCCGTCAGGGGATTAGCCCCGAGGCGACCCGAGATGCTCTCGCTGCTCAATTTCTATGAGGCGCTGGACAGCCTGTCGAGCAATAAGCTCCGCTCGGCCCTGACGGTCCTGGGGATCGTGATCGGCGTGGGAGCGGTGATCGGGATCATGGCCGTCGGTGCCGGAGCCCAGAACACGATCACCGGTCAGATCTCGAGCATCGGGACCAACTTGCTGTTTGTCCTGCGCGGGGGAACCGAAGACATCCGCAACCCGAAGCCGCTGACGATCCAGGATGCCGAGGCCATCGCCGATCCATTTGCCGCGCCTTCGGTCGTCGGTGTCGCGCCTGTGCTTCAGGATACCCTCGAGCTCAGCTATGCCGGAGAAAGCACCTTCGCTCAAAGTTTCGGTGTGACCTCGTCGTACAACAGCGTGAGCAACCTGGCGTTGTCCGAGGGCGAATTCGTCAGCGAGGCCCACATCCTCGGCCGGGCGGCGGTGGCCGTTATCGGCCCGGACACGGCCGAGACTCTCCTCGGCCGTCGCGAAGGCGTAGTCGGCGAGACAATCCGGATCGAAGGTCAACCGTTCCGGGTGATCGGGCTTATGACCTCCCGCGGGGGAAGTGGCTTCGGCAATCAGGATAACCAGGTGATGGTTCCGCTGTCGACGGCCCAGACGCGGTTGATGTCGCGCGGCCGTGATCGCGTCGACATGATCATGGTTAAGGCCAGTTCTCCGGAGACCGTCCCCAGCGCCGACCTGGAGATCGCTAGCATTCTGCGTACCCGCCATCGAACTCCGATCGGCTCGGACGATTTCACGGTGTTCACTCAGGAGGATTTCCTGACAACCGCCGGTACGATCACGGGAGTCTTGACCCTCTTCCTGGGTGGCATAGCCGGGATCTCGTTGCTGGTCGGCGGAATCGGGATCATGAACATCATGCTCGTCTCGGTGACTGAACGCACGCGTGAAATCGGCCTGCGCAAAGCAGTCGGAGCGCGCAAACGCGATATCCTCTTTCAGTTCCTGACCGAATCCTCGCTGCTCAGCCTGGCCGGGGGGTTGATCGGCATCGCGCTGGGTTGGGGGTTGTCGTTGATCGTTGGGGCGATCGCCGCCGCCTCGGATACGGATCTTACCCCTAGCGTGACGCTCGACTCCGTCCTTCTGGCGACGCTGTTCTCGGCCGCGGTCGGTCTATTCTTCGGTCTGTACCCCGCAAAACGCGCGGCAGACCTGGAGCCGGTCGAAGCCCTGCGCTACGAGTAGATCGACAACGGGCGAGCGCCGACTTGCCCATGATGTTGCCGTCTGACATCCGGACAGGAAAAGGTCTGTAGGCTGACGGGCGCAATCGCTATACTGCGGCCATTTTGATTCGATCGATAATGCCTCACCCCCCTTGCCTCCCGGTAAGAACATCCGGGACGAACGGCCCCTCTCCGCCGCGGTGCTTGATCACTGGCCAAAGTTGCGTGGCGGAGGGGGGGATAAAGGGGGTGGGGGCGAAGACTCCCCCTCCATGTCCCTCAGGGGGTACTTTTTCGGAATGGAAGGCCCGGCGCGAGTGGCTCAGTTCTTAGTGGGGGCGTCGGCGTCTCCTTCGAACTCCAGGTGAAATCGGTGAAGGAACCGATGCAGCAGCGGTGCGAAGAGCACCGCCACCATAGTGAGGAAGACAACGCCGCTGAAGAGGGCATAGGCTGTGGCGAAAAGCTTACCCTGCACAGTGGTTAGGGCATTGACGGGGCCCATCCCGGTCAGGATCATCGAGGAATTCAGCAGGGCATCGATCCAGGAAAGCCCCTCAAGAAAATGATAGCCGGCCGTCCCGATGGCAAGCGAGAAGACCACGATGCCGGCGGCGATCGCTACATTGCGCCGCAAGCGCGCCATGAATACGGCGCGCGAAGGTATCCTCGGATGACGTGGCATTTTAGCGCCTCTAACGGCCTTTGTTATCGAACTCGAGCGGTATGAGCAGCTCTCGCCACGCCGCAACGGATTTCTGGACTTTCTCTACGACTACCTCCACTGTTTGGCGCGCTGCCGGCCACACTCACGGAGGCTAACAAAGATGTCCTTTCAAATACTGTCCGGTGTACGAGTTCGTTGCCCCACAAATCTCCTCCGGGGTTCCCTGGGCGACGACAAGCCCTCCCCCGTCTCCTCCCTCCGGCCCGAGGTCGATCACCCAATCGGCGACCTTAATGATGTCGGGATGGTGTTCGATGATCAGGACAGTGTTGTCTTGATCGACGAGCTGCTGTAGGACGCCGATCAACTTGATCACGTCGGCAGCGTGGAGGCCGACAGACGGTTCGTCGAGCACGTAGAGTGTATGCCCGTTGCCGCGCCGTGAGAGTTCGCGCGAGAGCTTGACGCGCTGGGCCTCGCCTCCCGAGAGAGTCGGCGCCGGCTGGCCGATCTTGAGGTAGCCCAAACCGACATCCTGCAGGGTTTGAAGCCGGCGGATCATCGGGGGAAACGCGCCGAAGAACTCTACAGCCTCTTCGATGCTCGTATCGAGCACGTCCGCGATCGACTTCCCCTTGAATCGGACCTGAAGGGTCTCCCGATTGAAGCGTGCCCCGTGACAGACCTCACACGGCACGTAGACGTCGGGGAGGAACTGCATCTCGATCCTCAGCTGACCTTGTCCTTCACAGGCCTCGCACCGCCCGCCTCGCACGTTGAACGAGAACCGGCCCGGCTTGTATCCGCGTACCCGCGACTCAGGGAGCTCGGAGAAGAGGGAGCGGATGTTGTCGAACAGGCCCGTGTAGGTCCCCGGGTTCGACCGCGGGGTCCGACCGATCGGACTCTGATCGATGTTAATCACCTTGCTTACGAATTGCGTGCCTTCGAGACGGTCGTGCTCTCCCACCTGCTGGCGTGAACCTTGAAGCGTGCGCGCCAGAGCCTTGTAGAGCACTTCAACCATCAACGTTGACTTGCCCGAGCCGGAAACACCGGTAATGCACACGAATGCGCCCAGCGGAAAGTCGACATTGATATTCTTCAGGTTGTTCTCACGCGCGCCGACAACGGTCAGCGAATGGCCGTTGCCCTGGCGCCGTTCCTTCGGAGTCTCAATGCGCAGCTTGCCGGAAAGATAGCGGCCGGTGACTGAGTTCAGATCGCGGCTTACCTTGGCCACCGGACCCTCGGCTACGATGTAACCGCCAGCCTCGCCGGCGCCGGGGCCGAGGTCGATGAGCCAATCGGCGGCGCGCAGTGTGGCCTCGTCATGCTCGACCACCAGGACGGTGTTGCCCAGATCCCGCAGCCCCTCAAGGGTGCGGATCAGGCGGGCGTTGTCGCGCGGGTGGAGGCCGATGGACGGTTCATCCAGGACATATAAGACCCCCATCAGGCGCGAGCCGATCTGTGTCGCCAGCCGGATGCGCTGGGCCTCCCCGCCCGAGAGCGTGGCGGCCGTGCGATCGAGAGTCAGGTAATCCAACCCGACGTCCACCAGGAAGTCGAGGCGCGAACGAATCTCTTTTAGGACCCGATCGGCGATCTTGCGCTCCCGGGTAGTCAGGGGTGAGTCGTCCGCTTGCAGCCCTTCAACCCACAGCAGTGTCTGAGCTACGGGCCAGCCGGTCACCTCGACGATGTTCGAGCCGCCGACCGTGACCGCCATCGCCTCCGGCCGAAGGCGTTTGCCGTGGCACGACGGGCACGGTCGCTCCGACATGTATTCCTGGATCTTCCCCCGGATGTACTCGGACTCCGTCTCCTGGTAACGCCTTTCCAGGTTCCCGATGATCCCTTCAAAGGTCGTCTTGTAGGTGGCCCTTCGACCCTCACGGCTGAGGTAATGGACGGAGACTTCTTTGCCGTCGGTACCGTAGAGGATGAGCTGTAGCTTCTGCTCGGGGAGTTCGGCGACCGGGGCATCCAGGTCAATCTTGAATTGCTCGGCCACTGCCTCGACCATCTGCCAGTAGTATCCGGGTCGATCCCGTCCCTGGCGGGACCACTCCATGGCGACCACGGCCCCTTCAGCCAGAGACACCGAACGGTCCGGGATCAGACGATCGGGGTCGATCTCGAGCTTGCTCCCCAGCCCCTGGCACTCCGGACAGGCGCCATGGGGCGTGTTGAATGAGAAGGTCCTCGGTTCGATCTCGGACAGGGTCGTCCCGTGTTCGGGGCAAGCGAGACGCTCGGAGAAGGGGATGTCGGTGGGGGGTTCAGTCGAGAGATCGGCGACGATCAGCGAGCCTTCGCCCCAGCGCAGCGCCGTCTCAACCGAGTCGGTCAGGCGGGAGCGCGAGGCCTCCGCCTCCTCGCCCGTCAGCCGTCGAACGATGAGACGATCGACGACGGCCTCGATCGAGTGATTCTTGTAGCGGTCCAGGGATATCTCATCATCGACTGAGTGGACCACGCCATCTACCCGGGCTCGGACGAATCCCGATTGGCGGATCTCGTCGATGACGGCCTGGTGGGTGCCTTTTCGGCCCCGGATGAGCGGCGCCAGGATCATGATACGCGTCTCGGCCGGGAGAGACTCGACGGCCTCGACGATCTCCTGGGCCGATTGCTGGCGAACCTCTCGGCCGCAGATCGGACAGTGCGGTTGTCCGGCCCGAGCGAACAGCAGTCGCAGGTAGTCGTAGGCCTCGGTGACCGTTCCGACGGTCGAGCGCGGGTTGTGGGATACACCCTTTTGGTCGATGGACACGGCCGGAGAAAGACCGTCGATGTAGTCGACATCGGGTTTGTCGAGCTGGCCCAGGAACTGCCGGGCATAGGCGGACAAGGATTCAACGTAGCGCCGTTGGCCTTCGGCGAAGATCGTGTCGAAGGCCAGCGACGACTTGCCCGACCCGGAAATCCCCGAGATGACCACCAAGCGATCACGTGGGATTTCGACATGGAGGTTCTTCAGATTATGCTCGCGTGCACCGACGACGACTATTTTGTCTTGCGGCATGACTTTGGCCTAGCGGAGATATCGTGTCGAGACGAGGGAATAGCAAAAAGTCATTATAACAGACTCAATCAGCGGGAACTCGCCGAATGCGCCGCTCGAAGGTCCGGGGCAGCCGCTTTCGCGCCCGACCACTTGTGCGAGCCGCTCGCCTGCCGAGAATCCATACCGGGCGGAGACAAGGCCACCCGGCATTCGATCTCGTCTTGGAATGTGCGGACGACGGCCTAAGCGGGCGGCGGGAGTTGCGCCTCGCCAGATTCGGTCGGAGTGGCGACCTGGACCGCGGGACCCGTCACGACCTTGTTGTTGGCCTCGTGAAAGAGATCGGCATAGCCCTGATTTCGCCACTCGAAGCTCAAACCGGCCGGTTCGGCCACAGGACGGAGGATGAGCGTGGAGCGGACGTACAAGGCGTCCGCTGGCGGCGGGAAGCGGCTACTCCGGCCGAGCAGGAAGAACGCCGGGGCCCCATAACCGACGACGGCGAGGATCAGCAACACCAGCGCGCCGATCCCTGGGCCCTCCTGCAGGTTTACAAGTCGGACTCCCAAAGCTGAGATCACCAGAAGAAGAGCGACCAGGGCCGAGATGAGGTGGGCCTGCAGTTTTGCCCCGGACTCTTCCGGGCTTCTGGCGATAGAGCGCTGGAAGCATACCGAGCAGAGCGAGACAGGTAGGCGCAGGACCCGTCGCTGAGAACCGGCCGGTGCCGGGGCGAGGATGGTCAGGTTTCGACCCGAGGGGATACGTAGGCAGTGAGCGCAAGTGTTCTTGGGAAGCCTGAAACGGCTATCCTTGATCTGGACCTGGTACCGCACTCCGGGTGGGGGTTCGACTCCGGCCGCAATCTGGGACCCGCTCGCTGATATCGGAGACGGTATCTCCGGGGCGGGAGCGCCCGGTCTCGGCGGCCCTGTCGGGACAGGAGTCTCGGTAGCTTCTGCCAAGGCGGGACTGGCGTCAGCAACCATGGGTTGATCAGGTTCAGGGACGTGGACCTGCTCAACCGGGGGCGGCCAAGCCGGCTGCCGTAGCTCGGTCGCAGCGGCGGGGGCCGCTTCTTCAGGGACCTCGAGCGGGGGCGCTTCCTCATAAGAGCGCAGAAGGGCGGCGAAGCGAGCGGCGGGCTCCTGGGCGCCTCCGTCAGTGGGTCTAGAGGGCTTCTCTTCGGTTGTGTCATCTGACGCGGCCACCGCCTGCCGGTCAGGCCCGGGCACCGAATGACTGATGGCTGGTGGGGCCGGCTCGGGCAGGCCTTCCAGCTCAAACATATCTTGACCGGGGGTCTCAGGTTCGGAGGCTGGCGCGGACCTTTCAAGCATGGCGTTCTGCTGGATGACTTCCGGCCAAGCCCATTGGCGCAAGGCCATCTCGGCGGTCTCGGGGAACTGCGGGTGGATCTTCCCGTACATGACCCGCTCCCCCCCTTCTTCCATGACGAAGACCGAGCCGCAGTTGGCGCAAGACACGTAGTCCGGCAGTTTCTCCACGTGAGCCACTCGCAACTTTGGCTCGCCACAAATGGCACACGCCCAGCTCTGAACCAGGCCGTCTTCGATCGTGATTCGGGGTGTATTGGGCATACTTCGTCCGAATCTCCCGTAGGCGAGCGACCGCGTTCATAATCTAGCATATCGAGGTCCAGGCGGCAACGCCCCCTCGCCAGGGCCGCGAGCGAGGCGACGGACTAAGTCGGGATCCCGTTGCGGGCTAAGTCAGCCAACGAACCCGGGCGACTAGTTCACTGACTGTTCGATACACGGCCCGGGTGTATTTGAGGAACGCCGACAGGTCAAGCCTGGCACGGCAGCCCCACTCATGGTCCAACCCCGTCTTGGGCTCCGACACACCTGTCTTACCGGCCCATGCCCCCTCCAACAGCGCATCTCTCCCATTGAGGATCGCGATGAAGCTGTCTTCTCCGCACACGGCGTGGGCGAGAATCGCCCCGGCAGGGTTGGCGATCCCCGGAGGGATCCAGCCGAGCTATTCGGGTGTGATGTCCCCCGTCACCATGTCCAGAAACTCATGGGCCCAGCCGATCTCCTGCTTCATCAGCTCGATCGCGTCCATTGCAGACCTCATGTTTACGAATTCCCGCAAGGGCTCCCGCCGGAGCCGGCCTTCCGGACCGTCTTCGCCCGAGGTCAGTCACCTAAGGCGGCCTGGCGTGCGGCTTCGATGTACTGCAGGGATTGATGCCGGAAGTACGTGTTGTAGAGTTCGGCGTAGTAACCGCCGTTGACCATGAGGGAGCGATGATCTCCTTCCTCAATGATCTGTCCCTGGCGCAGGACGATGATCCGATCGGCAGCTTTGACGGTTGATAGCCGGTGGGCGATCAAGATCGAGGTCGTCTCGGCCAGGATGAGGGAGACGGCCTCCTGGATCTGTGACTCGGTGAAGGGGTCGATATTGGCGGTCGCCTCGTCCAGGATGAAGATCGCCGGCTGTTGCACCAGGACGCGCAGTAGGGAGACGAGTTGTCGCTGGCCCATCGACAGCCGGCTGCCGCGTTCGCCGACCTCGGTCTGCAAACCGGCCGGAAGAGAGTCGACCCACTCGCCCCCGCCGATCTTTGCGGCCAGCTCTTCGATCTCGGACTGCCTCGCCCCTGGGCGTGCATAGCGGATGTTGTCAAGCACACTGCCGGAGAATAGAAACGGAGCTTGAGAGACGATGCCCAATTGGCGCCGGTATTGACGCAGGTCGAAGGTCCGGATGTCCATGCCGTCGATCAGCAGGGAACCGTCCTGGAACTCATAGAAGCGGGCGATGAGCTTGGCGATAGAGGATTTTCCTGCCCCGGTGTGGCCAACCAGGGCCAGATTCTCGCCGGATGTGATGTGCAAGTGGAAATCTCGCAACACGGGTTCATTCGGCAGATAGTGGAAACCGAGGTGATCAAAGGTGATCTCGCCGCGGAGTTCGGGAACCGGTCGTTCTTCGTGCTGGGTGACGGCCGACTCGGCGTCGATCAGAGCAAACACGCGCTCGGCAGCGGAGAGACCGGACTGGACCTGGCTCCAGAAGGCCGAGAGATTGAGCATCGGGAACCAGAATCGATCCAGGCTGTTGATGAACAGATACCAGGCCCCGAAGGTGATCAACGCCGCGGCGACATTCAGTCCGCCGACGTACACCAGCAAGGCCGTACCAATACCGCCGAGCGCGTTCAGTGTGGGGAAGACGATCGAAAGCACAAACCCCCGCCGGATATTGATCCGATACGATTGCCGGTTGACCGCATCGAATTCTGAATAGATCGCCTGCTCCTGGCGGAAGCCCTTAGCGACGGCGATCCCCGTAATCGCTTCCTTGATGGACGCGTTGACATTGGCCATCGCCCGCATGCCTCGGCGCGTGACCGCCCGGGCCAGGCGCCGGAACCCGATCGCCACCAGGAATACCAACGGCATCATCACTAGCAGCCAGGGAACGAGGCGAAGCTCAACCAGTGCCAACACCACGAGGAGGATTCCGGCCTCGACGGTCTGGCTGGCGAGGTCGGTCACCAGCACGACCACCTGGGCGAATTCTTCACTGTCCGAGGTAATCCGGCTGACGACTCGCCCGGATGAGAACTCGTCGTAGAAGGACATGTCGTGGGCGGCCGCGGCGTTGAATGCCTCCTGACGCAAACTCAACATGACGTCGCCGACGGCACGGATGGTCAGGCGGCGCCCGAACCAGTTGGCGACCCAGATGACGATCCCCAGGCCGAGCAGGATGAACGACATCGCGATCAGCAGCCTGGAGGAGGCTGGGCTGGTCATCAGGTTGACACCTTCGGCGACCAGGATCGGTGTCGCCGCCCCTGCAGCCGAGATGACCAAGAGGCTGGCCACGATCCCCAGCATCCGGCGGGACTCGGGTTTGAAGTACTCGATCATTCGCCGGATCAACTGGCGGTCGCTGTAAGTGCGATCGTAAGCTTCGGCGTCGAGACCGGTGAAGAAACCCATCGATCAGTCGTCCTTATAGCGGTCGAAGATCCGCCGGTAGGCCCCGGAGGTCGCCAAGAGTTCATCGTGTGATCCGGCCGCGACCAGTTGGCCATTGCGCATGACCAGGATCTGGTCGGCCCAGCGGATCTGAGAGAGCCTGTGAGTGATGATGAAGGTGGTCCGCCCCGTGGCGGCCCTGAAGATCGCCCGTTGGATCTGGTCTTCGGTGGCGCTGTCGATAGAGCTGGTGGCATCGTCCAGAATCAGCACTCGGGGGTCTGTCAGGAAGGCCCTGGCCAAGGCGATCCGCTGGCGCTGACCGCCCGAGAGCGTCACGCCTCGTTCCCCGACCAAAGTAGCATAGCCATTCTGGAAGCCAAGGATGAACTCGTGAGCCTGGGCGGCCTGCGCCGCGGCTTCGATCTCGGATTGGGTCGCATCTGGACAGCCGAAAGCGATATTCTCGGCCAACGTGCGTGAGTAGAGAAAGACATCCTGCTCAATGGTCGAGATCTGTCGGCGCAAAGCCTCCAGATCCCACTCGCGGACGTCAAGGCCGTCTATCAGGACCTGGCCGGCGCTGACCTCGTAGATCCGGTTGATGAGATTGGTCAGAGCGGTCTTGCCGCTCCCGGTTTGACCGACAATGGCGACCGTCTGGCCAGGATGAACGTGGAGGCTGACGTCCTGCAAGACCGGGCCTCCTTCTTCGTAGGCGAATGAGGCATGGCGGAATTCGACCTCTCCGCGCATTTCCGCCGAGTGACCCTGGGGGTTGCGATCCAGTTGAGTCTCGCGGGTAATCAGGTCCAGGATGCGCCGGGCGCCGGCCATGCCCAGCGCCACTTGGGAGTAGGCGTGCAGCGAGACGAATGTCGGGAACCCAAACAACTCAATCAGACCGACATATGAAACCACCTGCCCGATGTTGATCCTTCCCTGGCCGAACAGGATCATCGCATGCAGGAAGGCACCTCCCGTGGCCAGGCCCAGGAGCAGCAGCGGAATGAAACGAGCTTCCACATCTCCCTGGCGGACGAAGGCGTCGCGAAACGTGCGGGCATTCGCCGCGAAGCGCGAGACTTCCTCGAGCTCCGTGGCGTGGCCTTTGACGATCTCGATCCCGTCCAGGGCCTCAGCTAAGCGAGCGTTCATGTCGCCGAAGGCACTTCGTACCCAGTCGGCGATCGGCCTGAGTTCGTACAGGTACTGCCACAACGCCAGGAAGTAGGCGACAAGAAAGAGCACCGGCGTGAGGATGAGAGCCGGATCCATTGTGGCCGCGACGATGATCGGCATGATCATGAAATTGCCCGAGCCGACGACCAGATTCATGCCAGGGCTGAACATGAGGTTGATCGCCCGAACGTCATTCGTCGCCCGGGCCATTGTGTCGCCTACCGGCAGCAAGTTGTGGAAGGTCATACTCTTCCCGAGCAGACTGACGCACAGCTCCTCGCGGATGTCGCGTTCCAGCCGCTGGCCGATGACCTCGGCGCCGAAGATCCGGCCGAGCTGAAACAGGCTGCGAACAACCTGCGACCCGACAATGAGCAGGGCGATCTGGAGGAGCTGGCGCAACGCGGTTGGGTCGGCGAGAATCGTGTTGAAGCCTCGTCCGACAAGAACGGGAACTGCGGCCGCCAGGGCCGCATTGCCGAAGGCCCCGATCAGGACGATGGCGACGATCCACCTGTAACGAGCCACATGCCAGGCGATCCAGCGGAACGGCGTCCGCCGGTCGGGCACTGGTACACCGGCAAGTGAAAACTCAGCAACTGCCATCAGTGTGCTCGAGCATTGCAGGATGAATGATGCTTAGGGGAGGCGGCGAAGCAGGCCGAGGATACCACACCCACCCGGGCCTTCCCCCGCAAGAAGTGTCCATGAGAGACAGGTCGCCGGCCGGGCGACTCAGCCGATGCGGATGAATCAGCTGGCCGGTTTTCCCTCGACGAGCGTCGACGGGTCGGAGCCCAGCTACGGAATCGGCTCGAACCTCGCCGTGAAATGGCGAAGGAGTTCGGGCGCGTAGGTCAGCCGGTAGCCGGGCAGGCGCTCGCGGCGCTCATAGACACGGGCCATCACCTGTACGACGAAGTCCATATGTGTCTGAGTATAGGTACGGCGCGGGATGGCCAATCGCACCAGCTCCAGTGGGGGGTGGCGGATCTCACCAGTCTCGGGGTCTGGGTGGGCGAAGGCCACGGATCCGAGCTCGACAGCCCGGATCCCCCCTTCGAGGTACATGGACACGACCAGGGCCTGCCCCGGAAATGCCTCCCGGGGGATGTGCGGCAGGAGTCGGCCGGCGTCGACATAGACGGCGTGGCCGCCGGGGGGCTCAATCACCGGAATGCCGATCTCAAGCAATCGATCGGTCAGATACGCCGTTTGGCCGATCCGGTAGGCAAGGTAGTCCTCTTCGAGTCCCTCGAGGAGACCTACCGCCATCGCGTCCAGATCCCGTCCGGCCAGTCCGCCGTAAGTCGGAAATCCCTCGCGCAGGATAAGCTCGTTCGAGGCGCGTTGGAACAGACCCTCGTCGCGCATCGCCAGGAATCCGCCGATGTTGACGATCGCATCCTTCTTGGCGCTCAGCGTCATCCCATCGGCCAATGAGAACATCTCGCGGGCGATTTCTAAAAGGCTGTGGTTCTGATAAGCCGGCTCGCGTAGCTTGATGAAGTAGGCATTCTCGGCATAACGGCATCCGTCGATGAAGAACGGGATCCCATATCTCCGATAGATCTCACTGACGCCCCTGAGATTCTCGAGCGAAACGGGCTGTCCACCGGCAGCGTTGTTGGTGATCGTGATCATCCCCAAGGGGACATTCTCCACCCCTACTCGGCGGATGAGCGCCTCGAGCTTCTCCAGGTCCATGTTGCCCTTGAACGGAAGCCGTGTCTTGGGGTCGGCGGCCTCCTGGATCACAAGATCTTCCGGGCGTCCACCTCGGGCAAGGATATTCGCCTGGGTCGTATCGAAGTGCGTGTTGGAGGGTACATACTGACCGGGATGGATGAACAGGCTGCTCAGGATGTGCTCAGCCGCCCGACCTTGATGGGTTGGGACGAAGTACGGGAAACCGAAAATGTGGTCGACTGCCGCCTTGAGACGATAGAAGGACCGGGCGCCGGCGTAGCTTTCGTCTCCCAACATGAGCGCTGACCACTGCCGATCGCTCATCGCGCCTGTTCCGGAATCGGTTAGGAGATCGATGAAGATGTCCTCCGCGGCGAGGCCGAAGACGTTGTAGCCGGCGGCCTGGAGGGCCAATGTGCGCTGGCGGTGATCGACCCGGCGGATCGGTTCGACGACCTTGATGCGAAAGGGCTCGGGGGGATGATGGGGCATGCATGACTCCTGGGTTCGGTGCAACCTGAGTCTAGCATCAGTGTATGGCCGATGGAAGCCGGGACCTCAACCCGCCCGTTGTTGACGGGAGCGGCGGGCCGACGGGCGCGCGCGGGGTTGAGGTTATACTGCACAGAAGCCGACCGAAGCGGCTGACGCAAGAGCAGGTATTCCGGGGGCCGAGTACGGGGGCGTGATCTATGAGCGATCCAGGGTTGAGGCCAATTGAGATTGTGCGATTTGTCCAGGGACCGGCGCAGACGAACGCGTACCTCGTTGGTGAACGCGGTGGCGAACAGGCGGTGGTGATCGACCCGGCCTGGGATGGCCGGGCGATCCAGGAAGAAGCCGGGCGGCGAGGCTGGCGCATCAGCGATATCTGGCTCACCCATGCCCACTTCGATCACTTCGGAGGAGCGGCCGCACTGGCGGACTCAAGCCAAGGTCTGATCCCGGTCGCACTCCACCCGGCCGATCAGCCGTTATGGCGTGCATTGGGCGGCGCGGCCTTCTTCGGCTTGGAGACGTTCGACCCTGGTCCGGAGCCGACGATCCCTCTCGAGCACGAAATGCGCCTGCGTTTGGGGGAGCACAGCTTTGTCGTGCGCCATACCCCCGGCCATAGCCCGGGTCACGTCATCTTCATCGAGGAGCAGGCCGGCGTTGCATTCTGTGGCGACTTGATCTTCCAGTCCGGGATCGGACGTTTTGACCTGCCCGGTGGCGACGAAGACCTGCTCATGAAGAGCATCCAGGATCACGTACTGGTCCTGGGGGATGCGATGCGTCTGCTTCCTGGGCACGGGCCGGAGACGACGGTTGGGGCAGAGCGGCGCACGAACCCGTTCCTCACCGGGACAGCCTGGGAGTGAAGCCCGCCCCCTGCTCCCTCCAGGAAGAGGAAATGCCCTCCAAGATGGAATACCCGTCATCCGGAGCCATCGACTCAGGACCCGTCCTGGGCCTGAATCCAGACCAACCAATCCCGAATAACCGTGGGTGGTTCGTCCGGCGCGGTGGCGATGACCTCGAAGCGTAACGGATAGCGTCCGCCATTCACGCTGGATGCAGAGACGGATTGGCCTTCGACACGGACCAGGTGTGTGCCTTCAGGTACGTACGATATCGGAAGGAGACCGATGCTGCCCGGGAGTTCACCGAGTAGCGAGACAGTCGCCGAAGGAGAGGGGGCGACGATCGCGGTCTTGGAGACCATTCCCGTGGTCAGGACCAGTCGCTCGAAGGCCATGCGCAGGTCATCGCCCTGCGGAGGGATGACGAGCTGAATAGGCAGGGCAGGGCCGTCGAGCTCGTCCCAACTTTGGATCAGTCCGCTGAAGATGTCTCTGAGCTGTTGAACATTCAAATCGCGAATGTCGACACCCGGGTTGAGCGCGATGGCGATCCCTTCGAAGCCCAACGGTGTCGCGAACCAACCGTCGGGCGGTGAGTTCCCCGACACGAGCACATCGATCTGGCCATCCTCCGCCGCCCGGATGGCGTCCGCCATCGACCAGACTTCCAGATCGAACGCTGGCACGCCGGAGGTTTTGGCGTACGCGCGCAGCCTTTCACCGGCAAACGGTTCGAGCGCGGCGCCGACTGCAACACGGCCGGTGGGGGGTGGGAAGGTCGGTGTCGTCTCCGTCCCGGCACAGCCTAAGAGCGTGAAGGCGAACGCCATCAGCGCCACAGCGCCGCGCCCATAGGAGTGCCCGACCCTCCGTGCACCTCCACTCGCCGGCTGCACAGGCTGCGAGCTTCTCCTTCCGGTCCAGTCCGAGCTACACACTCAACAAACCCGCCAAGACCCCCGCCACGCCTACAACAGCACAGTAGACCGCGAACACCGTCAGACTTCGCCTCGACAGGTAGGCGAGCATCCAGCGGATGGAGAGATAGCCGACAATGGCAGCCGCGATGAAACCGACGACTAATGGGGCGATCATCGACTTCAGCTCGGCGATCTGCATGAGATCGTTCAGGGCGATAATGCTCGCTCCCAGCATCGCCGGGATGGACATCAGAAACGAGAACCGGGCGGACGACCGCCGGTCGAGGTGGCGTGTCAGGCCGGCTCCGATCGTAGAGCCGGAGCGCGAGATGCCGGGAAACAACGCCGCGGCTTGAGCTACACCCACCCAGAGGGCATCGGCGGCGGACAGGCCGTCGAGATCGCGCGTGCGCTTTCCCACACGCTCGGACAGGATCAGCCAGACTGCAGTGAGCAAGAGGAAGTACGAGACGGCGATCGGATCTGAGAAGATTCGCTCCACGAGGTCTTTCAAGTACAGCCCGGCGATCACAGCCGGGAGCGTCGCCAGGACGATGAGCCACGCCAGGCGCGACATAGGTGCGTAGAACGGGCGCCGGCGAACCAGACCATCGATCATCCCCCGGACGAGACCCCCAAGATCCTGCCGGAAGTAAACCACCACCGCCACGAGTGTTCCCATCTGAACAAGAACGTCGAAGACAAAAGCCGTGTCCTCCGAGAACGTCCAGCCCAGCAAGGCCGGCACTAACACCAAGTGAGCCGAGGACGAGATCGGTAAGAACTCCGTCAGCCCCTGAACGATCCCCAGGAGAACGGCCTGAACCAGGCTCATGCTTCACGCCTCCGGGTCGCGGTGCTTTTGATAGCCATCGCGGAAGTCTTCCGCAAACGCATTGAGTCTGAGCTCCAGGATCGCCTGGCGCAGATCATCCATCAGATGCACGAGCGCGTGCAGGTTGTGTATCGAGAGCAAGGTTGCAGCCAGCATTTCACCGGAGACGCTCAAGTGTCGGAGGTAGGCCCGAGTGAACTTCAGGCATGTATAGCAATCGCAGGCTGGGTCGATCGGCCGCGTATCTTCGATGTACTCGGCCCGGCGCAGGTTGAGCCGTCCTTGCCGCGTCAGCGCGGCGTGGTTGCGGGCCATCCGCGTGGGCAGGACACAATCAAAGATGTCGACCCCGCGCACAACCCCCTCCACCAAATCCTCGGGGGAGCCGACCCCCATCAAGTATCGAGGTCTGTCCTCGGGCAGCGTCTGATCGAGAAGTTCCAAGACAGCCAGGGTCTCGGGCTTGCTCTCTCCGACAGACAGACCGCCGATGGCGTTCCCAGGGAAGTCCAATCCGGCGATGAACTCGGCCGAGTCTGTCCTCAGGTCGGGGAATATGCCGCCCTGGACGATCCCAAACAGGGCCTGGTCGGTACGCGTGTGTGCCTCCAGGCAGCGTTCAGCCCAGTTGTGTGTCCGGATGACGGCGCCTTCGACGGCGTCCCGGTCATTCGGGACTGGGCATTCGTCAAGGGCCATGATGATATCGGCACCCAGATCCTCCTGGATGGCGATGGCTTTCTCCGGAGTGAGGCGATGCTCCGTTCCATCGAGATGCGAGCGGAATGTCACGCCGTCGCCGTCGACGTCGCGCCGATCGGCAAGGGAGAAAACCTGGTAGCCGCCTGAGTCGGTGAGGATCGGGCCGTTCCAGCCCATGAAGCCGTGCAGGCCACCTAGCCGCGCAATGACCTGATGCCCGGGCCGCAAGTACAAGTGGTAGGTGTTGGCCAGGATCAGGCCTGCACCGAGGCTCTCGAGCTGGTCCGGCGTGAGAGCTTTGACCGTGCCTTGGGTCCCGACCGGGGCGAAGACCGGGGTGCAAACGTCACCGTGCGAGGTGTGGAAAGTACCAGCTCGGCCCCGACCGTCCGTTCCGGCGAGGCTCCATCCGAACGCGGTCACAGACCCCAGACCAGGTGCAGACCGAGGACGACGATCAGAATGGCAACCAGCGTGACGGGGGCGCCAAGACGCCAATAGTCGCGGAACGTGTAGCCGCCGGGGCCCATGACGAGCAGGTTAGCCGGGTGACCCAAAGGGGTAATGAAGGCGAGTGAGCACCCGATCGAGACCGCCATCGCCATGGCGCGAGGGTCGGCGCCGATCGCTTCAGCCGAGGCGATGGCGATGGGAGCCAGGACAACTGCCGCTGCCTGACCGCCAATCAACAGACTCAATCCGATTGCAGCCAGGTTGAGGATGCTGGCGGCGCCCAGCGGCCCAATGCGAGCCGTCGCCCCCAGGATAGACTCGCCGAGGTAGGACGCCGCGCCGGAGGTGTCCAGCGCGATGCTCAACGGGAGCATACCGGCGATCAGGAAGACCGTACGCCATTCGACAACCCGGTAGGCTTCGTCCATCCTGACACATCCGGTCAGGACCATCGCGATCACCCCGGCCAGCACGGCCAGCGGCAAAGGCAAGACCCCCAAGGCCGCCAGGGTCAGACCGCCAAGCAAGATCGCCACGGATAGCGGGGCTCTCGAGGTTGGTCCCCCATTGGTCTCCTGCTCGAGCACCACGAAGTTTCTGTCATAGCGAAGCATGTTGATTTCCCGACGTGGGCCTTGCACGAGCAAGGCGTCGCCATGGCGAAGAGGGATCTCGGCGATGTCTTGCTGAACCGCCAGCCCCTCTCTCCATAGAGCTAGCGCCTGGATCCCATATCGTTCCCTGAGGCGTATCTCCCGCAGCGTCTTAGCCTGCATCTCCGAGCGCGGTGCGAGCAGGACCTCGACCATCGGGTAATCGGTCGAGACCAGCGCCTGATCCAACGCGGCGTCGGACCGCAACGTCAGTCCATAGCGCTCGGCCAGCTCGGGGGTTGGGGCGCCTTCGAGCAATACGATGTCGCCTTCTGCGACCTCCGTATCCCGATCCGGCGCGAGCTTGAGGTGTCCTCCGTGGACGATGCCCAGAACCGTCAGACCCAATTCGTGCCCCCAGCCTGCCTGGGCAAGCGTCGCGCCGGCTACGGCCGAGCCGCGCCGGACCAGGACCTGGCTGGTTCCCTCTCGCAGGTGGTAGATGTCGGAGAGTTCCTGCCGCAGTCGACGCATGTGGGCCATGGATCCGGGCACATCCCGCGCCGGCAGCAGACGAGGCGCCAGGAGGAGCATGACGCCGGTGCCGGCGAGGGCCAACGGGACGCCGATCGGCAAAAAGTCGAACAAGCCGAATGGGCGGAGCCCGGCCTGGGCCAGCGTTGTGCTGACGATGATGTTGGATGTCGTGAGGAGGGTGGCCGTACCCCCGAGAAGGGAGCCGAAGGAGACGGGCATCAGCAGACGCGAGGGCCGGACGCCGGTCTGGCGGGAGATGCCCATGGCGGCCGGAAGGAGGACGGCGGCGGCGGCGATGGTGTTCATGAAGAGGGAGAGGCTGGCGGCGGTGAGGGCCAACGCGGCGACGATCCGGTTCTCCGAACTGCCGGTCAGCTTGAGCACGCGCTGACCGATCCAGCGCGTCACCCCCGTCTGCTCAATCCCGGAGGTCAGAATGAAAATGGAAAGGACCGTGATGACCGCTGCTGCACTAAAACCTGAGAGAGCTTCGTCCGGGGTGATGACACCGGTCAGGCCGAGGATCACGACAACCATGAGGGCGGTCACATCTGGTCGGAGCTTGCCGCTGATCAAGGCGACCGCGGCGAAGGCGATTGTGGCGATGGTGATCCAGCCGGCGGGGGTCATCCGGGCGATTATAGCATTTGGGGAATGCAGGACGTTACCTGAACGTTCTGCATTCCCCAATTCGGGGCGGAAGATGGTTAAGGGGCCGAAGCTTCCCCTTTGATCAGTCCGATGGCCGACGTCGCTGAAATTAACAGGAGCAGGTCTCAACCTCACCCCCTACCCCCCGGTAAGATCGTCCGGGGCGAACCCCGACAAGAGCATCGGGACAGGCGGCCCTCTCCGCCGACTCCCTTGACGCAATTAGGTGGTCCGTGGCGGAGAGGGGTGTTCCTCCGCGCCCATCGAGGAGTCATGGTTGGCGGTGATCGATTTCACCTGTGAATCCACAGCATGCGTACTCGAGCTGGGCCGAAGTCGACCTCTCGGCTATCGAGGCCAACGTCGGGCTGCTCGTGAAACACACGGGCGTGCGCGTCATGGCGGTCGTCAAGGCAGACGGCTACGGGCACGGTGCAGTCCCCGTGGCGAAGGCGGCCATCCGAGGCGGTGCGGCGTGGTGCGGTGTGGCTCGTGTCGAAGAAGCGCTTGAGCTGCGCCAGGCACGAATCGAAGGCCCGATCTTGCTGCTCGGTTGGGTACCGCCTTCGAGAATCCGCGCGATGGCGGAAGCGCAGGTCTCGATTGCGGTCTGGGACCCCGACCAGATCCAGGCCGCAGCCGCGGCAGGGCAGGCAGGCGGTCCGGTTCGCCTGCATCTGAAGATAGACACCGGGATGGGCCGGCTCGGCGCGCCCCCAGAGCAGGCCCTCGAGCTGGCGCGGCTGATCTCCGCTCGGCCTGAGATAGTCTTCGAAGGCGTCTTCACACACTTCGCCCGGGCCGACGAGCCCTCCCAGCCGACGACGGTCGCGCAGGCGAAGGCCTTCAACGCGGTACTCGAGACCCTGCGTGCGGCCGGGCTCCGCCCCGAGCTGGCCCACGCCGCCAACTCGGCCGCCGCCCTGACCCGGCCCGAGGCCGCGTTCGACATGGTCCGGACCGGGATCGCGATCTATGGGCTGCATCCTTCCAACGCGTGTCCCCTGCCGTCCTCATTCAGATCGGCCCTGACCTGGAAGACCCAATTGGCGCAGGTGAAAACGCTGCCAGCCGGCCGCGGGGTCAGCTATGGGCACGCATACGTCACTCGTGAGGTCGAGAGGATTGGCACCGTCCCGGTCGGGTACGCCGACGGCTTCCGCCGAGTGGAGGGGGGTATCGTCCTCGTAAAAGGTCGGCGGACCCCGATCGTGGGGCGGGTGTGCATGGACCAGATTTTGGTCCAACTGGATGGCGTGCCGGATGCGGTCGAAGGGTCGGAAGTCGTTCTTCTCGGTCAACAGGGAGGCGACAAGATCTCGGCGGAAGAGATCGCCCAACGTTGGGCGACGATCAACTACGAGGTCGTTTGCGGGATAGGACGCAGGGTGCCGCGTATCAATGTATAGCCCCCGAACCGCGCCCGTCTGACCTCACGCCCGGCGAACTGGCCTACCA